>ERZ772909.2-NODE-2-length-374146-cov-9.939771_pt1 | contig 374146 bp, 316 predicted proteins | sample MGYA00511137_ERZ772909 | MGnify/ENA primary metagenome ERZ772909 (study PRJEB29015, sample SAMEA2738095) | human oral metagenome | biome: human oral; feature: human-associated habitat; material: saliva | place: China | collected 2270 ... | reverse complement strand
GAGCGCGCTTCCCTGACACGGAAGAGGTCACTGGTTCGATCCCAGTATCGCCCACCATATGTAAACCCCGTCATTAGCGGGGTTTTTTCATATCCAGGTAGTGCTCAGGCAGCTAAGCTAACCTGAGTAAAAACAGGGAAAGGACTAAGCGTGAGCGAGCTATTACCGGTTGTCATTGGTGGAGATATTGGAGCTTATGCCTTAGCTCGACAGCTAAACATGGCTTTGCATCAGCGAGTAACCGTACTAGGCAGTGCCCCCATTGAAGCTATTACGCTTTCAAACTTTATTGATGTAGAGCATCTAGAGCCCGGCGCAGACCCAATCGCCGCCCTAAAAGCCCTAGATCCGGCTAGTCAAGGCAAGCGCGGTGTAGTAATGGCTAACACCGATATGCATGCCGAAATGCTGGTGCAGCGCCGCGATGAGCTAACAGACTGGGTAGTGCCTTTCCCCAGCCAGCAGGCTTATGACGCAGTCTGCGACAAAGCTTCCTTCTCAGCCCTGTGCAAGCAGGTAGGGGTAACCACCCCGCGCGAAATCTTGGTGGACTTTGCTGGCAGTGATGACCCGCAGTGGCAGGCCCCCGACATCGACATTCCCTTCCCGGTAGTGGCCAAGGCCGCCGTCGGAGCTGACTACGACAACATTTCCTTCCCAGGCAAACGTAAGATCTGGTTCATCAATACCCAAGCTGAACTGGACTCGCTCTGGGAAAAACTGCGCGGAGCCGGCTTTACCTCCACATTCCTGGTGCAAGAACTAATCGCTGGTGACAACACCGCCATGCGTTCAATTACCGCCTATATGGACTCCCACGGCAAGCTGACCATGATCGGCTCAGCCCGCGTGCTGCTTGAAGATCACGCCCCCACCATGATCGGGAACCCGGTGGCCATGATCGTAGAACCCTTCGAAGGACTATGGGCGCAGGCCGAAAAAATCCTAAAGGCCGCCGGCTACCGTGGCTTCGCTAACTTTGACGTCAAAATCGCTCCTGACGGGCGTGAAGTCTTCTTTGAAGTTAACGCCCGTATTGGCCGTAACTCCTTCTACATGACCGCCGGGGGAGTCAACCCCATGGGCGTCATGCTGGCCGACCTGGTTGAGGGCGAACAGATTAAACAGCGCCAAGCCCGCCGCGAAGTGCTCTACAGCCTGGTGCCAACCAAGCTGCTACTGCGCTACCTGCGTGATGAGTCCCTGCGCAACCGGGTACGCAAACTGGCTGCTAAAGGCGTAGCTGACCCGCTACGTAACCCCCTTGAACGCTCAATCAAACGTAAACTATTAGTAGAAGCTCAGCGCGCCAACCACTACCGAAAGTTCGCGCGCTACTACCCGAAGGCTACTGACACCTCGTTCTAAGGTCCGCTCAGCGTACCGAAGTTCCGTCATCAACAGGAGGGCTAATATGACCCGTACCGAAACTCTGCGTCGTCTTACCGCCAAGGAAGCTGAAAAGCTACTAGCTGGCCGCGACTACCCCATCGAGCAGTCACCTGCCTGGGCCCGCTATGAAAAAGCCCTTGGCCACCAGGTTTGGGGACGCTACGTCTACGAAGACGGCCAGCAGCCAGTAGCCTACGTGGTGTTGTACACCAATGAGATTGGTGGCCGCCCCTTTCTATGGGCCAAACATGGTCCCATCTGGTTCAAAGAGCAGTCACCCGAGCGTGAAGCCCACCTGCGTAGCCTGCTGATCCCCGAGGTGCGCCGTCGTGATAAAAGCATCGCCTTTGTGCGTATGCACGCCCGTTTCAGCGCCCCCGACTGCCACGAGCTACTCAACACGCTCACCTATGACCGCACCTACATCATCGACCTAACCGGCAAAACCCCTGAAAAAATTGCTGCCGCCATGCCTAAGGACGGCCGCCGTGGGGTTAAGCGAGCCGAACGCGTGGCCAAGGAAGCCGGCGTCGTCATTAAGGACGAAACCGGCATGGACCGCGCCACCTTCGATGAGGTCTACCGCGTCCTAGAAGAAACCAGTGAGCGTGACGGCTTCACCCCCCACAGTGCAGACGTGTATTGGACCATGCTCACCACCCTGGGTGAGCAAGCCCGCATGTACGTGGCGCGCCTAGACGGACGCCCTGTGGCCTGGGTACTAGTCGTTGTTAATGGCATTAGTGCGGTTGCCTACTATGGCGCCTCCACCACCGCTGACCGTGCCACCCGCGCCGCCGAGGCTACCGACTGGTACGCCGCCTGCGACCTGGCCGCCAAGGGCTACAAGGGGTACGACTTCATGGGGGCCGGCTCCACCCGCGTACCCGAGCTGTACAGCGTGGGCATGTACAAAAAGCGTTTCGCTCAGCACCCAACTGAAGTCGACGGCGCCTGGGACGTACCCGTGCAACGCCCGGTTTTTGAGGCGCTAGTGGCCGCCAAGAAGGCCAAACACCTAGTGCGTAAGGCCACGGTTGTAGCCTCTAAAGCCTCAGAAGCTATCAAGCGCTAAACTTAGCCTTTGAAAAGGCCGCACCTGTCCAGCGTCCTGAACACAAACTAAAGGAGAATACTGTGAGCCAGCAGCCCAGCCAGCAGCCGCAAATCGAGCTAAACATCGACGGCGTACCCACCAAGGTAGAGGCGGGCACTACCGGGGCCAACATCTATGCAGACCGTAAAGAGGTAGTAGCGGTTAAAGTCGATGGCCAGCCCTGGGACCTGGAGCGTGAGCTACCTGCTGGCGCCACAGTGGAACCCATCGCTATCGACAGTGAAGACGGCCTAAACATCCTGCGTCACAGTGCCACCCATGTTATGGCTCAGGCCGTGCAGGAACTATTCCCGCAGGTAAACCTAGGTATTGGCCCCTTCATTACCGACGGTTTCTACTACGACTTTGGCAATATCGACTCTGTCACCCCGGAGCTGATGCGTGAAATCGAAAAGCGTATGAAGCGCATCGTTAAAGAAGGGCAGCGTTTTGTACGCCGCGATATCAGCGAAGCCGACGCTGCCAAGGAACTAGCAGATCAGCCCTACAAGCTGGAGCTAATCCAAACCAAGGGTAAGGGCGCAGAAGCCGCCTCAGTTGAGGTAGGCGCCGGCGGCCTAACCATGTACGACAATGTGCGCCGCAACGGGGAAGTGGCTTGGAGTGACCTATGCCGTGGCCCGCACCTGCCCAACACCAAGCTGATCGGCCTAGGTTTTGCGCTAACCAAGTCTTCTTCGGCTTACTGGAAGGGTGACCAGTCTGGTGACTCCCTGCAGCGCATCTACGGCACTGCCTGGCCCAGCAAGGAAGCCCTCAAGGAATATCAGACTCGCCTAGCTGAAGCGGCCCGCCGTGACCACCGTAAGCTTGGCCAGGAACTAGACCTGTACTCTTTCCCTGAGGAAATTGGCCCCGGCCTGGTGATTTTCCACCCTAAGGGCGGGATTTTGCGCCACGAAATCGAGTCCTATGTGATTGAGCGTCACAAGCAGGCCGGTTTTGACTTTGTGCACACCCCCGAAATCTCTAAGGGCGGCCTGTTCCACACTTCCGGGCACCTGCCTTACTACGCTGACACCATGTTCCCGCCCATGCTGGCTGATGAGGAACGTGACGCTGAGGGCAACATTGTTAAGGCCGGCCAAGAGTACTACCTCAAGGCCATGAACTGCCCGATGCACAACCTGATCTTCCGTTCGCGTGGGCGTTCCTACCGTGAACTGCCGCTGCGCCTGTTCGAAATGGGGCACGACTACCGCTACGAAAAGTCCGGCGTGGTGCACGGCCTGACCCGTATGCGCGGCTTCACCCAGGACGACTCGCACACCTACTGCACTCCTGAGCAGGCTGAAGACGAAATCCGGATGCAGCTGAACTTCTTCATCTCCATTCTTAAAGATTTCGGTTTAACTGACTTCTACCTGGAGCTATCCACCCGCGACGAGGATGGTAAGAAGAAGGACAAGTTCATCGGTTCTGATGAGGACTGGGCGGCGGCCACCAAGGCGCTAGAGGATGCCTGTGCGGCTACCGGCTTGGACCTAGTGCCTGACCCGGGCGGCGCCGCTTTCTACGGTCCCAAGGTTTCGGTGCAGTGTAAGGATGCCATTGGGCGCACCTGGCAGATGTCCACCGTGCAGTATGACTTCAACCAGCCTGAGCGTTTCGGCCTGGAATACACCGCCGCTGACGGCTCTCACCGCCGCCCGGTGATGATCCACTCTGCCAAGCTGGGCTCGGTAGAGCGTTTCATTGGGGTGCTGGTAGAGCACTACGCTGGTGCGTTCCCCACCTGGCTAGCTCCGGTGCAGGTCAAGCTGGTGCCTGTGGCTGAGGTCTTTGATGACTACGTCAAGGAAGTGGCTGACAAGCTACGCAGCCAGGGTGTGCGCGTAGAGATTGACCTGTCCGATGACCGTTTCGGCAAGAAGATCCGTAACGCCTCAAAGGAAAAGGTACCCTTCACCCTGATTGCTGGTGGCGAGGATGTGGAGGCCGGCGCGGTTTCCTTCCGTTACCGTGACGGTAGCCAGCACAACCAGGTGCCCGTAGATGAGGCCGTAGCCCACATTGTGGATGTGATCAAGCGCCGCGTTAACGACCCTACTGGCGAAAAGCTTGAGGTAGCTTAAGTGACCGGCGCCGCTGAGCAGTTTGATAGCGCTGGCCAGGCTATTGCCGGGGTGATTGAGGATACTTTTGATCACCCCGGTGTGCCCGACGCCTTCCAGCGCCTGTGGGTACCTCACCGCATGGTTTACATTGGCGGTCAGGATAAGCCTGAGGATCCTTCCGCCCCTAAATGCCCGTTTTGTCGCGCCGCAGCTAGCGACGACGACGCGGCCAGCTTAGTGGTGCGCCGGGGTAACCAGTGCTTCACCCTGATGAACCTGTACCCCTATAACCCTGGTCACCTGCTGGTGCTGCCTTACCGTCACGTGGCTGACTACACCGAGCTAACCGATGCAGAACGCATTGAGTTAGGTGAAATGACCGCGCAGGCCATGCGTACTTTGCGCCATGTTTCTGGGCCTGACGGCATTAACCTGGGTATGAACCAGGGGGAAGTGGCTGGCGCCGGTATTGCCGCGCACCTGCACCAGCATGTGGTGCCGCGTTGGCGTGGGGACGCTAACTTCCTGCCTATCGTGGCGCAAACCAAGGCAGTTCCACAGTTACTAGATGACGCCCGCCAGGCTTTAGCACAGGCCTGGGATGCAGCCAATACCGCTGCGGACGCCAAATAAAACTAAGCGCAACTGAGGAGTAACTATGCTCGGTGAACATGGGCGTAGCATCACAAAAACTCTATTTACCAAGCCGGCCCTGGCGATGGCTAAAGTTGGTATTACCCCCAACATGCTGACAGTTACCGGCACGGTGCTTTCGGTAGTGGTGGCAGTTTGTACCCTGCCGCAGGGACACTTCCTGCTGGGTGTAGGGCTGCTGCTGATCGTGCTGTTCGGGGATTCTTTTGATGGAATCTTGGCACGCGCCACGGGTACATCTTCTCCTTTTGGAGCCTTTCTTGATTCCTGCCTGGATCGCTTGACCGACGCCGCCGTGTTTGGTTCCTTGACAGTGTGGGCAGCCCTGCACATGCCTGCCGGCACCCAACGCACCTTGACAGTGTCTTTCGCAGTGGCCTGTGTGGGACTAGGAGCTTGCGTTTCCTATGTGCGTGCTCGCGCCGAATCGGTAGGAGCTGACGCACATAAAGGTCTAGCTGAGCGCACTGACCGACTAATTATCGGTGGCCTAGGGGCGTTAGCGGTAGGTTTCGGTTTGAGTACCTGGTGCCTAACTGTGGCCTTAGGGGTAGTGGCTCTGGCTGCCTTTATTACGGTAGTACAGCGAATTTTGGCAGTACGCTCCCACTTTGCAAAGCAGGCTAAATGACCGGGGCGAAACTATATTTAGCCGCCTGGTCACTAGCTCCCAAAATTCCTGCCAGACTTGGTTACGCACTAGCAAATCGCGGCGCCGATGTGGCTTGGCTGCATCAGCGCCTACGCCCGTCTAAACGCGGGGTGGGCCAGCTAGAAGCAAATCTACACACCCTTACTGGCAACAGTGATGTGCGTGGTCTAAGCCGAGAAGGTATGCGTTCCTATATGCGTTACTTCTATGAGGCTTTTGCTCTGGCCGGTGTGCAGCCAGAACAGCTGCGTCATAGGGTGCGTGTGGAAGGCGATTTTGAGGCTTTAAAAGCAGATGTAGCCAGGGCCAATGTGGTGTTTGCACTATCGCACAGCGGTAACTGGGATCTAGCTGGGGCTTGGGCTAGCCAAGAGCTAGCCACTGTGCTTACCGTGGCAGAAAAGGTAGAGCCACCCCAGCTGTTTGAAAAGTTCATTGAGTTCCGCCAGGGGCTGGGCATGGAAATTATTGCTCAGGCACCGGGGCAAAAAGTCTTTGAACAGCTAGTTCAAAAAGCCCAGCAGGGACACTATTTCATCCCCTTACTAGCTGACCGTGATCTAAGTGCGGCAGGTATCGAGGTGGATTTTGGTGGCCAACCAGCCCGGGTAGCTGCCGGTCCGGCCGTGCTGGCGGCCCGTACCCACTCACCGCTGTGGATGGGGGCAATTAGCTATGAACGCCTGGAGGGCCAACGCCGTCGCCTAGCTGGCAGCAGTTGGGGGATTGTCATCCATGTGCGTAAAGTTGCTGATCAGGTCAGTAACGATCAAGGAGATATTTTCGACAAAACCCAAGCTTGGGCGTCTCAGATGGCACAACTATTAGCACGCTATCCTCAGGACTGGCATATGCTACAGGCTATCTACACTCAAGACTTGGATCTAGAACGCCTGGCACGTTCCCATGCTCGCCAGCGTGAAGAAAGTTAAAGGAAGCTATGCGCATTGGTATCGTCTGCCCCTACGCCTTAGATGTGCCAGGTGGGGTGCAGGTTCACGTCACAGATTTAGCGCAAGAGTTGATGCGACGCGGCCATGAAGTAGGGGTACTGGCCCCGGCTGGCCCAGAAATGGAGCTACCTGCCTGGATTACCAGTGCCGGTAACGCTATCCCGATTCCCTATAACGGATCTGTAGCTCGGCTTAACTTCGGGGCGGCCCCGGCAGTGCGTACTCGCCGCTGGATTGAGCAGGGCAACTTTGACCTGCTGCATATTCATGAGCCCATTACTCCTTCAATCGGCATGTTGGCGCTACAGGCGGCACGTGGCCCGCTGGTAGGTACTTTCCATGCGGCCATGGACCACTCCATGGTGCGTGAAGCTACCGCCCCCATAGTTTCGGGCCTGATTGAAAAGCTCACGGCCCGAATTGCCGTGTCTAATGAGGCCAAAAAAACCCTGCAACACTTCCATGGCGGTGACGCTGTGGTTATCCCTAACGGCGTGTACACCAAGCCATTTCGCACTGCCCCTAAGCAGGAACGTTTCACCGGCAGCGCCCAGGCACCCACCATTGCTTTCTTGGGTCGTATTGATGAGCCGCGTAAAGGCCTGGGAGTGCTACTAAAAGCTGTGCCGCAGGTGCTGGCCCGGTTCCCGCAGGCACGTTTTTTGGTGGCCGGGCGCGGCGAAAACCCCCAGGCCCTGGCTCACCTGGATGCCACTAGTGCGGCTGCAGTAACTTTCTTAGGGGGAGTTAGCGACGCCGATAAGGCTTCTTTGCTGGCTTCGGCCACCTGCTATGTGGCACCCCAAACCGGTGGCGAATCTTTCGGCATTGTGCTGGTGGAGGCCATGGCAGCGGGCACCGCCGTAATTTCCTCTGATCTGGCGGCTTTCGCAGCGGTGCTTGAAAATGGGCGCTTGGGCACTATGTTCAAAAATGGTGACAGCGATGCTTTAGCCCAGGCCATTATTGGGGTAGTTGATGACCCTCAAACCACTCAGGCCAAGATTACCGCCGCCAATGTGGCCGTGGAGCGCTACGACTGGTCCAACGTAACCGACCAGATCCTGGCGGTTTACGACGTCGCTGTAACCACCATTAACAGCCGTATTGAAGCTGAACCGGGCGAGCGCACCATGCTCGGGGCGCTGCGTAACCTGCGTGAAGGAGAAAGCCTGTGATAAGCGCTGCCCCACTTTTGCCTCCCGCAGCTATTGATGCCTTACTGGCAGTATTGCTTGTTGTAGTAATAGTGCTGGTAGCTGGCTGGTTCCTGTTCGCCTATGCGGTACGAGTAGACCGCCTGCACCGCCAAGTGCTGGCTGCCCGCCTGATTGTCAGTGGACAACTGTCTAAACGGGCCCACGCCGCCATTGAACTAGCCAATGCGCAGGTGCTGGATCAGGCAGACAGCGAAAAACTGTGCCAGGCTGCCCACGACGCTTCGCGCTGTGAAGAGCCAATTGTGGGTGACGGCTTAGATCCGCGTAACCGCAGCGGTAACGCCGCTAAACGTGTGGCCTACGAAAATCAGTTAACTAGCGTTATGCGTGAAGTTTTAACTGACGAAACTCGCAACCGCCTGATGCAAGAAGCTGACGCTGCTGCTTTACTGCGTCGCCTTGACGCCGCCCAACAAAAACTTGAGGTGGCTGTGCACGTCCACAACAACCAGGTCAAGGACGCCAGAAAAGTACGCCAGCGGGCCTTGGTACGAATTGCTCATTTGGCTGGCCGCGCCCCGCTACCAGCCCCGGTAGAGATTTAAACTTACGTGAAAGAAAAAATTCCCACGCTGGCTGCCTCTCGCGCCCGCGCTTCTCTACATGCGCCCGCTTGGACTAAGCAAAGTGCCTACTCTTGGCGAACTTTCTTAATCACCGCTCTCGCCATGGGTGGCCTAGTAGGTTTTGGGGTGTTGATGATGATCATCAACGCTAATTCAGGAGGCACCAATTTATTGGTTCCCTTCTTGTTAGCTTTAGTGCCTCTATGCCTGGTGTTGTTGGTGGTGCGCTGGATTGACTATCAGGATCCTGAGCCTATGGGGGTGCTGGTGGCCGCCTTCCTGTGGGGGGCTGGCGTGGCCACGCTAGTTTCCTTGATGGTTAACAACTCTTCCACCATTGCGGTCGCGGAAATGACTAAATCTAAAGCCGCCGGTGGCACCTTCGCCACCTTGGTTAGTGCCCCACTAATTGAGGAGTTCACCAAGGCTCTAGGTTTGGTGCTTATTTACCTGCTGTGGCGCAAGATCGTTAACGGCCCGGTCGACGGCGTCGTCTACGCCACCGTAATTGCAGGTGGCTTCGCGTTCGCAGAAAACATTTTGTACTTTGCTCGCTACAGTGATCAGCTGGCACAAATCTTCCTGCTACGCGGGGTGGCCTCACCTTTCGCCCATGTAATCTTCACTGCCTGCACCGGTATGGCTTTAGGCTTTGGTATCCACATGCGTGGGCGCTGGTCCTGGCTAGGTATGACCCTGCTGGGTTACCTATGCGCGGTAGTGCTGCACTTTAGCTGGAACCTACTTTCAGGCCCCAACTGGTGGTTCTATATGCTGGTTTCAGCCCCAATATTCGTGCTGATGGGCCTGCTGGTGTCCTACCTAAAGCGACGCGAACAGCGCGACTACGCCACCAACCTAATGGATTACGCCGCCGGTGGCTGGTACACCTCAGCTGAAGTAGCCATGCTTACCACCAATACTGGACGCCGTCAGGGCACTGCTTGGGCGCGCTCACACGGCCCCCAGGCACGTAAGGCGATGCTCGATTTTCAGCGTGACTCAATGGAGCTAGCGGAGATTCGCGGGCGTTTCTTAGCTGGTGAAGGTGACAGTGAAGACCGTGAGCGCCAACTTAAACTACTGCAGGAAGTCTCTGCTAAACGCCAGGTTTTCCTAGGTTTAGACAATGCCTAACAGCCAAAATTGGCTTGAGGGCGCTAGCGCAGACCAGCCCCAAGCAGAGGGGCAAGGCGGCGCCGTCGTCGCCAGTGCCAAAACCAAAGCACAGTTGCCCGCTAACTGGCGCCAACTGTTAGGGCAGGGCTGGGAACTAAACCAGCAGGGCATGCCCTCGCGCCAGGCAGGACGCGTAGTGGTAGTAGCCCAGGGGCAAATGCTGCTGGTAGCCGGACACGATTTTTCTGACGCCACGCATCACTGGCTGTTTACCCCCGGCGGAGGTATAGAAGCAGGTGAAAGCCCAGCTCAGGCCGCCGCGCGTGAACTAGCTGAAGAAACCGGCATCATGGTGGACCCTGATCGGCTTAGCTTGCTGGGCTACAGGCAGGCCCTATTCGAATTCAGGGCGCTAACCTGCCTAGCCAATGAAACCTTCTACTATCTACACCTCGACCACAAACCCCAGCTCAACCAAGAACGCTGGACCACCAACGAGCGCTCACTGCTCGACGGATTAAATTGGTATAGCCCACATAATTTACGTCAACTTAGCCAAGCGGGCCTGGCAATTTACCCGCCAGAACTGGTAAATCATGCCGCTAAGCTAGTTACCGGCTGGGATGGCACGCTGCTTAAATTCACCTAAAAGCCGCAATAAACACACGCTTGCTGGGCTAAAACCGGCCAGGGGAGCGGTAGAATCTATGCGGACTGTTATTTCAACTAACGGGAGTTTTTATGTCGGGTCACTCTAAGTGGGCAACCACCAAGCACAAGAAGGCCGCCATCGATGCTAAGCGAGGCAAGCTATTTGCCCGTCTGATTAAGAACATTGAGGTTGCAGCGCGCACTGGTGGTGGAGACCCCGCAGGTAACCCCACCCTGTTCGACGCCATTCAGAAGGCTAAGAAGAACTCTGTACCCGCAGACAACATCACCCGCGCCGTCAAGCGTGGTAGCGGTGAAGAAGCTGGCGGTGCAGACTGGCAGACCATCATGTACGAAGGCTACGGACCCAACGGCGTAGCTTTCCTGGTCGAGTGCCTTACCGATAACCGTAACCGCGCCGCCTCCGACGTGCGCGTGGCTTTCACCCGCAACAACGGCTCCCTGGCCGACCCCGGTTCGGTGGCCTACAACTTCTCCCGTAAGGGTGTGGTTGAGGTTTCTGCTGCCGACGACGTCGACGAGGACAGCATTTTGATGGCCGTGCTCGACGCCGGGGCTGAGGAAGTTGTTAACGAAGGTGAAGGCTTCTCCATCTACTGCGAGCCTAACGACGTGGTAGCTGTACGTACCGCCCTAACCGAGGCCGGTATGGATTACGACAGCGCTGAAGTTCAGTTTGTGGCTGGCACCAAGATCGAGGTTGACGCTGACACCGCCCGCAAGGTTATGCGCCTAATCGACGCTCTGGAAGACTCCGACGACGTACAGAACGTATTCACCTCTATGGACATCAGCGCCGAGGTGGCCGCCGAGCTGGACACTGACGAGGACTGAGTAAACGCCTTGGCCCCTGCTTCACTTGGAGCATTTGTAGCTAACCAACGCGTCTTGGGTATCGACCCAGGTATGACCCGTTGTGGCCTAGGTTGCGTGGATGTGGATTCACGCCGACGAGTGCGACTAGTTGAAGTGGGGGTTGCCCGTACTCCTCCTAACCAATCCCCAGAGCTGCGCCTTAAAACCATTGCGGACACAATTGACGATTGGATTTCGCGTCATGGGCCGCATGTAGTCGCCATTGAACGCGTATTTGCGCAAGAAAATATGCGTTCAGTTATCGCTGTGGCGCAGGTTATGGGGGTGGCCATGTTGGCTGGCGCCCGCCACGATCTAGAGGTAGCTTTGCACACCCCTAGTGAAGTTAAGGCAGCTATCAGCGGTAATGGCCGGGCTGATAAAGCCCAGGTGCAAACTATGGTGGCCCGCGTGCTGGGATTGGATGCGTTACCTAAACCAGCTGACGCAGCCGATGCGTTAGCGCTGGCTATTTGTCACGGTTGGCGTGGGGGAGGCACCGGGCAAGACGGCATCACTGAAATGGTTAGTGCCGGCGGCCAGGTGCGAGCTTCAGCGCGCACCCCAGCCCAACGCCGCTGGGCCCAAGCCCAAGCCAATGCCCGCAGAACTGGTGCTGTAGATCCCCGCCGCAGACGTGGCTGATAACAAGGACTAATGTGATTTCTTCCCTGCGCGGTGAAGTAACCGCAGTGACTCTAAGCTCCGCCGTGATTGAAACCGGGGGAGTGGGCCTGTTGTTTAACGCTACCCCCAACACTTTAAGCACCCTACAGGTGGGTGCCCAGGCTAAGGTGCACACCTACCTGGTGGTTAAAGAAGATTCGTTGACTCTTTATGGCTTTGCCACCACTGACGAACGCGACACCTTCGCCACCCTCATGGGCGCTAAAGGTGTGGGAGCCAAGCTGGCGCTAGCCATGCTGGCGGTGTACACCCCTGACGCTTTGCGCCAAGCTATTGCCGCTAAAGACACGGCAGCTTTAACTCGCGTACCCGGTTTAGGACCTAAAGGTGCGCAGCGGGTAATCCTAGATGTGGGCGATAAGCTTGGGCCTCTGCGGGGTGAAGGGGAGCTGGAATTTGACCTGCCAGCTACTACTGATGAGGCTAACCCGCAGGTAGTTGCGGCTTTGGTGGGGCTGGGCTGGAATGAAGCTGCGGCCATCAGCGCGGTGCTGCAGGTTACTACCGCACAAAATGCCACTGATGTATCGGCGCTGCTACGGGCAGCCTTGCGAAACTTAGGAGCAGCAAAGCGTGTCTGATCGTTTTGTAGGCCCGGAAGCTGATGAGATTGAGCGCGCTGCGGAAGGTGCGCTACGTCCGCGCCGCCTAGAAGATTTTGTGGGCCAAGATGTGGTGCGCGGGCAGCTGTCGGTGGTGCTGCGTGCAGCCACTTCACGTGGCTCTAGCCCTGATCACGTGCTGCTATCTGGCCCGCCCGGGCTGGGTAAAACCACTTTGGCGATGATTATTGCCAATGAATTGGGTGGCTCACTGCGGCTAACCAGTGGCCCGGCAGTGCAGCACGCCGGTGACCTAGCCGCTATTCTTTCCGCACTTGAAGAAGGCGACGTGCTGTTTATCGATGAAATTCATCGCCTGGCACGTACCGCTGAAGAAATGCTTTACCTGGCCATGGAGGACTACCGGGTAGATGTGGTGGTGGGTAAAGGCCCTGGGGCCACCTCGATCCCGCTGTCACTGCCGCCTTTCACTGTGGTTGGGGCCACCACTAGGGCTGGTTTACTGCCGGCGCCGCTACGTGACCGCTTTGGTTTCACTGGGCACCTGGACTACTACAGCGCCCGCGAACTAGCCCAGATTGTTACCCGCAGCGCCGGGTTATTGGGCCTTGAAATAGATGCTCAGGCCGCCCATGAGCTGGCCAGTCGTTCACGTGGCACGCCGCGTATCGCCAACCGTCTGCTGCGCCGCGTCCAGGACTGGGCCCAGGTGCACGGCACGCCGGGAGTGGCTGACCTAGCTTCCACCCAGGCGGCTTTGAAAGTGTTTGAGGTGGATGCTATGGGGCTAGACCGCCTAGACCGCTCAGTGCTAACTGCCCTATGCACCCGCTTTGGTGGGGGACCGGTAGGTCTGACCACTTTGGCGGTAAGCGTAGGTGAAGAGGCCGAAACGGTAGAAACAGTGGCTGAACCTTATCTGGTGCGCGAAGGGTTAATGGTGCGTACCCCGCGTGGGCGAGCCGCTACTGCCGCCGCCTACACCCACCTGGGTTTAGAACTGCCCGAACACATGAGTGAAATCTAAGCGCTGCCCGCTATTTAGGACTCACTTAGTTTTATACGGGCTTTGCCATAGACTTTAGGCAAAATTTAGGAGGAAAAATATGCTCACGATGCTGATCTTTATGGTGGTCGCTATGGTGGCACTGTCTTATTTTGGCCGCCGCCAAAACGCTAAGGCAGAAGAAGCCGCGCGCGCCCGCCTGGAAGAAGCTTGCGTGCCTGACACTTGGGTACGTACTACCTCTGGTTACTACGCCAAGTTTGTTGAGATCGACGGCGACGTGGTCACCTTGCGTTCTCCCCAGGGCGTGGAGTCCATGTGGGACAGCAAAGCCATTTATGGTGCAGTTAACCCGCCTTTCGCTGACCAGGATGAGGATGAAGAAGAAGACGTTGAATCTAGCGACGAGCTAGAGATTGACGCTGAAAACACCACAAAAGAGGCCCACAGCGACAACGCAGACTCTAGCGGTGACGAAAAAAAGTAATCGCCGCCACAAGATTAGATTTAACTAGTTACCACCAGCTGGGGCTATGCAAAATCGCTAATAAACAGGGATTTTGGTAGTCTCAGCTGTGGCAATTGGTCCCCTTAGTTTAACGGCACTGCGGCTAGTGTTAAGGGGAACTGACCAGTCACAACCGATTCTAGGAAGAGACACCCCGTGTCCAAATATAAAACCAAGCACGCAGGACGTAGCTTACTAACGTTCCTGCTAGTAATCGCCATTGGTTTCGGTGCGCTAATCATTGGTTCCTTCACCGGTAAAACCAAACTAACGCCCGGGCTAGCGCTCGACCTGGAAGGCGGTACGCAGCTAATCCTTACGCCAACCACCACCGATGGCCGCCAGGTTACAGACAATGACCTTAACCAGGCCATCAACATTATTCGCCAACGTGTTGACGCCTCGGGTGTAGCCGAAGCTGAAATTTCACGTCAGGGTGGAAGCAACATTGTGGTGGCGCTGCCGGGTAAGCCCTCCCAGGAAACCCTGGATCTAGTGCGTTCTTCCGCCGTGCTTTACTTCCGTCCGGTTATTCGGGTCTACAACGCCAATGCACACACCATTGCTCAGGCCCAAAACCGGGCGATAAAGGCTGCTGCCACCGCCAAGCCCACGGCTAAGGCGACCGCTAAGGCCACTGGCACCGCGACGGCGTCGCCGGCTGCTACCCCTGCGCCGTCGGCTACTGCAGCGGCCACCCCCAAGGCAACCCCCACCCCGGTCACCGCCACCCAGCTGGCCACCCGCTACGCGGATGTAAACCAGAACGGCAAGATCGACACTACGCCGCTGACCGCCACCAGTAATGACGCCTCATCAGACGCACAGATCAGCGAAAAAATGATCTATGACGCCCTGATGCTGGACTGCAAGAACCCCAAGAACCTTAAAGGTGGGGCGCAAGATCCTAAGAAGGCCGTTATTTCCTGTGCTCGTGACGGCTCTGGCGCGGTCTACATTCTGGGGCCGGCTGAGCTGAAGGGAACTGACCTGACCAGCGCCACCTCGGCACTGGAGCAAACCAGCCAAGGTTCAAACACCAACCAGTGGATTGTGTCCCTGGAATTTAACAAGCAGGGCACGGCAGACTTTTCCAAGATCTCTACCCGCCTACTGCAGTACCGCAACGACAAGACCGCCCCGCAAAAGAACCAGTTCGCCATTGTGCTTGACGGTTTGACTGTTTCTGCTCCCGGTATTGAGTCGGCTATTACCGGTGGTAAGGCGCAGATCTCTGGTGGCACCAACGCCAACGGCACCCACGGATTTACCCAGGCTGCCGCCAACTCGCTGGCAAACCAGCTGTCCTTTGGTTCTTTGCCGCTGAACTTCACGGTGCAGTCTGAGCAGCAGATTTCCGCCACTTTGGGTAGCGAGCAGCTACAAAAGGGTCTGATTGCCGGTCTGATCGGTTTCGTACTGATCATTATCTACTTGGCCTGGCAGTATCGGGGCCTGGCCAGTGTGGCTGTAGCCTCCCTGCTGGCTGCCGCCGCCCTGACCTACGTGGTTATCGCTTTGCTTAGCTGGGGGATTGGTTATCGTCTGTCCCTGGCTGGGGTGGCCGGTTTAATTGTGTCTATCGGTATCACTATGGACTCGTTCATTATTTACTTTGAACGTGTACGTGACGAGGTGCGCCACGGTCTGAGCCTGCGCGCCGCCGTCGATGAAGGCTGGGTGCACGCACGTAAGACCATTATCGTTTCTGACGCCGTTAACCTAGTTGCCGCTGTAGTGCTCTACGTGCTGGCAGTAGGTGGCGTGCAGGGCTTCGCCTTCACATTGGGCGTGACTACGGTAGTGGACTTGGCAGTAATTATTTTCTTCACCCACCCGCTCATGGTGGCCTGCCTGTCTATCCCCTTCTTCGGTCAAGGCCACCGCCTGTCTGGTCTAGACCCTGAACACCTGGGGGCACGTTCACGCAATGTTTACGGCTCTGGCCGCGAAAAGATTGCCGACAACCTGGGTAAGTCTTTGGCCCGCGCAAAGCGTGAGGCTAAGCGTGAACAAGATGCAAGCGAGGCTAAGGAAGGAGACAACTGATGGCATCGCTAGCAGCTATCGGTAATGACCTGTATTGGGGTAAGCGATCCTTCCCCTTCGTAGGTAAACGCAAAATTTGGTACACCGTGGCCCTATGCGCAGTGGCGCTGAGCCTGTTGCTGGTGGGCACAGTGGGTCTAAAGCCCGGTATTGAATTTTCCGGGGGTAGTGAAGTTACCATCACTGCGCTGTCAAACCCTAAGGAAGGCCCCGCTAATGCGGTGCTACGCCAGCAGGGGTTAACCAACGGCGCGCGCGTAACCACCACCGGTTCCTCCTCGGTGCGTGTGCAGACTCCCGCCCTGGATAAGGCCAAGTTGAACAAGCTTTCCGCCGGCCTGGCTAAGGCTTACAACGCTAAGGCCGCCGACGTAAACGCCACCACTATCGGCCCCACCTGGGGTAAGGATGTTACCGCTAAGGCCGTGCGTGGTCTGCTAATTTTCTTCGCCCTAGTAGGCGCCCTGATTTGGGCTTACTTCCGCACTTGGAAGATGGCAGCCTCAGCGCTGATTGCGTTGCTGCACGACGTCGTCATTACCGTGGGTATCTATGCGTTAAGTGGCTTTGAGGTTACCCCGGCCACAGTAATTGGTGTGCTAACCATTTTGGGTTACTCCCTTTACGACACGGTGGTGGTATTCGACAAGGTCCGCGACAACACCCGCGACTTTACCCGTCAGCACCGCGCCACCTACGCTGAGCTGGCTAACCTGTCCATTAACCAGACTTTCGTGCGTAGTATCAACACATCCGTGGTGGGTGTGTTGCCGGTAGCCTCGATTTTGTTCGTGGGTGCTTTCATCCTAGGTGCGGGTACTCTGCGCGATATTTCGCTAACTCTGTTTATCGGCATGATTGCCGGTACACTGTCTTCTGTTTTCCTGGCTACCCCTATGCTGGTGGACTTGCGTGGGCGTGAAAAGGAAATTAAAGAACACGACGCCAAGGTGCTGCGTGAGCGTAAAGCTAAGCGTGAAGCAGATGGTGAAGCTGTGGATAGCGACGACGTAGCAGATGACACTGTCTACGCTGCTCCGCTAACTCCCGGTCACCACCTAGGTGTTAAGGCACAGCCCAAGAAGAATAGGAAGCGTCGCTAGATGAGCGTGACCCCCATCCCCGCAGAGCTAACCGATCTGGTACTAGAAAACCTGCGTGAGATCCCAGACTTCCCTGAACCGGGAGTACTATTTCGCGATATCACCCCCTTACTAGCTAACGGTAAGGCTTTTAAGCAGCTTATCGATGGGCTCGCCGAGCACTACCGGGGCCGCATTGATGCTGTGGCTGGACTTGAATCGCGTGGATTTATCCTGGCCGCCCCGCTGGCTACCGCACTTGGTATCGGCATGTTGACGGTGCGTAAGGGCGGTAAGCTACCTGGACCGGTTATTGGTGTTGACTACGCCCTTGAATACGGCACTGCCCGAATGGAGCTGCGTCCTGACAGTGTGCACGAGGGCGACCGAGTGCTAGTGATCGACGATGTTATGGCCACCGGCGGCACCGCTAAGGCCTCGATCCAGCTCCTTGAGCAGGCCGGTGCCAGTGTGGAGGCAATCTGCGTGCTACTAGAACTAGAGGGTTTGGGTGGCCGCAACGTGATTGACCAATCGATCTTTGAGCCGATTGTGGTTATCGAAGATTAATTGACCGCTTACAAAGCAAAAGTGCCGGCAAGCTTTTAGCTTGCCGGCACTTTATCTATGCGCACTCTTTAGCGCATTTATGCGTACATTACTGAGAGATTAGAAATCCTGCAGCTGATAGCGCGCGATTTGTGTCTGACGCTGCTTTTCTTTCAGTGCGTGCACGCCGCTCAGCGGGAAGTACTCGGGAGCCACCTGCGTATATCCCTTAGCTAGGCCCCAAGCCCAGATCCGGTTAATTTCGGCTACTAGCTTGGACTCAGCCGCATTGGTTCCGGCGCCTGAAGACACCAAACCAGGAAGTAGGTGAGCGCCGCTGCCATCTACCAGCAAACAGTTGCAAGTGCGTGGCATAGTGGCTTCTTTAACCGGGTTAATCTCGCGTCCAGAGACGGAAGCGTAGAAAGCCGTGCGTGAGTGAGGCCAGGGCACATGCTGACGTGCAGTGCCGGTAGAGATGTGGAAGCCGGTGGCGTTAATAGTGAGCTTAGTGTTTGCCAACACAAAAGCTGCAAATAGCAAAAAGAGACTAAGGATTAAACAAATCACCAGCACTACCGTGTCGGTGGTGGTGGCTTTGCCGCCCACTAATTTAGCCGCTGAGCTAATGACGGGGATTAGGAAAAATACGCCCAAACCCAGAGAAATCCAAACCCGCGACATGGCGCGGGGAACCTCAATGTAATCTTCGCTCAGCGGGATAGCAAAGGGCTGGCCCAGCTCATATTTGAAAGCCCCTACCGGCGCCGTCGTGGCTGGCTGCGGCGCGTTACCCGCAAACTGAGCTGCCCCCTGAGACTGAGTGGCTCCTTGGAACTGGCCGGGTTGCTGAAATTGGTTGCCGCCTTGAAATTGTTGATAACCCTGGTTGCCTCCAGGTAGATTTGGCTGCGTCATAAGTCAACTCCTTAAATATGTAGCCTTAGGCTAGTCCTTATAACTAAGTAACAGCTTAGTAAATATTCAGGTAATTTGGTTGCGTGGTAAGCGTGCCATATGGGCTATTACACACTAGACTGTGTTTATGGGAGAGACGTCGAACAACAGTGTTGGGGAAAGTGTAGTTCCTGGCTCGCGTGTGCGTAGTGCGCTGGCCCGCTTTGGGACGCGTGCTCATTCGGTGCCACCAGCTATTGAGCCAGTTATCACGGCCTTTAAAACTAATAATCCAAAGATGGATTTCACCCTCATTTTGCGTGCCTATGAGGTAGCTAGGCGCTGCCATGAGGGACAGACGCGTAAAAGCGGGGAGCCTTACATCACCCACCCAATTGCGGTGGCCACAATTCTGGCTGAGCTGGGAATGCTCCCCAAAACCCTAGCTGCAGCTTTACTGCATGACACAGTTGAGGACACAGACCTAACCCTAGATGATCTACGCGCCCAGTTCGGTGACGAGATTGCCCTACTAGTAGATGGGGTCACCAAACTAGACAAGCTGCAATACGGTGAGGCAGCCAAGTCGGAAACCGTACGCAAGATGATCGTAGCTATGAGCAAGGACATCCGTGTTCTGTTCATTAAGCTAGCCGACCGTCTACACAACGCCCGTACCTGGAAGTACGTTCCCGCCCAAAATGCAGCCGGTAAGGCCCGTGAAACTCTAGAGATTTATGCCCCTCTGGCACACCGCCTGGGTATGAACACCATCAAGTGGGAACTTGAAGACCGCTCCTTTAAGGTGCTCTATCCCGAGGTCTATGACGAGATTGAGCACATGGTGGCCGAGCGCGCCCCGGCCCGTGAAGAATATTTAGCTCAGGTCATTGACATGATCAACGCTGACCTGAAGGAAAACAACATTAAGGGTGTAGTCACCGGCCGCCCCAAGCACTTTTACTCCATCTATCAAAAGATGATTGTGCGCGGCAAAGAGTTTGACGACATCTATGACCTAGTAGCAGTGCGCGTAATTGTAGATACTGAAGCTGACTGCTACGGGGTGCTGGGTATTGTGCACGGACGCTGGACACCTATGCCCGGGCGTTTCAAGGATTACATTGCCTCGCCCAAGTTCAACTTCTACCGCTCACTACACACCACCGTGATTGGCCCCAGTGGTAAACCGGTTGAGATACAGATCCGTACCCACGAAATGCACCGCATGGCTGAGTATGGCGTGGCCGCGCACTGGCGTTACAAGCAGAACCCCAACGCTACTAAGGGCTCTAAGGGCAACGAGTTTGAAGTTAACTTCACCTCTGCCAGCTCTGAAATGGATTGGCTGCGTCAGCTCATTGACTGGCAACGTGACACTCAGGATCCGGCGGACTTCCTGGATTCTTTACGTTTCGAAATTTCCGGCAACCAGGTTTATGTATTCACCCCTAATGGTGATGTGCAGGCCCTGCCGGCTAAAGCCACCCCGGTCGACTTCGCTTTCTCAGTACACACTGAGGTTGGTTACCGCACCGTTGGCGCAAAGGTTAATGGTCGCCTGGTGCCGCTTAACACCATCTTGGAAACCGGTGACACTGTAGAAATCTTGACTTCTAAGGCGCAAAACGCCGGGCCTTCACGTGACTGGATGACTTTTGTGGCTTCGCCGCGAGCTAGGGCCAAGATTAAGGCTTGGTTCTCTAAAGAACGCCGTGAAGAAGCCATTGAACGTGGTAAAGACCAGATCGCCAAGGCTATGCGTAAGCAGAACCTGCCTCTACAGCGGATCATGACCCATGATTCACTGATGGCGGTAGCGCAGAACCTAAATAAGGGTGATATTGACGGTCTTTACGCAGCCGTTGGCGACTCCCACATTTCCGCCCAACACGTGGTGGAAAACCTGGTGTCCACTTTGGGTGGAGAAGCTGGTACAGAAGAGTCTCTGGCAGAAGCTGTGCTGCCTTCGCGCGCTGCCCCCAATGAAGCTAAGGTTATCCGCCCTGGTGACACTGGTGTGATTGTGGATGGTATGCAGGAAGGCGATGTTTACGTAAAGCTGGCTCGCTGCTGTACGCCTATGCCTGGAGACCCAATTGTTGGTTTTATTACTCGCGGTAACGGCATTAGCGTACACACGGCTAACTGCGTAAACGTGTCTAACTTTGAGTCTGAACCAGAGCGCATGATTGGGGTTTCGTGGGCGCAAAATGTTCACGCTACTTACAACGTGCAGGTAGAGGTTGAGGCTTTAGACCGTATCGGTTTGCTAGCTGATGTTTCACGAGCCATGGCAGATGCACACATCAACTTGTTAGAAGCGGTTATGGGCTCTAAGCAGCATGATCGCGTGGTTAAGTTCTGGTTTGTGGTGGAGTTGGCTGAAGCTGTACACCTAGACCATGTGCTTACGATCGTACGTAAGATTGACGGCGTCTATTCCGCCCGCCGCGCCACCAGTTCTAAGCGCTCTATCGGAAATGACGGCGGGGAGTAGTTCGTTAATTAACTGCTCTAACCAACTGTTGCGGCTATGGCCGCGTAGATAGTTAAAAGCAGTTAACAACCCGCTGCGACTAGCCCCATAGCGGCAGGCGGTGAGGATAACTTCGTGGCCCTGTGCGCGTCCAGCGTGCAGGGCCATTTCCAATGCCGCATGTTCTAAACAAATGCAGGGCACCCCAGCAATTTGCACATACTGGCTAGCGGGTAGCTGGCGGCGCACCATATCTACGCTGCGCCAACTTGAGCGCACTAGGTTGGCACAGACCTGTAAACGCTGCGGTGGATTTTCGCCGGTATGCACCCACCAGGCGCTAGCGCCAAAAATATAGGTGTACTTAGGTAGCTTGGGGGAGAGCAGTAAAGCACGCTGCGAGCAGGTACTAAGCAGATAATTAGGTACCTGTTTACCCAGTACGCTAGTGAAACAGACACTGTCTAGTGTATTGCAACGTAAAACCTGTGTCTCTGCTGCATTTAATGCAGTTACATTAGCTTCCAGGTCGGGTGGGCCGTAGGCAATATATTCCATAACCCGATTGTCGTACTAGCTGCTTATCTAAAATAGTCTTTAACTATGTTTGTGGATAACTAAAGCCGGTGAGTTACTACAACCCACCGGCTTTAGTGCTGCTATATGTAGCTATCAGGCCTTAGCAGAGCGACGTACCTGGTCCAGCCAAGCGCGGCGGGCGTTTAGGGCAGCTTCGTGCTCAGCGATAGCCTTAGCCTTACCCTCAGCCTTAGCCTTTTCAAGCTTAGCTTCTAGGTCGGCGATAGAGGCCTCAAGCTGTCCGGCCAGACCCTCGGCGCGAGCCTTGGTCTCGGGGTCGGTGCGACGCCACTCGTTACGCTCAGCCTCGCGGATAGCTTCCTCGACGGCGCGCATGCGGCCCTCGATACGACGCATAGCGTTACGCGGTACGTGACCTACCGCTTCCCAGCGGTCCTGGATTGGACGCAGGGCGCGCTTAGCGGCCTTGATGTCCTTAATTGGCAGTAGAGCTTCAGCCTGGGCAGCCAGCTCTTCCTTAACCTTAAGGTTGGCTGTCAGCTCAGCGTTTTCCTGAGCGTCCTTCTCTTGGCGAGCCTTGAAGAACACCTGCTGGGCAGCGTGGAAACGCTCCCACAGGGCGTCATCCTGGCGGCGGGCAGTACGGCCAGCCTGCTTCCACTCGCTCATCAAGTCGCGGAAACCACGTGAACCGCGCTCCCAATCGGTGGTGGTAGATAGCTCCTCGGCACGCTTGATCAGCGCCTCCTTCTTGGCAACTACCTGCTTGTTCTTCTCGTCAAGCTCGTTGAAGAACTGGCGGCGGTTGCGGTCAAGAGTGCTGCGAGCGCCAGAGAAACGCTGCCACAGGGCGTCCTCGGTGGCACGGTCCAGACGCGGACCACGCTGCTGGGCAGCCTTCCACTCGTTGAGGATTTCGCGCATACGAGTCATGGAGTTGCGCCAGTGGGTCTTGGCCGGGTCCTGGCCGGCTAGGGCCTCGGACTCTTCTACTAGCTTGGTGCGCTCAGCCAGCGCCTGGGCGCGGGCGGCAGCGCGCTCGGCTACCACAACTTCGCGGCGTTCCTTGGCTACTGCCTTGAGGCCATCAAACTGGGCGCGCAGACCATTTAGGTCACCCACAGCGGCAGGCTCCTTCAGGGCCTTGCCAAGGCTCTTAACAGTGGAGTCAATGTCGCGCACGCTCAGGTGAGGCAGGCGGGTAGCAAACAGGGCCACCTGCGCCTTTAGGTCTAGGTAGCGGCGGATGTAGAAGGCCATCGCCTCGGCCACCGGAGCACCTGGGAACTGACCAACTAGACGCTCAGTTTCGCCGTCTTGAACATAGACGTTACCTTCGCCATCAACACGGCCCCACTTGGAGGCAGCCAGGGCTTCTTCGGGATCTAGCGCAGTCTCGGTCTGCTGGGCAGCTGCCTTGCCAGGCTTGGCTTCCTGTGCGCCGGCCTTGTCGGCGGGGGCGGAATCGGTAGCCTTAGCAGCTTCGCTCTCAGCGGGGGCAGCCTGGGGGGCGTTGGTGGTCTCTTCGCCAGCAGGGGCGGGCGAAGCCTCCTGCGGTGTTGAGGATGCAGCCTGTTGTGCCTGATCGGTCACGGGAGTCTGCTCACTCATGGGTATGCTCCTTATAGAATGTGTTACGGCGTTGGTAAATGCGCCGTAGCTAGTTGGCTAAAAGCCTGAGAATGTGCACGTCGCATGGCGTAAAGCCATACAGGGTTAAAGTCTACGCTATTTAGCCCCAATTCTCGCATTTAATTAGCCGTGTTACCGCTGTGCTTGAGCGCTAGAGCTAGTTTCATGCTTTAGGCTGGAGGCATGCTTTTACACCGTATGCCCCCTGCCGTCCTAGGCTCAAACTGTTATGTGATCGTGCCTGCAGGTAAACAGGGCGCCTTGGTAGTAGACCCCGGGGCTGGCGCAGCTAGCGGCGTCGTCGAATTTTTAAAAACCAACAATCTGAGCCTGGAAGCAGTGCTGCTAACCCATGGACACGCTGATCACTGCTGGGATAGTGCCGCTGTAGTGGCAGGCATGGGTCAAGCGCAGTGCCCGGTGTATGTGCCCAGCCCGGATCTGTACCGGCTAGATGACCCGGAGGCCACCACCGGCATCTATATGCGCGGCCGTGGCTTTAGTGCTCTGGCTGGCACCCCTTGGCAGCGCCCGCTTAATGTGGTGGCGCTACCGCAGCGGGCTTATAGCGACGGCGTCGAGCTGATTAGTGGCCTGCCGGTGCGGGCTGTGGCCGCCCCTGGACACACTGAGGGCTCCTCACTATTCCTAACTGTGGCCCAGATGGACGCCAGTCACGAGCTACTAGCTGAAGCTGAAGTAGAAACTAGTGGTACCCAGCTGCTCGCCCTAACCGGTGACGTGATTTTCAAGGGCTCAGTGGGTCGCGATGATCTGCCTGGCGGTTCCCACCAAGATATGCTTGGTTCACTGCGTTTCCTGGCTAATGCCATTGACCCCTCTACCGTATTACTGCCCGGCCATGGCGCGGCCACCACTATGGCGCATGAGCATCATGCCAACCCCTATATGCATGAGGCCAAGACTTTCGGCGGTGAGCTGGACTAGCCACAAACGTGCTAAGGCCCTGCTTACAAGCTATAACAATGCCAACTGGACCCAGACCTCAAAGTAAATACGGTTAAAACTTAAGTAGGATTAAATCATGGCAAAAACTTCGCTTTCTGGTTTCCCCGAGTGGCTACCTAGCCAGCGGCTGATTGAACAGCACTTCCTAAACGTTCTACAAAATACCTTTGAGCTGCACGGATTTAGCTCTATTGAGACTCGTGCAGTAGAGCCGCTAAGTGAATTAACGCGTAAAGGGGAGACCTCCAAGGAGGTTTACCTGCTATCTCGTTTGCAGGCTGCCCCGGGTGAAAATGAGGACCCGCGCAAACAGCTGGGACTGCACTTTGACTTGACTGTTCCCTTTGCTCGCTACGTGCTTGAGTATGCTGGGCAGCTGACCTTCCCCTTCAAGCGTTACCAGATTCAGAAGGTATGGCGCGGCGAGCGTCCCCAGGAGGGGCGTTTCCGTGAGTTCATTCAGGCTGATATTGACGTGGTGGGTGACGGAAAGCTGCCGCTACACTATGACGCCGAGCTGCCCTTGATCATGCACGAGGCTCTTAGCGCCCTGCCTATCCCACCGGTGCTGTTGCACGTGTCTAACCGCAAGGTAGCCCAGGGTTTCTACACCACCATTGGGGTTGCAGAAGAATCCCTAATTGAGGTGCTACGCGTGGTGGATAAGCTTGACAAGATTGGCCCTGAAGCAGTGGCTCAGGAGCTGGAAGAAACTGTAGGACTAAGCGCAACCCAGGCTCAGTTGGCTTTGCAGATGGCTGGAATCACGGCTAGCAACGGCGCGGAGCTAGAAGCCAAGCTACGTACCCTGCTAGAGCAGGCGGGGCTGGAAGCCAATGAGCTGCTTGAGCAGGGTGTGGCTGAACTGGCTGGGGTGCTGGAAGTGGCGGCACGACGTCGCCCAGGTGCTTTGATTGCCGACCTTAAGATTGCCCGTGGCTTGGACTACTACACCGGCACGGTTTATGAGTCAGAGCTGATTGGTCACGAGGATCTAGGCTCTATCTGCTCCGGTGGTCGCTATGATTCTTTGGCCTCTAACGGCAAGCGTTCCTTCCCTGGAGTGGGCCTGTCTATTGGGGTTTCGCGGCTGCTGGCCAGGGTTATTGGCGCTGGCCTGGTGCAGGTTACCCGCCCGGTGCCCACGGCAGTGCTGGTGGCGGTTACCGATGAGGATTCGCGTCCGGTTTCTGAGGCGGTGGCCGATAAGCTGCGCGCCCGAGGTATCTGCGCTGATGTGGCCCCCACTGCCGCTAAGTTCGGTAAGCAGATTAAGTTTGCTGATAAGCGCGGTATTCCTTTTGTATGGTTCCCAGCCGCAGTGGATGAGGCCGCCAGTAGCGGCGCCGATTCGGTTAAGGACATCCGCTCTGGTGAGCAGGTTGAGGCTGACGCCGCCACTTGGCAGTGCCCCGAGCAGGATCTGCGCGTGCAGGTAACGGCAGCACAGGTCTGAGCATGATGCTGTGGTAGCTAGAAAAAATGTTTAACTTTAGACGCAAACCTGGAATTACCACAGCGCAGGATTTAGCTGAGCGCCTAGTACAACTGGCTCAGTTAACTGATCGAGTAAAAGTAGCGGTGCCAGGTTGGCAAGCAACCAGCCTGGCCCGTCAGATCAGTGCTATGGATCAGCTGCTGGTGCAGGCTAATGCGGGCTCAGTTCGCAGCGACGACGCCGGGGAAAGTGAACAGCAGCTTTTAGACCAGCTGCGTAGCGTTGCGAAAGACACGGCTCAGGCACTTAGCTCCGCAAGCGCTACGGTGCAGACTGGTGAAATTGAAGCTGAACTATTAGCCCGTGCTGGCCAGGTAGCTGGAGTAGAAAACCGGGTAGAAAAAGCTCGCGAAGAATACTTTAGGCAGGCTTGGCCGCAGGTAACCTGGCCGCTGGCACGCGGCTGGGTGGCAATGCGTTTCAAAGCTGAGGTACCCGCTAAAACTGGGCAGCCCAGTAAGAAAAGGTGGACCCGTCTTTTTAACGCAGTTGAAAATACTGGTGGCGCTAGTACAAATGAGCAAGCAGATAGCCCTGAGATGGATGCTGCGAAGGAAGTAGAAACTAAGCGTTTAGACGCTGTCTATAAACGGTTGGTTAAGGCTAATACAGCAGTATTGCCCACGCCCTGGGCCAGTAAAGTAAATGCTGAGCTAGATGAAGCCTACCCAGATTTAGTGCTTGAACTTAAAACCACACTAAATACATCCAGTCAGCGTCACTTACCAACGCCGCGCTGGTGGAAGTGGGCTAAAGCCTGGCAGTGGACGCTATATGTAATTATGCTGGCGGGTCTAATTTGGTGGGGCATGAATGCGTTACTTAAACGCTTACTTTTGCCTACCTTGCCGATGCCTCATATTGGGGTTATGCCATTAGCTGTAGTGGCGCTACTGGCCGGTTTAATACTGGGGTTAATAGCTACTTGGGTGAATTATCGACTGGTTAAGGCCGGTGCCTACCGGCGCGCGCGTAACCTGCGAAGCTATCTAAATAGCAGAGTAGAAGATGTTTTACAAGCTAAGCTGTACGCCCGGTTGGAAAGTAATATAGCTGAGCATGTGTCGCTAATGGCCTTAGCTAATGCGCTAGCTGAATAAGAGCGCCAATTAAATCGGTTCTATAAAAACTTGGGTTAAACCAAATAGTTGTGTCCCGGCGCAGTTCATGTGTCGGTGCGGCCCAGAGCGCGTCCACCGATAGGGGGAACCAGGCGCCCGACGTGGACGTGAGTGACAATGAGGCGCGCTGCGACCTGTCGAGGATCCGGGCAACGTGTACACGATTCCTGAGGGTGGGCGCGTGGGCGTCACGCTGACGGCCGAGTCGGTGGACGGCGTCGATGGGTGCACGGCTGGGGAGCGTGATGGGTTCCTTGCGAGCTGTTTTTATGACGTTGAAGCTGATAGTCTCAACCAGCTGGGAGAAGTCGCGCACCCGCAGCGTCACACCGAGGCGACCGCGTCGGCGCGTGTGGCCCCTACTTCGCCGGTGCGTGCGCGAGCCGATCGCGGGCATCCGAGATAACTGAGATCTTTAAGGAGATACTCCCATGGGTATGCATTCCACGACGCAGGCATTCCAGTTCGATGTGCCGTTCGAGCAGCTGTTCCAGCTCGCCATCCCGGCCGCGCAGTCCGTTCCGAAGGCGACCGTGATGCTCGCCGACCCCAACCGTCGGGTTGTCACCTTCGATACCCCGATGAGCATGATGTCCTGGGGCGAGAACATCGTCGCCGGTTTTATTCCCTCCGAGGGCAGAACAGTCGTTGAGGTCACCTGCACGACCAAGGGTCTGCCCAACCTCATGCAGGACAGCCGCAACCGCAAGATAATTGCGCAGTTCGTGACCGCTCTGTCCAACCTCGCGCAGACCACCGCTGTGGAGGTCGCTCGCTCCTGACGGCCCGTGAGCGTCAGGCACAGGCCGGACGCGCGGTTGACGAGCTGGCCGGCGTCAATCGTGAAGGTGACGGCGTCGCCGCCCTGGTAGAAGTCGCCCGCGTAGGCGCCGCCCGACGCGGAGTCGTCGCCGGAGAAGATGCGGGCACCGCCGCTCACGCTCGCCTGATTGGATTCGGCTTCGATGCACGTCCCATATTCCGGTGTCACCTGCGGATGGATCTGCTTGCTGGGGTCCTTCGGGTCGGCAGCCCATGATGCCGGGTCGTAGTTGTTCGCGTAGGCGGCGACGATCTGCGGTTTGTTCGCCGACTTGTCGCGCGCGCCTTGCAGGTAGGAGGCGACCTGCTGGTTTGTTTCGTTGTGGTCCCATTTGTCACGCACTGGAACACACAAAGACGCCAAGTAAAGCTCAAGGGCCTGACCCCGGCAGAATACCGGGACCAGGCCCTCCAGCAAGCCGCATAACGGCTACCCATTTAAAGCGTCCAAGTTTCGGGGCGCAGTTCATTTAGGCGCCGGGACACAATTTTTAGGTATCAGTAGCGCTTAGAGCGGTTGGAGCGGCCATAACCGCCACGGTCATCGCGCTTAGAACCGCGCTGGTAACCAGAGCGCTCATCACGGTAACCAGAGTAGTCGCCGCGCGAGTTGGAACGCTCGTTAAAGCGCCCGCCGCGATCGTCGCGCTTGAACCCACGGTCCTCACGCTTAAAGCCGCGATCGTCACGTTTGAAACCACGGTCCTCACGCTTAAAGCCACGGTCTTCGCGCTTGAACCCGCGATCGTCGCGCTTGAACCCACGGTCTTCGCGCTTGAACCCGCGATCGTCACGTTTGAAACCACGGTCCTCACGGTCATAGCGGCCCTCTTCGCGACGTGGACGGTAAGCCGAACGGCCGCCCTCAGAATCAGCGTCGTCGCGCATACCCTTGGCCTTGTGGCGATCATTCGGGCCGCTCCAGCCGTGACCGGGGCCCTCATCCGGGCGAATACGCAGCTCACGGCCAGCGAAGGTGGCCTTACCCATGCGCTGCAAAGTCTGCTCATCTAGCGGCGCATAAATAGTGACTAGCGAGAAAGACTGCAAAATGTCGATCTTGCCAATGTCGGAGCCAGAAATACCGCCCTCATTAGCTAGTGCACCCACAATTGCGCCGGGCAGAACCTTGTCGCGATGACCCACCTCGACGCGGTAAACCGTGCCGCCCTCATCGTCACGACGCGGGGCGCGACGCGGACGCTCAGGCCTGTTCTCGCGGGCAGGACGCTCACGGCCATGCTCAAAGCTGGCAGAAATGAAGGTGCCTTCAGAATCTACCTGCACCTCACGGCGCTCCTTGCGGCCAGAGTCCTCACGCTGCCAGCGCGGGCCGTCGTCGCCAACCGCCAAAGCCAACAAGGTAGCGGCCAAAGTGGCGCTATTCAGGGAAGAAACTTCTTTAGCGATCAGCTCGCGGTAGATGTCCAGGCGGCCCTTTTGAGCGCGTTCATCGGCGCGCTTTAGTAGCTTAGCGGCGCGGTGACGCGACACGTCAGCGGGGGAGGGCAGGGTGATTTCCTCTAGGCGAGCCCCAGTCAGACGCTCAATCTGGCGTAGCTTGCCCTTCTCCTTAGGGGTCAGGAAAGTGATAGCTTCACCGGTGCGACCGGCGCGACCAGTACGACCAATACGGTGCACATAGGCCTCAGCCTCACGCGGCACATCAAAGTTAACTACCAGACCGATACGGTCCACATCCAAACCACGCGCGGCCACATCCGTAGCCACCAGCACATCCAAGCTACCCTGGCGCAGGCGCTCGATCAGACGCTCACGTTCACGCTGGGGTACGTCACCGCTGATGGCGGCGGCCTGGATACCACGACCAGACAGCTCAATGGCCACATCCTCAGCAGTTGACTTGGTACGCACAAAGACAATCGCAGCTTCAGCATCAGTCACGGCCAAGATACGCGAAACCGCACCCACCTTGTGACGGAAAGGCACCACCGCATAAGACTGCTGCACCGAATCCACAGTGGAGGACTGGCGTGAAACCTCAATACGTACCGGGTCGTTTAGGTGCTCAGCGGCTACCGACTCAATTGCCGGAGGCATGGTGGCGCTAAACAGGGCGGTGCGTCGCTCGGTAGGCAGCGAAGCGGCAATGGTTTCTACATCCTCAGCAAAGCCCATGCGCAGCATTTCATCGGCTTCGTCAAGCACGAAGTAACGCACGTGGTCTAGTACCAGCGCACCCTTTTCGATCAGGTCAATTACGCGCCCGGGGGTACCTACAACCACCTGGGCGCCTTCACGTAGCGCCGCAATCTGGGGACCGTAGGGGCTACCACCGTAGACAGCCACAACATCTAGACCACGGCTGCGGTGAGCCATATCGGCAATCGCATCAGCGCTTTGCATGGCCAGCTCACGGGTGGGGGCCAAAACCAGGGCCTGTACTTCACCGTCGCGGCTGTCTACCTCATTTAGTAGGGGCAGGCCGAAAGCAGCAGTCTTACCGGTACCGGTTTGGGCTACACCGACGACGTCGCGGCCCTCTAGCAGCACCGGGATCGCCTCGCGCTGAATGTCGGTGGGGCTAACAAAACCCATGTCGGTGATGGCGCGCAGCAAGTCGCGCGGCAAGCCCAGGTCAGCGAAAGTGGGGCCGGTGGGGGTCAGCTCGGCGTCGTCGTCATCTTCGCTGTCAGACTCAGGATCTAGCTCTGGGCGGTCAGTGTCGACGTCGTCGGCCTCATCCTCGTGGTCAATGTCTACCGGGTCGGCCGGGGAAGCGGGGCTGCTGGCGTCAGCGATATCTTCAGGCGTGGCTGCGCTGGCAGCGGAGGTGGAATTTAGTTGGGCCTCAAACAGGTCATCTAGGCTAAGGGGATTAGACATACGTATTTCCAATGCGGATCAGCGGAGCGTGGGGATGAGCCTATTACTCACCGCTCTTAACGCACCTCGCCCAGCCACACTTGTCAGCCGTTAACCGACTAAACGCACGCAATTATTCGCAACTCAATTAGGTATGCGACGATAAAACTTCAAGGGTAGGGAGCGTCTCACTCCTAAAACAACAGCCTCAGTTTACCTGGCGCTGCAGCTTGATAAACCTAGTATTTGTGGTGAATTGGCTTACCCTGGGCGGCCAAACTAGGACTGCAAATAAACATGACTTAGCGGCGGGGAGTAAACTTTTAGCGGCGCCCGCTCGTCTCGCGGTGCGCTTTTAACCAAACTGGAAGGACCAAAGTGCTGCGTACCCGCTATGCAGGTTCCCTGCGCTCAAGTGACATTGGCACTACCGTAACGCTCACCGGCTGGGTCGATCGTCGTCGTGATCACGGCGGCGTCGCCTTTATTGACCTGCGTGATGCCAGCGGTATTGCCCAGGTAGTCATCCGTGAGGAGGTGGCCCACGATCTGCGCGCAGAATACGTACTTAAAGTTACTGGCCAGGTCACGGCCCGCCCCGAGGGTAACGCCAACCCGAACCTGCCTACCGGTGAAATTGAGGTAGTCGTCAGTGAGGTAGAGATCCTCAACCCCGCCGCACCTTTGCCGTTCCAAGTTTCTGACCACGCTGAAGACGCTGGTCAGGTAGGTGAAGAAGCTCGCCTAAAGTACCGCTACCTGGACCTGCGTCGCTCCTCTATGCAGCACGCTATCCGCTTGCGTTCCAAGGTGTCTCAGGCTGCCCGCAAGGTGCTTGACGCTCACGACTTCGTTGAGATTGAGACCCCCACCCTGACTCGCTCCACCCCTGAAGGTGCTCGCGACTTCCTGGTGCCTGCGCGCCTAGCCCCCGGCTGCTGGTATGCCCTGCCTCAGTCCCCGCAGTTGTTTAAGCAGCTACTGATGGTGGCAGGTATGGAACGCTACTACCAGATTGCCCGCTGCTATCGTGACGAGGACTTCCGCGCCGACCGCCAGCCTGAGTTCACTCAGCTGGATGTGGAAATGAGCTTCGTGGAGCAGGACGACGTCATGGCAGTAGCTGAGGACATCCTGCGTGAAGTTTGGGCCCTGATCGGCTACGAGCTCAAGACCCCCATTGCTCGCATGCCCTACCGCGAGGCCATGGAAAAGTACGGTTCGGACAAGCCTGATCTGCGTTTTGGTCTAGAGCTAACCGACCTAACCGAGTTCTTCAAGGACACCACCTTCCGCGTATTTAAGGCCCCCTATGTGGGCGCCGTGGTTATGCCCGGTGGCGCTAGCCAGTCTCGCCGTACTTTCGATGCTTGGCAGGAATGGGCCAAGCAGCGCGGCGCTAAGGGCTTGGCTTACGTAACTGTTGGTGAGGACGGCACTCTGGGTGGTCCGGTTGCTAAGAACATCACCGACGCCGAGCGTGCCTCTCTGGCTGAGGCTGCCGGCGCCAAGCCCGGCGACTGCATCTTCTTCGCCGCTGGTGGTGTAGATGCTTCGCGCGCCCTGCTGGGTGCAGCCCGCTTGGAGATTGGTAAGCGCTGCGGCTTGATCGACGAAAATGAATGGTCTTTCGTGTGGGTAGTGGACGCCCCCTTGTTCAAGCCCTCCGCTGAGGCTAAGGCTGAAGGCGACGTCGCTCTGGGCTCTAGCGCCTGGACTGCAGTACACCACGCCTTCACCTCACCCAAGCCCGAGTGGCTCGACAACTTCGACCAGGACCCGGGTAACGCCTTGGCTTACGCCTACGACATCGTTTGCAACGGTAACGAAATTGGTGGCGGCTCGATCCGTATCCACCGCCGTGACGTGCAAGAGCGCGTGTTTAAGGTGATGGGTATTAGCCAGGAGCAGGCCCAGGAGAAGTTTGGCTTCCTGCTTGATGCCTTCAAGTTCGGCGCCCCGCCGCACGGTGGTATCGCCTTTGGTTGGGACCGTATTGTCTCGCTGCTAACTCATGCCGACTCTATCCGTGACGTGATTGCCTTCCCCAAGTCCGGTGGTGGCTATGACCCGCTTACCGCAGCCCCTGCTCCCATTACCGAGCAGCAGCGTAAGGAAGCTGGTGTGGACGCTAAGCCTGAACAGGCCTAGGATTTTCTAACGATTAGGGTGGGTCCCATTAATTTGGGACCCACCCTAATCGCAGCTAATACGGGTAGTATGAAAGCTATGTCACAGTATATTGATATCCACCCTGAAAACCCGCAGGCGCGTTTAATCAACAAGGTAGTTGACCGTCTACGTGACGGTGGACTGATCGCTTACCCCACTGACTCTGGCTACGCGCTGGCCTGCATGGTGGGCAATAAGGAAGGCATGGATCGTATCCGTGCTATCCGTCAGCTTAACGACAAGCACAACTTCACCTTGATGTGCTCCAATTTTTCTCAGGTTGGGCCGGTGGCTATTGTTGGCAACACCGCCTTCCGCCTGATTAAGCGACTAACTCCGGGGCCTTACACCTTCATTTTGAAGGGCACCAAAGAGGTGCCGCGTATGACCCTTAACCCCAAGAAGCACACGCTGGGTATCCGTATCCCTGATTACCCTATTGCCCAGAGCCTGGTAGAGGCCCTAGGTGAACCGCTACTTTCCTCCACTTTCATTCGCCCCGGTGAAGAAGAGCCTGAAACCAGCGGCTGGGAAATTCACGATGAGCTAGGTCATTTGATCGACATCGTGATTGAAGGGCCGGTGGTTAGCACTGAGCCCACCACGGTTATTGACCTAACTGAGGATGTGCCCGAGGTGCTGCGTCAAGGTGCAGGTGACACCTCAACTATCTAGCCTTAACCAGGCTTGCCAAGGGGGCTAGCGCTTTTAAGCGCTAGCCCCCTTAAGGTTTCATCCCTAGGCCATGTAAAGCTTGCTGTTAAAGCTTAGTGCTGTAGCGAATAACGCTCATAGATAGCCCGAATAGGGGCCGGTGACCACCAGTTCCAACGCCCTAGCAAGGTCATAGTGGCGGGCACCAACGCCATACGCACCAGCGTGGCGTCAACTAACACGATCAGCGCCAAAGTAAGCCCAATTTCTTTAATCACCAGCATCTGGCCACCCACAAAACCTAGGAATACTGCGGTCATAATGGCTGCCGCTGAGGTAATAATGCGGCCAGAACGCTGCAAACCTTGCTCAACAGCTAGATCATTATCGCCGGTAGCATCCCAAAATTCTTTGATGCGTCCTAGCAGGAACACTTCGTAGTCCATAGCCAGGCCAAAGCCAAACACAATAGCTACTACCATCACATAGCTTTCCATGCCTCCGATGGGGGTAAATCCTAATAGGGAAGCGCCGTGACCGCCCTGGAAAATCCAGGTGGCCAGGCCCAGTGAAGCAGCTAAAGAGAGCGAGTTAATCAGCACGGCCTTAATGGGCACAAGCAGTGAACCAGTCATTAAGAACAGCAAAATAAAGATCGCTCCTAGCACTAGTGGTACTAGCCAGGGCAGTGAGGAGATAACCGAGGAGCCAAAATCTACCTGGGTAGCTGCTTGACCGGTGATCCACAGCTGGCTGGGGGCATTTAGAGCGCGAATATCTACAACTGCCCGCTCGGCGCTACGCGAACCAGGGCTACCTTTAAGCTCTAGATAGGCCACGGTGTAATCACCAGCAGTGGTCACGCCTTGTATCCTTTGCACATCGGCAACCTGGGATACTTCAGTTTTAATGAAGTTAGTCTGTTTGGCGCTGTTGCCGTACATGATTAAAGTGGCGTCGTTACTTAAAGAATCGGGATACTGCTGTTTTAGGGTTTGCAAATAGGCGTATTGGGAGCCATTGCGCGGTAAAAGATCAGTGCCAGAGTTAAGCAGGTGCAAGTTACCCAGTGGCACACACATAGCTCCTAGCGCCGCTACGCAGGCAACTAGTACATACCAGGGGTAGCGGTGCACCCACCGAGCCAGACGTGAAAAGATGCCCTCAGTGGAGGAAACATCAGCAATACGGGCCTGTAGCTTACCTAGCAGCGGCACCCGCTGTAGCCAGGAGGGAATAAGGGCGCGCGTGCCCAAATAGAGCAGTAGCGCGGGCACCAAAGTCAGCGCCGCCGCTACCGCAATTAGGGTTACAAACAGCCCGCCTACACCAATAGAGCTGAGCAGGGTGGGCGGCATTAGGGCTAGACCTAGCAAACCAATAGCTACCGTTACTGCAGAGAACAAAATGGTTCTACCGGCACTAACCATAGTTAGACGCACTGCCTGGGCGGGTAGGGAAGCATTGCGGGCGCGGCGCTGTTGAAAGGCTGCCTGAATAGATACGCCTGCAGCGGGAGTTTCATCATTAGCTAGCTTTTCAGCTAGTCGGCCTAGTTCTTCACGGTAGCGGGAGGTAAATAGCAGCCCATAGTCGATGGATAGGCCCAGGCCAATTACCGTAACAATGTTGAGCACACTGGATTCAATATCGACCAGGTAGCTAAGGCCCCATAGGCTACCTAATGCCGCACAGATAGACACTAGTGCGCCTGCTAGCGGCATACCGGCCAGCATAAAACCGCCAAAAACCAACACCATGATCAGCAAGGCCAGAGGCAATACCAGCAGCTCTCCGGCGCGCATATCGCGCGAAACCTGAGCAATTAGCTCCTGGTTAATAATGGCTTGGTCGGAGACTGTGCCGGCAGCATTGGGGGATACTGCACGTAGTTCCTGGGGTACTCGCGCCAGGCGCCGTTCCACATCTTTACGTGAAGTATCAAAGGCGGCTTTCGCATCAGCATTTTTAGTGATGTCTTTACCCGGTTCAGGCGAGATAGTTACGGAAAGTAAAAATCCCTGCTTGTTGCGGGCCATCAGTTTGCTAGCAGCCGGGTTAGCTAGCTTGCCGGGTAGTACAAAGGGATCTACCACGGCGCCGTCACCAACGCGGGCAATTAGCTCCTTGTGAACTGGAGCCAAGGCATTATCAACCTTGGTGGCAGTGGCTGAATCGGCCAGGTTAACCCCGGTTACTAGCAGGGTAATTTCCACCGATTGGCCAGTTAAAGTGTTTAGTACCTGTTGGCCTTCATCGGAAGATGAGCCAGGAATAGAGCCCTGGGAAGTTTTAAGGCGATCAAAAATTGACTGGCCGCCTAAGCCTGAAAGTGAAGTAAGTAGTAACAGCGCTGCCAGCGCGGCCCAAATCACGAGAGTTAGACGCGGACGACGGATAACCTTGGTTGCTAGGGCGTCAAACATGGCGTAATTATCGCAGATATACTGCTTATATGGACCTTTTCGAGGCAGCAAACAGTGACGAATCCGGTCTAAGCATTGACCCCCGTGCCCCGTTAGCGGTCCGCATGCGTCCGCGTAGCTTGGATGAGTTGGTGGGGCAAAGTCACCTGTTGACGCCGGGATCTCCGCTGCGGCGTCTAATTGGCGGTGGGCGTGGGGTAACTAGCTCAGTTATTTTATTTGGCCCGCCTGGAACCGGTAAAACCACTTTGGCTTATTTGGTGGCGCGTGCCCATAATCGTCGTTTTGTGGAGCTGTCGGCGGTCAGTGCCGGGGTTAAGGAGGTGCGTGCCGTCGTCGATCAAGCCCGCCACGCCCTATCCGTAAGCGGCCAGGAGACGGTGCTATTTATTGACGAGGTGCACCGTTTTTCGCGTTCGCAGCAAGACTCGCTGCTGCCGGCGGTGGAAAATCGTTGGGTTACGTTGATTGCGGCTACCACTGAAAATCCTTCCTTCTCAGTAGTGGCGCCTTTGCTTTCGCGTTCACTGCTGCTAACTTTGCAGCCTTTAGACGGGCAAGATATTGCGGCTTTGGTGCGTCGGGCACTTAGTGATCCGCGCGGTTACGCCTGCAGGGTAGATATAGACGACGACGCCCTGGCGCAGTTGGTGCGTTTGGCTGGTAATGATGCACGTAAGGCCTTAACCGTGTTGGAGGCAGCGGCACAGAGTCTGCTTGACGGTGATGCCTTGGTTGATGCGGGGGCCTTTGGTGACGGCGGGGTCGTTTTGGATGCTGAAACCACACCCAAGGCTGGCGGCGCGACAGAGAAGCAAAAGGCGCAAGCAAAACAACCCCTAGACGCTGTCAAGCAATCTAAAGTGCTCAAACCAGAGGTTCCAGTAATTACGGTTAGCACTATTGAGCAAGCCGCAGATATTGCCGCTGTGCGCTATGACCGCAGCGGCGATCAGCACTATGACGTGGCCAGCGCCTTCATTAAATCCATGCGCGGCTCAGATGTAGACGCCGCCATCCACTACCTAGCTCGCATGATTGCAGCGGGGGAGGACCCGCGCTTTATCGCCCGGCGCGTGGTGATAGCCGCCAGTGAGGACGTGGGTATGGCTGACCCTAGCGTGCTAGCCACGGCCAGCGCCGCCATGAGCGCGGTAGCCCAAATTGGTATGCCTGAAGCCCGTATTATTTTGGCCCAAGCAGTTATTGCGGTGGCTAGTGCACCTAAATCAAATGCCGCCTACCTGGCTATTGATAGGGCCTTGGCAGACGTGCGGGCAGGAAATATTGGGCAGGTTCCCGCGCATCTGCGTGACGCTCACTACGCTGGAGCTCAAAAACTAGGCCACGGCACAGACTATAAATACGCCCACGATTACCCCCACTCAGTGGCTGCCCAGGAGTATTTACCTGAGGAACTACGTGGTAAGCGCTACTACCAACCTACCCGCAATGGTTTTGAGGATCTGCTCACAACCAGACTGGAAAAGGTGCGTGATTTACTAGGAAGAAGCTAATCTTTAACGGTTGTCTGCTTTTGTGTGGGCAATTCCTGGGGTCATAGCCGCAAGGTCGACCCCGCGCCGCTAGAGCAACCCTTTGCATGCGGCGTGCCTAGTAAAAACGGGCCTATTGGCCCCCTAACAGGAAGAGGAAAACATGTCTGTTTCTCGCTCTCGCCGTCAGGTGCGCCTGTCTCGCGCCCTGGGTATTCCGCTAACCCCCAAGGCCGTACGTTACTTTGAGAAGCGTCCTTACGGCCCTGGTGAGCACGGTCGCGCCCGTCGTCGCGCCGAGTCCGACTACGCCGTACGTCTGAAGGAAAAGCAGCGTCTGCGCGCCCAGTACGGTATCCGTGAGGCCCAGCTGCAGCGAGTCTTCCAGGAAGCTCGTCGCGAAAAGGGTCTGACCGGTGAGTCCCTGGTCGAGCTGCTGGAAATGCGCCTAGACGCCCTGGTGCTGCGCGCCGGCTTTGCCCGCACCATCGCCCAGGCCCGTCAGGACGTTGTGCACCGTCACATCATGGTTGACGGCAAGATCGTTGACCGTCCTTCCTTCCGCGTAAAGCCCGGTCAGGTTATCCAGGTTCGCCCCCGCAGCCAGGTTATGGTCCCCTTCCAGGTGGCCGCTGCTGGTACCCACCGTGACGTGCTGCCCGAGGTGCCTCAGTACCTGAACGTTGAGCTGGAGAAGCTAACCGCCACCCTGGTGCGTCGCCCCAAGCGTGACGAAGTTCCCGTCACCTGTGACGTGCAGATGGTGGTTGAGTACTACTCTCGCTGAGTTTAATCTTTCACTTATGCGATGCCCCGGATCTGATGGTTCGGGGCATCGTATGTTTCGCGCTAATCTTGTAGTAACTATGGTTGGTTTGAGCCCAACCATTTACCCTGTCCGACGCCCTCAGGGGCATAAACCTTAGGTTCTCATGCGCACTAGCGAAATCCGCACTCGTTGGATCGACTACTTTGCTGCCAATGGACACGAAATTCGTCCGTCGGTTCCGCTAATTTCTCCCGATCCCTCAATTCTGTTCACCATTGCGGGTATGGTGCCCTTTATTCCTTACATTGTGGGCACTGAGCCGGCACCTTGGCCGCGTGCTGCTAGCGTGCAAAAGTGCATCCGTACTAACGACATCGACAATGTCGGTAAGACCACGCGTCACGGTACTTTCTTCCAGATGAACGGTAACTTCTCCTTCGGTGACTACTTCAAGGAGGGAGCCATTAACTATGCGTGGGACCTGCTAACCGGTTCTCAGGCTGAAGGTAAGTACGGTTTAGATGGTGATCGTTTCTGGGTAACTATCTGGGATGAAGACCAGGTTGCCTTTGACGTACTTACTCGCCAGATTGGTATTGACGCCGCTCACATTGTGCGTTTGCCGCGTAAAGAGAACTTCTGGGACACCGGCCAGCCCGGCCCTGCCGGCCCTTGCGCTGAGTGGCACTATGACCGTGGCCCGGCTTATGGCCCTGAGGCTGTAGGTGGCACTGTTGACCCCGGCGGCGACCGCTACCTTGAGGTGTGGAACCTGGTATTTGACCAGTACCTGCGTGGTGAGGGCACGGGTAAGGACTACCCGCTGCTAGGCGAGCTAGACAAGAAGTGCATTGATACCGGCGCCGGCTTGGAGCGTTTGGCCTTTGTTATGCAGGACAAGGCCAATATGTACGAGATCGACGAGGTTTACCCGGTAATTGCCGCCGCTGAGCGCATGTCCGGCAAGACTTACGGCAAGGGCGGGGCGGTAGAGCCTAAGCACGGCTCTGAGGCTGAAATTCGTGCCTACTGGGATGACGTATCTATGCGCGTGGTGGCTGACCACGTACGTAGCGCTTTGATGCTGATTGGCGACGGCGTACGTCCGGGTAACGATGGGCGCGGTTACGTACTGCGTCGTCTGATCCGCCGCGCAGTGCGTTCAATGCGTCTGCTGGGTGTGGATGAGCCCACCTTGCCGCTGCTGCTGCCCACCTCCAAGGATGCTATGAAGGCTTCCTACCCCGAGCTGGAAGAAAACTTCAAGACTATCTCCGAAGTGGCTTACGCCGAGGAAGAGGCCTTTAGGCGTACCCTTAGCGCCGGTACTTTGATCCTGGATACTGCGGTAGCTAACGCTAAGCAGCAGGCTAAGGGAGCCAAGCCGGTAGTTAGCGGTGAAAGTGCCTTCACCTTGCACGACACCTACGGTTTCCCGATTGACCTGACCCTAGAAATGGCAGCCGAGCAGGGCGTTAGCGTAGACGAGGCAGGTTTCCGCGCCCTTATGGCCCAGCAGAAGGAGCGCGCCCGCGCCGATGCTCGCGCCAAGAAGGCTGGACACACCGATGTGCGTGTATTCCACGAGATCGAAAAGGAACTTGGCGGCGGCTCTACCTTCCTGGGCTACACCGAGAACGCTGCTGAAGCTAAGGTGGCGGCGCTACTAATTGACGGCCAGCCCCAGGCAGTTGTGAATGCTCCGGCTGAGGTTGAGGTCATTTTGGACCGTACCCCCTTCTATGCGGAGATGGGTGGCCAGTTAGCTGACCATGGCACCATCCGCGTGGCCGACGGCGCCGTCGTCGAGGTCCACGACGTACAGGCCCCGCTGCGTGGCCTGTCTGTACACCGTGGCACCCTAACTGAGGGCACCATTGCAGTTGGCCAGAAGGCTTGGGCTGAAATTGACTCGGTACGCCGTCTAGCGATTGCGCGCGCGCACACTGCTACCCACATGGTTTATGCGGGTTTGCGCAATGTGGTTTCGCCTGACGCCACCCAGGCCGGTAGCGAGAACTCGCCTAGCCGCCTGCGTTTCGACTTCCGTCACGGCTCGGCCCTATCTACCGGCCAGCTGCAAGACATTGAAGGCCTAGTTAACGAGAAGCTAACCCAAGACCTACCAGTCACCACCGAGGTTATGAGCCTAGAGCAGGCCCGTAACTCTGGCGCTATCGCCCTGTTTGGTGAAAAGTACGGCAATGAGGTGCGCGTAGTAACCATTGGCGACAACTTCGACAAGGAACTATGCGGTGGTACCCACGTACCTTCAACCGGTCACCTAGGCCGAGTTGCGGTGCTGTCTGAAGGCTCTATTGGTTCAGGGGTGCGCCGCATTGACGCCCTAGTTGCCGACGGCGCCTACGAGTTCCAGGCTAAGGAGCACGCTCTGGTTGCTGAGCTATCCGGCCTGGTTGGTGGCCGTAGCGAGGAGCTACCTGAGCGCGTGTCGGCCTTACTGGCCAAGCTCAAGGAAGCTGAAAAGCGTATTGCCACCATGGAAACTCAGGCTGCTGGCGTTAAGGCTGGCGAGCTAGCCAACCAGCTGCATGAGCTACCTAATGGCTTGCGTCTAGCTGCGATGGATGCCGGCACGGTTAACAACGCTGATGTGCTGCGCACCATGGTGCTACAGGCCCGCGAGCGTATCGACTCTTCCATACCGGCCGTGGTGGCTGTGGCCGGCGTGGCCGGCACTCGCCCGGTAATCGTGGTGGCCACCAATGCCGCTGCCCGTGAGCAGGGTGCTAAGGCCGGTGCTCTGGTGCGTGTAGCCGCCAAGGTACTTGGCGGTGGTGGCGGCGGCAAGGATGACCTCGCTCAGGGCGGTGGCCAAGATGCCCAGGCGGTGGACAGCGCCCTCAAGGCTGTAGCACGAGAGCTGGGAGCCTGAACTGCGTAGCGGAGTACGTCTAGCCTTTGACGTAGGCAAAGTACGTATTGGGGTGGCCCGGTGCGACCAGAATGCAACTCTGGCCGTACCGGTGACCACCATTGCCGCCGATAAATACGGCGGAGATATAGATGATGCTGAGGATTTAGTGGAGCAATATGCGCCCATGGAAATCCTGATCGGGCTGCCGCTGCATCTAAACGGCAAGGAAAGTGCGTCGTCGGAGTATGTACGACAGTGGGCAAATAAACTAGCTCTACGTGTCCCTAATGTTAGAATTAGATTGGTTGATGAGCGCTTGACCACAGTTAGTGCCCAGCGCGACCTGCACGAATCAGGTAGATCACAGCGGACTAGTCGGCAGATAATTGACCAACAAGCAGCTGTGTGCATCCTTGAGACCGCACTTGAAACGGAACGTTTAACCGGTAAAGCGCCGGGACAGGCGTTACGTCACCCATAAGGAGTTAACCGCGTGAGCGACGATCTTTTTGACGAGCTGGGGATTCAGTCATCGTCAAAACCAAGCAGCTCGCCGCAGCAGCCGGAGGGCAGAGCTCCCTCGCGTAAGGCGCTGCGCAAGTCAAAGCGTAAACGCCGCTTCCGCAGGCGTATTATCACCACCCTAGTGTTGGTGTTGACCCTGGGTCTGGTAGCCGGTGGGGGATACTATGCGTTCACGCAGATTGTTCCTACCCACGAAGTTGCCACTGACTACACCGGATCTGGGGAAGGCAGCGTGATTGTCACCATTCCCGACGGGGCTACCGGTAACGAGATGGCTGACATCCTAGTGAAGAAGGGGGTAGTGGCTTCTAAGAAGGCTTTCGTTAAGGCCTATAACGCCAACACCAACTCTTCACAGATTCAGTCTGGCACATTCACGCTAAAGAAGCGTATGAGCGCAACCGATGCGGTGGCCGCGCTGCTTGACCCGCGTTCTCGCGCCGACCACACGGTGACCATTCCTGAAGGTTTCACCAAGGCGCAGGTTAAGGCCCGCCTGGTTAAGGTGGCTGGCTTTAAAGCTGAAGACGTAGAGGCTGCTTTCGCTAACACCAAGGACATTGGGCTGCCCGACAGCGCTGGTGGCAATGTTGAGGGCTGGTTAGCCCCGGCTACCTACACCATTCCTGACAACGCCACCGCTACCGGTGTGGTGGCCTCCATGGTGCAAAAGACCAAGGACCGCCTCAAGGAGGCCGGCGTTAAGGAAGCTGACTACCAGCAGGTACTGATCGTGGCTTCAATTGCTGAAGCTGAGGTTAACGACCCCAAATACCTGGGTAAGGTCAGCCGGGTAATCTACAACCGCCTTGGTGATACCGCTGGCGAAACCAAGGGCATGCTGCAGATGGACTCTACGGTCCGTTACGGCACCGGCAAGACTGGTGGTATTCCCACCGATGCTGAGCTGGCTGATAGCAATAACAAGTGGAACACTTACGTGCACGCTGGTTTGCCGCCCTCGCCTATCGGTAACCCCGGTCTGGAGGCCATTAAGGCAGCTAACAATCCTGAACCAGGTAACTGGTTGTACTTCGTGACCATTAACCTGACCACTGGCGAGACCCTGTTTGCAGCCACCAGTGCTGAGCACCAGGTTAACGTGGCTAAGCTGACGGCATTTTGTAAGCAGAACCCGAAGGTCTGTTCCTCGGGATCGTCAGGATCCTGATCTATAAAAGTATGGTCCCTGCGCTGGTGCGCAGGGACCATACTTTTATGTAAAGCTTTATACATAATTTATAAGCCTTGGAGGCAGTCATGACCCAGTCTTACCGCGCCGCAATTATTGGGGATCCGGTTACTCACTCATTGTCACCAGTTTTACACCGCGCCGCATACGCGCAGCTGGGCCTAGATAATTGGAGTTATGAGGCGGTCACTGTCACTAGACAACAGTTGCCGCAGATATTGGCTCAGCTACGAGAGCCTGCCACAGCTGGTCCCCAGTGGGCTGGTTTAAGTGTAACCATGCCCCATAAACAGCAAATGTTTAGTCAGCTCGATTTTGTTGACCCTCTAGCGCAGGTAACTGGCGCCGTAAATACTGTGGTGGTCTCGCAACCACAAACCGGGGCAGCCATGCTAGCGGGCTTTAACACCGACGTCGCCGGAATCGTAGGGGCGCTGCGTGAAGCTCTAGAGCCGGGGCGCAAGCCAGCTAAAGCAGTAGTTTTAGGGGCGGGCGCTACAGCCTGCTCAGCCCTAGCTGCCTTAACCCAGCTAGAAGTGGACTCTATTTGTGTAGCCGCACGTAACCACGCCGGCCCTCAGCGGGTACTGGCTGCCGCTCACCGGATGGGAATCGAGATTGAGCCGTGGGTGTGGAATGGTAACCAGGAAGCTTTAGCTGCTCTCTTAGCACAGGCCGAGGTGGTAATTTCCACCGTGCCTAAGAGGGTAGGCGACCCGGTAGCCGCAGCTTTAACCGCCAGCAGGGCCGTCTTAAATCCGGCAGCCACGCTCCTAGACGTTGTCTATTCTCCCTGGCCAACCGAGTTAGCCAAGGCCTGGCAGCAACTGGGAGCTAGGGCTGTAAGTGGGCACCTAATGCTGCTGCACCAAGCTGAGCCGCAGGTGCGCCTTATGACCGGTAAAACTCCCAGCCTGGAGGCTATGCGCGCAGCCCTGGAACAAGCCCTAGCCCAGCGGGTGTGAGATGATACCACTATGCTCACTTGGACCACTGCGGGAGAATCACACGGCCCTAGCCTGGTTGCCATTGCCCAGGGGGTGCCCGCCGGTATCGCGCTGACCAGCGCAGATATCCAGCAGGTACTAACTCAGCGACGCCAAGGATACGGGCGCGGGGCGCGTCAGGCTTTTGAACGCGACCAGCTACGTATTCTTTCCGGGCTGCGCCACGGGGTAAGCCTGGGCAGTCCCATTGCAGTTGAGATCGCTAATTCTGAGTGGCCCAAATGGGAAGCGGTTATGAGCGCCGATCCAGTAGATGCCCAGCTGCTTAAAAAAGATGCTGGCACCGGAGATGAGCGCGAAATTGCACGCAATAAGCGCCTAACTAAGCCGCGTCCCGGTCACGCTGATCTAGCCGGCATGCTCAAATACGGTCACCAAGACGCACGCAATGTGCTAGAGCGAGCCAGTGCTCGCGAAACTGCGGCGCGCGTGGCCCTGGGCGCTATCGCCACCCAGATTCTGCGTCAGGTAGCCGGCATTGAACTAGTAAGCCAAGTTATCCGTATCGGCACAGTGTATGCCGGTGCTCAGCGCGTTCTACCTACCCCCAGCGACAATGAGGCTTTAAACAACAGCCCTGTACGCAACTTGGATGAAGCTTTAGCCCAGCGCCTGATGGCTGAGATTGACGTAGCCAAACACGCTGGCGACACCCTGGGTGGGGAAGTAGAAGTACTGGCCTATAACGTGCCCGTGGGCTTGGGTAGCCATGTTGGGGCCCAGCGCCGTTTAGATGCGCGCCTAGCAGGGGCGCTTATGAGCATCCAGTCAGTTAAAGGCGTGCAGATTGGTGACGCTTACCAGCAGGCAGCCTCACGAGGTAGCAGCGCTCAAGACGAAATCATTGGCCTATCTGGCGGATATATTGAACGCGCCAGCAACCACGCTGGAGGCATTGAAGGCGGCATTTCTAACGGCTCTGTGCTGCGAGTAAGCGCCGCTCTTAAACCTATTTCTACTGTGCCCAGGGCCCTGCGTAGTGTGGATCTAGCTGATGGCACAGCGGCCACCGCCCTGCATCAGCGCTCTGATACTTGCGCCGTGGTGCCCGCCGCTGTGATTGCCCAAGCTGAAGTAGCCATGGTGCTGGCAGACGCTTTACTTGAAAAAACCGGTGGGGACAGCCTGCTAGAAGCTAAACGTAACCTTGCTGGATACTTAGAAGATGTAGCCGAAAGGACCAACTGGTGAAAATACAGCACATTGTTCTAGTAGGCCTGCCGGGCGTGGGTAAATCCACTATGGGTAAAGCTCTGGCTACGGCCACAAACCGGCCCCTAGTTGACACCGATCTGCGTATTAAAGCCCAGACCGGTAAAACCATTAACGAAATTTTCGCTCAGCAAGGTGAGGAAACTTTCCGCAACCTGGAAACCCACGCCATTAGTAAGGCTTTAGAGTCTACGACTGCTTCAATTATTCCTTTAGGTGGGGGAGCGGTGCTGCGCGAGCGTAACCGCCAAATGCTGCAGGGCCACCGGGTGATCTACCTGCAGGCTTCACCTAAAACTGTGGCCGCGCGCATCGCCAATAACGTTTCTGCTCGCCCCCTGTTTAAAGGAAGTGACCCGGTAGTTAAACTCCAGGAGCTATTAAACGCCCGCGAGTACCTATACAAGCAGGTAGCCACTGATGTGCTTAACACCGATGGGATGACTTTTAAACAATCCACCGATGCTCTAGAGCGCCTGGTTTTCGCTGACCCGGTGGCCCGCAACAAGATCAGTCAGATCATGCAGGCCGCTACTATTTCGCGCCAGCGTGAAGCGCTGCGCCGCGTGGACGTGGATGGGCCGCGCCCCTACCAGGTGCTAATTGGTCAAGGCGCCAGTGCGCAGCTGTCGCACACTCTCGTTGAGCTGGGCTACTCCAAGAGCACGCAGATTGCCATTGTTCACCCCCGGTTACTGTCCACGGCGGCCTATGCGTTAGCCACTCAGCTGGTGCAGCGTGGCTGGAATGCGGATGCCCTGGCAGTTCCTGACGGCGAAAGTGCCAAGAACGTAGAGACTCTTGCAGGTCTGTGGCACGGACTGGGACAGATGGGGATGGGGCGCGACGGCGTCGTCATTGGCCTAGGCGGTGGTGCCACCACAGACCTAGCCGGCTTTGCGGCGGCTACCTGGCTACGTGGTGTGGGGCTAGTGCAGATGCCTACCACAGTTTTGGCAACCGTGGATGCAGCAGTGGGCGGTAAAACCGGCATTGACACTGTCCACGGCAAGAATTTGGTGGGGGCCTTCTATCCGCCTCAAGCGGTGCTAGCAGATATTGCCTACTTCGATTCACTGCCCGCCTCAGTAGCCCGTCAGGGTCTAGCTGAAGTAATCAAATGCGGTTTCATTAAAGATCTACGCATCCTGGAGCTGGTGGCAGATAATGACGCCCAGCAGCTACTAAAGGGTGAGGTACTAACCCAGCTAATTGAACGCTCAGTCAAAGTTAAGGCAGATGTGGTTTCTCAAGACCTTTATGAGGGCGGGCTGCGCGAAATCCTTAACTATGGACACACCTACGCCCATGCGCTTGAAAAGCTTTCAGACTTTAGCCTCAGCCACGGCCAGGCAGTGTCTATTGGCTGTGTATTTGCTGCTGAAGTGGCTCGACGACGCGGCATGCTAAGTGACGCCGAAGTGGCTTTACATCGCCTGCTGCTATCTAAAGCTGGCTTGCCGATCTCTCGCCCCGACAACCTTGAGGTGCTGGGCTGGCACAAGCTGCGTGAAGTGATGTCTTCTGACAAGAAGGTACGCGGTGGCAAGCTACGCATGGTGTTGCTAAACGGCTTGGGTAACCCGGTAGTAGTTGATGATTTAGACCAGTCGCATCTGCGCGCAGCCCACGAGGCCTTAGCGCCGGGAAGAAAATAAATGTCTCTAACCGTACTAATTGGTCCGCCCGGAGTGGGTTGCTCGGCAGTAGCTCAAGCTTTAGCCCACCAGCTGGGCGCCAACCTAGTTGATGTGGGCTGCACGGTGGCTCAGCGTTTGGGGGTTGACCCTAACTTCGCTATCGCCCAGGTAGGGGAGGAGCGCTACCGCAGCTGCGAGGCTGATGTGTTTAAGCTCTCCCTGAGTGCGCCGCAAGCGGGCGCGCAGGTAGTGGCAGCAGGTTCAGGTTGGATCAACACGCCCGGTCTGGCCCAAGTCCTAGCCCAAAGTAACGCCCAGGTGATCTGCCTGAGCGCCGTCGACGCTGTCTTAGCCCAACGTAACGGACTTAATGTGCCCAGATCTGCGGCTTTAGGCAGCGTAAGGCGAGATTTTTTGGTGGCTGCACACGAGCGTTTAAATCAGTGTCGGGCTTTAGCTGACTTTGAGATTGACACTTCGAAAAAGCAGCCGCAGCAGGTGGTGGCAGAGATTATGACCCACCTTAAAGACGCAGACGCGCGCAAATACGTCTAAACGCGTTAAAATTGCGCCGACAAGACTTTTCCGATCAGTTAAGGACAGCTTCGTGGCAACCACTAATGACCTAAAGAACGGCCTGGTACTCAACCTTGAGGGCCAGCTCTGGCAGGTAGTAGAGTTCCAGCACGTCAAGCCGGGTAAGGGTCCTGCTTTCGTACGTACCAAGCTCAAGAACGTGCTCTCTGGCAAGACCGTAGACAAGACCTTCAACGCCGGCCTCAAGGTTGACACTGCCACTGTAGACCGCCGTGACATGCAGTACCTGTACAAGGACGGCGAAGACTTCGTCTTCATGGATGTAAAGACCTACGACCAGGTTTTCGTACCTGAAAACGTAGTTGGCGACGCCGCTACCTTCCTGCTAGAAAACCAGGAAGTAATCGTGGCCTTCCACGAGGACGCCCCGCTGTTCGTAGAAATGCCGGCCTCTGTGGTGCTGACCATCTCCCACACTGAGCCGGGCCTGCAGGGTGACCGCTCCAGCGCCGGCACCAAGCCCGCCACCGTTGAGACCGGCGCCGAGATTCAGGTGCCCCTGTTCCTCAACACCGGTGACCGCGTCAAGGTAGACACCCGCAGCGGTTCCTACATTTCCCGCGTGAACGACTGATGAGCGAGCAGCGCGTAACTAAGCACAAGGTTACCGCCCGAACCAAGGCACGGCGTCGGGCTGTGGAAGTGCTTTATGAAGCTGACCAGCGCGGCGAGCTAAACGGCCCCAAAGCTGGTCAGGCTTTGGAGACACTAGCCAATGAGCGCGCGGTTAACTCAGCCAACCACACCGTAGCCCCCGAATACGCCCGCCTGGCACTTAAGGGAGTGGCGCAGCATCTGCGTGATATCGACCAGATCCTGCAGACCTACACCCAAGAGTGGTCTTTGGAACGTATGCCGGCGGTAGACCGCGCTATTGCCCGCTTGAGCGTATGGGAGATCGTTTATAACGACGAGGTAGATCCGCCCGTTTCAGTTGATGAGGCCATGACTTTGGCACGCATGCTGTCAACGGATGAATCGCCGCGTTTCTTGAACGGATTGCTAGGTCGCATCGCTGATCTTGCACCTACGCTCAAATAAAAGCACATTAAAAGGCCCCTACCTGCACTAAGTGGCAGGCGTGCGCTAAATCATCTGCTGTTGTGCCCATCGCTCGTTAGCGGTGGGCACAATTGCATGTTATCGTCTTAAGCGAACTAAACCATCCTTTAAATTCCGTCCCGAGAGGCGGGGAAGGAGGGCCGCTTATCGTGGCCGAAAGTTTATCCACCGGTAAACAGGTGCTATCAGCTTCTGATATCACCCGTTGCCTAACTCGAATTGCACACGAAATCCTTGAGCGCAATGGTGACCTTGAGGACGTGGTGCTACTAGGGATCCCCTCCGCAGGTGCGCCGCTAGCCCAACGTCTAGCTGATGCGCTCTATGAAGTGCAAAGCCAAAACCCTGACGTGATTAGCCCGCGCCGGGTCCAGGCAGGCACCCTAGACATCACCATGTACCGCGATGACCTGGGTCGTCACCCGATTCGCGTGCCCGCACCTACCCGCATCCCGCAGGGCAGGGTAGAGGGACGCACCATCATTTTGGTTGACGACGTGCTCTACTCAGGTCGTTCCATCCGTGCCGCCCTGGATGCGCTAAGCGCTATTGGTCGCGCTGAGCGAGTTCAGCTAGCGGTGCTGATCGACCGTGGACACCGGCAGCTACCGATTCGGGCTGACTATGTCGGCAAGAATCTTCCGACCCATAAGGATGAGACCGTGGTGGTCTCACTGACCGAACTCGGCGCAGCTGCAGATAGCGCTGAACTACGCCCCACCCGGGCTTAGAGATAAGGATTCAATGTGAAGCACCTACTTAGCGCCAAAGACCTAAGCCACGCTGAGGCTGTTGCGCTGCTAGACACCGCTGAGGCCATGGCCGCCACCCAGTCACGCGCAGTTAAGAAACTGCCGACTCTGCGCGGTAAAACTGTGGTCAACATGTTCTTTGAGGACTCTACTCGTACTCGACTGTCTTTCGAAGCTGCGGCTAAGCGCCTAAGCGCCGACGTAATTAACTTCTCCGGTAAGGGTTCGTCTCTATCTAAGGGCGAATCACTTAAAGACACTGCCCAAACTTTGCAGGCCATGGGGGCCGACGCCGTGGTGGTACGCCACAGCGCTTGCGGCGCCGCCCACCTGCTGGCCCACGCCGGCTGGATTGACGTGCCCGTGCTAAACGCCGGTGACGGCACCCACCAGCACCCCACTCAGGCCCTGCTGGACGCTATGACCCTACGCCGCTGGTACAACAGCGCCACCCACAGTGGTGACGACGGCGCTCCAGCCGCTCCCGGTAGCGACCTCGACGGCGCCAAGCTAGTGATCGTTGGCGACGTCCTGCACTCACGTGTGGCCCGCTCTAATGTTGACCTAGCTACCACCCTAGGCGCCCAGGTAACCCTGGTGGCCCCACCCACCCTACTGCCGATTGGTATGGAGGACTGGCCCTGCCAGGTGAGCTACAACCTAGACGAAACCATTGCTGAAGTACAGCCTGACGCCATCATGATGCTGCGCGTACAGCGCGAACGTATGAGCGCCGCCGGTGGTGGTTTCTTCCCCAGCCCCCAGGAGTACTCGCGCCAATATGGGCTAGATGCAACCCGACGCGCTGCCCTACCTGAGCACGCCATCATCATGCACCCCGGACCTATGAACCGTGGTCTAGAAATTACTGCTAAGGCAGCAGACGACCCGCGCGCCCGCGTGGTTGAACAAGTGGCCAACGGTGTATCCGTACGTATGGCCTGCCTCTACCTACTCCTGGCTGATGAAGGGAACCAACTGTGAGCGCGCATCTACTTAAGGGAATTCGCCCCTACAACGAAGAAGCTACCGATCTACTGATCGTAGACGGAGTAATTGCTGCTCTAGGGGCCGAGGCTGCCCAGCAGGCCGCGAACTACTCTGATCTAAAAGAACACGATTTCACTGGGCTAGTGGCCCTGCCTGGTCTGGTAGATATCCACACCCACCTGCGTGAGCCTGGCCGTGAAGACTCTGAAACGGTCTACTCAGGTACTCGCGCCGCTGCTGCCGGTGGTTACACCGCTGTCTTCGCCATGGCTAACACCACCCCGGTCGCAGACAACGCCGGTGTAGTTGAGCAGGTACTTAACCTGGGGCGCCAGGCTGGCTGGGTTGATGTACACCCGGTAGGTGCGGTTTCGGCTGGGCTGGAAGGCAAGCACCTATCTGAGATGGGCGCCATGGCTGCCTCCAAGGCCCGTGTGCGCGTGTTCTCTGATGATGGTAAGTGCGTTTCCGACCCTATGCTGATGCGTCGCGCCCTGGAGTATGTAAAGGCTTTTGACGGCGTCATTGCCCAGCACTCTCAGGACCCGCGCCTAACCGAAAACTCGCAGATGCACGAGGGTAAGGTTTCCGCTGAGCTGGGCCTACGTGGCTGGCCGGCGGTAGCTGAAGAATCCATCATTGCCCGTGACGTGCTGCTAACCGAGCACGTAGGCTCACGCCTGCATGTTTGCCACCTAAGCACGGCTGGCTCGGTGGAGATTGTGCGCCTGGCTAAGGCCCGTGGCATTAATGTCACCGCTGAGGTCACCCCGCACCACCTGCTGCTAACCGATGAGTTGGCGCGCACCTACTCGCCGCTATACAAGGTGAACCCGCCGCTGCGCACCCAGGCGGATGTGGAGGCTGTACGTGAGGCTCTAGCCGACGGCACCATTGACGTGGTTGGTACTGACCACGCCCCGCACCCGGTTGAGGACAAGGACTGCGAGTGGCAGGCCGGTGCTTTCGGTATGACCGGTTTGGAAACCGCCCTGAGCGTGGTTATCGAAACCATGGTCAAGACCGGCAAACTCGACTGGCGCGGAGTTGCTCGCGTCATGTCCCAGACTCCGGCTCGCATTGGCCGCCTAGAAGATCAAGGTGGTGACATCGCCGTAGGCCAGCAGGCCAACCTGGCGATTATCGACCCCAACGTAACTCGCGTGGTGGACGGCGCCAGCCAGCTCACCGCCTCAGACAACACTCCCTACGCCGGTATGGAACTACCCGGCCAGGTAATTGCCACCTTCCTGCACGGTGCTCCCACTGTGCTGGGTGGAGTTCCGGTACCGGTTAGCGAACGCTGAACGGTTTAACAGTTAAGGGGGTGGGTAGGCGCAAGTCTCCCACCCCCTTAATTCAGCTTAAAAAGCATTTGAAAGCGTGTATTGAAGGGAAATTAAGTGGCTAAACGCGAGAAAGAATTTGGACTTGAACTATCCCAGGCCATGGCTGAAAAAGGCCCGCTATGCGTGGGTATTGACCCGCACCCAGCCCTGCTAAATGCCTGGGGACTTAGCGACGACGCCGTCGGGCTGCGTGAGTTTTCACTACGCGTAGTAGAGGCTATGGCCGGGCAGGTAGCCGCCGTCAAACCGCAGTCAGCATTTTTTGAGCGTCACGGTTCAAAGGGTATTGCCGTGCTAGAGCAGACTCTTGAGGCGCTACGTCAGGCTGGCCTGCTGTCAATTTTGGATGTTAAACGCGGCGATATTGGCTCCACTATGGCTGGCTACGCCCAAGCCTATCTAAGTGATGAATCCTCACTGGCCGCTGACGCCATCACGCTCTCACCCTATCTGGGCTTTGGCTCGCTGTCTGGCGCAATTGAACTAGCCCAGCAAAACAACCGAGGCGTGTTTGTGCTAGACCTAACTTCCAACCCGGAAGGTGCCAGTGTGCAGCATGCTCGCGGCGCTGACGGGGTGGCTGTGGCCGCAACTATCTGCCAGGGTGTCGCTCAGGCCAATAAAGCTGCCATTGACGCGGGTCAACTTGGTAGTATTGGCATGGTGGTGGGGGCTACGGTTGGCGACGCTGTCGCTAACCTGGGTCTTGATCTAGCCGCAAGCGGCGGGCCGCTACTCGCCCCGGGTGTAGGCGCCCAAGGGGCCGGGGCGCCGGAGCTTGAACAAGTATTTGCAAACGCCCGTCCGCAGGTACTGGCATCCACCTCCCGAGGAGTACTTAAAGCCGGACCAAAGGTGGATGAACTGCGCAAAGCTGCAAGATCAGCCTGTGAAACAGTTATAAACGCGCTACAGTGAATGTTAACTTCGGCACATTTTAGTTTTCTAAAAAATCGCGCCGAAAATCACTAACACCACTGATAGCGCCGGTTTTGCTAGCTTTTACGCCACTGAGGTAGTGCCAATGACCTGCGCAAATAGGTTTACCTGCGCAGTTATAACCTTTACCGCATTTGCCCAGGTAGATACACTTTTACGGGGAGACGCGGCGCCAAATCAGGTGCAAACCAGGTCTGACATGGCTTAATCTAGATATGTCATCACCTGGTCTGGCGAAGGAGTCGTCATGGCACTTCCATCATTAACCGCTCAAGAGCGTGCGGACGCGCTCGCAAAGGCTGCTGCCGCTAGGGTGCGTCGCGCCCAAGTGAAGGCAGACCTGAAGTCGGGAAAGCTGAAGCTGTCTGAGGTGCTAGATAGCGCCGAAGAAGATGAGGCAATCACCCGTATGAAGGTCGTAGCCTTGCTGCAAGCGCTTCCCCGAGTGGGGGCTACCACCGCACAGTCGTTACTCGACGAGTTCGAGATCTCGCAGTCCCGTCGCGTCAAGGGCTTGGGTGCTAAGCAGCGCGCCAAGCTGATCGACCGCTTCGGCTGATGTTAATTGATCCAATCTGGGAGTTATCCGCAAGGGTAACTCCCAGATTTGGTTTTACGGGTTTCCCTCTTGCCGCCGTTACAATCAGCTTATGAGCATCTCTAAGCTATTCGTGTTGGCAGGTCCCACAGCGGTAGGTAAAGGGACGGTAGTTAGTGAGCTGCGCCGTCGTCACCCTGAGCTGTTCGTATCAGTCTCAGCTACCACCCGCCAGCCCCGTCCTGGAGAAGTAGACGGTGTCCACTACCACTTCGTTTCGCGAAAAGAATTCGAAGAGCTAATTGAGCGTGGACAGATGCTTGAATATGCCCTAGTGCACGGCGCTAACTATTACGGCACTCCGCGTGGGCCGGTACAACAATGTCTAGATTCTGGCCACAGCGCCCTACTAGAAATCGACTTAGCTGGTGCCCGCCAGGTTAAAGCCGCCATGCCGCAGGCAGAACTAGTTTTCCTGGCTCCGCCCACCTGGCAGGATCTAGTGGATCGCCTAGTGGGACGCGGCACTGAAGATGAGGCGGAACGTGAGCGTCGCCTAGCTACCGCCAAAGTAGAGCTAGCTGCGCAAGACGAATTTGACGTAGTAATCGTAAATGACACCGTGGCGCGTGCCACTGATGAGTTAGAAGCATTAATGGGCTTAAAGCCGGTAGAATAATAAAAGTCTTTGCCTACTTAATGGGCAAACAAAAGTATTCGACAACAGATACTGGAGCAACCAAGAATGCTTGGAACTGTCGCGCACCCCGAGGGTATTACGAATCCTCCGATTGATGACCTGCTAGAGAAGGTAGATTCCAAGTACGGTCTAGTAATCGACGCTGCTAAGCGCGCACGCCAGATCAACACCTACGCCCAGCAGCTAGAATCCAACCAGCTAGAGGTTTTCGGTCCGCTGGTTGAGGTTTCTTCTGACGAAAAGCCCCTAGGCATTGCCCTGCGTGAAATCGCAGCCGACAAGCTTGAGGTTATCCCCGGCGACGTAGCTCGTGAGCGCCGCGCTGAGGTTGAGGCTGCCCGCCTGGCTGCCGAAGAAGACATGTTCTCTGACATCGCTCTGGGTGAGGTTGGCACCGAAACCTCCCTAGACGAGATTCAGTTCTGATCTGATCATGACCGCTACATGCGCCGCGCCTGCCTGTACTGGGGCGCGGCGCATTGTTGTGGGCGTTTCCGGCTCTATCTCCGCCTATAAAGCCACTTTTATTATTCGCCAGCTGCGTGCGGCTGGGCATGAGGTAAAAGTAGTGGCGAGCGCCGCCGCCCTTAAATTCATTGGTGAATCCACCTTGGCTGCACTATCAGGGGCGCCGGTGGCTAGCCAGTTATTTTCCGACGCCGGGGCGGTGGAACATGTTGCTATCGCTGAGTGGGCTCAGCTGCTGCTCATAGCCCCCGCCAGTGCAGACCTGATCGCTAAACTCGCCGTCGGCCGTGCAGATGACATGCTTACCACCACGGCCCTGACCACCACCGCGCCGATCGTAATTAGCCCTGCCATGCATACCCAGATGTGGCAGCATCCGGCTACTGTGGCAAATATACAGACGCTGCGAGCGCGTGGCGTTAGGGTAATTAAACCTGCAAGTGGCCGCTTAACCGGTAAAGACAGTGGCCTTGGGCGCCTGCCTGAACCAGAACAGATAGTGGCTCAAGCACTAGAGTTTTTGCGTCAAAGTGAGCACTCTAAAGCAGCTTCAAATGGTGGCGGGGCACAAGTGGTAGACGCTGTCCAAAACCAGGGCGAACCTAGCCAAGACCAGCCCGGTCAAGAGCAGCCTGACCAAGAGCTAGCCGCCCAAGACCTGCAGTTCAGCCAAGACCTGCAGTTCAGCCAAGACCTGGCCGGCAAGCACTTCGTGATTTCTGCCGGCGGCACCCGCGAAGCTATCGATCCAGTTAGGTTTTTGGGTAACCGTTCCAGCGGGCTCCAAGGCATCGCCCTAGCCAGGGCCGCCGTCGAACGTGGGGCACACGTAACCCTAGTGGCAGCAAATATCGAAGCGGCACTATTAGCCCAGCTACCTGAGCAAGTTGAAGTAGTTAAGGTAGTTAGTGCTTTACAGCTGCGTGACGCGGTGCACGAGGCAGGGCGTAGCGCACAGGTAATCATTATGTGCGCGGCAGTGGCAGATTTTCGTCCCAAAACTTACACCGGTTTTAAACTGAAAAAATCTACCGACAGCGGCGAAACTGATAAAAGCTACACACTGGAGCTAGTAGAAAACCCAGATATTTTGGCGGGTCTAGCTGCTCAGCGTCTAAATGAAGGCCAAGTAATCGTTGGATTTGCTGCGGAAACCGGTGACGAGCACACTAGCGCCCTGGAATATGGGCGCCGCAAAGCCCTCAAAAAAGGCGCAGACCTGCTGGCTGTAAACACAGTAGGGGCCACTAGCGGTTTTGGGGACGTGGCCAACGAGATTCACATCCTAGACAGCCACGGCCAACAGGTAGGCCACAGCGCTGGCTCTAAGCTGCAAGTTGCCCGCGACCTGGTGGAATTAATTGCCCAAAGGCTTGGCTAAACCGCTGCTGTGGACGAGTGCAGACCTAAGTCCCGGTAGATGTGACCCGCACTGCAAGCGTCAATGGGGTAATAAGTAAGGTCTAGCTAGTATTATTGGCGCGTGAGTTCTCTACGCCTGTTTACCTCTGAATCCGTTACTGAAGGTCACCCTGACAAGCTATGTGACCGCGTATCGGACGCGATCCTAGACGCCATCCTCATGCAGGATCCCGTTGCCCGGGTGGCTGTAGAGACTATGGTGACCACCGGTTTAGTGCATGTGGCCGGGGAAGTTACTACTGAAAAAGCCTATGTTGAGATCCCACAGATTGTGCGTGATGAAATCTCCTCAATCGGCTACAACTCTTCAGATGTTTGCTTCGACGCGCGCTCTTGCGGCGTGTCTGTCTCAATCGGTCAGCAGTCCCCGGATATTGCCGCTGGTGTAGACCGTGCGCTAGAGGTGCGAGAGAGTGCCGGCGACGTTGACCCCCTAGACCTACAGGGCGCCGGCGACCAGGGCTTCATGTTTGGTTACGCCAGTGACGAGACCGCAGAACTAATGCCTCTGCCCATTCACCTAGCTCACCGTCTAGCTGAGCGCCTGGCTCAGGTGCGTCACGAGGGGATCGTGGCCGGCCTGCGTCCTGATGGTAAAACCCAGGTAACTATTGGTTACGACGGCGACCGTGCGGTAAGCCTAGAAACCATCGTGGTATCCACCCAGCACGACGCCGACAAATCCCAGGCTTGGCTACGTGAAGCTATCGGTCGGGAAGTAATCACCCCGGTGCTTGAAGCTGAAGCTGCTAAGGGCATTGAGCTAATCACCTCCCACGCAGACCTGCTGGTTAACCCCTCCGGCCAGTTCATTGTGGGCGGCCCGGCCGGTGACGCAGGCCTAACTGGGCGCAAGATTATTGTTGACACCTACGGCGGTATGGCTCGTCACGGCGGCGGCGCCTTCTCCGGTAAGGACCCCTCGAAGGTAGACCGCTCCGCCTCCTACGCTATGCGTTGGGTAGCTAAGAACGTAGTGGCCGCCGGCCTGGCTAAACGCTGCGAAGTGCAGGTAGGTTACGCCATCGGCCGCGCCCACCCGGTAGGGCTGTATGTAGAAACCTTCGGCACCGAAACCGTCCCGGTGGATGCCATCACCAAGGCCATTAACGCGGTCTTTGACCTGCGCCCGGCTGCGATTGTGCGAGACCTAGACCTACTGCGCCCCATCTACAAGGCCACCAGCGCTTACGGACACTTTGGTCGACCCGGATTTAGCTGGGAACAGACCAACCGTGCCCAGGCATTGGCAGCTGCGGCAGGCTTGTAATAACCTGCCAGCATGAGTGTGTCGCTGCCGTTATTCGCTACCGGTAGCGTACAAGGTGAGCTGCTTGCTATACCTGAAAGCGAAGAACTACCGGTTGCGGGCCAGTGCGCGCAGCCGGTAGCGCGCATAGTGCTGGAGCAAAGCAACTCCCACCTGGATCATTTTTTTGACTACCTAGTTCCACCTGAGCTAGATCACCAAGCTCAACCCGGGGTAGCGGTGGAGGTTCCCTTTGGGCCCCAACGTCTGCAGGGCTGGATCTGGGAAAGGTCGCAAACTTCCTCACTGAAACTAAGTAAACTGCGCCCAATTAGGCGGGTAATTAGCGATTTAGAGCTAGTGCCGGCCACTAGTCGCACCCTAATAGATCGCTTGTCTCAGCGCCTGGGCTGCGATAGGGCTTCACTGCTACGCCTGGCTATGCCTGCGCGTAACGGTAAGGTTGAAAAAGAAGCAAAAGCTCAGGAAGTAGATTTTGAAGTTTGGCAGCATTACGACGCTGCCGCTTGGAATAGCTATGAGCTAGGCCAGTCACTGCTACTAGCTTTAGCCCAAGGTAAAGGCCCCCGCTGTAGCTGGCAGCCCCTGCCCGGGCAGTTAAATACCGGTGTATTGGCTGCTGTGCAGGCCGTACTTACAGCTGGCCGCGCCGCCATGATTGTGGCTCCAAACGCTCGTAAAGCTAATGATTTAGCCCAATTTTTAAGCCAAGCCCTGGGTAAAGAACCGGTGCTGACGCTTACTAGCGAAATGAAGCCCTCTGCGCGCTACCGGGTATTTGTCAAAGCCTTACTGGGCCAAACCCGCATCGTGGTGGGCACCCGCGCCGCCGCCTGGCTACCCCTTAAAAATCTGGGCCTGGCAGTTTTAGTCGATGATGAAGACAGTTCTTTAATAGAGCCGCATCACCCCTATGTTCATGCCCGCACAGTTTTAGCTACCCGGGCCATGAGTGAAAGCATTGGCCTGATTGTTGCCAGCTACTCCTGCTCGGTGCAAAGCGCCTCCTGGGTTCACCAAGGTTGGATGCAGCGGGTAGCCGCGCCGCGAGCTGTTTTACGTGCGCAGGTGGCGCAGGTAAATGTGCAAGATCTACTAGATGTTGAGCGTGAAGGCGACAGCGGTCGCAGCCGTATTCCCTCCCTAGCGCATCGTTTTGTGCGCACCGCCCTGGCCCAAGGGCCGGTATTGGTGCAGGTGGCCAGGGGAGGATATGCCCCCATGTTGGCCTGCCAAGATTGTCGCGAGGTGGCCCGCTGTCCGCACTGCAATGGTCCACTGCAACTAGGCCAGGGCGCCAGGCTCAGTTGCCGTTACTGTGGGCGGCCTCAAAGCGCTTTTGGGTGCACTAACTGTGGCAGTGGCCGGCTACGTATGGTCAAAGTGGGCTCTATCCGTACCGCTGAGGAACTGGGTCGCTCCCTACCGGGGGTGAACGTACTGATTTCTGGGGCCAGCGCCAGTCATGGGGTTATCGACAGTGTGGATGAAAGCCCCCGCTTGGTGGTGGCCACGCCCGGCGCTGAGCCGGTGGCACGCGGCGGCTATAGTGGCGTGTTGCTGCTAGATGGGGCAGCTACCAGTCAACGTGCAGAACTAGGTAGCGGCGCTAAAGCTTTACGCCACTGGTCTAATGCGGTGGCGCTGGTGCGTCCAGAGGGCAGGGCCATGCTGGTGGGGGACCCTGAGCCGGTTTCAGCTCAAGCTCTTTTACGCTGGGACCAGTTTGGCTATGCCATGCGTGACCTGCAAGAGCGCCAGCAGCTACACCTACCCCCAGCTTGGCGCTGCGTGCGTTTTGATGGGCTGCGCACAGATGTGGGCCAGTGTTTAGAGCAGACCGCCGGGATCTTACTGGATTTAGGTCAGGCTGAGTGCCTGGGGCCAGTTTCGATAGAAACTGAGCAGCCGGGCCTGGGCCCCTACTGTGGCTTACTACGGGTGCCCTTAAACCTGGGTGGGCAGTTAGCCCAGGCCGTGCGCCAGGTGCGAGTGGAGCGCTCAGCTAAAGGGATGCGCAATGTGCGGGTACAGCTCGACCCGCCGCAACTGTGGTAGTTGGGTCCATGGCTTTAGCCCCGTAAACTTGTTGCTATGCGTGTGCTTTTTGCTGGTACCCCCGAGGTTGCTGTACCTACATTGCAAGCTTTACTAGATAGCGAACATGAGGTGGTGGGCGTACTAAGTCGCGCCGATGCCCGGCAAGGGCGCGGACGTAAATTAGTGCCTTCCCCGGTGGCAGCCTTGGCCCGCGAGCACAACCTAAACGTTTTTACCCCCGCCTCACTACGCAATGAGGAAGCTAGCCAATGGGTGCGCCACTGCCAGGCTGATGTGGCAGTAGTGGTGGCCTATGGGCGTATTGTGCCCGCGAATTTACTGGCTGTGCCCACCCATGGTTGGCTGAACCTACACTTCTCACTGCTGCCGGCCTGGCGTGGGGCGGCCCCGGTGCAGCGCGCCATTATTAATGGCGATCAGGTCACTGGAGCGGCAGTTTTTGCGCTAGAGGAGGGGCTAGATACCGGCCCGATTTACGCCCAGCTAGAGCGTCCCATTGACCCGCGTGACACTTCTGGCTCCCTACTGTCTGCTTTAGCCCACGACGGCGCTCCGCTGGTTTTGCAGGTACTGCAGGCTTTAGCTAGTGGCCAGGCAGTAGCTACACCGCAGGCCAGTGAAGGTATCAGTGAAGCCCCCATGCTGGCAGTAAGCGACGCTAAGGTTGACTGGAACGCCAGCGCCGTCGTTATTGACCGCTTAATCAGGGGCGTAACCCCCGCACCTGGCGCCTGGACCACCCTAGCCGGTACCCGCCTGCGACTAGGGCCAGTTGAGCTAGTGGACGCCCCCCAGCTAAAGCCGGGTGAGGTATTAGCTTCTAAACGTCAGGTGCTGGTAGGCACCGCAGATGGGGTAGTGGCTCTAGGGCAAGTAGCTCCCGCCGGTAAAAAGTGGATGGACGCAGCTGCCTGGGCGCGCGGAGCCCGCTTGGCTGAGCACACGGTGCTAGGCCAGGAAGTAGAGGCTAACTGATGGGCGCTCAAGGTAGTTTTGGGCGCTCTAACTCCGCCAACCAGCGCCGGGGTCAAGGCCGCGAGCGCGGCCGCGCTAACGCCGGCGGCAAGCATAACCGTACTAAGGCTCCCGTTAACAAGGCCGAGTTGGCTCCAGTAAATGCGCGGCGGGTAGCTTTTGATTGCCTACGTGCGGTGCGTGAAAACGACGCCTACGCCAATTTGGTGCTACCTAAGCTTATTCGCCGTGCGCGTCTAGATAAGCGTGACGGCGCCTTGGCCACAGAACTGGTTTATGCCACCTGCCGAATGCAGGGGCGTTATGACGCGATCATTAGTCACTGCACTAACCGGCCGGTAGAGCAGATTGACGGCGATGTTCTAGACGTTTTACGGCTCGGGGCCCACCAAATCCTGGATATGCGTATTCCCGCCCATGCGGCTGTGTCATCGGCGGTGGATTTGGGACGTGAGGTGGCTGGTGGTGGGGCCGCTAAGTTTATTAATGCGGTGTTGCGTCGGGTAAGTGAACGCAGTGGCCAGCAGTGGCTGCAGGTATTAGCTGAGGATGCTGGCATTGATCTGGGGGCCACCCCTTTGGAGCAGATCAGTGACGTAGATGCGCTGGCAGTGCGTTATTCTCATCCGCGTTGGATTGTTAAGGCGCTGCGCCAAGCTTTGATTGTTAATGGGCGTAGCGAAAGTGACTTGATCAGCTTGTTGGAGGCAGATAATCAGCCGCCTGCGGTTAGTGCCTGCGCGCGCCCAGGCTGCATCAGTCCCAAGGAGCTAATTGACCAAGCTAGCCGCGTAGGTGAAGGGGCTAAGCTAGGGAGACTTTCCCCTTGGGCAGTGACTTTACGCGGTGGCGATCCAGGCCGGATTGAAGCTATTCGTGACAGTCGCGCCGGTGTGGAAGATGAAGGTTCACAGCTGTGCGCCGGTATTTTGGCTCATGCCCCGTTAAAAGGACGCGACACTAACTGGCTGGATATGTGCGCTGGGCCCGGCGGTAAAGCCGCTTTGCTGGGGGCTTTAGCCGCTCAGCGGGGCGCCACTTTGCTAGCCAATGAGGTCAGCCACCACCGCACCAAGCTGGTAGCCGACTCGGTTAAGGCCCTACCTAGCGCAGTGGTTAGCCTGCGCACTGGTGACGGGCGCGATTTTGGTGAGCGTGAAAGCGGCAGCTATGACCGTATTTTGCTGGATGCACCATGTTCGGGGCTAGGCAGCCTGCGTCGTCGTCCTGAGTCACGCTGGCGTAAGCAAGAAAGCGACGTCGCCGAGCTAGCTAGCCTGCAACGTCAGCTGCTGCTAAGCGCCCTTAACGCACTACGTAGCGGGGGAGTAGTGGCTTATGTGACTTGCAGCCCGCATGTTTTAGAGACCTCGCTGGTGGTTAAAGATGTGCTGCGTCGCTTTAAGCAGGCCAGTCTGCTTGACGCCGGTGAAGTAGCCGCCCAGTTAAGCCTGAATCCTATCAGCGGTTGCCAGCAACAGATGCTGCAACTATGGCCAGATACTGACGGCACTGACGCCATGTTCTGCGCCTTAATTCGGCGTGACTAACGCCGAGCCAGAAAAACCAATAATCAGAAGGGAAAAGCCATGCGCGCGCAGATCAGCCCCTCCATCCTTAACTGCGATATCGCCAATCTAGCTAGCGAATTGCAGCTTATCGATAATGCCGATGGGGTGCATGTGGATATTATGGACAACCACTTTGTCCCCAACCTGTCGTGGGGGTTGCCGGTAGCGCAGGCGGTGGTTGAAAATACCAAGCTGCCTATCGACGCCCACCTAATGATCACCGACGCCGACCGTTGGGCCCCGGCCTACGCTGAGATTGGCTGCCACACTGTAACCGCACATGCTGAAGCCACCGCTGCGCCGGTGCGCCTGGCCCGTGAACTACATCGGCTTGGGGCTCAAGCTGGTATTGCTCTGCGCCCGGCCACGCCCTTGGCCGCGATTGCCGATGTTCTTAGCGAGTTCGACATGCTGCTGATTATGACGGTAGAGCCGGGCTTTGGGGGACAAAGCTTCCTAGACATTATGCTGCCAAAAATCGCCCAGGCCCGGGCGCTGCTGAGTAAAGACAATCTTGATATTCGTCTGCAGATTGATGGCGGAGTTTCGCGGAAAACTATCGAACGAGCCGCCGAGGCAGGTGCAAATGTGTTCGTAGCAGGGTCGGCAGTCTACAAATCGGAAGATGCTCACCGCGAGATTGACACCCTACGCGAATTAGCTACAACCCACCTTTGTGGCTGATTTGGCGCCATTTCGCCAAGATTAGGGGCTACTAAAAATAGTTTCTCGAATATTGTAGGCATCCTACAATGGGCATATGGCTCTTGGGGCTTTAACCTTGTATATAACGGTTTGGCATAGCTACCTTACATATCTTCCGCGTGGAAGGCAGTTAGCCTGACCCCCTGACCGATAACGGTTAGGCCGTCGAGTACAAGGAAGGGGCAGCGGTGAGTCTGGATCGAATCTTGATTGCCAATCGATCTGAGATCGCGATGCGTGTAACGCGTACCGTCGCGGATCGAGGCGGCAAATCAATCCTGCCGTACACAGCTGAAGACCTAACGGCACCAGCAACGGCGCTAGCAGATGAAGCCTACGCATTGCCAGCAGGAAGCGGCTATACCGACGCGCAGGCAATACTTGAACTTGCTAAGTCCACAGGTGCCCAAGCTATTCACCCCGGCTACGGTTTCCTGGCTGAGAACGTCGAGTTCGCCAGGGCAGTAATCGAGGCTGGCATCACCTGGATCGGTCCGGCCCCTGAAGCAATGGAAGCTCTTGGGGACAAGATGAGTGCCCGCCAGGTGGCCGAACGTGCCGGCGTCGACCCGGTACCCGGCATTACCGACGCCGTAACCGAAGCTAGCGTAGTTAAAGAATTTGCAGCCCGCTACGGCTACCCGGTGGCCCTTAAGCGCACTGACGGTGGTGGCGGTCGTGGCATCACCGTGCTCTACAACGACGACGAAGTAGACACCACCCCAGCCCTGGACGAATTCCAAACTGCCACCCCCGGAACTGCTGGCGGCACCGTCACCCAGATCCTTGAAAAGTTCGTCACCCATGCCCGCCACGTAGAAACCCAGTGCGCCCGCGATACCTTTGGTAACTTCGCAGTGGTTTCGACACGTGACTGCACTTTGCAGCGACGCAACCAGAAACTGCTTGAAGAAGCCCCAGCTCCCTTCCTTCCCGCAGACATTGAGCAGAAACTGGTTGAAAACTCTCGGCGCCTGTTTGAAGCAGTCAACTATGTGGGTGTGGGTACCTGCGAATTCCTTTACACCGATGAGGGCGACCTGTGGTTCTTGGAAGTTAACCCGCGTCTACAGGTAGAACACTGCGTATCTGAAGAAGTCTCGGGTACTGACCTGGTAGACATTCAGCTGCGTCTAGCCGAAGGCCAGCGCCTACCTCAGCTAGAGCCAGTGCAGGGACACTCGATCGAACTACGTATCACCTGCGAAGACCCGGCTCGTGGACTGGCCCCCACCACCGGCACTATCACCGGGGTGCACTGGCCTGCTGGACACGGCGTACGCGTAGAATCCGGTATTGCCGTTGGCGATGAGGTCACCCCCTTCTTTGACCCGATGCTGGCCAAGCTAGTCATCACCGGCCCCACCCGTCAGGTGGCCATTGCCCGGGCGCTACGAGCCTTGCGTGAAACTTCTATTGAGGGACTAGCTACCTGCCTAAGCGCCCACGAAGCGGCCCTCAAATCCCCGGCTTTCACCGCCGTCGTCGATGGCAGTGAGGCAGCTGAAAACTACACGGTTACTACCCGCTGGATCGAAAACGAGCTGCTACCCACCTTGATTGATGAGGATGCCCAGGCAACCGCAGCTAGTGGCTCCGCCTCGGCTCCGCTCCAGCGCCGCGAGGTAATCATTGAGGTAGATGGGCGCCGGGTAAAGCTCGGCGTGCCCGCAGACCTATTCACCGCCACCGCCATTGCCGTGCCTGTAGAAGGGCCGCTAGGCACTAGCGCTCCGGTCAGCTCCATCACTCAGCCCCTACGCGCCGGTCGCGGCTCACGCGCCGGCCATACTGCCGTGCAGGAAGTAAGCGACGGCTGCATTAGCGCCCCTATCCAGGCCATTGTCACCCGCATCGCGGTAGAAGATGGCCAGCAGGTAGAAGAGGGTGAGCTGCTGGTGGTGCTAGAGAGCATGAAGATGGAAAACTACGTGCGGGCCCCTCACGCCGGCGTGGTGGAACTGGTGGGAGTAGCCACCGGCGCTACCGTCAGCGCTGGTGACGTGCTTCTCAACCTACACAAGGAGGACCAGTGAGCGCTCCCAAATTAGAGCCAGGCCAGTCCCTCGCTGACTGCCCAGCCACTAAAGAGTTCCGTGAGCGCCACGAGCAAGTGGCCCGCGCCGCCGAAGAACACGCCGCCCAGCGCCAGCACGCCAAAGGTAAAGGCACTGCCCGCGAGCGCATCGAGCAGCTACTAGATAACGGCTCCTTCCTTGAAGTAGGACAGTTCAGCGGCTCTGGGGTAGGCGCTAACGCTAAACCCTCCGGTGTGGTTACCGGCTTTGGCACCATTGATGGGCGCCAGGTGGCGGTGTACTCACAGGACTTCTCTGTCCAAGGTGGTTCGCTAGGTTCAGTTGAAGGCGACAAGATTGTGCGTCTACTCGACGACGCCCTGCGCCTGCGTATCCCGATTATCGGCCTGATTGACTCTGGCGGTGCCAAGATTCAAGAAGGTGTGGGGGCGCTGCGTTACTACGGCCGTATCTTCAACCGCACCTGTGCCGCCTCAGGTCTAGTACCCCAGATCAGTGTCATCTTGGGGCCCTGCGCGGGTGGTGCGGTGTACTCTCCGGCGCTTACCGACTTTGTGATTGCTACCCGCCAGGCTTCCCACATGTTCGTCACCGGCCCCGACGTAGTGCGGGCCACCACCGGTGAACGCATCAGTGCAGAAGAACTTGGGGGCGCAGACATCCACGGCTCAGTTACCGGTGTGGTGCACTATGTGGCTGAAGATGAGGCTGACGCCCTAGCCCAGGTACGTACCCTGCTGGCTTACCTGCCATCATCATCTGAGCAAAAAGCTCCGCGCTACCAGTACCCGCCTGAGGCCGCGGCCGCTGACGCTAAGGCTGCTGAAAAAGTTGGCTACCTGGTGCCGGCCTCAACCCGCCAGCCCTACGACGTCGTCGAGGTAGTTAGCGCGATCGTAGACCACGGCGAACTAGTGCAGGTCCAGGAAGACTTCGCTCAAAACGTAGTGGTGGGCCTGGCCTGTATTGAGGGTCGCCCGGTAGGCATCGTGGCGAACCAGCCCCTAGTTGATGCGGGCACACTGGACGTGGATGCCTCCGAGAAACTAGCGCGTTTCGTGCGTTTTTGTGACGCCTTTGGGCTGCCCGTAGTGACTTTTGTGGATGTGCCTGGCTATCGCCCCGGCGCCCAGCAGGAGCACGCCGGCATTATTCGTCGCGGCGCCAAAGTCATCAACGCCTACGCCACCGCCACCGTGCCGCTAGTAACTGTAGTGCTACGTAAAGCCTATGGTGGTGCCTACATTGTTATGGGCTCCAAATCTATTGGAGCTGACCTGAACTTCTGCTGGCCTGGTGCCGAAATCGCGGTGCTAGGTGCGGCAGGTGCGGTGGGTATCATTCACCGCCGCCACTTCGCTGAAATTGAAGCTACCCAGGGACGTGAAGCGGCTCAGGCCGAACACGAACGCCTGCTAGCGCGTTACAGCGATGAAGTCATCAACCCCGACAAGGCTGTGGCCCTGGGTGAAATCGACGCGGTTATTGCGCCTGAAAACACTCGCACGGTTATCGCCGAATCTCTGGCTGCGTTGCTCGCCAAACAGGATGTGCACCGCGCCGGCGCAAAGAAACACGACAACGGGCCTTTGTGACGCCCACTTAGAGTGGCGTAACCCTACGCGCACTCCACCGGGCGCATTGCCCTACGAGATATTTGCAAGCTTTGATAACAAGGAGTTTTTATGACTACCACTAGCGCTAAACAATCAGTCGCTAGTCGTCTGCACGCAGGTGAATCATTCATTGTTTCTTTCGGCGGTCAGGCTACCCCGTGGCGTGAGACTTTAGAGTCCCTAGTAGCCACCGATTCACGTCTAGCCAGCGATCTAGTAGCCGTTGACCAGGCTGTACGCGATCGCCTGGCCCCGGTGGCCACAGACCTGCTGACCATTTCTCCCGCCGGTGGGCGCATGCTGGATGACGAGGGTGGCGTAATCACCCCAGGCTCTGGCGCCGAGGTTTCCGTACCCGGTATTTTGCTAGCTCAGCACGCCGCCCTGGTGGCCGCCGCTCACACCAGCGTTGACCTGATTGACTCTAGCCTGCGCCCGCGCGCCGTGATCGGTCACTCTCAGGGCATGCTGGGTGTGGCTCTGCTGGAGTCGCTACGCGCCGCCAGTGCCCACCACGGCGAAAACAATGCCGAAGTAGTTGAAATCCACGCTGTAGCCCGCCTGATTGGCGCCGCCGCTGCCCGCAGTGTACGCCGCGCTAACCTGGGTCCCATTGGCGAAGTTACCCCTATGCTTTCGGTGCGCGGCGTACCGCGCGCTGCCCTAGACCAGGTGCTTAACGCTGCCGGACTGAGTGAACACATCACCATTGGGGTTACCAACGGTCGCGCCGCTTTCATTCTTTCTGGCCGCCCCGCAGACCTGGAAGCTGCCGTATCCGCCCTAGAGTTTGCTGCCAAGCGCTCTGAGCGTGAACGCAAGGAGCGTCTGCGTGGGGGAGAGGTCCTAGCTCCTATCTGCGAGTACCTGGACACCACCGTGCCCTTCCACTCTCCGCTGCTTGAAGGCGCCGTCGAAGACACCGTGGCGTGGGCCAACAGCTGCGGTATCAACCCCGAGCTAGCCCGCTACCTGGCCCAGGCTGTGCTGACCGACGTCGTCGACTGGCCGGCCACCGTACGAGAGGCAGTAGGCACCGACGCCGCCGGCAAGGCTGAAGCCAAACTGATCGTTGACCTAGGCCCCGGCGCGGTACTAGCCCGCATGAGCGAAGCCATTGTGCAGGGCACCGGCGTCACCGTGGTGGTAGCTGGCACCAGTGCTGGCATCGACAAGCTCGACCGTAGCGACTACGCTCCTGCTCCCACTGTGGACCGCAGTGCTTTCGCCCCGCACCTGAGCCGCCTACCTGATGGGCGCCTATCACTAGACACCGCTTTCACCCGTCTAACCGGCCGCAGCGCCATCATGCTGGCGGGTATGACCCCCACCACCGTAGACCCGGCTATTGTGGCTGCCGCCGCTAACGCCGGCTACTGGGCTGAACTAGCCGGTGGTGGTCAGGTAACCGCCGAGGTGCTAAACCACAACCTGGCCGGCCTGGAAGCCGCCCTGGAACCGGGACGCACCGCCGCCTTCAACGCCATGTTCATGGACCGCTACCTGTGGAACCTGCACCTAGGTACCCAGCGCACCCTGATCCGTGCCCGCGCTGCCGGCGCCCCCATTGACGGCATCGTGATCACCGCTGGTATTCCTGAGCGTGAAGAGGCTGTGCCGCTGCTGCGCCGCCTACGTAACGAGGGCTTCCCCTACATTGCGCTCAAGCCCGGCACCATTGACCAGATCAAGCAGGTGCTGGCAATTGCCCGCGAAGTTCCCGAAATGCCCGTCATCATTGAGATTGAAGATGGTCACGCCGGTGGACACCACTCCTGGGAAGACCTGGACTCGATGCTGCTGGCCACCTACGACGCCATCCGCGCCGTAGACAATGTGGTGCTAACCGTCGGTGGTGGTATCGGTAAGCCTGAGCGCGCCGCTGACTACATCACCGGTCGCTGGGCCCTGGCCTACGGCACCGCTGCCATGCCGGTTGACGGCGTGTTTGTAGGTTCTGCCGCCATGACCTGCCTGGAAGCTAAGACTAACGACGACGTCAAGCAGCTGCTGGTTGACACCCCCGGAATTTCCCCCAGCGACAACGGTGGCTGGGTTGGTTCCGGTAAGTCTGCTGGTGGTATGACTTCAGGTCTGAGCCACCTACGCGCTGACCTATACGAAATCGACAACTCCTCAGCTAAGGCCTCACGCCTGATCCAGGAGCTGGCTGGCGACGAGAAGCTGATGGCTGCCCGCCGCGACGAAATGATCGAGGCCCTATCCCACACCGCCAAGCCCTACTTTGGCGACGTAGAGTCCATGAGCTACCTGCAGTGGGCTAAGCGTTACGCACAGCTGTGTGTAGCTCCCGCCTCAGCTCGCCCTGAGGCCACCAAGCCTGCCGACTATTGGGCTGACCTGGACTGGGCTGACCGCCTACTGGACCTGCTGCACCGTGTCGAAGCTCGTGTAAGCGAAGCCGACCACGGCCAGATTGTCACCCTGTTCCCGGATCTAGACTCCGTACTGGACGCCGACGCCGCCATTGCCCGTCTAGCCGAGGCCTACCCGGCCGCTGCCACCACCCTGGTGGAGCCGGCAGACGCCGCCTGGTTCGTTGACCTGTGCCGCAAGCACCCCAAGCCGGTGCCGTTCGTGCCCGTGGTTGACGCCGACATCTTGCGCTGGTGGGGCACCGACTCACTGTGGCAGTCTCAGGACCCGCGCTACACCGCTGACCAGGTACGTATCATTCCTGGCCCGGTATCCGTGGCTGGTATTACCACCATTAATGAGCCTGTTGGCCACCTGCTAGGGCGCTTCGAAACCGCTGCGGTAGAGGCGCTGCTAGCCGCCGGGGTTGACCCGGTAGATGTTGCCGCCCGCCTAGGTGAATGCGACGGCAAGGCAGTTAGCTCCCGCCCGGTAGCTGACGTTAACGCCTTTGTACGCTCCACCCCGCACGTAGTGTGGAATGGTCACCTGACCACCAACCCCGCCGTGGTGCTGCCTAGCGACGCCTACCAGGTAGTGGCCCGCCCCGACGTGGCCGCTGACGCCTACGACCTGGACATTAAGCTTGACACCCACTGGGATGACCTACCCGGTGGTGAGCGGATCCACGCCGTGCGTCGCCTAGTAGTGCCGCTGCGTTTGGACGGTACCTCCGACGGCGCTGCCCCCGAGGTAGACCCCAGCCGCATCTCCCAGACCATGGGTGACCTGCTGGTTAACACCGCCGGTGTGGGTAACGTGTCGATTGTTGGTGACCACATCACTTCCCTGCCCGCCGTTCAGAGCGCCGTCGCTGGTGCCCTTGACGCCAACGGCAAGGTAGCTAACCAGCCCTTCGGCACCGTTCACGACACCTTCACCCTGGCCTCCACGCTGGGCTACGACCACGGCGCAGTTACCGCCGATGCCCTGCCTGAGACCCTCTCAGCTGCTGCTATCGTGCCCGACGCACTACTGGGCCCGTGCTGGCCGGTGGTATATGCCTGCCTTGGCTCTGTAGTTGAAGATGGTATGCCGCTGATTGAAGGTCTACTCGGTGCGGTCCACCTGGACCACACTGTGGATCTGCGCGCTGACCTAGAACAGCTAGCTGCCAGCCAGCCTTCTTTGCGCGTAAGCGTTGACGGTTGGGTAGAGGCCCTGGAAGAGTCCAGCGCTGGCCGCGTTGTGGCCGTGCACCTAGAGCTGCGTAACTTCGCCACCGGCGAGCTGATCGCCATCATGACTGAGCGTTTCGCTATTCGTGGCCGCGCCCACGGTACCGCCACTCCTTCCGCCCCGGCCGTAGCCGGTGGCACCGGACGCGAAATCGCCAACTCTGCCCGTCGCCTCCTGCGCCGCGTAAAGGTCACCGCCCCGCGCGACATGACCGCCTTCGCCCGCGTAACCGGTGACTTCAACCCGATCCACACCTCCTACAACGCCGCCAAGGTGGCTGGTATGAGCGCCCCGCTGGTACACGGCATGTGGCTGTCTGCCACCGCCCAGCAGGTAGTTGCCTCAACTGATCCTGAGGGTGGTCACTACGACATCGTGGGTTGGACCTACACCATGCACGGCCCGGTCGAGCTTGGTGACCAGGTAGAAATCTCTGTGGAGCGTACCGGCTTGGTGCGTGGCGGTGGTTTCCTGCTGGAGGCAACCTGCCGTATCAACGGTGAGATTGTTTCTCGCGGCACCGCAGTTACCCGCGCTGAGCGCACCGCCTACCTCTACCCGGGCCAGGGTATCCAGGCCCAGGGTATGGGTCTAGACGAGCGTTCCTCCTCTAAGGCCGCTCGCGAGATCTGGGATCGCGCCGACGCCCACACCCGTAAGGAGCTAGGCTTCTCTATCCTGGCTCTGGTACGTGACAACCCCACCGAGCTCACTGCTCGCGGCGTCACCTACCGTCACCCCAAGGGTCTACTGAACCTGACCCAGTTCACCCAGGTAGCCCTGGCTACCGTGGCTATGGCTACCACCGCGCGCCTAGAAGAAGCTGGCGCGCTGGTAGAAGGCGCCGCCTTCGCTGGCCACTCGCTGGGTGAGTACACCGCGCTAAGCGCCTACGGGCGTGTGTTCCCGGTGGAAACCATGATTTCTATCGTGTTCCAGCGTGGCTCCACCATGCACACCCTGGTGCCGCGTGCTGAAGATGGCTCCTCTAACTACCGCATGGGTGCACTGCGTCCCAACCAGTGCGGTATTGGCGCCAGTGAAGTTGAGGCTTATGTGGCCGAAATTTCCCAGCGCACCGGTGAGTTCTTGCAGATTGTTAACTACAACCTGGCCGGCGTGCAGTACGCAGTTGCCGGTACGGTTGCGGGCCTAGAGGCACTAGCCGACGACGCCCGTGCACGTGCCAAGGCACGCGGTGGCAAGAACCCCTTCATGCTGGTACCCGGCATTGACGTGCCCTTCCACTCCAGTGTGCTGCGCCCGGGTGTGGACGAGTTCCGTAGCCGCCTAGACGCACTGGTACCTGCCGACATCGACATTGATCGCATGGTGGGTCTGTACGTCCCCAACCTGGTAGCTCGCCCCTTCGAACTAACCCAGGACTTTGCCCGCTCCATCCTTGAAGTTGTGCCTTCCGCCCAGGTAGAAGCCATCTTGGCTAACTGGGATGCATGGATTGCGCAGCCGGTGGCTCTGGGCCGCGCCCTGCTGATCGAACTGCTGGCCTGGCAGTTCGCCTCACCGGTACGTTGGATCGAAACCCAGGATGTACTGTTCACTCCGGTTGACCGTGGTGGTCTGGGCATTGAGAAGGTCATCGAGGTGGGTCTGGCTGCTTCGCCGACCCTGGCCAACCTGGCCAGCCGCACCCTGGCTTTGCCGCACCACGCCGGTAACCACGTGACCGTTTACAACGCTCGCCGTGACGAGGCTCGAGTTCTGGCTACTGACACCGACCCGGCTGTTGCTGACGAGGTGGTAGTAGAAGAGCCCGCTGCCCCCGCCGCAGCTGAACCGGCTCCTGCCGCTGCGCCCGCCCCGGCTGCTGCACCAGTAGCTGCCCCCGCTCCGGCCGCTCCCGCCGGCGCCCCCTCCGGAGCAGACGTCGCGGACCTGCCCTTCACCGCCAAGGATGGTCTAAACGTTTTGCTGGCCCACTCGGCCCGCATCCGCCCCGACCAGATCGGCGCTACCGACACCACCGAGACCCTAACCAACGGCGTGTCTTCACGTCGTAACCAGCTGCTCATGGACATGGGCACCGAGCTGGAACTGGCCTCCATTGATGGTGCCGCCGACGCCGACATGAGCGCACTAGCTGCCACCGTGCTTAAGGGTGCACCTAACTACAAGCCCTTCGGCCCGGTACTTAGCGAAGTTATCCGCCAGTCCATCTCCAAGCTCTTTGGTCCTTCTGGACAGCGTCCAGCTCGCATCGCTGAGCGAGTACAGCGCACCTGGGGTCTGGGTGAAGGCTGGGTCGCACACGTAAACGCCGCTGTGCTGCTGGGCACCCGTGAAGGCGCCTCCATGCGTGGCGATGACCTGGCTACCCTTGGCACCACCGGTCCGCTCAAGACCGTAGCTGAGGTAGATGCCCTCATCGACCGCGCGGTTCAGGCTGTGGCCAGCGACCACGGGGTGAGCGTAGCCATGCCTAGCGCTGGTGGCTCCGGTGGTGGCGCCCAGGTTTCCTCTGAAGCCCTTGACGCCTTCGCTGCCGGTCTGATTGGCCCCGACGGCGCCCTGGCTACCACCGCCCGCACCCTGCTTGACACCCTGGGTCTAACCGAAAAGGTGACCGTGGCCTCCGAGCAGGTTGACGATGAAGCTGAGCGCACCCGCGTGGCCCTGGAGGCAATTTCTGCCGAGCTAGGCCCCAACTGGGTAGCTTCGGTAACCCCCAGCTTCGACTCGCGCCGCGCGGTGCTGATCGATGACCGTTGGGCCAGCGCCCGTGAAGATCTAGGACGCATCGCCACCGGTGAGATCAACGCTGAGACGGTTAACGTCGAAAGCTACACCGGTTTGGGCCGGGCTGTAGCCGACCAGGCCGCCTGGTGGGCCCGCCAGATGCGTGAAGCTGGTGCCAGTGAGCGCGTAGCCGGCGTACTTGAGCACATCAGCCAGGTAGCCGCTGTTAAGGCCGAAGCTGGTAGCGCCCCGGTACGTTGGGCCAACGAGGTTGCGGTTGTAACCGGTATGGCTCCGCACTCTATCGGTGCTGCAGTGGTGGCTGAGCTGCTCTCTGGTGGCGCCACCGTAATCGCTACCGCCTCGCGTCTGAACCACAAGCGCCTAGAGTTTGCTACCGAGCTCTACCGCCAGCACGCCTCTAACGGCGCGCAGCTGTGGATGGTGCCTGCCAACCTGTCCAGCTACCGTGACGTAGATGCCCTAGCCCAGTGGATCGGTAACGCTGAGGTAGTCACCTCCGGTGGTACTTCAACCCTGGTCAAGCCGGCCTTGGTGCCCACCTTGCTGTTCCCCTTCGCCGCTGGGCGTGTGGCCGGTTCGCTGGCCGACGCCGGTCCGGAGACTGAGTCTCAGGCCCGTCTGCTGCTGTGGAGCGTGGAGCGCAGCATTGCTGCCCTGAGCGCCATTGGCACTGACACCAATGTGGACCACCGTCTGCACGTGATCCTGCCTGGTTCACCTAACCGCGGTACCTTCGGTGGCGACGGTGCTTACGGCGAAGTTAAGAGCGCTCTGGACGCCATTGTTAACCGCTGGTCCAGCGAAAAGCAGTGGGCTCAGCGCGTCTCGCTGGCACACCCGCGTATTGGTTGGGTGCGTGGCACCGGCCTGATGGGTGGTAACGACCCGCTGGTGGCCGCTGTTGAGGCCGCCGGGGTACGCACCTGGTCCACTGAAGAAATCGCTCACGAGCTGGTTGAGCTGTGCACCGAGCAGGTACGCGCTCAGGCTGCGGTTAAGCCGGTTGAGGCTGACCTGACCGGTGGCCTGGGTGACAACGTTGACCTGGTGGCGCTGCGTGAAAACGCTGCCAAGGCTGCAGCTGGCCAGACCAGCGAGCCGGTTGAGGCTAGCGCTACCATCGCCGCCCTGCCCAGCCCGGTAACCCCGGTTCAGCCCACCGCGCCTAACTGGGGCGAGGTTGAAGCTGACCTGGAAGACATGGTGGTTGTGGTTTCTACCGGTGAAGTATCCACTTGGGGTAGCGGTCGTACCCGCCGTGAAGCCGAGCTGGGTATGACCGGTGGAGACGACGTCGAGCTCACCGCTGCTGGCGTGCTCGAACTGGCCTGGGGTATGGGCCTGCTGACCTGGCAGGACTCGCCTAAGGCCGGCTGGTACGACACCGACGGCAACCTGGTTGATGAGGCTGACATTCTCTCGCGTTACCGCGACGAGGTAGTGGGCCGCTGCGGTATCCGCGAATTCGTTGACGACCAGTTGATTGCCCCGGTGGCAGATGAAGAGGTTGAGGTTTACCTTGACCGCGACATCTCCTTCAACGTCTCTGATGAGGCTACCGCCCGCACTATCGCTGAATCTGACCCGGCACACACCCTGATCAGTGAAGACAGCGAAAGCGGAGAGTGGATCGTGACCCGCCTAGCTGGTTCGCTGGCCCGCGTACCGCGCCGCGCTGCACTGAGCCGCACTGTCGGTGGCCAGTTCCCGCGCGACTTCGACCCGCAGCGTTGGGGCATCCCGGCATCCATGACCGAGTCTTTGGACCGGATCGCCTCTTGGAACCTGGTCACTGCCGTTGAGGCTTTCCTTAACGCTGGTTTCAGCCCGGCCGAGCTGCTGCAGGCTGTACACCCGGCCGATGTGGCCTCCACTCAGGGCACCGGTTTTGGTGGCATGGAGTCGATGCGCAAGATGTTCGTTGGCCGCTTCCTCAACGAGGAACGCCCCAGTGACATTCTGCAGGAGGCCCTGCCTAACGTTGTGGCCGCACACGTAATGCAGTCCTTCATCGGTGGTTATGGTTCTATGGTGCAGCCGGTTAGCGCCTGCGCAACCGCAGCCGTATCCATTGAAGAAGGTTGGGACAAGATCGCTCTGGGTAAGGCCCAGGTGGTGGTTGCTGGTGCTATCGATGACATCTCGGTTGAGTCCGTGGTTGGCTTCGGTAACATGAACGCCACTGCTGAGGCGGCTGCCATGAAGGCTAAGGGAATCAGCCCGCGTCACTTCTCACGTGCTAACGACCGTCGTCGCGGCGGCTTCGTGGAAGCCCAAGGTGGCGGTACCGTCATCCTGGCCCGTGGTGATGTAGCGGCTAAGCTTGGTCTGCCGGTTGCGGCGGTACTTGGTTTCGTCTCCTCTTACGCCGACGGCGCCCACACCTCCATCCCGGCCCCGGGCCTGGGTGCTTTGGCTGCGGGCCGTGGCGGTAGCAACTCGCGTCTGGCTAAGTCTTTGGCCAAGCTGGGCGTTGAGGCTGATGACATCGCCGTAGTTTCCAAGCACGACACCTCAACTGGTGCTAACGACCCCAACGAGTCTGAACTGCACACCCGCTTGGCCAAGGCGCTTGGCCGTAGCGAGGGTAACCCGCTGGTAGCGGTATCTCAGAAGACCATCACTGGTCACGCTAAGGGTGGTGCCGCAGTGTTCCAGGTGGCCGGTTTGACTGAAATCCTGGCTACCGGTGTGGCCCCGGGTAACGCCTCGCTGGATTGCGTGGACATCAAGCTCAAGAAGGATGGCTTCTGGATCTGGCCGCGTAAGGCCATGCGCCTGGCTGGCCGTGGCGGCGAAAGCGGTCGCGTGCCCGGTGCTGGTCCGATCCGTGCAGGCCTGGCTACCTCGCTGGGCTTCGGGCACGTATCTGGCCTGCTGGCCATGGTGCACCCCGGTGCTTTCGAATCTGCCCTGCGTAAGGCTGGCGGCCAGCAGGCCGTCGACGCCTGGCTGGCTAGCGCCAACGCCCGCCTGGCTGCCGGTACGCGCCGCCGCCGCGCCGGCATGATCGGCCGCGTGGCCCTGTTCGAGCAGATCGATGGCCGTCGCCTGGGTGAAGAAACCGAAACCCGCGACCCGCACGAGGTTGAGGCAGCTATGCTGCTTGACCCCGAGGCCCGCTTGGGTGCCGACGGTGTTTACCACGCTGGTGAGTAATAGCTACTAGCGTTTAACCGCATGGGGTGGATCCTTAAAGGATCCACCCCATATGTATTTTGGCTATGGCTAGCTAAGCTGGGGCAGTGGATATGCCTAAAATTGTTACTCCTAAAGCTACTGGTCAGTGTCCAGTGGGAGTGGGGGTTGACCTAGTGCAGATAGATGCTTTTGCTCAGCAACTGTCTGAGCCTGGCACTAGTTTTAGCCAGCGAGCTTTTAGCCCTCGTGAGCTACGCCAAGCCCAGGCACGGGTGCGAGCTAGAGGGGCTGAGCCAAACTGGCAGGAGCTAGCCCCACACCTGGCTGCGCGTTGGGCAGCCAAAGAAGCTTTTGTTAAGGCCTGGTCCACTGCCTTGGTGAAACTTAAAGGCGCCGCCGCGCCTCAACCACTAAGCCTGGAAAGTTTTAACTGGGATCAGGTTGAAGTACTGCTAGATGAGCAGCTACGCCCCCAGCTAGCACTACGCGGCCAAGTAGCCCAAGCAGTTAGCCAAAGTGTGGGGGAGCCTAGCTGGCTGGTGTCACTAAGCCATGAGGGTAACTGGGCCAGCGCCGTCGTAATTGCTGCTCTAACAGCGTAAAAAATTTAGCTAACCGGCTTAAAACTCAAGTTGTTGAGGCCTTAGACCTAGGTTTATAGTTGACATGCAAAACGTGCTCCGGGGTCGGTGAAATTCCGAGCCGGCGGTTATAGTCCGCGACCCACTGGTACCTACTGGTGGCTGAGCTGGTGAAATTCCAGCACCGACGGTTAAAGTCCGGATGGGAGGAGGCACGCGGGTTTACTTATCTTTAGGTGACCTGCAGGCGCTGTGCGCGCGCATCCTTATATTCCCCGGCGCTTACCGGGAGGAAACTTCCGCTATCTTCGGAAGGAATTAGATGCGAGCTTACAGGCCCTGGCTAGCAATTACGCTAGGCGTAGTGGTTTTAGTATTCTGGCAGCTAATTTCTGTATCCGGAGCTGTGGCTGAGTATTTTCTGCCGGCCCCCACCCACATCATTGATTCGCTAATTACCTCAATTCGCCACGCAGGCATGCTTGGCTACGCTTGGATCACTCTACGTGAAGCGATTTTGGGCTGTATGTTAGCTTTTACGGGGGCCTTACCCTTAGCTTTGGCGCTATTTCACTGGCCATTGTTTTCGCAAACTGTGCTGCCTTATGTGGCCGCAAGTCAAGCGATCCCTGCTATTGCGATTGCGCCTTTGCTGGTGTTGTGGGTTGGTTACGGCTTGTTCCCGGTAGTGCTGCTATGTGCCTTTATGGTGTTTTTCCCGATCACTATCTCTATTTTGCTGGGGCTAAGGTCAATCAATCGTGATGTGATTGAGGCGGCTCGGCTTGATGGGGCGGGTGGTTTCAAGATGATTATCTATATGGAACTGCCGTTAGCTACTCCGGCAATTTTGGCTGGTCTGCGTACCGGCATGACACTGTCAATTACCGGTGCGGTAGTAGGGGAGATGACCATGGGTGGCACGGGATTGGGCATGGTTTTAGCATCCCAGCGTGACGCCGTAAATACCGCAGGTTTATTTGCCACCATCGTGGTGCTGTCAGTTATGGCCACTGCTTTGCACGGTTTGATTCATGCCTGCGAAAAGCGTTCGCGCACAATCGCCGCAATTCAAAGTTAGGAAATATTATGATTTCACGTCGCCAAGCGGTTGGCCTGTTCGGTTTAGCGGCAGGGGGCGTGGCCCTAGGAGCGTGCTCCTCAGGTACTGCCAGCAAATCTAAGACCGGGGCGCAGGCCTTAACCATTGGTTTGACCTACACCCCCAATATTCAGTTCGCACCCTTCTATTTGGCGCAGGCCAATAAGCAATACGCAGACGGTGTCAAGTTGCGCCATCATGGAGCCCAGGAAGGCCTGTTTGATGCGCTGAGCGCTGGCAGTGAGGATCTGGTGATTGCTGGCGCTGACGAAGCTGCTGTAGCCTGCTCTAACGGTTCAAACCTGGTGGTGGTGGGCGGCTACTACCACAGCTATGCGGTATGCATTATGGTGCCGGCCAACTCCTCTATCACTTCACTTGCGCAGTTGCGTGGTAAAAAGATTGGTACCCCGGGAACCTATGGTGAGAACTGGTTCGGCTTGCTACTGGCTTTGCGTAGCGCAGGACTGAGCCAAAATGACGTCAACATTATGTCTATTGGCTACACCCAGCAGGCTGCCCTGATGAGCGGCAAGGTAGATGCTATTGTGGGCTACTCCAACAACGACGCCGTCGCCCTAGAAGAATCAGGCATGAAGGTACGCAAGCTGGCAGTAGCCACCAACCCGCCACTGATTGGCGCCAGCCTGGTTACCTCCACCAAGGCTTTGGCTGCTAAACGTGAGGCTCTTAAAGCCGCTGTTGCTGCCTCGGTTAAGGGGATGCAGACTTTTGTCAGCGATCCCGACGCCGCCGTGAAAGCTGCGGTTAAGTATGTGCCAGATCTGGCTGATGCTAAGCAGGCCGCCAAGGCTCGCAAGGTGGCTGTGGCTACCGCTGAGCTGATTAAACCCAGTGGGCTCAGCGCCGATCAGATCGGCAAAATTGGCGCTAGCGAAGTTGAGGCGATGCTTAAATTCTTAAGCGAGCTGAAGGTGTTTGGCTCCAAGTCAGTCACGCGCGAAAAGCTGCTAGACGCCCTGATCTAGGGCGCTATAAATACCCTAGGCACCCGCTAGTTAGTTGCCAGGTACGCCCCTTTAAAAGGGCTGCGTATCTGGCAGCTTTTTAGCTTGCCGGCGCAGGCGGCGAATATAGCCAATATTTGCCGGTAAATCATTAGGTAGCTTATGAGATTTGATGGTTTGTGGGGGAGAGGTTAGTAAATTGGCTTCACTCAGAGAGCTAATTACTGCTTTCATGCACTTAGCAAAAAACTTATATTCAACCCAGCTATTAGCATCAACTCTACGGCTAGGAATAAGTACCACAAATAGTTCCGTGCCGCCAGCAAAATTATTGGCTACTAAGGCAATCTCAGTTTGGCCGCGCTGACGCTCATGGGCGACGATACTAATTGGAAGCAGCGCTAGTGAAGCTAATCCAAGTAACTCTGGATCAGTTATCGTGTCGATTATGTTGGCCCGAGCATCTGAGCCTTGCGCTACTATCACCCCGGTCCAGCCCTGCTGTTTTAATAGTACGTCAATTCTATTGTCTACCAGCCTAAACTTCTTTGCTCCCAGCACATTAATTACGCACTGAATAGCGTTTTCACTCTGGCAAGCTAAAGTAAAACGCATAGCTGGATAAGATGGAGCAATGCCGAACATAACAGTTTTCCTCAGTCAGTAGTTACGCGTGAACGCACTATTCCTAAACCCATAGAGTTTAGGGCGCGCTGTAATTGTTTAGGGCTGACCTCTGCCGCCTGCGCTCCACGGCGCAACACCCGATAGATATCCCCAGATTCTTCAGTTAGCATATTGGTCAACTCAAAACCATTCTTTTCATAAAACCGCAGTCGGCGCTGACGCTGGTGCGGATTCGCAGCCCCAGGCTCATCTACAGGTTCAATCTCCAAAAATATTGGTAGGTCACGGTTATGCTCACAAATAGCATTAAGTACACGCGAGCCATAGCCGACGCTGCGTAGCTGATCATTTACTGCCAAAAACGCCAGGTATAGCAGGCCGTAAGCACGCTGAGAGTAGGTCATGGCCACCACGCGTTCCACCCCATCTACAGAGGTCGGCTGTTTCGGGTCAATCCACGCTAAAAACTGCGCCCCTAGACGCAAAGAAGAGGCATGCAAAAACGCTAATGGAATTTGCTCATTGGGCGGAAAAGCGCGCCGGTAAATACCGTGCACCTGAGCAGTTAGAGGGCCCCAAAAAGGCACTCTTACGGGTTTAAGCTGTGAAGTCATAATTCTAAAGTTTTAAGCCAGTGTGCGCGCGCTGCCCGACCGGCAGCTGCCGCCGTAACAAAACTGGCGCGGTCTTGGTCAAAGCCACGGCCCATAGTAGATAGTTTTACCGGGCTGGTAGCTAAAGCCTCATCTAAGCCCTGGCAGGAAACAGAAACTAGACGGTGAGGTTGGCCTAGCTTGCGTGCCAGCGCCAACTGGCATGCCTGAGATTTAACCAACTCACCAAACTCTCCGTCCAGATCGGGCACAGGGATAAGCGCGCTACACAGCGTAGCGCGGCTATAGGCAGTTAAAGAATGGTGTGAAATCCCCAGGTGGCGTGCACGCGCATCAGCCTCAGACACGCGCAAAGAGGCAATTGGCTCACCGTCTAGCACCGCAGCAGCGTTAAGCGCATCGGCACAAGCTACCCCCGAAAACCCCCAGGGCGTGTCGCTACCCAAATTGCCTGGCCCCTGGGTCAGCACAATTATGTCTGCGCCCAGCACATGTCGCGCTGCTAGTAGGCCGTTATGTAGCGAAACAGCCTCTAAATCGCCACCCCAAGACTGTCCTGTGGCCACGCTCCCAACTAGCCAGCCGGCCTGTTTTAACCCAAAAACGCTACGCGAATAGGGCAGTGGCAGCGCGGCGCCGTCGCTCATAACATAAGCGATTTTTGGTAGCGGAGCTTGAGATGGGTCCTCACCTACCAGCGGGCAGCGCGCCCCGGCAATTATGGCCGGCAGGGCCGAGTGCAAATCGGCCACCACCACGGCGCCACCTGCCAAGTCTAGCTCAGTGTTTAATAGCTGGTGGTGGGCTGTGCCTGGCTCATCAACACTGGTAACTAGCTTCTGGTTAGGCATGTAGCGGGCTTTAACCAGGTGACCAGCCGGTTCGACGTCGTCGTTTAGCTGGTCTAGACGGGCCCCAACCATAGCGTGCCCACCTGTACCAAGTGAGCGAGCTAAGGCAGAAACCTCAATGCGCACCCGCTCACCAATCTGGGCCTGGCCAAACAGGTTTGTATATAGCAGTGCTTTTACTTTTTCACCGGGTAGATAAACACTGGCGTTAGTTGGGGCGGCTTCAATCCGCACCCAGACCATAGCGCAACCACCCCAAGTGCTATGCAGTTGTTCAACTACACCATCACGCCACATCATGGCTGTAGCCTACCTGTAGGCTAAAGGCATGAGCCAACCAGTCAGTGTTGAGGAGAGAGTGCTTAACCTGCTGTTAGCGCTGTCTGAGACCCCGCGAGGACTGACCTTACGGCAGATAACTAGGCAGGTGGCCGGCTATGATGCGGCCACACAAAGCAGTGTTGAGCGTAAACAGGTGCGCAGATTTGAGCGTGACCGCGCCACACTGCGTGAGGTGGGGATAGTAATCAACTCCGAAGTTGACATCGATAACCCCACCAACACTCATCCCCATAAACGTTACCTACTTGCCCCCGCTCCACAGTGCCCGCCCTTGCCAGTCTTAGCGCCCGCGCAACTGTTGACGTTAGAACTAGCCACGCAGCTGTTTAACAGCGGTTTTATTGGTACGCGGCTAAGTATTGTGCGAGCCAAACTAAAGGCCTATTACCCCTTATATAACCGCGTGTTTAAGGCTGTGCCTACGCCCGGCCCGGAGCTTAGCCAGGAGGTAGTACGGGGCTTAACTAAAGGCGCCCAGCTGGAATTTGCCTATCAGGGCCTGCATGATCGCAGCCCACGCCAACGTCTGGTGCGGGGAGCTAAGTTAAGTGTGCGTGAAGGTGGCTGGTATCTTGACGGTTTTGATCAGCTAGCTCAGGCCTACCGGCGTTTTCGCGTTGATCGAATAGTGGGCCAGATACATGCCCGGCCGCTGCCAGAGGCTGAGCGGCCAGAGCCATCCCCGCCGTCAGGTAGTAGACACTGTCAAGCTGTGCTTTGGTTGGCCCCAAATAGCGCCTGGCAGTTAAAAGCCCGCTCTCAGGCGCTAGGGCGCGATCGTTACTTACTGGACTATCATCCAAGTGATCAGCTGCAACTAGTATCTACGCTTAGCTCCTTAGCAGAGCAGGCCCTGGTACTTGAACCGGCTGACCTAGCCCAAGCAGTGCTAAACCGTTTGCAGGCTCTAGAGACCATAGACCCTAAACTTCCATCTCGCGATGAAGGGGGAGTTAGCCCAGCTAAAACCCAAAGCACTAAGGTCTACCCGCCCACCTCCATAGTTGTGGCCCGCATGTTAGCCCTGGTGCAATGGGTTAAAACTCACCCAGGACAAAGTTTTGAGAGCTTAGCTGAACACCTGGGGGTTAGTCCGGAGCAGATCCGTAAAGACATAGATAGCTTGAGCCTAGTGGGCGACGATCATATGCCCTGGCAGGGGCTAGATTTTGATTTTACTGATTTAAGCAACGGCAAAGTAACCCTCAGCCAAGCTGGGGGATTGGCTAATCGGCTGCATTTAGATGAGCTTGACCGCGAGGTTTTGGCTTTGGCTCTGGCAGCTTTAGAAGCTGGCCCCTGGAACACTTACGCCCACCAGCTAAGTCAATTACTGCAGCTAAACCCTAATATCCAGGCCGGCATGCAAGGAGCCGGCACTACAGCCCCGGACCAAGTTTTTCCCACGGTACTAGAAGCTCTCACGGCTGGGCGCAGCCTAAAGCTAAGCTACGTCGACGCTGCCGGGGTCAGCTCCCAGCGCAACGTGGACCCCTGGTGGCTAGTTAGTGACGGCGCCCTACTAACGCTGGTGGGCTACTGTCATGGAGCCAGGGCTAAACGCCGCTTCCGACTAGAGCGCATCAGCACGTTAAGTGTAGGCGGCCAGGTGCGCAAAGCTGCCCCGATCCCCAACACCTTTGCCGACAAACGTCGTCGCAGCCGGAGCCAAAGCTGGGGGCGGGCAGCCCAAACAGCCACTTTACGCATCCGTGCTAGTGGAATTTGGCTGACGCAAGTAGCTAAAGCAAAACAGGTTATTTATAACCAAGACGGCACTATCAGCGTAGAAATAATTGGCCGTTCCCAGGCGTGGCTAGAGTCTGTGGTGTTGCGCGCAAGCAGTGAGCTAATAGCTGTAGAACCTGCCACATTGTTAGAAAAAGTCAGTGTTCGCGCAGCTAAAGCCCGAGCTAACTATGCTCAAAGCGTGAGCGTAAAGACGTGAATCTGCCCGGTTCATGGCAAGATAATAGGTATATGGGTTTGCTGTGGCTAGCCCCGATTCTTAGATCGGCTGGTAAAACGGTAAACTTTTCCCCGTCCGTACATGAATTTTCATGCCAAGTCTTTGGAAGGCAGGCTCACTATGGGAGCATTTCGCCCCTGGCACTGGATCGTAATCATCGTCTTGTTGATTTTGCTATTCGGCGCCAACAAGCTGCCGGAGATCGCCGGTAGCCTCGGCAAGTCGATGAAGGTCCTCAAGAAGGAAGTTAAGGAACTCAAGGAGGAGGATGCTCCTGCACAGAAGCAGGCGCAGATCGCTCCTCAGGAGGGTACCTACTACACCCAGCCTTCCCAGCCTCAGGCCGCTCCTGAGCAGCAGGGTGAGGCTAAGTGACGCATAACTGACTAAGTGCAGGGTAGGCCGTGGGGTCTGCCCTGCACACTTAGTACAGTTTCGATTTTGTAGAAGGAACACAGGTGGCTGAGGACACGCCCAAAAAGAAGCGTTTTAAGCTACGTAAGCGTAAGGACAACCCGGAGGCACGTATGTCTTTGGGAGCGCACCTGCGCGAGGCGCGCAACCGTTTAATTATTGCTGCCCTGGGTGTGTTAGTTGGAACCGTCGTGGCCTGGATCTTTTACGACCAGGCTTTCGCGGTGCTGACTAATCCGCTGGAAGTGGCGCGCGCTCACGGTCACAATGTCACCGTTAACTTCGGTACTGTGCTGTCTTCTTTCGACATTAAACTGCGTGTATCTATGTGGGTGGGCTTTATTGGTTCAGCCCCGCTGTGGATCTACCAGTTTTGGGCGTTTGTAGCCCCAGGTCTGCTACCTAAAGAGAAGCTGCTGGCGCTGGGCTATGGCCTGGCTGGGCTGGCTTTGTTCATGTGTGGTTGCCTGCTGGGTATCTGGTTGATTCCCCACGCTGTGGATGTGCTTACCGGTTTCATCCCGACTTCTTCTACCGGGTACATGGACGCTAGCCAGTATCTGTCTTTCGTGACCCGCCTGTTGCTAGTCTTTGGTTTGGCTTTCTTGTTCCCTGAAATGATGGTAGGGCTAAACCACCTGGGCCTGATTAAGGGTAAGACCATGCTGCGTGGATGGCGTATCGCGGTGGTCTTCATCTTTATTTTCATGGCTATCGCTAACCCGCTGCCTGACCCCTGGTCCATGGTTTTCATGGCGCTGCCCATTTGTGCGCTCTACTTTGGGGCTTGCGGTATTGCGATGGTGCGAGACAAGCGTCGCGCCAAGCGTATGGCTGAAGAAGACGCCGCCCTTGATGCTGCCCTGGCTACCCCTAGCACTGCACAGATTGGACCGGCCAACAGCTAATGCGGATAGTACTACTTGGTAATAAGGCGGCTGGTGCTGGTAATGGCCTAGCCGCCTACCGCTATCTGATGCGTAAATTTAATGCGCTTGAGCATGATGCGACGCGTCTGGGAGCTTTCGATTTTGTAGATGTCACTGGCGACAATCTGGTGGCATCACTGTCACGTCTAAGCTCTTTGCAAGTGGGTAGCTATGACTTGCTGGTGGTGGCTGGGGGAGATGGCACAGTCACCTTGGCTTTGGATGCGGTGGCTGATACAGAGGCGGCTTTAGCTATTATTCCGGCAGGTACTGGTAACGACGGCGCCCGTCACTTTGGTATTACCGACTGGCGTGGCAGTGCTGATCGGCTACTAAACAACCTTAAAGCTGGGCACCTAAACACGGTTAAAACGGATCTGATTAAAGCTACCTTCGCAGCCGATGACAGTAGGCAACGCTGGGTGCTGAGCGTGGTAACCGCTGGCGTGGACGCAGCCATTAACCAGCGCGCTAACAACTATGACTGGCCGCGCAACCGGGGCAGGTATGTGCGCGCGGCAGTACGCGAATTTACTACTCTTAAGGGCTACCACTACGAGCTGACCCTAGATGGTGTCAAGCTGCCACCTCAGCGCCTGCACCTGGTGGCTTTTGCTAACACTTCCTACTATGGCGGAGGCATGCATATTGCCCCGCAGGCCAGTGCTACTGATGGCCAGGGCACCTTAGTGAGCGTAGATCCGGTGGCGCGCTTTACAGTACTGCGGGTGTTTCCCCGAATTTTTTCAGGCACCCACATAAACCACCCGGCAGTGCACATAACTAATGCCACCACGCTCGCTATCGATGGCCCAGATTTACCGCTGCTTTACGGCGATGGTGAACCCCTTGGTCACGCCCCGGTGACCTTAGAAGTAATTTCTGATGCTTTAACACTGGTTGATAACTGGAGTAATAACTAATGGGATCTTCTCCGGCTGAGCGCTATGCAGCCGCACGTGCCCTAGCTAAGCACGAGGCTACGCGCCTGGCTCGTTTTGAAGCGCAATACGATTTTCCGCTTGATGATTTTCAGCTAGAAGGCTGCCGAGCCCTGGAGGCTGGCAAGTCAGTGCTTGTGGCCGCCCCTACCGGGGCCGGTAAAACCGTGGTGGGGGAGTTCGCCGTCTACCTGGGGCTTATGAGTGGACGCAAAACTTTCTACACCACCCCCATTAAAGCTTTAAGTAACCAAAAATACCTGGACTTAGTCGCCCGCTACGGCCACGACGTCGTCGGCCTTTTAACTGGAGATAACTCCATTAACCCCCACGCACCCATAGTCGTAATGACTACTGAAGTTTTGCGTAACATGCTCTACACCGGCTCGGCGGATCTAGAAAACCTGGCCTATGTGGTGATGGATGAAGTGCACTACCTAGCTGACCGTTTCCGTGGGCCAGTATGGGAAGAATCCATTATTCACCTTGAGGCCAGTGTGCAGGTAGTGGCCCTATCGGCAACTGTTTCAAATGCGGAAGAGTTCGGTCAGTGGCTAGAGCAAGTTCGTGGACACTGTCAGGTAATTGTTAGTGAGCACCGCCCAGTGCCGCTTAAACAGTTCATGATGGTGGGGCGCAAACTATTTCCGCTCTACAGTCACGAGGACGGTAGTGGCGGCGTCATTAACCGTGATCTAACCAGCGCTTTACATCGGGCCCGGCGCGCCCAAGGTGGCTATAAGCGCCCACCGCGCCCGGGGCGTTTCCCAGCCCCGCCCTCGCTTACCCCACCGCGTCGCTCAGTGGTGATTGAAGCGCTGCATAAAGCCCACATGCTGCCGGCAATCGTATTCGTGTTTTCCCGCAACGGCTGTGAAGAAGCAGTTTCCCAAGCCATGAATGCGGGCATAAACCTGACCACTGCTGAAGAAGCCCAGCAGATCAGAAGAATTATTCAAGCCAATACCGCCCAGCTTTCCGGCGCTGACCTGGCTGCCGTGGGCTTCCACAGCTGGGCTAGCGCCCTAGAACACGGCATTGCCGCCCACCACGCCGGAATGCTTACGGCTTTTAAAGAAACTGTTGAGCAGCTCTTTGCCCAAGGCCTAGTTAAGGTAGTTTATGCCACCGAAACCCTGGCCCTGGGGGTCAACATGCCCGCGCGCACAGTGGTGCTGGAATCTCTACGTAAATGGGATGGCCAAGCCCACAGCCAACTAACCCCCGGCCAGTACACCCAGCTAACTGGGCGAGCTGGTAGGCGCGGCATTGACAGCATCGGTTACGCCGTCGTGCTGGGAGCCGGGCAGGTAGAAGCCCAAACCGTGGCCTCACTGGCCTCTAAGCGTTCCTACCCGCTCAAAAGTGCTTTCACGCCTAACTACAATATGGCGGTTAACCTGCTTTCGCGCACCAACTACAATGTGGCCCGCGATATTTTGGAATCCTCTTTTGCCCAGTTCCAAGCTGACCGGGCGGTAGTGGAGCTAGCCGCGAGCGCACGCAAAGCCCGCGCCAAAGCTGATAACTTCAACTCGCAAATGCGCTGCTCGCATGGGGACTATCCCAGCTATGCGCGGCTGCTGCTGGATATTTCAGCCGGCGATAAAGAGCTCAAACAGCTTATTAGCGCTGATGAAACCCGCTATTTAACCTCCCAAATGCGCGCTTTGAAACGCGGGGATGTGATCTTGCTGCGCGTGGGGCGTCGTTCGCGTCATGCGGTGGTGCTGGAGCGGCGCCAGGACGCGGCGGGCTTGCCGCTGCTGAGCATTGTGGATGAGACCGCTAAGGTGCAGGTGCTCACTCCGCTTGAGCTTAAAGGCCCGGCGGTGGTGCTAGGCAAAATGCAGCTTGGTCATAGCGTGGAGGCACGTAACCATAGCGCCCTTAAGAAAACTGCTACGCGTCTATCACAGCTGGTGGCTGGCGGAGATTTAAAGCCCGCTAAGCTGCGCGCTAAGCAGTCGGTGCGCACCAAGCAGCTACGCGTGCGCCTTGACCAACTGCGCAGTCAGTTACGAGAGCACCCTTGTCATAGCTGCCCCCATCGCGAGGAACATGCGGTGGTGGGACGTAAATGGGCTAAAGCTCAAAGGGAAGCTGACCGCATTAGTGCCCGCGTGCATGCGCGTACTTCTTCAATTGCCCGCACTTTTGAGGCGGTGTGTAAGGTACTAGAGCACTTTGGTTACTTAGAGCGTGAAGCAGACCAGCTACGCCCAACTGCGCGCGGTAAGTTGTTGGCGCGTATCTATGCTGAACGCGATCTACTGGTGGCCCAGTGCCTGGTTAATGGGGTGTGGGCTAACCTGTCTCCCGCGCAGTTGGCGGGGGTGGCCTCTAGCTGTGTGTTTGAGCCGCGTATTGGTTCCAAGGTGGCTTTTAGTGACGGCACTTTGGGTAAGGCTCTGCGTAAAACCACGGATCAGGCCGAGCAGATTCACGTGCAGGAACTGGCAGTGGAGCTAGCGCGCAGTGGGGACGCCCAATGGGATTTAGCTGAGGCCATTAACGCATGGGTGAGCGGGGCTGATCTTAAAACGGTCCTGGCTTTAAGTGAAATGGGCGCTGGCGATTTTGTGCGCTGGTGCAAGCAGCTTTTGGATCTGGTGCGTCAGCTGCGCTCTTTGGCTTTGGATGGGCAGCTGGAGACTATTGCGGTAACTGACCTGGTGCGTTTGGAAGCCGGGTTGAATAGGGGAGTAGTGGCGTGGTCAAACGTATAAGCCTGCCTGGCTTGGCTGCGCCGGGCGGGGCGAAGCCTTTTATGGCTTTGTGTCTTTTGGCTTTGGCCCTGGGGTTAGTGGTTGCCAAGTTTTTTTACACATCCGTGTGGGCGGTGCCTGTCGGCGGCGTGGGGGCGCTGTACCTGCTTACCCGCGAGCGCGTCGGTAGTTTCCGCCTGGGTTTTTGCTACGCAATTGGCCTGTTTGCGCCCTTGTTTCAGTTCACCCAGGTGTCTATGGGCAATCCGCTGGGCTGGGTAGCGTTAACTATTTTTGAGTCACTGTATTTGGCGGTGTTTGCTTGGCTGTGGGCGGCAGTTAGTGGCACGGCCTGGGTGCGTGAGCATCTGCTTAGTGGCACTGTGATTTTTGCGTTTTTGTTTGCCGGCTGTGAGCAGCTGCGTTCTAGCTGGCCGCTAGGTGGTTTTGCGTGGGCACGCCTGGCCCAGTCGCAGATTTATTCGCCGCTGCTGCCACTAGCTAGCTGGCTGGGTTCTAGTGGCTTAACGTTTGTGGTGGCTTTGCTGGGGGCGCTGGGTGCTTTGGGGCTGGTGAGCTTGTTGCGTTTGCGCCTGGAGAAGGCGGTAACGGCGCTGGCTTTAGCGGCTTTGCTGGGGGTTGGGCCTACTTTTATTGAGCTACCGACTGCTGCCCAGGCGGGCACGCTGCGGGTGGGGGCGGTGCAGGGAAGTGTTCCTGGTAAGGATCCAACCCAGGCTTTTAGCCGCCAAATGCTGGTGACCGGTCAGCACGTGGCGGGCACGCGTAAGCTACAGGGTGAGGTTGGCGCCGGTGGGGTAGATGTGGTGCTGTGGCCGGAAAATTCAGCTGATTTAGATCCACGCTCTTATCCGCAGGTGGCCACTGTGGTTACGCAGGCTAGTGAGGATATTAAGGCCCCGATTGTGGTGGGGGGAGTGCTTTACGACGACGGCGCCTCCAGCCGCTATAACGACATGATCGTTTGGAATGGGGCTGATGGGGCAGGAGAAATCTACCGTAAACACCATCCGGTGCCTTTTGGAGAGTATGTGCCTTGGCGAGGTACTTTACGTAAAATCACTAAACAGGTTGACCGTATTGGCACAGATATGCGTGCTGGTAGTGGCTCGCACACTTTGACTTTTACTACCCGAGATGGGCGTAAAGCTAAGCTGGCTGTGGGGATCTGTTTTGAGGTGGCTTATGACAATGAGCTGCGTGCCGGGGTGCACCAGGGTGGTCAGGCCCTATATATTCCCACCAATAATGCTTCTTTTGTGGGCTCTGATGAGTCGCGCCAACAGCTGTATATGGGCCGCCTGCAGGCAGTCATTCATGGACGAGCCGTAGTGCAGGTGTCTACTACCGGTATTAGTGCCACGATCGGCCCTGATGGGCAGATCCGTAGTATGGCTAAAAGCGGCACTCAGATGGCTATTGTGGATGATCTGCCTTTGCGCCGAGACATTACTATTGCTGACCGCTGCGGCGGGCTTATTGATGGCTTTTTAACCTTTGGGTTTGTAATTGTGGGATTAGGTTTTGCCTTCGCAACGCCGATCTTAAAAAAGAAAGCTAAATAGTTTTTAGTAACCCCATTCAGGTTTACCACAGTGGTGGTATTCTCTTAATGCGGGTGGCAAGCTGCCGCCATATCCCCCAAATCGGCTTTGTGCCCTGCCCTGGTCTTAAGGAGCCTTCATGCGTTCAGTTGTACTTATCCCTACCTACAATGAGATAGATTCCCTGCCATCTGCTCTGGATCGCGTACGCAGCGCAGCTGTGCAGGCACACATTTTAGTAATTGATGACAACTCTCCTGACGGTACTGGGGCTTTAGCTGACGCCCGCGCCCAGAGTGACGACCACATCCACGTACTGCACCGCACTGAAAAGAACGGTTTAGGTCCGGCCTATCTAGCCGGTTTTAAGTGGGCGCTAGAAAATGATTTTGAACTAATCATTGAGATGGACGCCGATGGCTCCCACCGCGCCGAGGATTTAGCACTGCTAATTCAGCGCGCTGAGATGGCGGATAAGCCGGATCTAGTGATTGGTTCACGCTGGATTAGCGGCGGGGCTACACAGGGTTGGTCGCAAAAGCGTGTATTGCTTTCGCGCGCGGGAAACGTGTACATCAACCTAGCCCTGGGGCTAAATGTGCGTGACGCTACCGCAGGTTTCCGTGTTTACCGCGCCGATCTGCTACGCCGTATGGACCTAAATAAGGTTGAGGCGCTGGGCTATGGTTTCCAGGTCAACATGACTTTGCTGGTAGACCAGGCAGGCGGGCGCATTGTAGAGATGCCTATTACTTTCCTTGAGCGTGAAGCGGGGGAGTCTAAGCTTTCTGGCGGCATTTTCACTGAGGAACTAAAGCTGGTTACCCGCTGGGGCGTAAAGCACCGTGGCAAGCAGCTACGCCAGGCGCTAGGTAAACTGCGCAAGTAAAGCAAACTGCACAAGTAAAAAGGTTGCTGCCAGCTTCAAGCTGGCAGCAACCTTTTTATCGGTATTTGTCTCAGAAAGACTGACGGTAGCTTTCGCCGCTACGCAGCATCTCTAGGCGCTCGTTTAGCAGCTCTTTGAGTTCCTCCTCAGTGCGGCGCTCAAGCAGCATGTCCCAGTGAGTACGCGGAGTCTTCTTGGGCTCTTCAGCTTCAGGCTCATCTCCGCCACGCAGCAGGGCCTGGTTACCGCAGTCGGAGCATTCCCAGGTGGGAGGAATGTCAGCCTCAATGGCCATGGGGATAACGGTTACATGCCCCAAATCGCACACGAACGTAATGTTCTGGTGGGCGGCGAACTCTACATTGTCTTCAGATTCCATTGACTTAGAACCAATGGTCATACCTCGTAGCGCGCGATCCGCCATCTATAACTCCTAAAAGTGGGTATATCTACGCCAGGTTACAACCGTTGATGGCGCAGACTTATTCCAAAAAACCTTCCCTATTCTACCAATTTTGTTTTAGCTCTTGGGACTGGCTACTGCTATGCACCATACTTGGAGCTATGGCAAAGCGCATTGGTATCCTTACAGCCGGTGGCGACGCACCCGGCTTGAACGCTGCAATTCGAGGGTTTGGCAAGTCTGCCATTGGTAACTATGGCTGGGAGCTGATTGGTTTCAAAGATGGCCTACGTGGTTTGGTAGAAAACCGTTCTGTAGTGCTAGATGCCAAAGCCCTATCTGGCATTCTTACTGTTGGTGGCACTATTTTGGGCACCAGTCGTGACAAGGTCCACCGCATGAATGTCGATGGCCAAGTACGTGACATGATCCCCACCGCCGTGCAAACCTATAACGACAACCAGCTAGATGCCCTGGTGATGCTAGGTGGCGGGGGCACCGCAAAGAACGCGCGGCGCCTGATGGAAGCAGGCCTAAACGTAATCCACCTGCCGAAAACTATCGACAATGACATTGTCCAGACTGATTCTTCCTTCGGTTTTGCTACCGCATTAGAGATTGCCACTGAGGCTTTGGACCGTCTGCACTCGACGGCGCACTCGCACCACCGCATTATTCTTACTGAAATCATGGGACACCGAGCCGGATGGCTGGCTTTGGGGGCAGGTATTGCTGGGGGAGCGGACGTTATTTTGCTTCCCGAAATCCCCTACAGCGTGGATGCGATTGTTGAGAAGATTAACCGACGCCGCGCACATGGCTCTAATTTCTCTGTTATTGCCGTGGCCGAGGGGGCTATGAGTACCCAGACTGCAGCTGAGCTAGAAACTTTGCGTTCAATTGTTAAGGATGCTTCTTCACCGGAGAACAAGGCGCGCGCTAAGCAACACGTTAAGGAACTAGAGGCCGCCCAGCGCGCCAATATCTTCACCCTAGCTGAGCAGCTAGAACAGGCCACCGGTCTGGAGGCGCGCGTGTCGATCCTGGGCTATGTGCAGCGCGGCGGCGTACCCTGTGGAGCTGACCGTCTTCTAGCTACGCGTCTTGGTAGCGCTGGCGCAGCTGCTATTGAAGCTGGACGTTTTGGGGTTACGGTGGCAGATCGTAGTCACGGCACTCAGCTGGTTCCGCTTAAGGATGTGGCCGGCAAGGTTAAGTATGTGCCCACCAACCACGAGTGGATCCGTGCCGCCCGTGAAGTCGGCACCGCCCTGGGTGACTAGACGTTACTAATTATCTGCAAACCCTGTAGAAACAACACATAAGGTGCGTAAGCGAGATATGCTTACGCACCTTATGTCATTTATTTAGGTAGCGCAGTCACCAAACAAGTTCTAAGTAGCATTACTAGCTGGCAAAACCTTGAGTGCGCAAGTTACTAGACAGTGTCATTGAAGCTAGTTTTCTAGGTGATCTCTGGCCTTAGAGGTGGTAGCTCATAATGGTTAGGTCCAAATCTTGGCCAAATTTGGTACCAGCGCGTGGGATGACGCATTCGAGCTTAAAACCAGCTTGTGAATGCAGTTCAACAGAAGCAATGTTTCCAGACTCAATAAAAGCCATCATTAGCTTATCTCCAGCAGCCTTACTGGCAGCTAGGAGAGCAGCTAGGAGCTGCTTGCCCAAGCCTTGGCCGCGCGCAGAGGCGCGGATATAAATCGAGTTTTCTACGCTGTGCTCATAGGCTTCATAGGCGCGCCATTGTTCAGCGGTGGCGTAGCCAAGTACCTGATCATGCTCATCAACGGCCACCACGGCAGTGCCGCGTTCTAGCGCCGGCTTTAGCCAAGCGGAAGCGTCACTGGGCAAAATTTGGTGACTAGTCCAAAGAGCGATGCCAGTGCGTGCAGCTTCATTGCGAATCTGACTCATAGCGATAGCATCAGCGTATGTGGCTTTACGGATGATCATAAGCAGATAATAACGCCCCTATCGTAAACGCCGATAATGTACATTATGTCATTTTTGCTGGAAGGGGTCTTCCCTAGTCTGGCTCTGTGCGCCTTAAATAGCTGCTTACTGCGTAAGCTTTAGCTATGGATTCAAACTGGGATCAAGCCGTAATCCCTAATGCACAACCTTTCCCTGCGGCGCTGTTCATTGGTGACTCTGTAACCACCGGCTGGCAAGCTATAGAAAAACCAACCCAGCGCTGGACTAGCTTGCTGTGCCAAGCACTGGGCTGGCGCGAAATAAATCTAGGCATAGATGGCTTAGGTTTCTTCGCCCGGCGCGGCCCGGCGCTTCCTGACGGCACTCGCGCGCCCGCTGTAGCCAATACTGAGCTACTTAAAGCCGCCGTAAGACTTCAGTCCCAGGTAATTTTTGTCAGCCTTGGTTTAAATGACGCCGCCTTTTTACCTAGTCACGCCGCCCAGGTTCGTAAAGCTATCTGGGCTGATCTAGAATTCTTGCGCACTTGCGGCCATGCCAGTGTGGTGGTTTGCCCCTATTTCCCTACCCTAAACGGCTCACGTTTCAACGCCGTCAACACCATGATTGCCCAGGCTTGCAGTCAGCTGGATCTAATCTTTACCGATTGCCTTACCGAGGCTATCGCCACCAGTACCGAGCCGGCCCGTCTAGCTATTGATTCAATGCATCCAGCCACCCTGGGACACGCTCTAATGTCCCAGGCCATGCTTGATTTCCTAGCTAAACTAGCGCGCTAACAGTCATGGTCTGGATTGAAACTGGCCTGTAATGCTGGCGACCCCGCCTAACCTGGAGGCGATAGGTGGCTTTTAAGGGGTTAGTTCTGTCAGGACTACTCCCCCAATTTTGACATAAGGTATACAAGGCTTAGTGATTTCAGTAGCATATTTTGTGCCCTGTGACCTTATTTGGTTTATAAGTAACGCCTAAAAAATCTATACGTTCAGCTAATCAAATCGGCTCTGACCTGCATAAACGCTTTTTAGGCGCTACACTTAAGCAGGTACGGATTTAAAACCATAGAAGGTTGCCATGTCTAGCTCCGAACGTAAACCTACGCTTGCTGATGTAGCTAGTCGTGCTGGGGTCTCTCCCACCACTGTTTCGCGTGCTTTAAATGGGCGCGGCTACGTGTCTCGAGCTATGCAAGAACGAATCGATGAAGCTGTCGCTGAGCTGGGGTATTTAACCAACCACACGGCTAGGACGCTGCGTGGTAAAGCCACCCAAACCGTGGGGTTGATAATCCCTACCCTGGCTATGCCGTTTTTTGGCGAGCTGGCGGTGGCCGTAGAAAATGCACTAGCTAAACGCGATTATCGGATGCTGGTGTGCAACAGCCTGGGTAAACCAGAGCGCGAAAAAGAATATTTAGATCTTTTATTAGGTCAGCATGTAGATGGCATTATCTCCAGTGCTCACAACGAAAACGTATGCGACTACTCGACGCTGGATCTGCCAGTGGTCTCCATTGACCGCAACCTACACCCCAGCATTCCGATTGTGCGCTGCGATAACTACGACGGCGCCCGTCAAGCCACCCAGCTGCTGCTAGATCGTGGGGCGCGCCGCCCTGCCCTACTAACCTCCAGGATGGGTCCGCATAACTTGCGCGAAAAAGGCTACCGCCACGTGCTAGAGCAGGCCGGGATTGAGCCGTTAGTAATGACGGTCAGCTTCAACACGCCCCAGCGGGTGCTGACAGAAACTATTCGCCGTCAGTTAGATGCTCACCCGGAAGTTGACTCAGTTTTTGCTACCGATGATTTACGTGCGGCCACCGCCTACGAGTGGGCGCTGCAGCATGGTTTTGAGATCCCTGATGACTTCAAAGTGATTGGCTTCGATGGCACCTTCGCCATGCGTCAGGCTATGCCTTGGCTGTCTACTGTAATCCAACCCATCAACCAGATGGCCCAGCACGCCGTGGAGCTTTTAGTTGAACAGGTAGATTGCCTCGATCTTCAACGCGACCAGTTCCCCGCAGACATCATCGAGCTACCAATTAAACTCTATCGCGGCCGGACCGTTTAAAACTTTGGCGTTGCTAGCCTAAATAAAAAATTAGCGCTACACCAAAAAAACTGGGGGCCCTAACCTCATCGGTTAGGGCCCCCAGCTAGTAGCTGATTAGGCTACCGGCGCAGCGGCCGGAGCAACAGTGTAAAGGGGATCGCCAGTGGCAATCTTTCCGGAGGATTTGTCGTTGATACCGGCAAACTTGGCTCCGTTAGAAACCACCACCGGGGTGACGATCTCATAGCCCTTGGACTTGAGCAGATCCCAGTCCACCTCAACCAGCGGCTGGCCCTTGCGGACCTTGTCGCCAGTCTTAACTAGCGGCTTGAAGCCCTCACCGTTTAGCTCAACGGTGTCCATACCAATGTGGATCAAGATCTCCACACCAGAGGCGGAAGCCAGACCATAAGCGTGTCCAGTGGGGAAAGCTACCTTAACTTCGCCGTCGATCGGGGAAACCACTACCCCACCGGCGGGGGCAATAGCTACGCCGTCGCCCAGAATACCCTGAGCGAAGGTGGCGTCCTTAACCTCGTTGAGGGGCACAACCTCACCCTTAAGCGGGGAAACGATGGAGAAGTCAGTGGCAGCTTCCTCGGGGATGGCCACAGCCGGAGCCTCAGTTACGGTTTCGCCGCCCTTGCCAGCGCGGGTCTTGCCGTAGAAGAAGGCAGCAATGAAGCCTACCAGGAAGGTAACGGCCTCAATGGCCACGTACATGGGGATGTCTGCAGTGCGGATAGAGACAAAGCCAACGAAACCAGCGGCGCCCAGTGACAGGGCGCGTACATCAAACAGCGCTACCAAGGTGCCACCGACAGCGGAAGCGCCCATGGCGATGAAGAAGGGCCAGCGCAGACGCAGGTTAACACCAAAGATAGCCGGCTCGGTGATACCGAACAGGGCTGAGGCGGCCGAAGCGCCAGACATGCCCTTCATCTTCTGGTCGCGAGTGGTGAAGAAAACGGCAAGTGCAGCAGCGCCCTGGGCTACGTTAGCCATAGAGGCGATCGGGAAGATGAAGTCACCAGCGGGCTTGTCACCGGAGATAAGCGGGATTTCTACAGCCGGGAAGGACTGGTGTAGACCGGTAACTACGATCGGTGAGTAGAACAGACCGAAGACGAAACCACCAACCGGGCCGGCGTGTTCGTATACCCAAACGATGCCTTCAGTTAGACCGTCAGAAATTTCACGGGTGATGGGGCCAACCACTACGAAGGTAAGGAAACCAACGATCAAGATAGTCAGCAGCGGGGTGAGCAGGAAGTCTGCGGTGCCCTTGAAGATCTTGTGGAACTGCTTCTCGGTCCAAGCCAGGATCCAAGCTACCACCAGTACGGGGATAACCATGGCCTGGTAGCCGGCCTGCTCTACGGACAGACCAAACATGTGCCAGTACTGTACCTTGCCGTCGATGCGGGCTTGGCTCAGGTCATAGGCGCTGGTTAGCGAGCTGGAGATCATGGCCGCGCCCATGGCGGCACCCAGGTAGACGTTGCCGCCAAAGCGCTTAACTGCCGAGAAACCAATCAGTACCGGCAAGAAGGCGAAGGGGGCGGCTGAGAGCAGACTGATTAGCGATGCGTAATCTTTGAGCCACTTGAAGTGGTCAACGATTCCTTCGCCCTCGTAAATTAGGCCCTTGGCGGTAAGCACATTGTTTAGCGCCATGAGCAAACCGCCGGCGATTAGGGCCGGCAGTACGGGCACGAAAATGTCCGCAATAGTCTTGATAAAGCGGGAGAAGATGTTTCCACCGGCTTCAGCCTCAGACTTAGCCTCATCCTTAGAGACCTCGCGTACTCCCCCGTCTTTAATTAGGTGGTCATAAACGACGTCTACGTCACCGGGGCCTACGATAATCTGGAACATGCCGCCGGCCTTGAAGGTACCTTTTAGGGCCGGGTTGTCATCCAGAGCTTTCTGGTTGATTTTGCCGTCGTCGTTAATTACTAGACGCAGGCGGGTAGCGCAGTGTGCAGCCGCGTTGATATTGCCCGCGCCGCCAAGCGCGTCCAATACCTCAGAGGCTACCTTGGCGTGATCCATCGCCACTGGTCGTTCCTTTCATAGGGTCTCAACACTGAGGGGTTGAGTTTAGTGATGTACACCAAACTCAACCCCTCAATACTGGCTGATATGACGTTCTATGTCAATCGTTTTTCATATAGGTAATGCTTGAAATGACGGCGTTTTCTCCCTGGTTGCTAACATCAGTTAAGACCGTGTTACCAAATGCGTCAGTTTCCTTTACGAAAACGCTAAAACCGCAGGCACTAGCAGGTAAGAAAGAACGTAACGTGAATGCCAACTCGCCCTCATCTACAAATAGTTCCGTAATAGAGCGGTCGTGGATCAATTCAATGCTGCGCTTGACCTGCTCAGGTAGGCTGACGCGGCGGCGACCCCCATGGGGATAAGCGCTAGTAGAACGATCTACTTCAAGGTAATTACGCCCTAAAGCAATATCCACGTGGCTATTTTCATCACCAATACGAATTACCACTTCTTGGCTCAGATTTACGGTTGCACGCAAACGCCAAGAACGCGAATTTGCTAGAGCGGCGCGGGTTTGCTCTAGGTTTAGTGCGCTAGCTAATGCCTGGTCTGCTGCGTCGCCTTCAAGGGCGGAATCATAGGTGGTGGCTGATTCTTCCCAAGCGGCCGATTCTGCCTGGGTTGAGCGCTGGTTGGGCACATCCTCAAGCACCGGTAGCGGGCGCTGAATTAGTTTGCCCCCACGCAGGCTCAGCTCGCGCACCATAGACATGGTGTGTACCCAGTTGCCTGAGTAGATTGAAGGCTGCTCGTCCTCCCCCGCGTTTCCGGCCCAAGCCATCAGTAGGGCTTTACCGTCTGGGGTTTGTTCACGACGGTGAGCAAAAACCTGCGGGGCGTAGAACTCAAAGCCACGGTCAACTTCAGCAAAGCGACCGCCGGTGTCTTCTAGGCGAGTGCCACGCAGGTGACCAACCAGGTAGATGCAAGGGAAAACATTTTCGAAGCCTTCAACGCCTGGCTTCATACCCTGGGGGCAGATAATGAGCACGTCGTAGTATTGGCCATCAACCTCGTCACGTAGGCGCATCAGGTTGGGGCATTCCCACATGTAGCCGGTGGCAATGGTGTCAGAGAAACCGGGGATCTCTAGTTCGCCTTCGAGCTGCCAGTGGCGTAGATCCTCGCTGCGGTAAAGCAAAGCGGTGCCGGTTTCGTTTTCACGCTGGGTGCCTAGCAGCATGCGGTAGCCTTCAGCGTCACGCCACACCTGGGGGTCACGCCAGTGGGCGGTGTAGCCTTCTGGTTGACGGCGTACTACCGGGTTTTCGGCTAGCTTGGTGAAGTTAATTAGGTCATCAGAAACGACGGCGTCCTGAGTTGCGTCACGTTCACCGGTGACGGCGTCTTTGAGATTACCGGTGTAGTGCAGAACGTAGGTGTGGGCAACGGCAGGGTCAACCCAGCTTAGCTCGTCGGCGTCGAGAATAATTGCTCCACCTGAGTAGGCGCCGTTACGGTCATAGGGAGAGTCGGGCACGATAGCTGGCGCGTGGTGGGTCCAGTGCAGCAGGTCGTTACTGGTGGCGTGGCCCCAGTAGACCAGGCGGCGCGGGTGCTCAGGGGTGTACTGGAAGAAAGCATGGTAGGTGTCTTCATCGACCAACAAACCATTGGGGTCGTTTAGACGTCCTACTGGAGCCGTCAAGTGTACTAGCGGATAGTCAGGATCAGCGTTAGCTGTTGAGCGTTGCTGAGCAGCTAGAGCGCTTTGCAGGAGGTCTTCAGCGGAAGTAGTCACCGTTTTAGCCTATACAGAACGTGGCCCCCTTAGCTAGGGGGCCACGTCTTAGTAAATCCGTGTGATGGTAGTTGGTCAGTGGAAATATGGGATCATCAGCCAAAGGCCAAACAGGAAGATAGCTCCTGCCAGCATCAGGAAAAAGGCGGCACCAATCTGGTAGAAAGCCATGCCGTCTTCGCGTCCTTCGCGGCGACGGTGGTGGATCAGATCCAACATGCGAGCTGCTAAGGCGACGATAACCATGATGAATACGGCAGCAACCAGGGTTGTGGCCGTGACAATCAGGAGAGAAAACCAGTCGATTTGCATGTCTTAGCCTTACTTATCTACAACCACGGTGTTGGCATCGTTTACGTTAGCGAAGTCAACCTTGTTCTGGTTGGCGCGACGCACGATCATCAGCGAGGACAAGATCAGGGCGATAATAACTACAAACAGCCCTGGGATTCCGCCCTTTACAGCCACGAAAGAGGTTAGCCCGCCTACCACAGCTGCAGCTGGCAGGGTAATTATCCAAGCGATGAACATCTTGCGTAGGGTGGCGGTTTCAACCTTGGCGCCGCGCCCTACCCCGGTACCTACCACTGAACCAGAGCAAATGTGGGTAGTGGAAAGAGCAAATCCCAGGTGGCTGGAAGCCAAGATCGCTACGGCGCTAGATAGCTCGGAGGCAAAGCCTTGAGGTGGATCTACATGCACCAGGCCGCGTCCCATAGTGCGCATAATGCGCCAGCCACCTGAGTAGGTGCCCAAGCCAATAGCCAGACCGGCGGTAACTACTACCCACCACTGTGGGCTGGTGCCAGCCTCCTGGTAGCCGGCGGCCACCAGCACCAAGGTGATAACACCCATGGTCTTTTGTCCATCTGATGTGCCGTGAGAGAAAGCCACCATAGAAGCCGAAAAACGTTGGGCGATCTTAAAGATCTTGTTGGTGTAGGCTTCTTCATCGCTGGGAACAATCTTGTAGGCAACCCAGGTGGCCAGGGCAGAAGCGGTGCCCGCAACGAAGGGGGCCACTACAGCCGGCAAAATTATTTTAGAAACCACAACCCCCCAGTTAACGCCTTGGATGCCGGCAGCGACAATCACTGCGCCGATCAACCCACCAAACAGGGCATGTGAAGATGAAGAGGGTAGCCCAAATAGCCAGGTAGCTAGGTTCCACAGAATAGCGCCTGCTAGTCCAGCAAAAACCATGGCTGGGGCTGCCTGGATGAGGCGATCATCAAACATGCCATGAGAGATAGTCTTAGCTACTTCAGTGGAGATGAAAGCGCCGATGATGTTTAGCACCGCTGCTACGGTAACCGCCCGCTTGGGGGTAAAGGCGCCGGTGGCCACTGAAGTAGCCATCGCATTAGAAGAATCATGGAAGCCGTTAGTGAAGTCAAAGATGAGGGCCGTTATGACCACCACCATGACGATGAAGAGAGTCGTGCTCACATATCCGATTGTGCCTGAAATATAGGCCACTAGAAAGTTACAAGGCCCTTTTCGGGTTGAATCATCGTTTTATAAAAGTCACAAAACAGCAACTACCTGGACAGTTACGTAACGTAACCGCCAGGTAGTTTAAATTTTAATAGTTATTAGCTAACTGCTTGCCTCTTTTTAGCGCGCCGTTGAGCCAGCTCATCTTCAAAATGCATCATGTCGTTAGCGTGATCTACCGGCAGCTTGGCCAGCTCACCTTCAACTTCACGCCATACACGCCCTACCGCGATCCCAAACACGCCTTGGCCACGCTGCACCAGGTCAATAACCTCATCTTCACTAGTGCATTCATAGACTCGAGCACCGTCACTCATAAGCGTTAAGGAAGCTAGGTCCTCAATGCCGTTATCGTGCAGGTGGCTGACGGCGGTACGAATCTGCTGCAAGGACACGCCGGTGTCTAGCAGTCGCTTAACTACTTTAAGTACCAGGATGTCACGGAAAGAATATAGGCGTTGACTACCTGAACCTTTGGCACCACGAATTGTGGGTTCAACCAGGCCAGTGCGGGCCCAGTAGTCGAGCTGGCGATAGGTGATGCCGGCAGCTCGACAGGCTATAGGGCCACGGTAGCCGGTATTGCCATCCAAGTAGCGAAGTGGATCGCCAAACAGTAAGCCTTGCATACGCTGGTTTGCCACCGGTGATGCGGCTTCTTCTGCGTTCATGCAGTGCTCCTGTTCTTCTATCGGTAAGGGGCTAACCCCACAGTTACGACTCAGCAAGCATATATAAAACCTGAAGCTTACGTTGAGCTTTGGCCTGCGTGTCGCGCTGGTTAGCAGTCGCTAAGCACGGCTTTTTCTAAAAGAGTTGTGTGCAAAGCAGACACCAGCTGGGCTAATTCAAGCCCTAACGCGCAGCTATCTTGCCCTGCGCCACGGGTATGCAAGCGGGCCGTGTTACCAATGAGTTCAGCTTCACGGTCAGCTGCCATACTCACAGAACGCAGGTTACGCAGCGGTATACCGCGTTTACTTGCCTCTAAAGCTAGACGCACCACTTGAGCAGTGCGGGCATCAAAACGCCCTTTAGCATCAGGGGCCGTAATCCTGGCCTCCACTACCTGCTCTATTTGCGCGATACTCACCCCCAAACGCTTAGCCAGTTGGCTAACGCTTAGCAGCTGGTCATTAGGCAGATTCACAACCAGCTCACCATTGTTGGTGACCAGTTGTGGACCAACGGCAGGATTTTCGTCAGCTTTGCCTTGATCTAGCTCAGACAGAGTCTGCCCAATTGCCTGCAGATGACACAGGTCATCACGCTGCCTGGTGAGGATGTAACGCAAACGCTCTACATGCGCCCGTGAATAGCGGCGGTGGCCTTGCGGACCGCCTTTACGGTAAGGCGAAATAAGCTGGGCATCCTCTAAATAGCGGACCTTGGAAACAGTTAAAGCCGGAAATTCCGCCTCTAGCTCATCTACCACCTGCCCGATTTTAAGCACCGGGGCCTGGTCTACCTCGTAGGGCCAGCATTTAACCATATCGGCAGGTACGCCGGTAGCTCCAACAGGCACATGCCCCTTAGCTACCGCACCTACCTTAGTTGCCTCATCTGTTGAGGCAAGCGACGCTGAAGATACCATCAGCTACCCTGCGGGCCAGGGTAGTAAACCATACGGAACTTACCGATCTGCACCTCATCACCTGCACCCAAAACCGCCTTGTCAACACGGGTACGGTTGACATAGGTACCGTTGAGGGAACCATTGTCTACCACCTGGTAGCCGCCTTCAGGTAGGGCAATAAACTGAGCGTGCTTACGCGAAACCGTAACGTCGTCGAGAAAAATATCGGCGCGCGGGTGACGGCCAACAGTGACCTTGTCAGTGTCGAGCAAGAAACGCGCCCCTCCCCCAGCTTGCAGCACAATCAGCAAAGCCGTACCAACCGGCAGAGCAGCAATAGCCGCTTGATCCTGGACGTTAAGTCCAATGACAGCATTGGTGGGCATTGCAGTTAGATCAATGGCCCCAAAACTCTGGGTTGAGTTTAAGTCACGCTCAAAGGGTGTATCGGTCATTGGTTCCTCCCTACCTAAAGCCATGCGGAGCGGCGCAATTAGGACTATTTTACCGCTTCTGAGAGCACCCGTGTTATCTGTTTGAGATAAATGAAAGCAGACCAGCAGTACAGGCCTGCCCCCCAAATCAGGGTGGCCACACCAGCACTGTACGTTATTTGCGCCCAAATGCTAGTACTGACCCACGCAAATCTTACTAACAGCAAAGGAAAAGCGCTCATCAGCATGAAAGCTCCCACTTTGCCGGCCGCGTTAACGGAAATAGGAGCATACCCGTAATGCGCAAAAATTGGTACATGCACCGCCAAAATAACGTCACGTGCCAGCAGCAAAACCACCACCAGCCACGGCAAAGCCCCCACCACAGCCAACATAATCAACGCCGTAGCGATGTAAAGCCGGTCCGCAGCGGGGTCTAAAAGCCTACCCAGACGAGAACGCTGATTGAAGGCCCTGGCAATCACACCATCAAGAAAATCAGTTATCGAAGCCAGCACCAAAATTATCGCGGCACTAAGCATATGGCCCTGCCAAATACTAAGCGCAAACACCGGGATGAACGCTAGGCGCAGTACCGAAAGTGCATTAGGAATAGTCCATATCCGCCACGGATCGGCGCTCGCGGACTGGCGCCCCGCAACCGGTGGTTGCGGGGGCAGCATCTGCGGCGAATCCACGTTTAGTGACGGGCGCGCACCGCACGCGCCAGGTCGTCGTGGGCTTTAAGCACTAGGCGACGTAAAGCCGCCGGGGCTTGCGGGTGCTCATCTAGCCAGGCTTGGCTTAGTGCCAGCTCAGCCTCGCCGCCAGCGTGGGGGTAGAGCCCGTTGACTAGACGTGAAGCGATTTCTTGGCTGCGGCTAGCCCAAATCTGTTCTAGGGCGGCAAAGTACTCAGGCGCGAACGGTAGCGTTAGCTGACGATGGCTGGGCACATTAAATGCCCCCACCAAAGCATCAATGTGATCGTTAGAGAGAGTGTCTTCGCCTAGCAGACGGGTGAACACTTCACGCTTAGCAACCGCATTGGGGCGCGACTTAGCTGCTTGCAGATGGTAGGTGATGGTGGTGGCCGTGTTTTCGCGGGCTAGCTGCACTGCCAGGTCAGTGTCACTAACCGCGTCAAGGCGGGCCAGTGAAATTAGGGTGCGCCAACGCAGTTCAGTGCTGATCTCTAGATCAGTAAAGTAGCCATCAAATAGCTGTTGCAGCTGCTTAGCGCCCTGGGCGCTAACCTCCTTATCGCTGGTGCCCAACTGCCCCAACACACTTACATAAGCCTTCGCCAGTACAGTTTGGGCTGGGCTGCCTGGGCGAGCCTGGTCCAGTCGGCTGGTTAGCCCCTGGGCCAGTAGCTGCACATCTGCCTGACTGGTGGCGCTGTAATACAAGGCCAGAGTTTGGGCTTGGGTGAACAGGTTAGTGAGCGTGGCCAGCTCAGTCTTGTCATCGGCTTGGGCTAGCGCGATTTCAATGAAACGCGTGGCACTAAGCAGTCCGTCACGGGCCAAGTTGTAGAGCATGGACCACCACAGGGCCCGCGCCAGCGGGTCGCTCAGACGCGCCAGGTGCTTCGAGGCAGTTTCTAGCGACAGCGCGTCAGGGCGCACCACTGCGTAGGTTAGATCGTCGTCGTTAACTAGCACCATTTGCGGAGCCGCCAGCCCCACAGCTTCATCTAGCTGCGTGCTGGACTCGCTTAGAGTTAGTGGCAGCAGGTGTTCGCGCTCTAGCTTGCCGTTACGTAGGTAGTACAGGCCCACGTTTAGGGTGTGGGGGCGTAAAATTTGCTGCCCGGTAGCTAGGTCAACGCTGTGCTGGCTTACGGTTAGACGGCTGATGCGGCCAGCTTCAATTTCAATTTCATCAGTGATGATGGAAGGGCCGGCAGTGCGCAGCCAGGCCGCTTCCCAAGCGCTCATGTCCTGACCTGAAGCCTCGCTAAGTACCTGCAAGAACTGGGTTAGGTCAGCGTTAGAGAAGGCATAGCGCTTAAACCAGATACGTGCAGCCTGCACAAAACGCTCGTGGCCCACATAAGCCACCAGCTGCTTAAGCACTGAGGCACCTTTAGCGTAGGTAATGCCGTCAAAGGTTTGGCGGGCAGCTTCGACGTCGTCAACGCGGGCCTCAATGGGGTGAGTGGTGTCCACGCGCTGGTCTTCGTTATAGGCCCAAGCTTTACGGCGGGAAGCAAAAGCCACCCACTGGTCCGTGTATTTGGTGGCCAGCGCGGCAGCCTCAGTACCCTGATGATCTGCGAAGGATTCTTTAAGCCAGGTGTCCTCCCACCAGCGAGGGGTGACTAGGTCACCAAACCACATGTGGCTCATTTCGTGCAGCATAGTGTTAGCACGTGAGGCGTGACGGTCAGCGGTGGCCTCCCCCTGGAATAGGTAGGCGTCCTCAGAGAAAGTAACGCAACCAGGGTTTTCCATGGCGCCAATGTTGTACTCGGGCACCAGCACACAGTCATACGAGCCCCAGGGGTAGGCAAAGTCGTATGTGGCGTCAAAGTAATCTAGGCCCTGCTTGGTGATCTGTAGCAGTTCATCAGCATCTAGGTGCTTAGCTAGGCTAGCCCGGCAAGCCCACGACAGTGGCACAGTTAAGGGGTGAGCATCTGCCTCAAGGGGCGCGCCCTGCTCATCGTGCAGGCGGGAAGTCCAAGTGTCGCAGACACGGTGATAGGGTCCAGCCGCCAAGGCGCTTAGATAGGTTGACAGCGGCTTGGTGGGGCTAAAGCGAATCAGCTTGTACTCATCGTTTTCGCGGGTCTGCACCGGCAGGCCATTAGCCAGCACAGTCCAAGCTAGGGGCGCTTTAACCACTAGGGTGAAAACAGTTTTAAGGTCAGGCTGGTCCATGCACGGCCAGGCGCGACGCGCGTCAGAAGGCTCAAAGTGGGTGTACAGGTAGGTGGCTCCATCTACCGGGTCCTTAAAACGGTGCAGGCCCTGACCAGTGTTAGAGAACCTGCCCTGAGCACACACCTTAACCTGGTGCTCCCCCACGCTTAGCTGGCCTAGCCAGATACGGCTGCCATCATAGGTAAAGTCAACTATGGCCCCATCAACGCTGACCTGGTCAACTTGGCCGCCTAGGAAATCAATCCACAGCTTGGTGCCAGCATCCTTAACTGCTAGCTCTAGCGTGGCGTCAACCGGGAAATGCGTGTCTTTACTTGGCGCCCCCGTAACGTCAATCTCGATTAGCTCGCTTAGTACCTCTAGTGCCTGAGCGCGTTGGTTTGCCTCTATGCGGGTCAGATTTGAGCTAGACATTTACCTACTCCCTGTGGGACTGCGCGGTCTATCTAATTATGCAAGCGCCACCGCCTTAAGAACAAAACCTAGGTGGTGGTCTACAAAAATGATAGTATAAATTATATACTCTAATTCATGTACGCAGGTTCGACTCAACTTTCACTTGCGTAACACTGGAGTCCCATAGAAACATATAGTACATATGTTCTATAAAGAATTAGAACATATGTACGCAAGTTTATGTGTATTTCACGCCCATTTAAGGCACAATAGAACTTATGTTCAGGCTCCGCACCGCCCTACCCGCCGCCTTGGCACTGGCCCTAACCGCATCCCTAGCAGCCCCAGTTGGCGCCGCTAACGATGCCCCCGTCATCGACTCCAACTGGATGAGCGACTCACGCGTACTTAGCGCCTCCCAAGCCCGCCAAGCTCTAGCCCAACTCCCCAACGACGCCCCCGCACCCAAATCCTGGCACGGACAAGGCGGACGCGTCGGCCTCTTCGGACCAGCCTGGGCTGACGTCGACTCCAACGGCTGCGACACCCGCAACGACATCCTCGGCCGAGACCTAAAACAAGCAGACTACTCACGCGCCCCCGGCATCCAAGGCCGCGCCAAAGGCAAAGGCCAAGGAACCAGTTCATGCCGCAACGCCACCGTCTGGTCCGGAGTCCTAGACGACCCCTACACCGCCAAAACCATCAGCTACAAACGCGGCACCGAAACCTCAGACGCAGTCCAAATCGACCACGTACTACCCCTAGCCTACGTATGGGCCCACGGCGGCTGGAAATGGAGCGCCTCCAAACGTCAACAAATCGCCAACGACCCACTGAACCTACTAGCCGTAGACGGCAGCGCCAACCAAGCCAAAGGCGCCTGCGGCCCTGCCACCTGCCCCAGCGGCGACTCTGCCAAAGGCACCTGGAACCCCTCCAACTCACGCAGCTGGTGGCCCGAAAACACCAACTACAGCTGCAACTACGCCCGCCGCTTTGTCTCCGTAGCCTCCGCCTACCACATGGGCCTACCCAAAGCAGACAAAAACTACCTATCCAAAGTCCTAGCCAACTGCAGCGACGACGGCACCACCTCCACCAGCAACCTAACCAAAATCATCAAACAACAAAACCCCAAAACCCTACTCATCGCCGGCGTAGTCCTAACCATCGTAGGCTGGCTAGCGCTATACATGCTGCGCAGCCACCTAGGCTCAGCCCTGGGCGCCACTAAGCGCTCGCGGTCTAGGCGACGCTAGAATCTGGTTATGGCCAGTGTTCAAAATCCACAAGAGGTAGCTCAGCGCGCACAGGTAGCCAGTGTGCGTATAGATGTGTGGCTGTGGAGCGTGCGCCAGATTAAGTCTCGCTCCGCCGCTACAGCTGCCTGCCGGGCCGGGCATGTGCGCATTAACGGTGAGCCGGTTAAGGCGGCCACGGCCCTTAAAGTCGGCGATACGGTGCGTTACCGGGTGGAGGGTTTTGACCGTTTACTTGAGGTGAGGCGACTTATCGCTAAGCGAGTAAGTGCCCCGGTGGCTCGCGAATGCTATATCGACCATACTCCGGCGCGGCCCTCCCCGCTGGAGGCTCCAGCAGCAATTGTGCGTGATCGCGGCACTGGGCGGCCCACTAAGAAAGAGCGGCGCCAGCTTGAGGCTTTAATTGGCCATAGCAACCGCTAGATGTAAGTAGTGTGGCCGGTGCGTAAAACATGCCGGCCACACTCATTGATTTAAGTAGCTTGCCGCCGCTGGCGGTATTGCCTCTTAGAGACCCAGCAGCTGTTTGATTACGGTAATTACCCCGTGTTCGGTGTTGGCTGGGGCCTGGTAGTTGGCGGCGGCTTTAACGCGGGGGTCGGCGTTGGCGACGGCGTAGGAGTAGGTTGCCTCGCTCATCATTTCCAGGTCATTTAAGAAATCACCAAATACTGCGGTCTGCTGGGGGCTAATATCTAGCGCTTTTTGCAGGGCGCGTACCGCCAATCCCTTATTGACACGCGAGTCCATAATGTCGACCCAGTTTTTGCCGCTAATAACCACCTGGTCATGGGCGCACAGTGGTTCTAAAGCTGGGCCCAGGTTAGCTTCAGCGTCGTCGAAGTCGTAGCCGGCCACCTTAATCAGAGGGGCGTCTACGCTACGCAGATCATCAACTATTTCCAAAGCCGCATAGTATTTACGCACCTGCGCCAAGAAAGGCTCATCGGTGCGTGAACAGTACGCCATTTTGGCTCCACAAAACACTAAGCCAAAATCACTATTAACATTTTCTAATGCAGCTAAAGTGGCTCGTACCGTATTTGGGTTTAATTCGGTAAGAGAAATGGTCTGCTCATTTTGCACCACATAAGCGCCGTTTTCAGCGATAAAAGGCATGTCTTTACTGGGGCCAAAATGGCCTAGCAGGTTGGCGTACTGGCGTCCTGAGGCAGGCGCAAATAGCACTCCACGTTGACGCATTTGCTCTAGCAGCGGCCAAAACTCGGGCGGAAACTGGCTGTTACCATCTAGCAAGGTGCCGTCTAGATCGCTGATAACTAGCTTGATGTCGGGCATGAAGATTCTTTCGGTGCGCGGAGGTTTAACTCAAGTCTAGTTTGTCAGGGTGTAGGCCAAAGCCAGGGCGGCAAAACAGCTCAGCGCCATACCTGCTTGGTGAGTTAGCGCCCAGCGAGTTTTGCCTGCTAGCACCAGGTCTCCACCTTCAACACTGGCCGTTGAGAAAGTAGATAGACCACCCAAAAAACCGGTGGTAATAACTGCCATCCAAGGCCAGTTAGTGCCGACGCTGGCTCCACTTACTGCCCCCATCAGGGCGCAGGCCACCAGGTTAACGAAGGTTGTGCCCAGGGTTATGGGGGCATGAATTTTACTGTTAACCCAAGCCCCCAGCTGCCAACGGATCAGGGCTCCAAGGCCAGCTGCGCCCAGGATTCCTAGACCTAGCAGCGCAGATATTTTAGGTAGACTCATCATTCCAACCAGTAAAACTGTGGCGCTAACTAGGGTTGCCGCGTAACGCCAGCGCAGGGTGCGGCCAAGCCTATAGCCCACAACTGCCACTATTAAGCCGGCCACCAGCGAGCCTAGGGCGTAGCTAAATGCTAAATGTGCAGGTAATTTAAAAACCTGAAGCATAAATGAGGAATAGGTAGTAAAACCACCCATAAAACCGGTGCCTACAGCCAGACGTAGTGCCTGCTGATGCTTAACAGCTAAAACTTGTCCTCCATCGCCTGCTAAGCCACCATAAAGCACAGCTAAAGCGAAAGCACCCCAAAGGTTAATTAACACATAGGCCCAAGGAATAGTGGCTTCTTGCCAAAGCGAGCCTAAACCCACTCGACTAGCCGCCCCCATAGCTGCGCCCAGGAACACTAATGTCCAAGTCTGCTTAACCGTCATGACTTCTAGTTTACTTGCGTGGCTTGGCTCGGTTAGTAGGCGTGGCGTTTAAAGGATCCTGCGGCCAGGGGTGTTTGGTGTAGCGACCGCGTAGCTGGGAACGTACCTGTTGATAGGGCCCAGCCCAAAATGAGGTGAGATCATCGGTTATGGCTACCGGCCGGCCAGCTGGATCAGTTAAATGAAGTAAAAGCGCTACTGCTCCCCCAATTAGGCGTGGGCTACTAGTCCAGCCAAAAGCTTGTTGCACCCGCAAAGTTAGCACCGGGCGGCCACTAGACCAATCAATAGCTTTAGATACCCCACTGGGGATCATCATATTTACTGGGGCCAGCTCATCTAGCTGGGCAGCTTGGGGCCAGGGAAGCATAGCCCGCATTACTTCCAGCATCGGTATTTGGCTGATGCTGCGGAGCGTCAGTAACTGCCCATAGGGCGCTAGCCAACTATCTTGGCTAGCTAAAAGTGCCTGATCACTTACATCAGGCCAGGGCGAACCCAAAGCCAGATACAAAGCCTCCATACGTTGGCGCAGGTTGGTGGCTTCTTTAGACCAGTTCAATGCTTGTAAGCCCTGCTTATGTAAATATTGTTTTACGGCCTCAAGGGCTTTATCTGGGCTGGGCTTGGTGGCGCTGGTGTGCAGCACAATCTGGCCTAAACGCTGCTGCTTAATGGCGCTTACACGCCCGTTTTCAATAGTTATTTGCTCGTGTTCGTTAATGAGCTCCTGGCCGGCAGCTAGGGCGTCGTCGTCACTTATGGGCACAGCCGCAAGTATGCGTGCCTGACGGGAGGTGGGGGCTCGGTCAATACCGCTCACCGCTAGCCATTGCTGCCCAATTAGTGGACTATTACTCTCTAGCTGCGCCCCTACCCCATTAGCCAGCAGGTAGGTATCAGAATCGGGGCGCCTGCAGGCCAGTAGATGCGGGTAGGCTAGGGCGCTAATTAGTGCCAAACAATCTTGAAAGCCACGTTTTTCCAGGCTTTTTTCTGGGGCTTCAAACTCGGTTTTAGCGATGGCTTCTAAACGTTTAGCTTCACGGCGAATCTGGCCAGCTTCACTGCCTTGGTGGGCACTGCCGTTTTGGCGAGCACTTTGGAAAAGGATTTTATTGGCCAGGCGGGCCAGGTCTCCGTCGCTCACACGCAGGTCCTGGGCTAATATGGCCACGCACTGGGCTGCGTCTGTGATCCCAATCAGGGCGCTGCCTTGCCATAGCGCTCTAGCCAGGGCCGGTTCTAACGGAAATTTGGCTAGCTTACGGCCTGTCTTGGTGGCGGAGCCGTCGTCATTAATAGCCCCTAAAGCACGCAGCTGCTGACCAGCTTGGCTCCATGCGCCGCTGGGTGGTGGGTCTAGCAGATACAGATCGGCGGGGGTTTTCGCGCCCCACACGGCGGCCTGCAGACGCATATTGGTTAGCTGTGAAGTGGCGATTTGGGGTTGGGAGTGAGCTGGGCGCCGCGCGTAATCGACTTTGTCCATGAGTCTAATGGCCCTGCCTGGTCCTAGGCGGGCGGCGCGGCCAGCCCTTTGAGCTAGGCGAGCACGCGAGGCTGGCAGAGTAACTAGTTGGCCGATACCGCGACGTACATCTAGACGAGGTTCGCGTGCTAGCGCCGCATCCACCACGGTACGTACCCTGGGCACAGTCAAAGAAGACTCGGCGATGGCGGTGGCTAGGATTACTCTTTGCTTAGCGCTGGGGCTAAAAATTTGGTCTTGTTCTGGCCCGCTTAGCTGTCCGTGCAGGCTTAAAATCTCGACGTCGTCGCCCACTTGGGGGTTTAAAAGTTGGCGGCCCTGCTCTATCTCCCCCACCCCGGGCAAAAACACCAGTATGTCGTCATTTGTTTGGCTCGCTTCAGCGGCTACTACCTGGCTGCAGTGCGCTAAGAACTTAGGGTTAACCCCCATGCGGCCCTGGCTATTAGGTGTTAAAGCAGCTTGTGAAGTGGGTTTATAGACAATGTCTAGGGGGTGTATGGGGGTAGAGATTTCGGTAGTTATACAGGCCGCGCCGGTGGCTTTAGTAAGTAGCTCAGCTACTGGATTAGTGTCTAATGTGGCCGAGGTGATGGCTAAAAATAGGTCTTCACGCAGGTTGGTGCGCACATCCAAACAGAAGGCTAGGGCCAGATCGGTCTCTAGATCACGTTCATGAAATTCATCAAGTACTACCGCCCCCACCCCCGGTAGTTCTGGGTCATTTTGTAGACGCCGCAGCAGCACCCCGGGAGTTAGCATCTCGATGCGGGTAGCCTCACTTACGCGCCGATCGCCGCGCACGCTATAACCCACTTCTTGTCCTACTTCTTGGCCTAGCAGTGAGGCAATACGCCGAGCTGCAGCGCGCACGGCCACGCGCCGTGGCTGAGTAACCAGCACCCGACGGTTTTCTAGCCTACCTAGAGCCACTGCAATGGCTGGCGCTAGCAAGGTGGTTTTACCACTACCAGCAGGAGCTGTAATGAGTGCACAGTTACCTGGTGTGGCCAAGGCGGTTAGGGCCTCTAAACTCTCGGCTACCGGCAGTGGCGGTGGCGCGGCAATAAGCTGTTCCAACACGCCCCTAGTATCTCAAAACAGTAGCAGTGCTAACCTACCGCGTCTCTTTGCACACAAAACTAGGGACTTTTAGCCCATGGGGAGTATGGTGAATTACTAGGTTTTAAAAACCTAACAGTTGGCGTCTTCCAAGTTTAACTGGAGGCACACTTAGTTTTAAGGAGCTTGTATGAACGTCGCTCAGCAGTTAGTACAGCAGCTAATTGATGCTGGCGTAAGCCACATTTATGGAATTGTTGGAGACTCTCTAAACCCCATTGTTGACGCCGTACGTAAGTCTGGCGGTAGCGCTAAGGGCGGTATTGACTGGATTCATGTACGCCATGAAGAGGGGGCAGCCTTTGCGGCTGCTGCCGAAGCCCAGCTGACCGGCAAGCTGGCAGTGTGTGCTGGTTCTTGCGGGCCAGGTAACCTGCACCTAATTAATGGCCTTTATGACGCCCAGCGTTCAGGTGCCCCGGTACTGGCTATCGCCTCGCATATCCCCACCGTGCAAATTGGTCAGACCTATTTCCAAGAAACCCACCCTGACCGCCTGTTTAACGAGTGCTCTGTTTACAACGAGATGGTTTCCACTGCTTCGCAGTGTCCACGCGTAGTTAACGCCGCGATCCGTCACGCAGTTGAGTTAAAGGGCGTAAGTGTTATCACTCTACCTGGCGATATTTCAGATCAAAAAGCTACCGGTCACGCCCCTAAGTATGTGCCCGCACGCTCCAGCGTGATTGCTCCTAACAGTGAGGATGTGCGCGAGCTAGCTGAGCTGCTCAACCGCTCTAAGAAGGTAGCTATCTTTGCAGGTGCCGGCGTTGAAGATGCTCACGATGAGGTAATCGCTCTGGCAGACAAGCTTAAGGCTCCCGTTGGTCACACCCTACGCGGTAAAGACTTCATCCAGTACGACAACCCCTTCGATGTGGGCATGACCGGCCTACTTGGTTACGGCGCTGCAGCTGAAGGTATGGTCGACGCCGATGTGCTGCTAATGCTGGGCACTGACTTCCCCTACAACCAGTTCCTACCCGGTAAGTGCACGGTGCAGGTTGACAGCCACGCCGAAAAGCTAGGGCGCCGCACGGATGTTTCCCTGGCTATCCACTCTGATATCAAGGAACTGATTAAGCAGCTGCTACCTAAGCTAAATGGCGACCGCTCTGATTCTTTCCTGAAGGGCAAGCTTAAGAAGCACGCCAAGCTTATGAACGCCCCGGTGGGTTCATACACTCGTAACGCCGAGAAGCTAAAGCCGATTCACCCCGAGTATGCTGCTCATGTACTTAATGAAGTGGCCGCTAAGGATGCTGTTTTCACTGCCGACACCGGTATGTGCAATGTGTGGACTGCCCGCTACATTGATCCCCTGGGCACGCGCCGCCTAATTGGTTCTTTCCTACATGGCTCTATGGCTAACGCTTTGCCCCATGCTATTGGTGCCCAGGTAGCCTACCCTGGTCGTCAGGTAATTTCAGTTTCTGGCGACGGCGGCCTATCCATGCTGCTAGGTGAACTAGTAACCGCTCGCATGTATGATCTGCCCATCAATGTGGTGGTGTTTAACAACTCCACCCTAGGCATGGTGAAGCTAGAGATGCTAGTAAACGGCCTGCCTGATTTTGGCACTAACGTGCATGACGTCAACTACGCCAAGATCGCTGAAGCTGCTGGCTTCCATGCCCAGCGTGTAGAAGACCCCAAGGATCTGCGTAATGCTTTCAGTCAGGCATTTGCCCACAATGGCCCCTCCTTGGTGGAAGTAATCACCGACCCCAACGCTCTATCACTACCCCCAGAGATTAAAGGTGAGCAGATGATTGGTTTTGCTACCGCTATGAGCAAGGTGGTTTTGAACGGTGGCGCCGGTGAGGCCATAGCAATGGCTACCTCAAACATGCGTAACATCCCCCGCCTAGACCAGTTCTAAGCCGAGGACCACTCTCCTATTTTTGCTGAAAACAACTGAAACCGCTTTCAGCAAAGATGAGATTTTAGTTTCTGCAAAATTTTACGGGCGTCAGTTGTAACGATTGGCGCCCGCTTTGCTGTAACTTTTTCAGGTAGCTGCTGAAATGACATAAGGTTGTCCGCTGGCGCTATTTCCTCCGTCAAGTTTTCTTCAAGAAAAACCATAATTTTACTATCGCCTGCCCTTTGAGCATTCCAGGCCAAGGTGAAAACTCGCTAACTTGACGGGTAATCTGCGCCCAGAAGCATCCTAAGCGCAGTTTGGTGCCTGCCCCCGCTGTCGCCCTACTACTGAGAGTGCCAACTAAACCTGCCAGTTAGCCAAAAAATAGCCGCAGCGCGTTTGTGACACCTTGAGCCTCCTAAAAAGCTTCACTCATAACCAGCTTCAACTCTGCTCAGCCTTCTATCAGATAGTTTCTAGCGATGAGGCATCATACGACCACCATTGACCGCTGCCAGCACCAAGCACCCATAACCCACTCCCCTATAGATCTTCAACAAGTCATATGCAGTTGTAAGAATGCCGCAGTGAATGAAGCTGATAGAACAGTTGGCATGCTCAGCAAAACGTAACTGCATAAGTATGCGCCGGGTTTCTCATTTCGATGTTGAATAAATATTCAGAGAGTAGCTCCTTATAATTATTGTATATTTATACATGTATAGGGGTTCCGCCGGCCGTGAATAATTATTCCTCTGGTTTTGTTAGACAACTGTCGTTCTGCATTCTTTCCCCTATTCAACAATAGTTGTTTAAGTTATCGATGTTCTTCATCTCTACAACAGTCGTCGATTAGTGTCTATTTAGCTATGATACGGCTGTCTAATAGGCGTAATTGCAGTATTTTAGGTACATGGTAGATAAGCAAGACCAACGTTGGCTACGCGCTGAGGCGGCGATTCTTCAGGCATATACTCGTGCTCTAGAAGATCCAAAGACCGCTAATCAAATCTCTGTCACTTCCCTAGCTCGTGAAGCTGGTATCAATAAGGCCACCTTCTATCTTCACTATCGAGACCTAGCCCAGCTACGCGGTGCATATCTTTCTACTCAAGTAGCCAAGCTGGTTGAAGCTATGGATTACCTAGATAAGTTCTTTATGCAGCCACGTGAGTTTGCGGTGCGCTTTGCTGATGATGGTTTTACTCGCCTCGCTCCCCTACTGGAGGATCCTATTTTCGCAAGGGAGCTAACAGCTCAGCTTGTAGGAAAGCTACAAGAGCTTGCTGTTGGGCAAATCGGAGAGTTGGATCAGCCTCAGACAAAACTGCTTTGGTTTATCTGTGGTGGCCTGGTCACTTTAATTTCGGTTCCTGGGCACACGCCAGCAGAAGTGGAAACTATGCTGGGAGACTTTCTGGCGGCTCTAAAACAATACAGTCAAAGTTTTTCTATGCGCCAAGTTACTACTTGGTGAGGCTAGCTATCGGCTAGCCTCACCAAGTAGTTTGCAGCTATTTAGCGGATAGCTTCCATTACCCGTACCCCATCAAGCACGGGTAAGTAGGGCAATGGGTTGATGCCGCTTTCAAGCACATAGTTAGTTAGCTGCTCACGCACTACTGCTACTAGCTTCTGGGGATCCCAGGGCTTAGCAATGTAGTAGTCCAAGCTAGCTTCATTAACTGCTTTTATGGTGTCGTCCTGATCAGCTTGGCCGGTCACTAGCACGGTACGGGTGGAGCTAAAACGCTCATCGTGGGTTAGTTCCACTAGAAAGTCCACCCCAGATTCACCCGGCAGGCGGTGGTCGGAGAGAACTAGGGCTAGTTCATCGCCGTCAGAGAGGATGTCATCGATAGCTGCCCAGGCATCGGGTACATCTTGGGCTACTTCATAGCGGATCTTGCTCCAGAAAGGCTCAAGGTCGCGCTCTAAAGCAGTACGTACATCAGCCTCATCTTCGAGCAATAAAATAGTCACAGTCATGATTCCTCCTGTGGTGACTGGGTTGGCAAGGGGGCTACAAATAGGTTGTCTGCACCTGCTAGTGGCAACAGTACATGCATACGAGTGCATCCGGGGTGGGAATCGATTGAGAAATGTCCGCCGTGATCAGCGACGATGGAGCGCACGATAGGCATTCCCATACCTAAGCCAAAGCGTACGCGCCCAGCTTTAGTGGTGAAGTGTGGCTCCATAATTTTCTCTAGCACATGGGGTTCAATACCTGGGCCATTATCTTCAATGACCACATGCACCCCTTGGGGATCATTGCTGATGCTAATGGTGATATGAGCTTTGTTTTCTCCTCGCGCAGGGAGCTGCCCAGCAGTTAGATCTTCAGCTTCATCATCTATAGCTTCAGCCGCATTAACAATCAGGTTGGTCCATACCTGCGACAGCTTGGCTGGGAAACCTAGCACCTCGGGCACGTCGTCGTAGTTGCGCTCAACTTCAACATTATGTAAGCGGTGGGCGGTAAGGCGTAAGACGTCGTCGATATTGGCACGTAAATCTACGGGTCTGCCTTCTTGAGCGTCAGGACGAGCATAGCCTTTAAGTGACTGGGTCAGGTCAGTTACGCGCTCGCCAGCTGCCAGCACTGAGCGTAGGCTTTGTCCCAGCCTGGCCCCATTTTGAAAAGCCTTAACTGCTCCGGCTTGGCGCATGAGTTCACGCACCTGGGTTTGGTCTCTAACCCCAGCACTTACTAGGGTACGGGTCAGGTTCCTATCCCCCACTAACGGCAACAGCTCGCGCGTCAGCTGACGCTCAACAGCAGTAGACAGTGTCTGGCTGCGCATGCCTTGATGCATTCCACTGCGGGCCACCTCAGGATTAGTGCAGCTAAGTACCTGGTCTACATCCTGCGTTAGATGACCGGCAGCGCGCAGCAATGCCGTAACTGGATTGTTGAGTTCATGGGCGATACCTGCACTCAACTCCCCCAGCATTGCAAACCTGGCCTGCTCTACTAGCTCAGCGCGGGTCTGGCGCAAATCCTCATTAGTGCGGGCCAAAGCCTGCTTCTGGGCTTCGAGATCCTCAGCTAAAGTAGCATTTTCTACATGCAGTTCTTCTGCACGCATCAAACGACGCGTGAGCGAACCAATAGCTAGCGCAGTTAAGGCTGAACCAATAGATGGATCATTAGAGATAACTATCTGCAACTGTTCAGTGGTTAGCCGCACCAAAGTAGTGCTTACGGTAGTAACCGCGCTAAAAAATGCGTTCTCCCCACGTGCCAGCGACACCAGACCAATAATTGGCCCTGATGAAGCCAAGTGAGCTAGTACTTCCCCATGGCGCGCGTCACGGTAAAGCGAAACTTTACCTTCAAGCACTAGGTTTACCGCCGCAACCGGTTTACCTTCAGTAAGCAGATGCGTACCGGGAGGAACCTGGATGCGTGGGCGCCGGCCCAATACTCGCTCCACACCTTCGAGAAACTTCATCACGACTTCGTGTTCATCAGTGCTTAGTCCCTTTAATAGGGGGCCTTGCACCGCAAAATCCGGAGGCCTGCCAATCAGCTCACGAATGCGTTTATGGCTGTAACCATTAAGGTAACGCAGCATCGTTGAGTACACCTGCCCAGCCAGCAGCGGCAGGGTCCAAGGTGCACTGATAATGGCTGACAAGATGCCATCCTTGGTGGCCTGGGTGAGGTCGCGGTGAGTCTGCGCGTCACTTATCACTAGCCACTGAGTTTGGCTCAGGTGCTGGTGGGTGCGTGCCTTAGAAATTAAGGCATCTATATTTGCTACCTCGCTGGTGGCAATGGCGATAGCTACATGGTCAAGCTCAGTCAAGCCTGCGCAGTAGTCGTCTATCTGCTCAATACCAAGAACTGGGTCTACATGTAGTTTCGGGAAAGCCTTAGCCAGCTCTATTTTCAGTGGCTGGGCGATACCATGAGAGTTATCGCCAAACACCAAAATAGTTACAGTATCTGTGGCCATGATCTATTTGATCCCAATGGCGCCCCAGGTTAGCGGAGCAGCAAAAGCCAGCAGCACGATGCCAATCAGACCAACGATTACACCCACAATAGCCATTTCGCGGGTGGGGGTGGTGCCCGTGGAGTAAGCAATAGCGTTAGGCGGCGTCGAGATAGGCAGGCACATACCCAGCGAGCAACCCAGGGCAATCACGATGGCGATTTCAGCGGCTCCACTAGAAACCGACACAGCCAAACCCATACCCATAGGAACCAGCAGGTTAGCTGAAGCCGAGTGGGAAATTACGTTAGAGGTAACCCAACCCACCAGGGCCAAAACCAAAATCAGCAGCAGGCCAGGGATAGAGGTCCAATCGATTGAACCCAGCATCCACTTATCTAGACCCGTGGCGCTAACACCCGAGCCCAGTGCGATACCACCGGCCACCAACCACAGCACTGGCCAGTCCAAAGCCCGCAGGTCGTCGCCGCTCATTACCTTGGTCATCAGCAGTACTACTACCGGCAAAAAACCAACAATGTTTGAAGAAATGTGGTGCAGGGACTCAGTCATCCACAGCAAAATAGTCAGCCCAGCCACGCAGTAGAAAATGATGGCGTTACGTGACTTTTCAAAGCGGGCAGTGGTGTCAATATCAAACTTTGCGTCACTAGGAATGTAGCGCCAGGCAATAAAAGCCCAAGACAATGCCAGCAGCACTAGCATCAACGGCACTGCTGCCAGCATCCACTGTAAGAAGGTGACGTTAACGCCCGCGTTTTCCAATGCGCCCAGGGCAATCGCGTTAGGGGGTGTGCCCACGGGGGTACCCATGCCGCCCACATTTGCGGCCACTGGAATCGACAGGGCAATACCGGTACGCGCTTTACCCTCAGGCAGGGCCATGATTACCGGCATCATCACGGCAAACATGGTGGCGGTGGTGGCCGTGTTCGACATGAACATGCTCATGATGGCGGTAATTAGCATGACACCCAGCACAGTCAGGCGTGGCTTACCAATAAAAGGTTTTAGTAGCACCGCCGATAAGGCGCGGTCGAGCTTGTACTTGGCGGCGCCGTCGGCCACCATAAAGCCACCCAGGAACAAAATAATTACCGGGTTAGCCAGTGCCCCAAAAAACTTGGTGTAGGCCGGGGCCCCTTTAGCTACGTCAAGCAGGGCATGATCAGAAATGAATAGAACTTCCAGGAAGATCACTAGCACTGCGGTACCAGCTAGCGGCACAGCCTCACTAACCCACAGCAAAATGGCAGCTAGGAAGATACCAAACATTCTGGTACCTTCCACACTTAAACCTGGTAGCTGTACAAACAGGCAGATAGTAATGGCTGCCAGGGCGCCTAAGGCACCAAAAGCTTTAAAGGGGCTGAACTTTTTTTTAGACACTCCAGCGGGGCGCGTGGACATGTTTTGAGCTGAGCGAGGGTTGATAGAAACCCCAGCTTTGGAGCGGTGAGACATAGCTAAAAGACCTCGATGTCTTACGGATTGGTTTAGGCAAGTATATGTTTGCGATCACAGAAGTTAAAGCTGAGCTAAGGACGCTAAGCACTAACTAAGGCGTGTCGTGGCACTTAGCTGGGGTGGACAACTTATAATCGCGGCGCGCTAGTGGACATTAGTCCCCAATAGGCGTCTATTTTGGGGTTTAATCCCCCAGGTGCACCCCAACTTTTGAGGATAGACTTCTAGCCGTTGAGCTAGTTTCCATATGAAAGGTGCATCTATGTTCCTCCTTACCGCAATTGCGGGGGCAGCATTGTGTCTGTTCATTTTTTTAAGGATCTCTTTTGTCTCGGCTTCTCCCGCTGACATCAAGGTAGTTTCAGGCCCCTGGGGGCAGCGTGCGCTACGTGGTAAGACCGGTTGGAAAGTACCGCTAATTGAGCGCGTCGATACCCTAACTGCCTCCATGATTAGCATTGACGCTAAGACCACTGACAGCGTGCCCACCAATGATTTCATCAACGTACACGTAGATGCCGTGGTACAGGTGCGTATTGGTTATGAAACTCAGCAGCTACTCAACGCCGCTTCTAGCTCCTTCATTCACCGTAGCGCTGCAGAAATCGGCACACAGGTGCGTGACACGCTTGAAGGCCACCTACGCGCCATTATCGGTCAGATGAAACTGACTGAGATTGTCACTGACCGCAACGCTCTAGCTGACCGTGTCCAGGAAAATGCCACCCGTGACCTGGAGGAAATGGGTCTAGTAATCGTGGCCTTCTCTATCCAGTCAGTGTCTGATGATCGCAATGTGATCTCCAACCTGGGTATCGACAATGTAGAGCAGATCCGCAAGAACGCTGCTATCGCTAAGGCAAATGCTGAGCGAGACATTATTAGCGCTAGTGCCCGCGCCAAGAACGAGGCTAACGAAACCCAGGTAGCCACCGACATGGAGATCGCCAAGCGTGACACTGATCTAGCTAAGCGCCGTGCAGCCCTAAAGGCTGAGGCCGACACTGAAAAGGCCAAGGCTGACGCCGCCTACACGATTCAGACTCAGATTCAGCGTCGCGACATTGAGCGTGAAACCGCTCAAGCAGATATTGTCAAGCAGGAGCAGGAAGCCCTGGTTAAGGAGCGCGAGGTAAAGGTAACCCGTAACGCCCTGGAGGCAACCGTTAACGCTAAGGCTGACGCCGAGCGTTACGCCGCTGAGCAGGCCGCCAACGCTAAGCTTTATTCTCGTCAGCGTGAAGCTGAAGCTGAGGCTTTCGAGCAGGTAAAGCGTGCTGAGGCCACCAAGCAGGCCATGCTAGCTGAGGCTGAAGGTTTGCGTGCAAAGGGTGAAGCTGAAGCTGCTGCTAAGGCTGCAATCCTTACCGCCGAGGCTGAAGGTCTAGAAAAGAAGGCTGAAGCCATGGCCAAGATGAATCAGGCTGCCGTGCTGGAAATGTACTTCAAAGCCCTGCCGGATGTGGCCGCAGCTATTGCCTCGCCGCTGGCTAACGTCGACTCCATCACCATGTACGGTGAAGGTAACAGCGCCAAGATGGTTGCTGACATCACCAACTCCCTGTCTCAGGTAAACGCTGGTCTGGGCGAAACCATGGGGCTGGACTTGCGTCAGATGCTGGGTGCGCTGGTGGGTGCCAAGGTGGTAGCCCCCACTGTCGAGCAGGCAGTTGCCGACGGCGTAGACAAGGGCCTAAACAGCTAAGGCCAGTTAACTAAAAATTGTGGGGTTACCGTTCGGTGACCCCACAATTTTTATAAGCGCTGCTTATAGATGTTCCGGGTCGGTTATCCTTAACCTACCCGCCAGCTGGCAGCTCTTTAGGTAAATGAGCTTTGGATACCGATCTGGATAAAGTCACCTAGGGTGACGGTAATCCCCCAGATGTCAGTGTGGACTTGCACGCCCTTATCTCCCAGTTTAAACAGTCTGCTTAAACCACCCTGGCTAGTGGTGCGTGAACCAATGGGGGCGCCATAACGCTTTTCAAGTTCCCAAGCTAAAGACCAGGCCATGCGGGCACGACTGGCTGGCTCTAGCTCTAAGCTAGCCTCCTTAGGTTCTGGGGCCACATTTAGATTCCAGGCATAGCGCTTTTCCAAATACCATCCTGGCCCTAGCCAAGCTTGGCGCCCACCTAGATCTCCCGGACAGGCACCCGCCTCAATGGCGCTTTGGGTGGGGGTTATGCCAGAAAGCCAACTATCAATGATTTTAAAAACTGACTGCAACGCTAGGCCCGGATTAACTGGCACACCCTGCAACGGTTTTTCTTCAAAGCCTTCACTCTCTTCAAGCTGAGCTTTAGCCACCAAGTTGCGTACGTCGTCGAAACTAAGGGCTGGAAAGTTACTGTCATCAGGCTCTATTTCGTTTTCCTCGTCATCTTCCCACTCAGCAAACAGCTCTAAATCCTCTGCGCTTTCCTGGCCGGTCAAAGACTCTGGACCATTAGCTAAACCTTCATAACCTAGGAAAGGTAGCTCTTTAAGTGGCACTCCCCCACCCAATCCAGCGAGAACCGCAGTTATATCAACCTGCCATAATGCCTCTAGAGGAATTTCAACCTGTTCGGCGCCCACAGCTGAGCTGATAGTAAGGCCCTGCTCAGTGGCGCTAACCTGCACAGTCCCCCAACCAGACGCCTCCATATTCCAGCTAAAATTAACCGGTTTACGCCAAGCGGGTGGCATTAGCTTGATAGCTTCAGGCAAGCTGTTAAGCACTGGAGCGAAATACATATCAAACGTACTCCAGTTATAGCAAAGCATATAAGCTATATCTAACCAACCCTTAGGTGCACCAAGCGGATAGATAGACCAGGCATAGCTAAAATTAGCTATATCTTCATCTGGCTCGCGGTAATCAACCGCAAGCTTTTCTTCACCCTCTACTATTTGGGTGTCATAGCAGCGCAGCGTGAGCTTATAGCCCCATTTGCTATCCGCAGTGACGCCAAGTTCTACGCTGCGCACTCCTAGCACCCAGCGAATAGCGAAATCTGGGCCCATAACGATAGGAACAGTGGGTGAAAGTAGAGAGTTGATATCTAAAATCAGGCGGTGTAAATCTTCTAGGCTCACTTTTCGGCCCAGTAGGACAGCTACCCGGTTAGTTGCCTCAGCTTCTACATTCATACCCTTGTCCCCTTCCTAGCTAATAGCCAGAGCCTATTACAGCCCCAGCACCCCGGCCACATCAGGCCTAAAGTAACCCGGGCCTTTAAGCACCTTACCGTCTTCACGGTAGATAGGTTTGCCATCTTCGCCCAGTTTAGACATGTTTGAGCGCTGCACCTCAGCCAACACTTTAGCCAGGTCAATACCCATTTCTAGGGCCATGCCGTAAATGACGTAGATAAGATCAGCCAAAGCGTCAGCCGTCTCCACCGTGTCACGCGAGCCGTCGTCGTCGTTAACTGCCTGTTTAAAAGCAGCCTCAACTCTCGCGCGAGCACACTTGCCGTAGACCGCACCTACTAGTTCACCAAATTCTTCGGCAATCAGGCTCATGCGCATATGCACGCGTTCGTTATCAACGCTGGGAGTATCAGTAGGCAAAACCGGCAGCCCATAAACATGGTGGAAGCGGCGAACCAAAGCCTCCGGGTCATCACCCTCACGTTCACCGACGCCGTCGTGAGCCACTAAAGGGGTATTCAAACCTGCGTGATGCTCCCCCACCGGTCCATCCCAGGGAGCAACCGGCTCTAGCGGATCACCCGCTAGTAACGTGCCCACCCACTGGTCGCAATAGTCACCCTTATTTTGCCCCTGCAAACGCACCAAGCCTTCCCGCTTGAAACCAAGTGACCAGGCCAAACGCCACGAAGGCCAGTTAGGTACGCCGTCGTGAATTTCAGCTGCCCAATGCAGGGCGGGCATATCAAAACTGGTAAAAGCTGTACGAATTACTGCCGCCACAGCCGCCCGAGCAACCCCACTGCCGCGCACCTGGGGCGCAAACCAGTAACCAATTGCAGCGCTAGCAAACTCAAGCGAAACACAGCCCACCAGCTGGCCGTCCAACCTCACCGCCCAAGTTGCACGCAAATCCTGGCTCCAGCCGGCTTGAGCTACTTCTTTAATAAAATACTGAGCATCTGCAAGCGTGTAGGGGCTGGGCACCGTAGTCCATTTAGCGATCGCGGCGTCGGCACAAATCTCACTAACTGCAGCGGCATCTTCTAAAACAAATTCGCTTAGTTCCAAGGCTGGCACCTGCTTACCCTGGCTATCGACATGGGCCGGAACTAAAACGTTAAAAGCTTGCATGACCACATTCTAAGCCAGGGCCACAGAAGCCAGGGGCACAGCTGCCCCTTAAAACACTTAGTGGCGGGCAGCTAACCAACCACCCGCCACAAATTTAATCAGTCTCACTAGCCAATCTACTAGCCGATGCGGTGTACCTTCACCGGCGCCTTGCGGGCCATGAGGAAAGCAGTCAAAGCACACGCAGCCGAAACTGCGCTGACGATGGCAAGCGCAACTGTAGAGTTTTCGCCACTCAAACCGGCTGTGGCCGTGGCAATACCACCTAGTGCAAACTGGCTCATGCCAATCATGGCTGAAGCTGTGCCCACGGCGGCGCGGTCAACTGCAGATAGGGCCAGGGCGGTGGAGTTGCCAAAAATGAGGCCCAGCGAGGCAACGATGAAGAAGAAACAAATCGCCATCAAACGAATATCAGCGCCGCTAACGGTTATCAGGCCAATACCTGCCACAGCTGAAACATTGATGGCCAGACCTAAAGCAATTAGTTTTTCCAGGCTGTAGCGTTTGGCGAGTTTACCTGAAAGCGCAGTGCAAGAAACCATGCCAATAGCGTTGATAGCGAAGGCAATGGCGTAACCAGTTGCGCTCAAGCCCATCATGTTTTGGTATACGAAAGGTGAGGCAGCAATGTAGGCAAATAGCACTCCGGCGGTGCATACCATGGTGGCGCCAAAACCGATATAACGCAGGTTTGCTAAAGCTTTAAAACCGCCCTTGTCCCCCGCCGCCCGACGACTTTCACGCACCTGACGTGGCAGTGATTCGCGCACAAATAACAGCGTCATAATGATGGTGCAGATGCCCGTGGCAGCCATAACCGCCATGATTCCGCGCCAACCAATAGGGTCAGCAAGTACCCCTCCCAGCAATGGGGCAACAACTGGGGCTAAACCAGTAATAGTCATCATTATGTTTAGGGCACCAGCCGCCTGCTTGGACTGGGCACTGTCTAGTACGATTGCGCGGCTAAGCACCATGCCGGCGCTACCTGCCAACCCCATAAGAAGACGGGCACCAATCAGCACTTCAATATTCGGGGAGAAAACTGCTATCAAACATGCCACAACATAAAGCGTTAGTCCCGCTAGTAGTGGTTTAAGACGACCAATGCGGTCAGAGAGCGGACCAAAAAACACCTGTCCAAGCCCTGAACCAATTAGGAACGTGGTCAAGGTCAGTTGCACAGTAGATGACTGGGCAGCCAGATCCTTAACCATGGCTGGCATTGCCGGCAGGTATAGGTCAGTAGATAGTGGTGCCACACCAGCCATAAGCGCCAAAGCGATAAGTGTGGGTGCGGATAGGGCTTTGGCAGCTGAGCTTGGCTCTTTGCAGGCAAATACAGGCAAAATCATCCCTTCCCTATAATTTTTTCATGGGGTTTTATAGGCAACGGACGAAAACCCCGTATCTGTAAGACCCTTCCCTGTCCTAACTGCCCTTACTTGCCTGGCCCTAGTGCCAGATTCTAGGGGTAGTCTCTTTAGGGGCAGTTTCTTGCCCTGTGGGTTTTTAGGGTAACGGCGACGGCGGTGCGGCCCCACCTAACTATGGCACCTGAAATTTTATGTAGGTAGGGCTTGGCACCACCGTCGCCGTAGCTTAAATTTACCTAGCTTAAAGCTCTCTTTTACAGCCAGATAGCTAGGCAAAACTTATGGTGTGGTGCCGTAGGAGTCAGCGATGTATAGGTTGAACGGTGTGGATGTTTCGGTGGTGGTGACTGTGCCGTTGACTTGGTGCCATTGGGATTGGCCTGCTATACGCCACCTAGCCTTCCAGGAAGTACGCAGTTTGATTACGTAACCGTTACCGGTTACCTCATAGGCGTGGCTGACAGTGTAGTTAGGGTAGGGCGTGCCGGGGTCAGTGGTTTCAAAGTTTTGGCCGTCTCCCCAGTCCCAGTTAAAAGAAGTAGGTGTGACCTCAACCTCGATGGCTGTTCCCAACAAAGTTATGTTGAAGGTTTGTTTGTTGGGGCTGGTCCATACCATCATGGGTTGTTTGAAGATAACGAATATTTCTCCGCTGGGGTAGCGGTTGATACCGGATCCGTGTGGGATAAGGCGGGCTACTTGTTCGTTACTGACCGTGGTAGGCCCGGCAGCCAAAGGAGTGCCGGTGTTGACTTGGGCGGTGCATTCCTCAAGAGGTCCTGGGGCCGACCCCAGTGTCATGATTACTTCTATCTGTGGGATTAGGCATTTGTTGGCGTATTCTTCAGCGGCTCGTTTAACGGCTTCAGGATCTACCGGCCCGGCCGGCTCGGTCACAGACGAAAAACCACCAGGAGCAGAGCTTTCTTCATGCGCACTTATAATAAAAGACTTACCAGCAGCATCACTATCTCCGGCTGTATCTGGTGGTGCAGAAGTAGATAGAGTAATTATTGGAATTAGCAAACATGCTAATTGTTTAACGTTCATGATTAACAGCCTCTTTAACGATCCATTGTGTTCCGTTGTATTCAAGCTTTACGCCCGCCCAGCGTGACTGCTTTGGAAAATATTCAGTCGCTCCGTTACCGCTATATACGGTGTAAGCTTCACGTTCGAAATCAACTTGTATTACTACCGTGTCTTTAAAGTCGTCTCTGCGGAAAGCTTTTGTGAATTTCACTGTAACCGGGTCAGTCCAACCACCTCTAGCGTGGTTTCTGGTTGCGTAATTTACTGGACTAACAGCAGTAGATTCATCGCCGCTACAAAGTGCTTTGTATTCATCTACTTTGCCGGTGGTGTAGATGTAGTAGTGCAGTTGCACCCAGTACTTAGCGGTAGCGATTGCGCCGTCGTCGCTGTTGACCGTGATTAGCTCGGGTTTGGGTGGTGGCTGGGTGGCTAGGGCCCGCTTTTTGGAGGCTTCCAGTTCTGGGGTCATAGTGATGGTTGGGCTAGCGGTGGCTGTAGGCGCGCCAGTTACAGTAGGTGTGCTGCTAGCCTTGGCTGTAGCAGCAGCTGTCTTAGCTTGCGTGCTGGCGACGGCGGCCTTACTGCCGGCACTGCTTGAACCGCCTTGTTCTTGGCTGTCACTGCACCCGGTCAGGCCTGAACAGGTCAGTAGGGTTAAAGCTAACGCCGCTTGAAGGTGGCGTTTAGTTACTAGGACCCCCATTGTGTTCCCCCATGGTTTATCTGCACTGATGAAGCTTTACGGGAGTGTTGGGGAGGTATTACAAAGCATGGTACATAACACCCCATGCTTTTGGAGTGTTATACACTGTGTTTAGTAATGCATAACATTCTAGATCTGCAGGTTAGATCTCGCAGGCAAATCAAAAAACCTGCACTAATGTGTCTTGTATCACCTATAAAACTGAGAAAAATTGCCACCAGCCCCCTTCCGTAGGGACTACTGCACGCCACTCTCTACAACCTCTACACAGGCTTTTCTGCCGGCCGCAGACAGACCTTAATGTAACCCCATCCCCTACCTAGCACCGTCGCCTAAACCAGTATTGCCAAATACTGGTCAGTATTGCTGGAGCCAGCAGCATTACTGACTCCAGCAACATTAACTGAAACTAAAAAATCCCGCAGCCTTAAAGCTACGGGATTTATTGGTCGGGCTGGCGGGATTTGAACCCACGACCCCTTGACCCCCAGTCAAGTGCGCTACCAAACTGCGCCACAGCCCGTGTGCTTACGACTTTCTCTTCGCTCGCAACGGATAAGAGACTACCGCAAGCAACCACTCAAAGGGAAATCGAAAGCTAGTGAGCTACGTCACTTTTATTTAGTCACTTGCGCTTACGCTTCTCACGCACACGTACACCGATCTGGATAGGAGAACCAGTAAAGCCAAATTCTTCACGCAAACGTCGCTCAATAAAGCGGCGATAGCCTGGGTCCAAGAAACCGGTAGTAAACAGCACTACGCGCGGCGGCGCCACCTGCACCTGCGCCCCAAACAGGATGCGTGGCTGCTTACCTCCACGCAGCGGGTGCGGGTTAGCGGCCTGCAACTCCCCTAGGAAGGCGTTTAGTCGCGCCGTCGGAATACGGGTGTACCAACCCTCAAGGGCGGCGTCGAGAGCACGCACTAGACGGTTAGTGTGCCAACCGGTCTTAGCTGCCAGGTTAATGTGCGGCGCCCAGGAAACGTGGGCCAGGTCTTTTTCAATCTCCCACTTAAGCTGTGCCTGGCGATCCTCATCTACCAGGTCCCACTTGTTGTTAACCAACACCAGGGCGCGACCAGCGTCAACTACCTGCTGGATTACGCGCACATCCTGCTCACTGACCACATCAGAGCCATCCAGTAGCACCACAGCTACTTCAGCTTTTTCAATGGCAGCCTGAGTACGCAAAACCGCGTAGAAATCAGCGCCGCGAGACTGCTTGACGCGCCGGCGGATACCGGCAGTGTCAACAAACACCCACTTGCGCCCGTCAAGCTCAATGATTTCGTCAACCGGGTCACGGGTGGTGCCAGCCAACTCATTAACCACTACACGCTGCGAGCCCGCAATGGAGTTAAGCAAAGAAGACTTACCCACATTGGGGCGACCCACCAGTGCCACTCGGTGCAAGTTACCCTCAGGGGCCGGGCCAGCAACCGCGCTAACTAGAGGCAAAATTTTCATACAGGCATCTAGCACATCACCACTACCGCGCCCGTGTAGCGCGGATACAGGGTAAGGCTCTCCCAAGCCAAGATTCCACAGCGCATAGGCGTCGGCTTCCTGCGCAGAAGAATCCACCTTGTTAGCGGCCAGCACCACTGGCTTGCCAGAGCGACGCAGCAGCTTAACTACCTGGGCGTCAGTTTCGGTAATGCCCACGGTAGCATCCACTACCAGCAGCACTGCGTCAGCCATTTCGATTGCCACCTCAGCCTGGGAAGCTACCGAGGCGTCTAACCCGGCGACATCAACTTCCCAACCGCCAGTGTCAACAATAGTGAAGTCGCGTCCAGCCCAGTGGGCCGGGTAGGAAACGCGGTCTCGGGTCACTCCGGGGCGGTCTTGAACTACTGCCTCGCGTCGTCCTAGCACGCGGTTGACCAGCGTAGATTTACCTACGTTAGGGCGGCCAACCACGGCCAGCACGGGTAAACCAGCCTCATTTTTTTCTTCAGCACCGTTACGGGCGGGACCATCGAGTAGTGCTAAGTCTTCAGCATCTAGATCATATTCGCTCAAAGTAGCGCGCATGGCATCGGTGCGTAGGCGCTCGCTCTCCCCCAGCGCCTGGTCTTCCTCAATGGCTGCGCGCACTAGCTCACTAACCTTCTCAACACTTTGGTTAAAGTCCAAGTTGGAGGTGTCAACTAGGGTTACGCCTTCGGGAGCCTCAAGGAATTGGGAAACTTTAGCGTCGTCGCGGTCACGGCGTAGCACCTGGTCACGCAAAGCAGCTGCATCCACGCTCTTACCGGCGGCCTCTAACTGGGCGGCGCGGCGCTCTAGGCGAGCTTCCTCGGAGGCGGTGATTAGTAGGCGCACTTGGGCGTCAGGAGCAATCACGGTGGTAATGTCGCGTCCTTCTGCCACAATGCCGCCATTGGCTGCGCCATGCTCAATCAATTCACGCTGGCGACGCCCTAGTTCAGCGCGCACATCCAGGTTTGCAGCGATCTTAGAAACTACCGCAGAGATATGCGGCTCACGAATGGCCTGGGCAATATCGGTGCCATCCACGCTTAGCCCAGGGTGCTCAGGGTCAGTGTCCATGTGTAGAGGCATGGAAATGACAGCGTCGCTGACGCCTTCTTGATCTTCTAGATCGATCCCTAAATGTTCGCACCACCAGGCGGCTGCGCGATACATGGCCCCCGTATCCAGGTAGGCCAGTTGCAGCTGGCGGGCTACCGCCAGGGACACAGATGATTTACCCGAGCCGCTCGGCCCGTCGATAGCTACAACAATCCCCATCTTTTACTCCTAAATTTTAAGCTTCTAGTGTCAGCTTGCCATGTAAACAAGCCAGATACCACGTTTTAGCGCTAGCGGCGCAGGGTTTAATTAGCCACTATCTTCCATCCCTGCTGCTCTAAAGCTTGTCGCAGCCCCACCGCCGCCGCCGGCGCCACCAGTAATGTGGCCAGGCCTTGACGCTGACCTGCCGAGTGCTCGATCACCAGGTCTTCAATATTTACTTGGGCCGCGCCCACATCGTTAAATAGCCGCGCTAGCTGCCCGGGAGCGTCTGGGATCAGCACCATCACTTCGGCGTATCGACTGGGGGCCCCGCCGTGTTTACCCGGAATGCGGTCACGGCCCAGGTTGCCGCGTTGCATTACGTCTACAACTGTGCCCACTGCGCCGCTGCCCTGTTCCAGCGCCTCGATCAGGTCGTCTATATCCACCCGCAGTTCACGTAGCACTTGGGCTACCGAGGAACGGTTGGCGTTTAGGATGGCTGCCCACAGCCGCGGATCGGAGGCGGCAATACGAGTAGTGTCACGCAGCCCTTGACCTGCTAGGTTTAAGGCCACTTCGGGGGCTTGTTCTAGACGTGCGGCTAGCGCTGAGGCTACTAGTTGCGGGGTGTGCGATATTAGCGCCACTGCTCGGTCATGCTCAGCTGCACCTAATTGGGTGGGTAGTGCCCCCAGGTCAATGGCTAGTTGACGCACTGCGCTTAGGGCATTTGGGCTGGTGGCAGGAGTTGCAACTAGTACCCAGGGGCGCGCGTCGAACAGGTCTGCGCGGGCACTGGCTGCCCCGGAGCGCTCGCGGCCCGCCATGGGGTGGGAGCCTACGTAGCGCTGGGCTAGGTTAGGTACGCACTCTAGTACGCGCTTGGCAATGGGTTCTTTTACGCTGGCTACGTCAGTTACGACGGCGCCGGGGTAGTTGCGTAGGGCGTGTACGACGACGTCGCCGGCCACATCCGGGGGCGTTGCCACCACTACTAGGGCTGGCACCGGTGCAGGCTGGACAGATAGCGGCTGGCCTGCACCTAAATCGCAAGCTAGTTCCAGGCCAGTGGGCGAAGAGTCTTCTAGCCATACCTGCACGCCAGCACGGGTTAGGGCTAAACCAATGCTAGCTCCTAGCAAACCTGCCCCAATAATCAGTACTGGCGAGTTAACTAATGGCGCGGGCGTGGCAGTCAAGTTCGTGGAGGCAGCAGCTAAACTGACACTGTCTAGCTTATTAGCAAGCGCCTGGCCTGGCGCATCCTTGACGTCGTCTAGTGCCTTGGGTGCAACCCCCTCCCTTGCTTTAGAGGCGTCACTTGCGGGGTTTTGTCCCTCTTGCAGCTCAGTCACAGTTCTAGCTCTCGCTGTAGCTCCATGATTTCTTCACTAGTTAAGGCACGCATTTGGCCAGGGGCAAGCGAACCTAAATGCAAATTAGCAATGCGGGTACGCGCCAGACGCTGCACTGGGTGACCTACTGCTGCTAGCATGCGACGCACAATCCGGTTCCTGCCACTGTGAAGCGTAACCTCCACAATCGAGCCAGCCTTAGTGGCTTCTTTAATGGTTACCTTGTCGGCATTAATAGGGCCATCATCTAGTTCAATGCCGTGCTGTAACTTTCGCGCAGTGCCGCGCTCAAACTTGCCTTTAACAATGGCGATATAGGTTTTTGAGGTCTCATATGAAGGGTGCATCAAACGATGCGAAAGCTGACCATCATTACTCAGTAGCAATAAGCCCTCAGTATCAGTATCCAACCGACCTACATGCACTAAACGGATTGAGCCAAGCTTGTGCTCTTCTACATAGCGGCGTCCAAAGGCGGCCACAGTCGGACGCCCCTGCGGATCTTCCATGGTGGTTACCACCCCGGTAGGCTTATTAAGCATCACCGTGATCACGTCTGGATCGGCCAAAATGCGCTGGCCGTCAACACGGATTTCCTGGGTTTGCGGATCAACTCGCAAGCCCATATCCCTAACCTTGACACCGTCTACACTTACCCGACCAGCAGCAATCAGTTTTTCGCTCATGCGTCTAGAACCCACACCAGCGTGGGCTAAGACTTTTTGTAGACGCTCCCCTTGTTCCTGATGTGGATCATGGACCTGCTGGCCGCCTAACTTACCTGTATCAGCAGGGGTGGTAGAGGGCTCAAAGTCGCTGTCATCAACTTCTATTTCTTCCAGGTCGTCGTCGTCATAAAATTCTTGACCTGAAAAATCAAGGGAAACGTCACTCACCCTTTAATCTTCTCATTGCTGAGGCATAAACGCTATCTAGCCTCAGCCGCTTCTAGGCCACGTTACCGCGTGAGATCACTTCACGGGCCAAGCGACGATAAGCCTCAGCCCCCGGATGGGTAGGCGCATACACGGTGATTGGCTCGCTAGCCACAGACGCGTCAGGGAACTTAACTGTACGGCGAATCTGAGTATTGTAAAGCCGCTCTTGGAAAGCTTCTTCTAAGCGCTCAAGCACTTCACGGGAGTGCAAAGTGCGCGGGTCAACCATGGTGGCCAAAATACCGTCAATTTGTAGTCGTGGGTTTAGACGATCACGAATACGATCAACAGTCTCAACTAGCAATGCCACACCACGTAGTGCAAAAAACTCAGTCTCTAAGGGAATCAACACCCCGTGTGAAGCAGTTAGAGCATTAATGGTAAGCAAACCTAGCGAAGGCTGACAGTCTACAAAGATAACGTCGTAGTCGTCCATGATTGGACGCAGCACTCGATGCAAAGCCTGCTCGCGGGCCACCTCATTAACCAGCTGCACCTCAGCGGCAGATAGGTCAATGTTGGCAGGAACAATATCTAGCCCCTCCACCGCAGTGTGGTGAATGGCTGGACGCACATCTGGACGGTTAGCCACTAGTAGGTCATAGATAGTGGTGTCCAAGACATTAGAGTTGATGCCCAAACCAGCTGAGGCCGCGCCTTGCGGATCAAAGTCAACGATCAACACTTTACGGCCATATTCTGCCAGTGCAGCTGCCAAGTTAATGGTGGTAGTAGTTTTACCTACCCCACCTTTCTGGTTACATACCGAGATAACTCGAGCTGGGCCGTGAGCATCCAACGGCATGGGAACCGGAAAATCCACGACCGGTAGTTCGTGGGTGTCGTTGCCGGGTTGTTGGGAATCGTTCACGGCTCAAGCCTAGTGCAAGCTGGCTTTAAAACCAGGCCAGCCGCGCCGGATAGCTAATAGCAAACTTATTTGAGGGATTTTTAGCCGCGTGCTCGCGGGTGGCTGGTGGCATATACCTCGCGCAAATGATCGATGGTGACCTTAGTGTATATCTGCGTAGTAGTTACCGAGGCATGACCTAGCATTTCCTGCACTACGCGCACGTCTGCCCCACCGTTTAGTAGATGGGTGGCAAATGAGTGGCGCAAAGTGTGTGGCGAAATATGCTCGCTTAAGTTTGCACGTTTAGCTGCACCTTGCAGCACGGCCCAAGCACTTTGGCGACTTAAGGGCCTACCTAAAGTATTTAGGAAAATAGCTGGTGAACCAGCGCCTTTGAGACCAAGGATAGGACGTGATTGCACCAGGTAAGCATCCAAGGCAGCCAGGGCGTAGCGCCCTACCGGTACTAGGCGTTCTTTTGAGCCTTTACCAAATAGGCGCACTACACCGTTGTCACGGTCAAAATCATCGATACTTAGTGAAACTACTTCAGAAATACGCGCTCCGGTGGCATAAAGCAGCTCAATTAGGGCACGATCACGCAACCCTAAAGGAGAGTCATCAATATTAGCGGCCTCTATCAAAGCCTCCACCTGGGAGATAGACAGGGCTTTAGGTAGTCGCTTAGCGATAGCTGGCGGTTTCACTTGGGCCGCTGGGTTATCTACGGTTATGCCTTCTTCAGCAATGAACTTATGCCAGCCACGCACAGCCGTAATACAACGTGAGGCTGAGGAAGGGGCTAAAGGCGAGGCGCCGTCGGCCCCGGAGCGAATAGCAAGAAGAAAGTCACTGACGTCAGTGCTGGTGATAGCACTAGGGTCAGTGACTGCGCGACTGCGGAGAAAATTAACGTAACGGCTTAAGTCGCGCTGGTAAGCTCCAGCGGTATTTTGACTTAAGCCGCGCTCTACCCGCAGGTGCGAAAGGTATGTTTCTAAGGCTTTCGCCAGCTGATCACGATCAGGCAAAGCGAGCGATTAGACCTAGACCCACGATAGTGGCAACCCAAATGATGGCCACACCGATGGTAATGCGGTTGAGGTTACGCTCAGCCACACCGGAAGAACCTACCGAGCTAGACAGACCGCCACCGAACATGTCGGACAGACCGCCGCCCTGGCCTTTGTGTAGCAGGATCGTCAAAATCAGGAAGAAGCTAGACAGGAATAGCAAAACCTTAAGCACGATTGCCAAGATAGCCACCTTACGCGCCTCCTTATTAGTAGTCGGGTTTGCAGCTATAGCTGCACTAATTGAAATACTACCTGTGCAAAGAAGTTTTTAACGAATTACTAGCTTTAAACACTAGATAGTTGCAGCGTTAAACGGGGGCCAACCTTGAGGTTGACCCCCGTTTTACGACTGAGTGTTATCAGGCGTAGAAGTTGGCCATCTCGCCGAAGGAGTCAGCCTTCAGGGAAGCGCCACCAACCAGGGCGCCGTCGATGTCAGGCTGAGCCATGAGCTCCTTGATGTTGCCGGGCTTGGCGGAGCCGCCGTAGAGCACGCGCACGACGTCGGCAACCTCGTCACCGTAGTCCTCGCGCAGGGCGGCGCGGATGGCGCCGCACACTTCCTGAGCGTCTTCGCTGGTAGCGGTCTCGCCGGTACCGATGGCCCAGATGGGCTCGTAAGCGATGACGATCTTGGCGACATCCTCACCACTCCAGCCCTTGAGGGCGGCGCGGATCTGGCCAACCACGAACTCTACGTGGGTGCCAGCCTTGCGGACCTCTAGAGCCTCACCGCAGCACAGCAGCGGGGTCATGCCAGCGTCTAGGACCTTGCGGGCCTTGGCGCCAACGTACTCGTCGGACTCGCCGTGGTATTCACGACGCTCGGAGTGGCCCATTAGCACGTAGGTGCAGCCTAGCTTGGTTAGCATGTCGGTGGAGATTTCACCGGTGTAGGCACCGTTGTCGTGGGTGGATACGTCCTGAGCACCGTACTTGATGCCCAGCTCGTCAGCCTCGACGACGGTCTGCACGGAACGGATGTCGGTGAAAGGCGGGAAAACAACTACCTCGCACTTGGAGTAGTCGTGCTCGTCTTCCTTCAGCTCGACAGCTAGGCCCTGGATCAGATGGTTGGCCTCGAGGTGGTCGAGGTTCATCTTCCAGTTACCGGCCATAAGGGGGGTACGGTTGGTCATATTTTCAGCCTTCCAAAACAGCGATACCGGGTAGAACCTTGCCTTCGAGCAGCTCGAGGGAGGCGCCACCACCGGTGGAAATGTGAGAGAACGTGGACTCGTCGAAGCCCAGGTTACGTACGGCGCTGGCAGAGTCGCCACCACCGATGACGCTGAAGGCGTCAGACTCGCTCATAGCCTTGGCGACAGCCTTGGTGCCTTCGGCGAAAGCGGGGAATTCGAATACACCCATGGGGCCGTTCCACACCACGGTCTTGGCAGACTTGATGGCGTCAGCGAACAGCTCGCGGGTCTTGGGGCCGATGTCCAGACCCATTTGGTCGTCCGGGATCTCGGTGGAAGGAACCACGGTGGCCGGGGCGTCAGCACCGAAGTAGGGGGCCACTACGGTGTCAACGGGCAGCAGCAGCTCGACGCCGTTCTTTTCAGCGGTCTCGATGTAGCCCTTGACGGTGTCAATCTGGTCCTTCTCCAGCAGCGAGGTACCAACCCCGTAGCCCTTGGCAGCCAGGAAGGTGTAGGCCATACCGCCACCGACGATCAGCTTGTCAGCCTTGGACAGCAGGTTGGCGATAACACCGAGCTTGTCGGAAACCTTGGAGCCACCCAGAACCACTACGTAGGGACGCTCAGGGTTGTTGACGGCCTTGCCTAGGGACTCGATTTCCTTGGCAACTAGCAGACCGGTAGCGGCCGGCAGCAGCTTGGCAACGTCGTAAACCGAAGCCTGCTTGCGATGCACAACACCGAAACCGTCAGAGACGAACACGTCAGCCAGAGCGGCCAGTTCCTTGGCGAAAGCTTCGCGCTCAGCGTCGTCCTTGGAGGTCTCAGCAGCGTTGAAACGTACGTTCTCCAGCAGCACGATCTCGCCGGGCTTGGCCTCGGCCACAGCAGCCTTGGCACCCTCGCCTACGGTGTCGCTGGCCAGGGTTACCTTAACGCCGGCCAGTTCCTGCAGACGCTTGGCCACGGGGGCTAGCGAGTAGTCGGGGTTGACCTTGCCCTTGGGGCGACCCAGGTGAGCCACCACAATTACCTTGGCGCCAGCGTCAAGCAGCAGCTTCAGGGTAGGTAGAGCGGCACGGATACGACCGTCATCGGTAATGTTCTTGTCTGCATCTAGCGGCACGTTAAAGTCGGAGCGAACTAGTACGCTCTTGCCGCTTAGATCACCGAGGCTCTCGATGGTCTTCATAATCGTTTTCTCCTTTAATACAGCTTTGTATCCGCTAATAGCGGAGTTATCCGGTTGCCTACTTTAAGTAGGCCCGGTGCAGCTGAGCCCGCGTACTAATGTGCGCGGGCTCAGCTTTAGAGAGTCATACTCCCGTTAGTTCGTCTTAGCTCAGGCGAGCTTGGAGCCGACCAGGGCGGTCAGGCGAACCAGAGCGTTGGAGTAGCCCCACTCGTTGTCGTACCAGGACAGAACCTTGACCAGGTTGCCGATAACCTTGGTCTCGGTGGCGTCGAAGATGGAGGTGTGGGGGTTACCAACGATGTCGGAGGAGACGATCGGGTCTTCGGTGTACTCTAGGACACCCTTGAGCTCACCCTCAGCAGCGGCCTTGACGGCAGCCTTAACGGCCTCGACGGAAACTTCCTTCTCAGCCACGAAGGTCAGGTCGGTCAGGGAGCCGGTCGGGGTGGGGACGCGGACGGCTAGACCGTCGAAGCGACCCTTGAGCTCGGGCAGAACCAGGGCCACAGCCTGAGCAGCACCAGTCTTGGTGGGGATCATGTTCAGGGCAGCGGCGCGGGCGCGACGCAGGTCCTTGTGAGGAGCGTCCAGGATGCGCTGGTCACCGGTGTAGGAGTGGATGGTGGTCATGATGCCGCGCTCGATGCCGAAGTTCTCGTGTAGAACCTTGGCTAGAGGAGCTAGGCAGTTGGTGGTGCAAGAGGCGTTAGAAACGATGGTTAGGTCGTTGGTGTAGTCGCCGTCGTTAACACCCATTACGAAGGTGCCGTCAACGTTCTTCGCGGGAGCGGAGATGACGACCTTCTTGGCGCCAGCCTCGATGTGAGCCTTGGCCTTCTCACCATCGGTGAAGAAACCGGTGGACTCAACAACGACCTCAACGCCTAGCTCGCCCCAGGGCAGGTCAGCGGGGTTACGCTGAGCTAGAACCTTGATTTCCTTGCCGTTTACAACGAGGGAGTCCTCAGTGAAGGAAACTTCGCCGTCGAAGCGACCCAGGATGGAGTCGTACTTTAGTAGGTGGGCTAGGGTCTTGGTGTCGGTCAGGTCGTTGACGGCGACAACCTCAAGGTCTGCTCCCTGCTTTAGGGCGGCGCGGAAGAAGTTACGGCCGATGCGGCCGAAGCCGTTAATACCAACGCGGGTGGTCACTTTGTGTCCTCCTAGTGCGCACATAGCGCACAGTTCTTCTTGGTCAAATGCACTTTACGTGCCCCGGAGTCAGATCCCGCGAGGTGCGGTTCCTTACCGGACGCAGCCAGTCTATCCTCACAAAAGCCCGCTTGCCTATCCACTTTGGCAATTTGCCCCTTACGGATTTCACAGAGCGTAAAGGATCGTATACATACTCAAAGCAGATAAGCCGTTTAATAGGACTTAAGTCCTATTAAACGGCTTTGGTCACATCGTTGTTAATCCAAACACGATGGGCGTCAGTCTTCGAGCATCTCTCCAGTCAGCACTGAGCTAGTGTCAGCAATGCCACGCTCGTGAGCGACCTTATCGGCGCTAGCCAGCAAGCGCCGAATCCGCCCAGCAATAGCATCCTTAGTCAGCGGCGGCGTCGCCAACTGACCCAGCTCCTCTAAAGACGCATGTTTATGCTCCAAACGCAACAAACCGGCTTGGCGCAAGTTTTCAGGGATGTCATCACCCAAAATTTCAAAGGCGCGCTCTACCTTGGCACTATTAGTTACCGCCGCCCGGGCGCTGCGACGCAAGTTGGCGTCGTCGAAATTAGCTAGGCGGTTAGCAGTACCACGCGACTCACGCCGCGAACGCTGCTCATCCCATAGGGCCACCGTCTTTTTAGCTCCCATACGGGTAAGCATTTTAGAAATAGCTTCCCCGTCACGGATCACCACCCGGTAACTGCGCCTAGCTTCACGGTGCGTGGCGGTTAAATCGATAGATTTAGCTACCCCCACCAAAGCCACCGCTGCCTGCTCAGAAGGGCAGGTCACCTCCATGGCATAGGAACGCTCCGGGGCAGTTAATGAGCCGCGCGCTAGAAAAGCTCCCCGCCAAGCTGCACCAACTACAGTGCGACCACCCCAAATCACCGGCTTAGGTAGACCCAACACCGGTTCATCTTTGGAATTTAACAGCCCGCTTTGCCGCGCAAATAGATTACTAGGACCAGTTACAGCCAGTTTATTGCCGCTATCCAAGGTGCGCACCATATAGCGCTCCCCACGCTCGGGAGTGGTCTGATTAAGCCTGATCAGCTCAGTTTCTACCTTGTAATAGCGGGCAATAAGTTTACGCAGCCGTTGGGCACTAGCTTGATGATCTAATTCGGCATACACCAAGTAGCCAGACCTTAGACGCTGCAAGCCACCGGCAAAGCGCAATATAGACGCCACCTCTGCCTGCGCCTCCTTAACACTGGCAGGAACGACGCAAGCTAGCTCGTTTTTAACGTCTAAAGTCAAAGACATTTACTAAGCTCCCAGGGACTCAAAGGTCTGTTTCAAAGCAGATCCTAGCAAGAGCGGGTCATGCACCCACCCATAAGCGTCCCTAGATACTTCAAACTCCATCAAAGTGCCACCCATACGCTTCGTGCAGGCCACTAGGCGGGCACGATCGCCACACTGGCGCGGATCGCAAATAACCGCATCAATACGTAGATCAGGGGCGTAAGCCTCTAAAGCCTCCAGCAAATCTGCCGCCCCCATACCTACAGTCTCAGCTTTAGCGGTCCCCAAATTCATGATCACAGCCTTTTTAGCCTTAGTAGAGACCAAAGCTCGGTGCATGGCTGGCAGCAGTAAATGCGGTAGCACTGAGGTATACCAAGAGCCCGGCCCCAGCAGTACCCAGTCAGCTGCGTCAATAGCGCGCACAGCCTCAGGGTGAGCGTCAGCATCTGCAGGCACCACCGCTAAATGTTTTACACAACCAGTAGCCTTAGCCACGGCCGCCTGGCCACTTAAATGCTCACAGTTATCGCCCTGCCAAGAATCAGCCTCAATAACCAGCGGTGAAGAACTCATAGGCACCACTCGCCCATGAATATTGAGCAGCCTACCTACCCAGTCAAGACCCGCCAAATCATCTTCAAGCAACTGCCATAGCGCCAAAATCAGCAGGTTTCCCAGGGCGTGATTATCCAACTCTCCCTGGCCTTTAAAACGGTGCTGTAAAACGTCACGCCAAGTGGTGCCCCAGTCGGTGGAGTCATCACAAAGCGCAGCTAAAGCCATACGCAAATCCCCCGGTGGCAGACAGTCAAACTCGCGGCGCAGGCGCCCAGAAGAGCCGCCATCATCGGCAACCGTAACCACTGCGGTGGGGTCAATGTCGATGCTACGCAACGCCTTTAAGGTGGCAGACAAGCCATGGCCACCACCCAGGGCTACTACCCGATCACGGCGGGTACCACCTGGTTCATCAGTTTTCACAAAGTTATTACTTAACGCCACACTCATCACTCCCGTCCCAAGTCACGGTGATAGGTACGCACGCTGAAACCGGCTGCCTGCAAATGCGCAGCCACGCGCTCTGCGCTAGCCACCGAGCGGTGCTTACCACCGGTGCATCCCATCGCAATCGTGACGTTCGGTTTAAGTTCATCTAAATAGTGTGGCAGAACCGGAACCAGCAGGTTGGCATATTGGTCAACAAATTGAGCTGCACCGGGCTGAGCAAAGACATATTCAGCCACCGGCGCATCGCGACCAGTTAAATGGCGCAGCTCCCCCACCCAGTAAGGGTTAGGAATAAAACGTACGTCGCATACATAATCTGCATCCAGCGGAATGCCGTATTTGAAACCAAAGCTCATCACGTTGATCTTTAACGCCAAATCAGACTCGGTAGCCACCAGATCACGGATCTGGCGTGACAGGTCATGCACGGAGCAATTTGAAGTATCAATCACGTCATCAGCGCGGGCACGTAGATCGCCTAGCAGTGCGCGCTCGCGGTTAATACCTTCCAAAATCGAGCCCCGTCCCTGCAGTGGGTGCGGGCGGCGTGAAGACTCAAAACGACGCACCAGGGCAGCATCTGAAGCGTCTAAGAAAATAACCCGGTAGTTTACGTCCGTGTCACGCAGACGCTTTAGATAGTCAAAGAACTGGCTGAAAAAGTCACGGCTACGCACGTCCACCACCACAGCCAGGCGGTGCACTCCCCCGCCGTCAGCAGTCATCATGCCTGCCAGGGCCGGCAGCATCTGAGGTGGCAGGTTATCAACCACATACCAGTCAAGATCTTCCAAAGCCATGGCGGCACGTGAACGCCCGGCCCCAGACATGCCGGTGACAATTAATAATTCAGGACGCTGAGCAGGCTCAACCGGTGCGGCCTGCGCATCTAGTACAGGAATACCGTGAGGGACAGTGTTAAGTGATGCGCTTTCGCTGTGGGTCATGAACTCATAATCGCATGTTTGGGTGCGTGTTAACAGCCTGCGGTTATTTATGGCTATTCTTTTTAGCTCCACCCGCCGGATGTGCATCCAGGTGATCCTTGATGGCCTGCGCTAATGCAGGTCCTACCCCTTTAGCCTGGGTTAGCTGCTCAACGCTAAGTTCACGCATGGCCGCTACTGAACCAAATTGACGTAGTAATGCGCTCTGCTTGGCGGGGCCTAAACCAGGTACCTCATCTAGTACTGAACGGGTCATAGCTTGCGCCCGGCGTTTGCGGTGGTGAGTGATGGCGGCGCGGTGAGATTCGTCGCGCAAATATTGCAGCAGATATAGGGCCGCTGAAGTGCGCGGGAAAATCACCGGAAATTGGTGGCCGGGCACCCACACTTCCTCCAGGCGCTTAGCTAAGCCAATTACGGGGATGTCAGCGCCCATCTCTTCAATTACGGCCTGGGCGGCATTGACTTGAGGCAGACCACCGTCAACCACAATCAGTGAAGGGGCGTAGGCAAAGCGTTTAGGTTTGCCCGTTTGCGGGTCAATGGGGCCGGAGGTAATGGTGACGCCGTCCTCGTCTTCCCCACTCATTTCCGGGTGCCCAGAGGCAGCCAGGTAGCGGCGTACTCGACGGCTAAGCACTTCACGCATAGCAGCGGTGTCATCACTTGCGCCGTTACCGTCTTCACCGCGAATAATGAATTTGCGATATTCACTCTTGCGGGGGACGCCGTCTTCAAAAACCACCATTGAGGCCACCTGGTGGGTGCCCTGGGTGTGGGAGACGTCATAGCATTCAATGCGCAGCGGGGCGGTTTCTAGTTCTAAAACTTGGGCGAGTTCTTCTAGCGCCGCTGAGCGCTGGGTTAGGTCACCTACGCGCTTGGCTTTATGTAGGCGCATGGCGTCTTCAGCGTTTTTTAGCACTGTGCCCAGTAAGGCGCGTTTGTCGCCCCGGTGCGGCACCCTAATTTCTACATTGGCGCCACGTAGCGAACTAAGCCAGTCGCGTAAAGCGTCTAGGTTTTGGGGCAGGGTGGGCACCAGGATTTCTCGCGGTACAGCTGAGGTGTCGCTGTGGGCGACGTCGTCCACGCTGGTAGGGGCCTGCGTGTTACCGCGTCCAGGGGTAGCGTCCCCATAAACCTGCTCGATTAGGTTTTCCAGTAGGGCGCCGTCGTCTAAAGGCTCAACTAATTCCACCACCCAGCCGCGCTGACCGCGAATACGCCCGCCACGCACATGAAAGACCTGCACAGCGGCCTCTAGCTCGTCGCGTACCAGGGCAAAAACGTCGGCATTAGTGGCGTCCGGAAGTACCACGGCGTTAGCTTCAATTACCTTTTTCAAGGCGGCAATATCGTCACGCAAGCGCGCAGCCCGCTCATAGTCCAGCTTTTGAGCTGCGGCCTGCATCTGTTTCTCAAGCTCACGCACGTAGGGACCGGTACGCCCAGACATGAAAGAGCAAAAATCTTCCGCTAGGGCGTAGTGATCTTCTATTGAAATGCGCCCTACACAGGGAGCTGAGCATTTATCTATATAGCCCAGCAAGCAGGGGCGACCTGAGGCTTGGGCCCGTTTTAGTACCCCTTGGGAGCAGGTGCGTACCGGGAATACCCGCAGTAGTTGATCAACTGTGTCGCGAATAGACCAGGCTTGCACAAATGGCCCAAAGTAACGCACTTTAGGTTTACGTGCCCCACGCATAACCTGAACGCGAGGAATGGCATCGCCCATGGTTACAGCCAGGTAGGGGTAGGACTTGTCGTCCTTATACATGACATTGAAGCGCGGGTTAAATTCCTTAATCCAGGAATATTCCAGGGCCAAGGATTCCACCTCGGTTTGCACCACAGTCCACTTAACTGCCACTGCGGTGGTCACCATTTTTTGGGTGCGTGGATGTAGTGCGCTTAGATCCTGGAAGTAGTTACTCAGGCGCTGGCGCAGATTTTTGGCCTTGCCAACATAGATGACTCTGCCCTGCTCATCGAGAAAACGATAGACGCCCGGAGAAGTAGGAATTTGGCCAGGAGCTGGTTTATAAGTAGATGGATCTGCCATGACAATACAAAATGATATAAAAAAACCCAGCTTTAAAGCTGGGAAACGCGTGGGCGATACTGGGATCGAACCAGTGACCTCTTCCGTGTCAGGGAAGCGCGCTCCCGCTGCGCCAATCGCCCGAGCGGATGACGGGACTCGAACCCGCGACCCTCACCTTGGCAAGGTGATGCTCTACCAACTGAGCCACATCCGCATTAACTCCCCTTGTGGGGTGCAGGTAGAAACTTACCCGCCCCACACATGTTGACGCAAATCGAAATATAGTTACATGCATCACACCAAGGTTTGGGGAGTTACCCATACAATTGCCTCATGCTTAATGCCCCCACGCAAATTTGGCCTGGCAACCGCGCCCCACTAGGTGCAACCTTTGACGGTTCGGGCACGAATTTTGCCCTCTATTCTGCCGTTGCCACCAAGGTTGAGTTGTGCCTATTTGACCACGAAGGCAATGAGGATCGTATTGAATTAACCGAGGTAGATAACGACGTCTGGCACTGTTACCTACCGGGCATCGTCCCTGGTCATCAGTATGGTTACCGCGTCTACGGTCCCTACGATCCAGCCAATGGACATCGCTGCGATCCCAGCAAGCTGCTGCTAGATCCTTACGCCAAAGCCATTAGTGGCACGGTGAAAAACGACCCCAGCTTGTTCTCCTACGACTTTGCTGATCCTAGCCAGCGCAATGAGGAGGACTCAGCCGATTCCACTATGCGTTCAGTGGTGGTTAGCCCCTTCTTTGACTGGGGCCGTGACCGTCCCCCGGCTCATCCCTACCACGAAACCATTATTTATGAAGCTCACGTAAAGGGATTCACTAAGCTACACCCGGATATTCCCAAGGAACTACAGGGCACCTACCTGGGTCTGGCTCACCCGGCCGCCATTAAACACCTGACTGATCTAGGCGTAACCGCAATTGAGCTAATGCCGGTGCACCAGTTCGTTAATGACACCAGCTTGCAGGACAAGGGCCTAAGTAACTATTGGGGTTACAACACCATTGGTTTCTTCGCCCCTCACAATGGTTACGCCACCTATGGGCAAAACGGCCAGCAGGTCAACGAGTTCAAGACCATGGTCAAAAACCTGCACGAGGCCGGCATTGAGGTAATTTTGGATGTGGTTTACAACCACACCGCTGAAGGCAACCACATGGGGCCCACCCTTTCCTTCAGGGGTATCGATAACGCCTCCTACTACCGTCTTGTCGACGGCGATCAGGCCCACTACTTTGACACCACCGGTACAGGTAACTCCCTACTGATGCGTTCACACGCAGTTTTGCAGCTGATTATGGACTCGCTGCGCTACTGGGTTACCGAAATGCATGTGGACGGTTTCCGCTTTGACCTGGCTTCCACTTTGGCTCGCCAATTCCATGAGGTAGATAAGCTCTCTACCTTCTTTGAGATTATTGCCCAAGACCCGGTGCTTAGTGGCGTCAAGCTAATTGCTGAGCCCTGGGATGTGGGCGACGGCGGTTACAACGTAGGTGAATTCCCCGCCCTGTGGAGCGAATGGAACGGTAAGTACCGTGACACCATGCGTGACTTCTGGCGCGGTGAGCCTTCTACCTTGGGTGAGTTTGCTGCCCGTATTTCTGGCTCAGCTGACCTATATCAGCACTCTGGACGTGCGCCGATGGCCTCGATCAACTTCATCACCGCCCACGACGGCTTTACCTTAAATGACTTGGTGTCCTACAACAACAAGCACAATGAGGCCAACGGTGAAGGTAATGCCGACGGCGAATCAAACAACCGCTCTTGGAACTGCGGTGAAGAAGGGCCGAGTGAAGATCCGGAAGTTTTGTCTCTGCGCAGCCGCCAGATTAAGAACTTCCTCACCACCATGTTCTTTAGCCAGGGTGTGCCCATGATCTGTCACGGTGACGAAATGGGACGCACCCAGGCAGGCAATAACAATGTTTACTGCCAAGACAATGAGCTTTCCTGGGTTAACTGGAATCTAAATGCCACCCAGCAAGATCTGCTGCACTTTACCCGCAAGGTAATCAAGCTACGCAAAGACCACCCGGTGTTGCGCCGTCGTCGCTTCTTCTACGGTGACGCCGCCCACGGAGGTGAGAGCAAGCTGCAAGAAATCGGCTGGCTACGTCCCTCAGGTGAGCATATGCGTGATGAGGACTGGACCGCCTGGTATGCGCGCTCACTGATGGTTTATGTAAACGGCCACGCTATCTCTGAGCCGAACCTACGCGGCGAAAAGATCGTGGATAACTCATTCCTGCTGCTGGTTAACGCCTCCGAGGAAGACATCGAGTTCACCATTCCCACCGAGCCTACTGGCAGTAGTAAAGCCTGGAAGGTGGTAATTGACACCCAACCCACTAAGGGCTTGCCACGAAAGCTCAAGCCTAAAGCCAAAGTTGAGGTTGAGTCGCACTCGCTGTGTCTGCTGATGAACTGAAGCCCTAGATATGGTGCTTTAAATGCGGCGTGGCTAGCGTATTTTGCGCTAGCCCGCCGTTACATTGGCAGGGTGAGTCTGCATATAGCTCCCCCACCTGCCGATCTGGAGACAGCCCCCAGCCGGGATGGCCAAGAACCGAACGAGTTTATTAAGGCGCTAGAATCCTTGCGTCTAGCGCAGGTGCCTCCTAGCGTGACTGTGGAGGAAGTTGAGGCGCCGCGCGGGGTGAGTCAATACTCTGCAGCCATAGACTCACGCACACTACTGATGGCTAATGGGGAGTCAGTAGGGACCGGATCCTTCGTAATCCTCTACGATCAGGAACAAATCTCCCTGTGGGGTTCACCTTTCCGCCTGGTAGCTGGGGTGCGTGCACAGATAGATGAAGAGGCCAGCACTGATCCTTACTTGGGTCAAATCACCTGGGCACGCTTGCCTGAAGAATTAGATCAGGCCGGCGCCGGCTACTCAAATGTGTCTGGAACTGTAACTCGCACACTTTCAGAGAGCTTTGGTGGCATAGAATTAACCCGTGCCAAGGCACACGTAGAGTTGCGCTGTTCCTGGTCCCCCACCAGTGAGGATCTGGCCCCGCATATGGTGGCTTGGCTGCACTTGGTGTCCCAAATGGCTGGGATACGTCCGTTTAAAGATGTGGAAGTGGTTGTATGAGCACTGGTGAACCCTCGCGGAAAATTACAGTTCCAGCAAACGGTTTACCAGATCTGACTGACACCCCCCAGAAACTTCGTTTAGCCGCTAAGCGTTTACGCGCCGGTACCGGTCCCGTGGCGGTAGATACTGAACGCGCTTCAGGTTACCGTTACGGTCAGGATGCTTATCTGGTGCAGTTACGTCGCGACGGCGTGGGCACCTTACTGATTGACCCAGTAGGTACAGGCCGTGATTTTAGCTGCATCAATGATGCTCTAACTGGAGTGGAGTGGATTTTACATGCGGCAGATCAGGATATGCCCTGCCTAGCCAAGCTTGGTATGCGCCCAGACGCACTTTTTGACACTGAGCTGGCTGCCCGTATTTTAGGACGCGAAAAGCGCGGGCTAGGACACCTGATTGAAGACACTTTAGGCTGGCATTTAGCCAAAGAGCACTCTGCTGCTGACTGGTCAGTGCGGCCGCTGCCTACTTCCTGGCTTAACTACGCTGCGCTAGATGTGGAGCTACTAATTGACCTACGTTCAGCTCTACTAACTGAGCTAGAACTAGCCGGAAAACTACAGTGGGCGCTAGCCGAATTTGAATTTGAACGCACCGCTCCCCCACGCCCTGAACGTGTAGATCCTTGGCGTCACATGCATGGGGCAGGTAAGGTAACCACCGCTCGTGGACGAGCAATTTTGCGTAACCTATGGCTTACCCGTGAAGAAATAGCTAAAGCGCAAGATCTACCACCAGTGAAGGTACTGCCGCATTATGCGATCGTAGCCGTGGCTAAACGTATGCCAAATTCACGTAAACAGCTACGGGCTATTCGAGAGATGTCCTCGCGCGATGCTCGCGCATATATGGAGCAATGGTGGAAGGCAGTTGATAGCGCTATGAAACTGCCTGAATCACAGCTACCTAAACCCATAGATTTAGCTCCTGCAGGTAAAGTACCAGAACTACGGGTATGGTCACGACGCTACCCGCTACATTTTGAAGTACTACAAGCAGTACGCGAAACTGTGCACAGCTACGCTGCACAGTTAACTTTAATCCAGGAAAACCTGCTTTACCCTGGTTTGCAACGAAAATTAGCCTGGTACTGGTACCCAGGCATGGATGTGGCCGAATACCTAGCTGATAACGGTGCTAGGGCATGGCAAATTCACCAGTTAGCCCCGGCTTTGCAGCTGCGCTTAGAAGGATTAGGCCTTACACAAGCGCAGCTGCAAGCTGACCGGGAATATAAGCGTGGAGCTGGCTCTAAAAAACGTTAAAACCGTAGCTTCTAAAGCTTCTAAAAAGCTCGCGTACCTCGTCAGTGTGCTCAGGGCTAGGCGGCTTTACGTCGCGTAGCTTGTATTCCAAGCCCAAGGCATCCCACTTATCGGTGCCCATCTGGTGGAAAGGCAACACTTCAAAACGAGTCACGTTCTTCCAGGGCTTTACGATTTCGGCCACTGCCCGCATATTGTCTGGGTCATCGGTTAGACCGGGAACCAGCACAAAACGGATCCAAACCTCAATACCTTTAGCAGCTAGACGGTTACCAAACTCAATGGTGGGGGCTAGTTCACGTCCAGTTACCTGCTTGTAGGTTTGCGGATCGCCGCTTTTTACATCAAGCAACACCAGATCCACATCATCGAGCATCTCATCGTCTGCATGTGCACCCAGATAGCCGGAAGTATCCAGGCAGGTGTGAATACCCATCGCTTTGGCGCCCTTAACCAGGCGCTTAGCGAAGGCCGGCTGCATTAGTACTTCTCCCCCAGACAGGGTGATGCCGCCCTTGGTGGCCTTAAACAGACCCCGGTAGCGGCGCATACGACGCAGCAGTTCATCAGCCTCGATCGGCTCACCATCCTTCATCAGGAAGGTGTCAGGGTTGTGACAGTACAGGCAGCGCAGTGGGCAACCGGCCAGGAACACGGTCATGCGTGTGCCCGGACCATCCACTGCAGTTACCAGTTCCCAGGAGTGGATAGAACCTAGGGAACCGTCACGCATTTTCGCTAGACGTTGCGAACGCTCGATATCGGTGAGCTCTACCAGCCCACCGGTACCAGCGCCGCGCAGGCGGGCACCTGGCGCCAGGAAGTCCTGGTCACGCGGCCCCGCCTGCGTAGAAGTTGTTACTGAAGTCATTTGCCTGTAACAGACAACTTTCCTCAGGCGCTCTGGTGGAAGGTACGAGCCAGAACGTCCAGCTGCTGCTCGCGGGTTAGCTTAACGAAGTTAACGGCGTAGCCAGAAACGCGAACGGTCAGGTTCGGGTACTTCTCGGGGTTCTCGATGGCGTCCTCAAGGGTGGAGCGGTCTAGCACGTTGATGTTGGCGTGGTACAGACCCTTGATGCCCTGCTGAGCCTCGCGGTTAGCCTTCATGGAAGCTAGGCGCTCTTCGTAAGTGGTGGCCATTTTCTTTCTCCTTTTAGAGATTGCCGGAATTTCCGGCGGCCCGCCGCCACCTGGGTTAAGCGGCGGGCGTTAGGTTTATGGATTTAAACTGTGCGGGTTAAAAACCCTGGGTTGCGTCTTCCACGCAAGACTCGTCGGCTAGGAAACCGGCGTCGAGGATACCAACCAGGTTGGCTACCTGCTCTTCCTTGGTACGGCCCAGACCCTGCGGGGTGATGGTGTTGGTCAGCGAGATGCCGTCTAGAGCATCGTTGTAGTCCAACTTACCGACGCTGAGCATGGAGGCGACCATACCGTGGGTGTCCATACCGTTCTCCGGGTTAGCACCGGGAGAGAACGGGGTGCCCTTGCGGTGACCGGACGGGAAGGAACCGGTGGCCTTACCGTAAACCACGTTGGAGGTAATGGTTAGTACGGACTGGGTCGGGATCGCGTCGCGGTAGAGCGGGATGGCGCGAATCTTGCTCATTACGGTGTGAACCACGGTGGCCGCAATGTCGTCGGCGCGGTCGTCGTCGTTACCGTAGATCGGGAAGTCGCCCTCAGTACGGTAGTCAACCACCAGGCCAGACTCGTCGCGGATGGGGTAAACCTTGGCGTACTTAATGGCGGACAGAGAGTCAGCCACGATGGATAGACCAGCGATACCGCAACCCATGGTGCGCACGATTTCCTTGTCGTGCAGCGCCATCTCAATGGCCTCATAAGCGTAACGGTCGTGGCAGTAGTGGATGATGTTGAGGGCCTCAACGTAGGTGCCCACAACCCAGTCCAACATCTGCTCGTACTTTTCCCAAATGTCGTTGAAGTCCAGCGGGCCGTCGCCCTCAACACCCTGGTGGTCGGGAACGATGAGCTTGCCGCTCATTTCGTCACGGCCGCCGTTGATGGCGTAAAGCAGGGCCTTAGCAGCGTTAACGCGGGCGCCGAAGAACTGCATCTGCTTACCTACACGCATCGGGGACACGCAGCAGGCGATAGCAGCGTCGTCGCCCCAGTGCTCACGAATCTGGGGGTCAGACTCGTACTGGATTGAAGAAGTCTCGATGGAGATGGCGGCGCAGAAGTCCTTGTAACCCTCGGGCAGGTTCTCATCCCAGAAGATGGTGATGTTCGGCTCGGGAGCCGGGCCCAGGTTACGCAGGGTCTGCAGCAGACGGAAGGAGGTCTTGGTGACCAGGGTACGGCCGTCGTCGCCGAAACCAGCGTCAGACCAGGTGGCCCAGTAGGGGTCGCCGGAGAAGATCTGGTCGTAAGCGATGGTGCGCAGGAAGCGAACAATACGCAGCTTCATGACCAGGTTGTCGATCAGCTCCTGGGCGCGAGACTCAGTGATCTTACCGGCCTTTAGGTCACGCTCGAAGTAGACATCTAGGAAGGCAGACAGACGACCAATGGACATGGCCGCGCCGTCCTGGCTCTTAACAGATGCCAGGTAGGCGAAGTAGGTCCACTGCACAGCCTCGTGAGCGTCCTTGGCCGGACCGGAGATGTCATAGCCGTAGGAAGCGGCCATGTTCTTGAGCTTCTTAAGAGCCTTGATCTGCTCAGCGTGCTCCTCGCGGAAACGAGCCCAGTGCTCAGAGAAGGGCTGGCCGACGACGGAGTCCTTGTCCTTAAGCTTCTGCGCAATCAGGTAGTCAACACCGTACAGAGCCACGCGGCGGTAGTCACCGATAATACGGCCACGACCATAGGCGTCAGGCAGACCGGTAATGATGTGGCTGGAACGAGCCGCACGAATGTTGGGGGTGTAGATGTCGAAAACGGCATCGTTGTGGGTCTTGCGGTACTTGGTGAAGATCTCCTTCACAGCAGGGTCATATTCCTTGCCTGCTTCGTGAATAGCGGTCTCAACCATACGCCAGCCGCCATTGGGCATCATGGCACGCTTGAGGGGGCTGTCAGTCTGTAGACCAACTACCACATCGTCCTCATCGCTGATGTAACCGGGCTTAAAAGCATCGATATCAGTAGGGGTGTGAGTATCTACATCGAGGATGCGTACTTTGCGCTCCTCAGACAGGTAGTCCTTCTCCAGGGTCTCCCACAGGCTCGTGGTCTTCTCAGTGGGGCCAGCTAGGAACTCCTCACCGCCTAGGTAAGGGGTGTAGTTGCGCTGAATGAAGTCACGAACGTCGATCTCTTCATTCCAATTGCCAAGGTTAAAACCCTGCCAAGCTTCAGGCACCTGCGTGGCGTTTGCCACTGCCTCTGTAGTCATCCAAATCCTCCTGTTCGGTCGGCATTAGCCGCCCGACATTGGTGGTTCATCGTCCTGTGGGCGAGACAGCGACTCCTTCGCGCCGTCTCCTTAACTCTAAGTCTTTCTGCTTAACTTCTGTCTAAGTTAAGCCCTAAAACCGGCGTTAGGTCCCTCACAAGCAAACGTTAGTCCTATCGAACAGGCGCATAATTGCAGCGTTTTAAGTAGGGTTCCCTAGGTCACGCAAGGACTATAGTCCCACAAAAGGGTGAGCTATGGCTAGGCTTTCACTGCTCGAAAAAATCCTGCACCCGAGCCACAATCCCACTGGTATCCATGCCCATATCAGCCATTAACTGCTCGCGAGTAGCGGTGCTTAGGAACTGTTTAGCAATACCAATACGTACCGTGGGAACAAAAAGTTTAGCCAGCTCCATCTGATCGCGCAGCGCGGACCCAAAGCCACCATCAACCAGCCCATCTTCAGCACTAACCACCAGGTCATAGCCTCGCGTTAGCTCAACTAGAGCCGGATTAATCGGCAGCAGCCAGCACGGATCAATCACATCAGGGGCGTATCCCAACGTCTCTAGCTGCGCCGCTGCCGCTAGCATCGGCTCAGCCATAGCCCCAGCCGCCACTAGTAGCACACGCTTACCAGCCCCCTGCTTGTGACTACGGTAGAGCCAGTCCATTCCCGCTAGGCTCTCAAGTGCGTTAATAGGCGCAGGCATGGATCCCTTACGGTAACGCACCAGGCTAGGGCCGTCGTCGATAGCCACAGCCTGACGCAACTGACTACGCAAAGTGGCTTCGTCACGCGGGGCTGCCAAACGCATACCGGGAATCATGGCAGCCATGGCGATATCCCACATGCCATTGTGGCTAGCCCCATCAGCGCCAGTAATACCAGCTCGATCAAGCACCACCGTCACCGGTGCGCGGTGCATCGCCACATCCATCAAAAGCTGGTCATAGGCACGGTTTAAGAAAGTCGCGTACAAAGCCACCACCGGGTGCATGCCCGCAAAAGCCATACCGGCCGCCATAGTCAGTGCATGCTGCTCAGCAATACCCACATCAATAACCCGCTGCGGATAGACCTCCGACAGCAGGTTTAGACCCACCGGGGCCTGCATGGCGGCAGTAATACCCACCACCGAGTCATTTTCGCGGGCAATAGCCAAGATTTCTTCAGCAAAAACCTTGGTCCAGCCAAACCGTGAAGGCACTACCGGCAAGCCAGTTTCGGGGTGAATCTTGCCAACCGCATGGAAGCGATCGGCCACATCCTCCTCAGCCGGGCTATAGCCGCGCCCCTTTTCAGTTTTAACGTGAACAATCACCGGATCTTCATAGTCACGGGCCAGCTGCAGCGCCGCCTCTAGGGCCTGCAAATCATGGCCATCAACCGGACCGGTGTATTTAATGCCCAGATCCTCAAAGATAACCTCGGGAACTACCAAATCCTTAAGTCCCCGCTTAAGTCCATGCAACGCCCCAAAAGCCTTACGACCTGCCGCCCCCTGGCTAAGCAGTACCGACTTTATACGCCCTAAAGTACGTTCATATTCAGCCGAAGTGCGTAGCGCATCTAGGTGATGGGCTAGCCCGCCAATGGTAGGAGCATAGGAGCGACCGTTGTCGTTAACCACGATCACCAGGTGTTTATCGGGAGAAACCGCAATGTTGTTCATGGCTTCCCAAGCCATGCCGCCGGTCATGGCCCCGTCACCAATCACAGCTACCACGTGCGAGCGAGTGTCCCCCTTTAAAGCCTTAGCGTGAGCTACGCCGTCGGCCCAAGACAGTGCGGTAGAAGCGTGAGAGTTCTCAACGACGTCGTGAGCAGACTCAGCGCGTGAGGGGTATCCCGAGAGCCCCCCACGCTCCCGCAGAGCGGAAAAATCCTGCCGACCAGTAAGCAGCTTGTGCACATATGACTGATGCCCAGTATCAAAAATTATGGTGTCCTGGGGAGAATCAAATACCCGGTGCAGCCCAATAGTCAGCTCCACTACCCCCAAATTAGGGCCCAAGTGACCACCAGTTCGGGCTACTGATTGGATCAGGTACTGGCGAATTTCCTCAGCTAGCTCAGGTAATTGCTGCGCCCCTAGAGCCTTGAGATCATCGGGATTACTGATCGACTCCAGAAGTGTGCCCAATTGTCTCGACCCTTTCTTGAGCGTCTTGCGTTTGACCGTCTTGGTGGTTCCAGGCGGCGGGGACCATGCGATAGCCTCTGCTAATTTTCCACGCTAATCGCTCAAGCTTCAAACCAGCTAGGGCCTAATACTAGCCGTGAACAGATAGAAACCAAGCAGATTAAGTGCCGCCATGGCCTTAACGCAGACGCCTGGCAAGTGCCTCACATAGCGATAATTTGTTATCGAAACGTGTATAAGAGGCTAAAAACCGGTTACTCTTTAGCTACGCAAACGGTTTCGAGCGTTGATTGGAAGCATCCATGACTCAACAAGCACCTTACGGTACCTGGCCATCGGCGGTAACGCCGGAGCTAATCACTTCGCGTACCGTGCACCTGTCGCAGCTGCGCATTGATGGCGCGGACACCTATTGGGTTGAACGCCGCTCTAACCGGGGTGGGCGTCAAGTACTGCTGCGCCGTGGCAGCGACGGTTCTATTGGTGAAATTCTTCCTCCCGCGCCTTCAGGCTCGCTGGTGGATGTACGTTCACGCGTGCACGAGTACGGCGGTAAGGCTTACGCCGTTAACAATGGCGTGATTGTGGTTTGTGACTGCAATGATGGGCGCGTCTATCGTTTTGATCTAAAGCGTCGCATTGCTGGCCTAGTGCCGCTGACCGGTTACGGCGACATGCGTCATGGTGACCTAGAGATCGACGCCGCCCGTGGGCTGGTCTACGCGGTACGTGAAGACCACCGTGGGGCTGAGACTGTAAACACCCTGGTAGCTATTCCGCTCGATGGTTCTGCAGCCCGTGACGACTCCAAAGTAAAAACCATCTTTGCTGAGGCGGACTTTGTAGCTGCCCCTACCGTCAGCCCCGACGGCGAACACCTGGCCTGGATCACCTGGAACAGCCCCTACATGCCATGGGCTTATTCCACTTTGCATGTAGGTAACCTCAACGAGGACGGCACCATTGGAATCCAGCGCACGCTAGCCGATGAGGAAGGCGTGTCTGTTTCTGAGCCGCGTTGGGCTGACAACGTAGATCTGTGCTTCATCTCCAACAAGTCCGGCTACCGCAACCTTTACCGCACAGAGGGCTTCCCGCCTTTGGGTGTGCACGGCGATGACTGGGGTGAGCACCTGCGGGTACGTGCCCTACACCCGATGGACGCTACCTTCTCACGTCCGGCTTGGGAGCTAGGGCTGCACTCTTACGATGTTCTCGACGGCGAACACTTAATCGCCTCTTGGGCCAGTAACGCGGTGTGGCACCTGGGCACTGTCAAGTTGTCTAATGGTGAGCTTGAAGAGTGGCATACCGGCTGGCAGCCTGTTGGTAATGTGGCCAGCGATGGTGGGCGCGTAGTGGTTTTGGCGGCCACCGAAACCAATGGCCCCTCCATCATTGAGGTGGTTGACGGTAAGGTTTCCGTGCTGCGTTCTTCAGGAGCCAGCGAGCCTGACCTACACTCCATCGCCTTTGCTAATCCCCTAACCTGGCCTACCAGTGATGAGCAGATAGCACACGGCTTCTTCTACCACCCCGATAACATCGTTGAAAGCGAGGAAGGCGCCTTAGAGCTCCCCCCACTGATCGTTAATGTTCACGGGGGCCCCACCACTGTTGCCGACCCCACCTACAACCTTGACGTGCAGTACTGGACCAGCCGTGGTTTTGCCTACCTGGACGTGAACTACCGTGGTTCTAGCGGTTTTTCTACCTCCTACCGCAAGGCAATTTATGGCCGCTGGGGTGAGGTGGATGTTGCTGACGTAATCAGCGGCGCCAAGTACCTGGTAGAGCGCGGCCTGGTAGATCCCGCACGTATTGCTGTGCGTGGCGCTAGCGCTGGTGGTTTCACCGCACTTAACGCTGTAGCTGCCTCTGACGTGTTCTCTGCGGTGTGCACCCGCTACGCCATTGCCGACTTGAAGCTACTGGCGCAAAGCAAGATGCCTAAGTTTGAGGCGCACTACCTGCAAACTCTGATTGGCTATGAGAATCTAGATGATCCGGTAGTGGCCCAGCGTTCTCCTATCAACCACGTTGATGAGATTAACGCGCCGCTACTACTGTTGCAGGGTAGCTCAGACCCGATCGTGCCGGTAAACCAGGCTGAATCTATGTTTGATGCGGTTGACGCTAAGGGGCTACCGGTAGCCTTGGAAATCTTCCGCGGTGAAGAGCACGGTTTCCGCTTGGCTCAAAACATCACTAAGGCTTTAGAAGCTGAGCTCAGCTTTTACTGCCAGGTTTGGGGTATCCACCGCGAGGAGAAGCTCTACTCCCCCGCGATCTTGAACCTTAAGTAGCCTTAGCAGCACAAATGCTTAGGGGCGGCTCCTTTTAGGAGCCGCCCCTACTAGTTTGTAGCTGTAACTGTTGGTTACTAGTCACTGTCTAGACAGTTTTAAGTACAGCTTTATTCAGTTTTTACCCATGCAGCTGGTGTTTAGTTAGCGGTTTTTTCTGCCAGCTCGCGTTTGATGTCGGTAATGCGCTCAGCGTTTTGCACAATGCGACGCGGGTTTGAAGCCCACATCCACACAGCACCGAGCAGGCAAGCCACCAGTGGCACATAATCTAGAGCTACTCCGCCACCAGCCCAGGCGCGCCCATAAGTAGCTTCATTGAAAGCGAAACCAGCCAGGCACTGGATGGTGGCCACCGTCAAAGCCACCCCACCTAGAATGCGCATGCGCCGCCCATTGTGCGCCACAGCCACAGCAATCACTGTGTAAACCACTACCGCTAGCCAATCCATGTAAGTGCCTAGCTCATAGTTGGTGGTATTGAAAACCGGAATCAAGATAACTAACGCCAGTGCCGCATAGAGCACCACCATTAACCTGCCCCAGCCATAGGCAGTACGACGGTCATCCTTAACCGTTCGCACTGGTGAGGCACTTGGGGTGCGCTCTTGAGTATCAGCCACGTTTATACCTTTCCCATTTGTAACCAACAGGAATTCTAACGCAACTATGCAGCCCACACGGCCCATAAGACCTAGAGGGCAGGTAACATGAGGGACATGAGTGAACTAATTGCTTCCAAAGAGGCACTTACCACGGTCGAGGTAAATAACTTGATCTTGTTGGCGAGTGCCGGCGCCGACGGCGTCGTACTACACCTGCCCGAGCACAAGGGTTTGGAAGGGCTAGGCCAGTCAGCTACCCAGACGCTGGCTGAAACCGCTCAGGAACTAGGCTTTAAAGCCTCGCTAGATCAGGTGTTGCGCCTGCCCGCAGGGATTGTTTCTGGGCTGAGCGCCAAGAATATTTTGCTAGTTGGGGTTGGTAAGCAGCAGCTGAGCCAGGAAACTCTGCGCCGCGCCGCTGGCCGCGCTACCCGTGAGCTATCTGGCACTGACAGCGCTGCTATTGCTTTCCCCACCCCCACCGCCCAGGACAGTGTAGCGGTAGCTGAAGGCGCCCTGCTGGGAGCTTATGTGTGGGCTCGACGCGTCCCTGCTTCACCTGAGCCGGTAGCCAAGATTTACGTTCTAGGCGCCTGCCCTGAAGAAATTGAGCGCGCCCAGAAGGTAGTTAACGGCGTCAACATTGCCCGTGACCTGGTCAACGACCCGCCCAACAAGCTCGTTCCTGCTGATTTTGCTAACTTTGCCAAGCAGGCAGTGAAGCAGCTGCCGGTTGACTACCAGGTGTGGGAAGAAAAGCAGCTGGTTAAGGAAGGCTTTGGCGGCATTATTGGGGTTGGTAAGGGATCTATTCACCCCCCGCGTCTGGTGCGCCTGGACTACCACCCCAAGTCCGCTAAGTCCCACGTAGCCCTGATTGGTAAGGGCATCACCTTCGACTCGGGCGGCCTATCCATTAAGCCTGCATCTTCCATGCCTGAGATGAAGTCGGATATGGCTGGCGCTGCTGCGGTGCTGGGTACTGTAATTGCTGCCGCCAGCTTAGGGGTGGATGTGCACGTAACTGGCTGGTTGGCCCTGGCTGAAAACCTGCCTGCTAACGACGCCACTCGCCCTAGCGACGTAATCACCATGTTCAATGGCAAGACGGTTGAGGTCACCAACACCGACGCCGAGGGCCGCCTGGTTATGGCCGATGCACTGGCAAAGGCTGTAACTGAGAACCCTGACGCCGTGCTCGACATTGCTACCCTAACCGGGGCCCAGATTGTGGCGCTAGGTAACCGCACCTCAGGCGTGATGGGCTGCGAGAGCACCCGCACTGAAGTGGTTGAAGCCGCCAAGGTAGCTGGCGAGGACTTCTGGCCCATGCCACTGCCCGAATACATGGCGGCCGAGTATGACACACCTTTTGCTGACCTGACCAACGCCACTATGGGTAACCGCGCCGGCGGCATGCTTAAGGCTGGTTTGTTCCTTAAGGAATTTGTGGCTGACACCCCTTGGGCTCACCTGGATGTGGCCGGCCCGGCTTATAACGACGGCGCCGCCTGGGGTTACAACCTGCCTGGCGGTACCGGCGCGGGTGTACGCACCATGCTGGCCTTCATTGAGGCTAAAGCCTAAGACAACGACATAAATACCGACATGTCGTGACCACTATCACCGGCTGATCGGGACTGTAGTCCCGATCAGCCGGGCATTTTGGCACACCTCGTTGTTAAACAATGAGACAATTAGGTCATGCACCTACCGCCCCAGTTGGGACGGACCCCCATAATGCGAGGAGCATTTCGTGACTGACACCGTGTACGACTTGGTTATCCTTGGCGCTGGTTCAGGTGGCTACGCTGCCGCCCTACGTGGCGCCCAGCTTGGCCTCAAGGTTGCCCTTATCGAAGCCGATAAGGTTGGCGGCACCTGCTTGCACCGAGGCTGCGTGCCCACTAAGGCAGTACTACATGCCGCTGAAACTGTAGATTCTTTGCGTGAGGCTCCCGCTCTGGGCATTAACGCCCAGCTAACGGGGATTGATATGCCTAAAGTTAAGGCCTACAAAGACGGCATTATTAACCGTATGTATAAGGGCCTACAGGGTCTAATTGCCTCACGTGGCATTGAGTACGTCTCCGGTTGGGGACGCCTAGTTGCCGCTGACACCGTCGAGGTTGATGGGCGTCTATACCGTGGTAAGAACGTGGTTTTGGCTACCGGTTCTACCTCTAAAACTATCGGCCAGGAGATTTCCTACCCGGTTATCACCAGTGAGCAGGCTCTGGAACTAGACCACGTACCTGCCAGCGCGATCATTTTGGGTGGTGGCGTTATTGGGGTTGAGTTCGCTTCAGCGTGGACCAGCCTAGGCAGCCAGGTCACCATTATTGAGGGCCTGCCCCACCTGGTTCCCAATGAGGATGAGGCCATCTCTAAGCAGCTTGAGCGCGCCTTCCGTAAGCGCAAGATTGCTTTCAAGACTTCCACCATGTTTGAGCGCGTTGAACGCACCGCCACCGGCGTGAAGGTATTCACCCGTGATGGGGGCGTATACGAGGCTGAGGTGCTACTGATCGCCGTCGGCCGTGGCCCGGTCACCGAAAACATGGGCTTTGAGCAGGTGGGCGTAAAGATGGAGCGCGGCTTCGTGCTCACCGACGCCTACTGCCGCACTAATGTCCCTGGCGTTTGGGCGGTGGGCGACATTGTCCCCGGCGTACAGCTAGCTCACCGTGGCTTTGCCCAGGGTATTCAGGTCGCTGAAACCATTGCTGGCCTAGAAACCCGCCCGGTTGATGACAACCTGGTACCTAAGGTGACTTTCTGCGAGCCTGAGATTGCCTCGGTGGGTCTAAGCGAAGCCAAGGCTAAAGACAAGTACGGCGCGGACGCCGTCGTCACCAGTGAGTTCAACGTAGCCGGTAACGCTAAGAGCCAGATCCTAGGCACCCAGGGCTTCGTCAAGCTGGTAGCTCTTAAGGATGGCCCCATCGTGGGCTTCCACGCCATCGGCGCCCGCATGGGTGAGCAGGTAGGTGAAGGCCAACTTATGGTTACCTGGGAGGCTTACGCCGACGACGTCGCCGCCCTGGTACACGCCCACCCCACTCAAAACGAGACTCTCGGTGAGGCCGCAATGGCACTTGCCGGCAAGCCCTTACACAACCACGGCTGAGATAGGTAGATAGTAAGACCATGTCACATTCCGTTGAAATGCCCGCCCTGGGCGAATCTGTAACTGAAGGCACCGTTTCTTCTTGGTACAAGGCTGTAGGCGAGCGCGTCGAAGCCGATGAACCGCTGGTATCGGTAGCCACCGACAAGGTAGACACTGACGTGCCCTCCCCTGTCTCTGGTGTAGTTGAGCAGATCCTGGTTCCTGAAGATGAGACCGTTGACGTAGGCACTGTCATCGCCATTATTGGTGACGGCTCTGGCCTAGGTGGCGCCGCTGAAGCTGCGCCGGCACCCGTAGCCGAGCCGGCTCCTGCCCCGGCTCCTGTAGCAGCAGAGCCCACTCCGGCTCCCGCTCCGGCTGAGCCTGCGCCGGCCACCCCGGCCCCCAGCGACGACACCGCTGGCACTGAGGTAACCATGCCAGCTCTGGGTGAATCGGTCACTGAAGGTACCGTTTCTTCTTGGTACAAGGCTGTTGGCGACACCATTGAGGCTGACGAGCCGCTGGTATCGGTAGCCACCGACAAGGTAGACACCGACGTGCCCTCCCCTGTCTCTGGTGTAGTTATTAAGCTGCTGGTTCCTGAGGACGAGACCGTAGATGTTGGCACTCCTATTGCCATCATTGGCGCTCCTGGTGCTACTCCAGTCCCGGCTGCACCTGCCCCGGCTCCTGTAGCAACAGAGCCCACCCCGGCTCCCGCTCCGGTTGCGCCTGCCGCTACTCCCGCCCCGGTAGCTCCGGCACCTGCTGTGGCAACTGAGCCCGCTCCCGCTGCAGTAGCTGAGCCGGCACCTAGCGTTGTCACTAACTCTGCTTATGTAACCCCGCTGGTACGTAAGCTGGCGCGTGAAAAGGGTGTAGATCTAAGTACCGTCACCGGCTCTGGGGTTGGTGGACGCATCCGTAAGGAAGATGTGGAAGCTAAGGCCGCCCAGATCGCCGCTGAGAAGGCTGCTCAGGAAGCCGCTACTAAGACTGCCGCTCCGGCTCCGGCCGCGCCTGCAGCTCCGGCTGCACCTGCCCCGGCAGCTGCTAAGCCGGCTGTGGACACCACCTTGCGTGGCAAGACTGAGAAGATGAGCCGCCTGCGTCAGGTCATCTCCACCCGCATGATCGAGTCCCTGCAGACCTCTGCCCAGCTGACCACCGTGGTGGAAGTCGACGTAACCCGGATCGCTTCGCTGCGCGCTCGCGCCAAGAACGCCTTCCTGGCCGCTAACGGCACTAAGCTGACCTTCCTGCCCTTCTTCGTGCAGGCGGCCACCGAGGCGCTCAAGGCTCACCCCAAGCTCAACGCTTCTATCAACGGCAAGGAAGTTACCTACCACGCGGTAGAGCACATCGGTATTGCCGTAGACACCCCGCGTGGTCTGCTGGTTCCGGTGGTTAAGAACGCTGGCGACCTGAACATTCCGGGTCTGGCTAAGCGCATTAACGACCTCGCTGCCCGCACCCGCGACAACCAGGTCAACCCGCAGGAGCTGAGCGGCTCCACCTTTACCATTACCAACACTGGTAGCGGTGGCGCCCTGTTTGACACCCCCATCATCAACCAGCCTGAAGTAGCTATTTTGGGCCTGGGAGCAATCACCAAGCAGCCGCGCGTGGTGCGTGACGCTGATGGCAACGAAACCATCGGTATCCGCTCGGTGTGCTACCTGGCTCTGTCCTACGACCACCGCCTGGTTGACGGCGCTGACGCTGCCCGTTACCTGATGACCGTCAAGAAGCGCCTGGAAGAGGGCGACTTCGCCGGCGAGCTGGGACTGTAAAACAAGGGACTGTAACCAACAGTTTCTAGGGGGCTTGCAGCTAATGCTGCAAGCCCCCCCCTTTTATGAAGCCGCTGCCCTACGTTATTACTCCAGGGCGCTATATATTCGCTACTCACTAAGCCCCACGCTGCTAGCCAGCTTGGGCACATCAATACGCGGTTGGAAAGATAGCGGGGCACTAAGCCAGGCGGCGTCGTCTTGAATATGGATAGAAATAGATCGCGCCAGGGGGCGAATAAAAGCCTGTACCTAGGTGACATCTAGCTGATGGGTTAGTAAACCTCCACCAGGCGCCAAGGCGAAGAAACCAACACGAAAGTTTGATACTTAGGCTCTGAAGCCTCCACCCGACGTGACTGACCATTTTCAGTGCGCGTAGTGGCACTTTGAGTCACCCGTGCCCGCCAAGCCTGGGCGCCAGGATACTTAGAAGCCAAATGTTCAGGAACAGCCACAGCTGTAAAATCATCCAGGGTTGTTTTCAACCCCGTAATTTTAACGTTTTTAGCTTTGAGCTGGCGCATTAGGTTAGCGTCATCCTTGGCTACAGTGGAATCCGGCTCGCTAACATCAGCCATCTTCTTATCGTCAAGCTCCATAATGGCCTGGTCTCGTTGGGTAGCTAAAGACTGCAATGCCACCCTAGGGTCAGTGTCCGCATCCAGTGTGGCCGAGGCGCTAGCCACCGGGACAGGTTTAGAATCCAGCCAACCTGAATGAGGCAGCCAAACCCCAACCCCCACAGCTAAAGCTGCTACCACCGCTAAAGTGATGAAACTAAAATACCGCTTTCTGCTTTCCATTGCGCGCGGCAAATAGCGGGTAGGTTCACGAACCGCCCTATCACGCAGCTCATTAGCCACCAGTCCATCAGCGTTACCCCGCCTAATTGGTTGCGGCGCCCCCAGCTCAGCAGCCCTAGCTGCCGCCGTGCGGGCATTAATACGCTCTGCCGGATCAGTGCGGCACATCAAAGAAGTAATTACATTTAGTCGCGGCGGTGGATAATCACCAGCGGCCTCCTGCAACACCACACCCAGCGAGTAAACGTCACCGGCGGCGCTGTGGCCACCATACTCGCCCTCAGGTGGGGTATAGCGGCGTGTACCAAGCTGCCCGTAAGCGGTGAGTAAATCAATAAGCTTCACAGAACCATCAGGCAACACCAAAATATTGGCGGGCGAAATATCGCCGTGCACCAGTCGGTTTTCATGCAAATAAGCCAGGGCTGTGGCCGCCTGATCCAGTAGTGTAGCCAACTCCCCCGTCTCCAGGGCGCGCCCACCAGCCAAAATGACTGCCAGGTTAGTGGCTTCAACCCAGCGGCTGACAATAGCTACCTTTTCAGGGCCAGCCTGACGGATTTCAATAACATCTTCAATACCGTGATGGCTTACCGGCAGCAGACGGCGGGCTTTAATCTCGGCGTCGTCACCACGTTTACATATACGAATAACCACATGGCGACCGTTACGGTCCAGGCAGCGGCGCGGCACTAACCCGTTTTCGCCACCCAAAGTGCCACCAATAGTGAATCCCTGCTTTTGCAGGGCCTTAGTGGCGCGCTCATCCCACAAGGCACCCGCCCTGGGAACCTTGATCCCCGTCTTTACGGGTTGTGAAGGAGAGCGTCGCTTAAACATGGTTTCCTTTAACGTAACAACTGCTTGAATTTTATCCGCTGTTAAGAAACGGTATCAAAGCTTGGGTCAGCTTGTAATAAAGTTACGGATGTGGAGCAGGTTGTGACTACGGGATTAATCCCCTACCGTCAAGGTTGGCAGCTCCAGCACGATTATGTCACGCAAATCGCCTCTGGGCAGCGAAAATCAACCATAATCTGGGTTGAACACGAACCGGTTTACACCGTGGGTAAGCGCACTCACACCTGGGAACGTCCCAACAGTGACCTGGTTGACGGCGTAGAGGTTATTGACGTTGACCGTGGGGGCAAAACCACCTGGCATGGCCCTGGGCAGCTGACGGTTTACCCCCTAATAAAGCTAGCCCACCTGGATGTTATTGAGTATGTGCGTGCCTTAGAGGGCGCCGTCATGCAGTATTTAGACTCCCTGGGGCTAGCAACTATCCGAGTACCCCAGCGCTCAGGAGTGTGGCTGCCAGCTGAAGATAAACGCCCAGAACGTAAAATTTGCGCCCTCGGGGTACGAGTTACACGTGGGGTAACCATGCACGGCATTGGTTTAAACGTGAACCCAAACCTGGCAGCTTTTAGCCTAGAGCGGATCATTCCCTGCGGCATTAGTGACGCCGGAGTTACCTCACTGGCCGCTGAGCTGCCTGGAAATTGGTCCATTAGCGCGGTTGCCAACCAACTACGCCCCTACCTGGAAGAACACCTGAGCCCACTAGCGGATCCAAAATCACTATAAACTGCGATCCCACCAGGGAAAAAAGTCCTAAAATAGTTGTTACGGCTAAACCGGACGTAAAGGAAGATTCGTGACCAACCCAGTAAATCCGGCAGGACGCAGGCTGCTGCGCGTAGAAGCACGCAACGCTCAGGTTCCTATCGAAAAAAAGCCTTCCTGGATCCGTACCAAAGCGGTTGTGGGCGACACTTACAAGGACGTACGCAAACTTGTGCGTGAAAAGAAGCTGCACACTGTTTGCGCTGAAGCTAACTGCCCTAACGTTTATGAATGCTGGAATGACCGCGAAGCCACCTTCCTGGTAGGTGGCGGGGTTTGCACACGCCGCTGCGACTTTTGCGATATCGCTACCGGCCGCCCAGGCACTTTCGACCGTGAAGAACCCGCCCGGGTGGGGGCATCCGTAGCCGACATGCAACTGCGTTACGCCACCGTCACCGGGGTTGCCCGCGATGACTTGGACGACGGCGGGGCCTGGCTTTACGCCGAAACTGCCCGCCAGATCCGTGCCCAATCCCCCGGCACCGGGGTGGAGCTACTAATCCCTGATTTTCGGGTAAACCCCAAGCATTTGGACGAGGTTTTCTCCTCGCGGCCAGAAGTTTTAGGCCACAACCTAGAAACCGTGCCGCGCATCATTAAACAAATTCGCCCCGCCTTCTCCTATGAGGGCTCACTGGAGGTAATCACCCGCGCCCACGAGGCTGGGCTGGTAACCAAATCCAACCTGATTTTAGGTATGGGTGAGCAGCCCGACGAGATTGAAGATGCCCTAGCTGACCTGGTAGATGCCGGCTGTGACATTCTAACCATCACCCAGTATCTACGCCCCTCACGCCTACACCACCCCATTGACCGATGGGTTAAACCACAAGAATTCGTGGCCCTAGCTAAATTAGCTGAGCAGATGGGCTTTGCGGCAGTTATGAGCGGTCCCATGGTGCGCTCTTCCTACCGCGCCGGGCTGCTATGGGGGCGGGCCATGCTTAAACGCGGCTGGCCTATCCCGGAGCACCTAAGTGACCTGGCCAAGCCGGTTACCACCATGCAAGAGGCCAGCTCACTACTAGCCCACCAAGGATTAGCTAGCTAAAGGACGTTTTTATTGGTTAAAGCACCAAATCGTTTATCCTTATATATGTGAGTGAGAAAACCCCAGCTACTAAGAAGAAGCGCCTGGCGCGCATCCGTACCTTCGCCCGAAACCTGAAGGACGCCTACACAATTTCAAAGCGCACCTACCCCTGGGTAGGTTGGGCAATGCTGGGTGTGTTAGTGGCCTTCCTAGCCCTGGCCGTAACTATTTCTATGGCCAGTGGCCAGCCGGTATGGTACTGGATTTTGATGGCCCTTTTGGTTATCGCCTCCATCGACCTAATGATTTTGTCATGGACCGTCAGGCGCGCCTCCTACAGCCAGATCGAAGGCATGCCCGGCGCCGCCAAAGCCGTGCTTGACCAGCTGCCGCGTGGATGGACTCTGGAAGAAAACCCGGTGTTCATCAACCAGAAAAACCGCGACGTGGTTTGGCGTATGGTTGGCCGCCCCGGTGTGGTGCTAATCGTTGAGGCTCCTCACTCTCGCGCTGGCAAGATCATCAATGAGGAAACCCGCAAAGTTAACCGCGTGGTTCCCAACGTTCCGGTACACGCTCTTGAGGTAGGCACTGAAGACGGCCAGGTCCGCCTAATCGAACTAACCAAGCGCCTGCGCAAACTACCCACCAAGCCCCAATACCTCACCAGCGCCGAAATTACTCGCGTTTCCCAGCGTCTTAGCACCATTGGTTCTAACGGCCTGCCCATCCCCAAGGGCATGGACCCGCGTAAAGCCCGCATTAACCGCCGTGCTCTACGCGGACGCTAAATCTACACTCGCTTTAGACACCCAGCCGCTGGCCGCAAGGTCAGCGGCTACTTTTATCTCCAATCTGACTACCCCAGCAGCTAGGATTTTCGTCCCGAGCAGCGGTTTTTAGGCTAAGAACCACTTTGTATGAAACAAACTGTTTACATTGTCTCTATGGTTTCGTCACTTGTAGCGGTTAGAGTGTTTATGTCGCAAATAGCGACTGCCCATTCCCTAGGCTACTTAAGAGGAACATATGTTCGCGGATGCGCGCCAGGCAGAGGAATACATTAAATCAGAGGGCGTTGAGTTCATTGACGTTCGCTTCTGTGACTTGCCGGGGGTGATGCAGCACTTCACTATCCCCGCCCACACTTTAGGCGATGCGCTAGAGGCCGGCGTGATGTTTGATGGTTCTTCCATCCGTGGCTTTACCTCCATCGAAAAGTCAGACATGAAGCTAATGCCTGACCTATCAACCGCTTACCTAGACCCCTTCCGGGACGCCAAGACACTAATCGTTAACTTCCGCGTAGTTGACCCCTTCACTGACGAGTCCTTCTCCCGTGACCCGCGCTCTGTTGCCGCTAAGGCTGAGGCCTACCTGCGCTCCACCGGCATCGCTGACACCTGCTACATCGGTGCCGAAGCCGAGTTCTACCTGCTAGATTCCATCCGCTACCAGGTCAGCCCCGAGCACACCTTCTACCAGCTTGACTCCTCTGAAGGTCACTGGGCCACCGGCCGCGATGAAGAAGGCGGCAACCTGGGTTACAAGACCGCACTTAAAGGCGGCTACTTCCCCGTCTCCCCCAACGACCAAAACGCAGACCTACGTGACGAAATGGTGCGCTACTGTCAGGAAGTTGGCCTAGACATTGAACGCGCTCACCACGAGGTAGGCTCTGGTGGTCAGCAGGAAATCAACTACCGTTTCAACTCCCTGCTTGCCGCCGGTGACGACATGATGAAGTTCAAGTACGTCATCAAGAACGCCGCCTGGCAGGCTGGCAAGACCGCCACCTTCATGCCCAAGCCCCTAGCCGGAGACAACGGCTCTGGTATGCACTGCCACCACTCACTTTGGAAGGACGGCAAGCCGCTGTTCTTCGACGAGCGCGGCTACGGCCAGCTTTCTGACCTAGCCCGCTGGTACATTGGCGGTATTTTGGAGCACGCCCCGGCGCTACTGGCCTTCACCAACCCCTCGGTTAACTCTTTCCGCCGCCTAGTTCCAGGCTTTGAAGCCCCGGTCAACCTGGTTTACTCGGCCCGTAACCGTTCTGCCTGCATCCGCATCCCGGTCACCGGCACCTCCCCCAAGGCCAAGCGCATCGAGTACCGCGTGCCTGACCCTTCGGCTAACCCCTACCTGTGCTTTGCTGCAGTACTAATGGCTGGCATTGACGGTATCCGTAACCGTATTGAGCCGCGCGAACCTATCGACAAGGACCTCTACGAGCTCAGCCCCGAAGAGTACTTCGACATTGAAAAGCTGCCCTACTCTTTGGACCAGGCCCTAGACGCCCTGGAAGCTGACTACGACTTCCTCACCGAAGGTGACGTATTCACCCCCGACCTGATCGAAACCTGGATCAAGTACAAGCGCGACAACGAAATTCAGCCGCTGCGTGCCCTGCCCCACCCGCTTGAGTTCCAGCTCTACTACGATCTGTAAACCACTGGTTGACTGGGCGCCACCACCCCCCAGACAGTTACTAGTCACTGTCTAGGGGCAGCTGCCAAGACCGCTCCGGCACGTTCCGTTTAGGATCTGCCGGAGCAGTCTTTTTATGCCCTTGTTAGCTTAAGGAAACGGCGGGGCCATGGAGCTTGCCACTTTTAGTCGCCCGGGCGCCGTCGTTATCAAGAGCGAGGGCACCGTCATCAGCAACCTCGGCAGTGCCAAGAACACCTACGACGCAGGGGCGCCGTCGGGGGCAGCGTCAGGGACGGCCTCGACCATAAAACCTAATCCCATCGGCGGTCGCCCTCTCAGTCTCCCTCTAACTTTTTCTCCAGGTGACTAGTTAAAGCATCAGCATATTGTCCAATACCCTCAGTTAGCTGCGGAGTGTAGACGCGAATAGTTTGGATCCAACCAAGCTTTTGCTCCAAAAACAGCGGCGTCAGTTCCCGGTCAGTGACTGTAGCCAAATTGGCCCAACGCTGGCTGTCCATAATCAAGGCAAACTGCCAGTTTTCCTGGCCCGGTTTACGCAGCGCAATATCAACCTTATAGGCGCTTAACCCATAATCACTTTCCACTTCCCAGCCTCGCTTACGCAAAGCCTTAGCTAAAAGATCACGAAGTAGAATTTCCTGCCTATCGGCGTGCGTTGAGCCATTTAATTTAACCCCATCCCTGGCCAGCAGCAAATAGTCACGTAAATCTTGCAAACCCTGGGCAGAGTTTTTAGTTAGCTGCATGTCTTCAGGGTCAAATGAAGCGAATACCACCACAGCGGTGCGCGCACGCGTTACGGCTACATTCAACCGTCGCTGACCACCTTGACGGTTAAGCGGCCCAAAATTCAGCGGCAGACGATTCTTTAGCGGGTCCTTTGAAAAACCCACACTCATTAAAATTACGTCGCGCTCATCACCCTGCACGTTTTCTAGATTCTTAACGAAAATAGTTTTATCTGGAGCCACCCCTTCCCCTGGCATGTGCTCGGCAATTAAAGGATCATCACTTTCTTCAAGCAAAGTGGTTATTAAATCCATCTGCTTGGCATTCATAGTTACTACGCCTAGGCTTTGATCCTTAGTTAGCGGATCGTTTAGGCGCCGCGAAATTTCCTCAACGATCGCTTTAGCTTCCACTTCATTGGTGTTTTGCTTATTTTCTTGGTAGTTGGGGTCTGCTTTACGCATGAAGTGACCATTGACCCGGCGCCAGAAAATACCCGTGCCCGGCATCTGCCCAGCGGCAGGTAGGGTGGCTAGCTTATTGGAGTAGTAGTGCTGGTTTGAAAAAGCGATCAAAGATTCTGTCTGAGAGCGGTAATGCCAGGTCAGCATTAGGTTTGGCAGGCGCACTTCCATGGCTTCGTCCAGAATCGACTCTAGATCGTTAATGGTTTCACCATCTTCATCCATGTCATCATCCTGGTTGGCAGCAAAGAAGTTAGTGGGAGGCATCTGCTTGTTATCCCCCACAATTACTGCGGCTTTAGCGCGGCCAATCGCTCCCATAGCTTGAGGCACGGTCACCTGTGAGGCTTCATCAAAAACCACCAGGTCAAACATGAGAGCACCCGGTTCAATGTGAGTAGCCAGGCTGGCAGGCGAGGCCATTACACACGGGGTAGCGTTTAAAATTTGCTGGCCGTATTTAGAAAACAGGGTGCGGATAGAAGCTGAGTTACGTTTAGCGTCAAGCCGCATACGTAGCTGCTGCGTGTCTTGGTCTGGCTGGTTAGTCCAGCCTCTGGCCTCAAACAGTTTGGCGGGTAAAACTTGGCGGTACATATCGCGTACCTGCTGCCAGTTTTCATTGGTGTTTTGCGTTAGCCCCTGCTGCGCGACGGCGTCGAAATTATCTAGCTCAAAAGCCGCCAGTCGCTCCTCAATTGACTGAGCACACAGGGCCAGCTGCAAAGAAGCCTCTACTTGGGCTGGGGTTAACTGCTGATGTTTGAGGTGGCCGGCAAGTTCATCTAAACCTTTGCTTTCTAAAGCTTGGATAGCTTTGTTTAGCCGCGCCACTTGACGCAGTTTGGGTAGATCCTGCTCTACCTGCTGGCCGCGCTGTATCCACTGGTCAATGTGGGTTTTTAGTTCCTGACCGCCAAGATTGCACTCGGGGGCTTGGGTTAGCTCACGCCAGGTGCACTCAGCTGACTCTAGCTGCCTAAGTGCTTGCCTTAGCTCAGCTAGTTCACCCACATCCCACAACCAAATCGGTAGCTTTTCTTGTAGTTCTAGTGAGGCCTGGAAATCTTCCAGATGCTGCACAAAATCGTTATCCCAAAGCATCAGGTGCTTTTTTAGCTCAGGTAGCTGATCGAGTTGGTTAAGGATATAGGCCATCTGGATGCGTAAGGCACGCATTTGCCCTACTGACTCCATAACTTTTTTAGGCCGGTAAGTTTTGACAAGCTTTTTTTGCGCAGTTACTGCGAGTTCGGCTTGCAGGGCGCCTGCCAGTATGGAGGCAAAGTGGCGACGACGTGCGCGCCTACCCAGCTTCCAGCTTCTAGCCTGGGCGGCGGCTTGTTCTAGCTGGTCAAGATCACCAACTTCAATAAAAGCTTGAGAGTAAGCAGCTAGCAGGCCTTCAAGTAGGTCTTTAAGGGAGTGAGCCTGACTTACCACTGTTTTAATTAGAGCCAGCGTATCTTCAACTTCTTCGCGTTGATGGCGGCTAAGTAACTGTTTTTGGTTAACAGCCAGGAATGAATCTAGGTCTTCACTGGTCTTAGCTGCATTTAAGTCACCGGAAATGAGCTGCTCAAATGCGCTAGTTTCTGATAGCTCGGCACAAGCAGCGGATAGATTTAAGGCAGCTTCTTTAAGGCTATCTAGCGAGCCACTTAGGTCAAAGCCCTCCCATCTGGTTAGTAGCTCAGGCTCAACCCAGTTTTTAGCCACCTCCTTTACTAAGCCTTCAAGCTCGTCCGGGCTAGGGCTTGGATTTTGGGCATAACCGCTTGGCAGGGAGATAAATTTTACGTCATCATTACGCTTAATATCTTCACTTAGTGTTAATGCTCCCCAAAGCGATTTATTAAGTTTGTTTGGGGTGCGGATTGCCGTTGAGTATTTTTGTAATGCCTCTATATTCCTAACTAGCCTTGTCTTACGTAACTGCCAGCGTTCAGGCTCATAGCCGTGTTTAGCATCAATGGAAGTTTTAATTTGATTACGTACAGCTTTGCTAACATTATCAGTTCCGTGCATGTCCAGCACAAAATTACTTAAACCTATATCTTCTAAACGGACCTTGACAACGTCTAGCGCTGCCTGTTTTTCTGCTACAAATAGCACCTTTTTGCCAGCCAATAGGTTGGCGGCAATTAGGTTAGTGATGGTCTGGCTTTTCCCAGTTCCAGGTGGGCCTTGCAGCACAAAACTGCGGCCGCTTGTAGCGGCTACTACTGCTTGTAGCTGTGAGCCATCGGCGGGAATTGGCAAAATATTTTCAGTTTCATCGGCTTTGAGAGCGCTTATATCACTATCCCCATTGGGGTCTAGGAAAGCGCGTCCAGAACTGGTGGCGATATGGGCAAACACTGGAGAAGCCATAAACTTTTCCCAATATTCACCCATATCTTTCCACATGTTAAAGGTAGAGAAGTTGGCATTGAACAAGTATGCAGTCTGCGACACTTTCACCTCAATGCGCGCATCTACTAGCTCGCGGCTTATCGCCGTAAACATCTGTAAAATGTCTATCTTACGGCTATCTTCAGGTAGCTCATTAAGCGTAGATAACGTTAAGCCATATTCTTTTTTCAGCCATTCCGATAGGCAATAGTTAGGAATTATTTCATCTTCGCCATCGCATTTGATTTCGAAGGGAGCTACTTTAGATGATCGACTTAGCTTAACTGGCACTAAAAATAGTGGAGCTTTGTTAGTTTTACCTGCCTTAGCGTAGGTTAGTTCCCCTAAGCTTAAGTATAGGTTAGCATTGCCGGTTTCTTCAGCCAGTGTCAGAGATTTTTTTCTTAGCTTATCTAAACCATTAACGTAGGTAGAGCGATTAGTGTCAATGTGAACCTCACGCTGATCTGATAGTTTGTTATAAAGAACACGATCTGCTAGCTGTGTGGCGTCCTTAATTCCTTTGGCCCGGTCAATTGGGTCAATCTTTTTCATGTCTTTTAATGTCAGGCTATGGCCGTCAAGAATTAACTGTTTTAGTTCAGTTAGCATGCCTTGGCGTAGCTCTAATTTATAGGCGTTAGTTTTAAGGCTTAGCAAAGGGTTAGTTAGTTTTAGATCTAGCAGTCGCCGCTGCCAGTCTTGTACTCGCTGAGGTGGCTCAGCCGGGCTATCTACCTTTGGCTCTAGGACTTCAATTTGCTCTAGAACTTCAATATTTTCAGCGATTTGCCCCTGTTCTCCACTACTATCATCAGCCAGAACCGCAGCCTCGGGAGCTACTTTAGCTGCGCCGTCGCCGTTAGGTAGGGCGCAATTGCTGGCCATGATTTCCTCAGCATTGAAGCCCTTTATAGATTCATTGATAGGTAACTCTGTAATATGGTTTGCAAGCTGCGAGCGTACATCTACCAGTCCCTGTGCTAACTCAAAATATTTTTCAGCCTCCGCAACGGCTTTTTCAAAAGGTACTCGATTAAGTGCCTGTACCGGATCAAAGACCAATAATTTTTTACCGCGCAGATAATTCTGCGACTTCATTTCGCCTTGCACTACTGCAGAATTTAAGGGGCGTTCTAGGTTTACTGCAGCTAGTAGTCTACCGCGCGCTATAACTAATACCGGTTTTAGTCGGCAAGCTGCGGCTAGAGCTGAATATAGCAGGACTAGTTCCGAGGCCGTGGCCGTGCCTTGTCGCAAAACCTCACCTGAAGTTCGCAGACGCACTACTGGCACTTGCCAAGTTTCTTCTCCAGCAGTAATCAAAATGTTTGTTGCTGCTGTTGAGTTAGCACTGTGATCTGGTTGAAATTCAAATTGGCCAAGTACTTGATAACAGGCTTCAGCTAAATTTTTCAGCTCTTGACGCCCTGAACTTGCTGGTTGCGTATCTAGTAGTTCATGTACTTGTTCACGCAATAGCTGTAGAGCCGGGTCTTGAGTTTGCACATAGCTAGCAAGCATGCCCCAAAGCTCAGGTAGCAGCAAAAACTCTGTGTTGGCCAGGATTTTAAGCGGGAACTCTTCGCTAACACTCCTACCCAAGGATTCAACGGTAACTACCAAGGCACCTTCACGCTGCTCAGGTAGCACGTCTAAAGCATCAGGATTTACATGGGATTTAGAACGTAAATCCCATTGCTGAGCACGTTCAGAGACCTTTTTCGTTATAACAATTGGCGTAAATAACTGCTTACCTTGAAACTTAGCACAAACTGATACTTTAGCATCTAATGCATCTATTTCACTACCATCAGCTTCACTTAGTTCCACACTTGCAACCAGTCCTAGGTCAGCCCTAGACATTACTCGACTAGTTGCCGGCATGTAGTGCAAGGTGACAACAAGTGGACCACAGTGTACTTCAACCTGTTGATAGTGCTCCATTTAAACCTCAACGTAAGCAGTGTTGATAAGCTCCCCTATCTTACATATGCCAGTTGGCTACTTTTACGCTTTCTTTTATTTCTAAGATCACAGTTTCATGAAGACAGTTAGATAACAGGTGCACAAAAGTCTACCCAGCCCTCTAGAGGGGCTGTACTGACGCCGTCATTGAGTACATCTCTAACCAACTACCCCTCTAACCGATTAGCTCTCTACCCGATTCAATATTAGGGATAGACCGGAAAACCGAGTGGAGGGATTGGCGCGCGAGAGTGCAGGGGTTTGGTTGGCAGGAACATCGGGGCTTGGTTTACAGGAGCATAGGGGCTCCGCAAAAGCTGACAGCAAACCTAGTACTAAAGATGACATGTAGACCGAAACATGCAGACCGACAGAGGCTCATCAAAGGGCGGCGGCAATTTTTCTCAGTTTCTCAGGTGACACAAGACACATTAGTGCAGGTTTTTTGATTTGCCTGCGAGATCCGGGTTGCAGATCTAAAATATTTGACATTACTAAACACAGTGTATAGCACTCCAAAAGTATGGGGTGTTATGTACCATGCTTTGTAATACTTCCCCGACACTCCCTTAAAGCTTCATCAGTGTAGATAAACCATGGGGGAACACAATGGGGGCCTCAACAAATAAACGGTATCTGCAGGCAGCACTGGCCTTAACTCTGCTGGTCTGCTCTGGGTTGAGTGGGTGTAGTGACGGCCAAGAACAAGGCGGTTCAAATGCTGGCGGTAAGGCCGCCGTCGCCACGGCACACACCAAGACACCAAACACCACACCCAAGGGCAGTGGCACGCCTACCGCAACCGCCACACCCCAGGGCACTGGTACGCCCACAGCGACTGCTAGCCCAACGCTCATCATGACGCCAGAACTGGTGGAGGCTAAAAAGCAAGCCTTAGCTACTCCCCCGCCACCCAAACCAGAACTGATCACTGTCAACAGTGACGACGGGGCTATCGCTACCGCTAAGTACTGGGTGCAACTGCACTATTACATCTACACCACCGGCAAAGTAGATGAATATAAAGCACTCTGCCCAGGAGATGGATTCATTGCTACCACACCGGTAAAGCACGCGACTGAAAACCATGCTACTGGCGGCTGGACCGACCCGGTCACACTAAAATTCACTGATGCTTTTCGCAGAGACGACTTCAAAAATGAAGTAGTAATACAAGTGAATTTTGAACGCGAACCCTTCACTCAATATCACAGTGAAGGAGAGATCGAGTATAACCCAAAGCAACTACGCTGGGCAGCTGTAAAGCTTGAATATAACGGAACACAATGGGTCGTGATTGAGGCGGTAAATCGTGCACACTAGTAAGCTATCGTATGTTTTGGTTCCACTAATTGCTTTATCATCCTCCGCAATGGCAAGTCCTAAAGGAGAAACAGACGATGATGGAAGTAGCTTTATTGTCAGTGAAAGAGAAAAAGTAACTACTCCTGGTGGTTTTTCGTCTGTGGCTGAGCCGGCCGGCCCAGTAGACCCTGAAGCAGCTAAACGAGCAGCTGAAAAATACTACCTCCACTGCGTCACAATGCCGAAATTAGTTGCCTTCTTTGATAAAACCGAGATAGTCACCCCCCAGGAATGCACTGCCCAAGTCAACACTGGTGCCCCTTTGGCTGCCGGGCCTACCACGGTCAGTAACGAACAAGTCGCCCGACTGATCCCGCATGGTTCTGGGATTAATCGTTACCCCAGCGGGGAGATTTTCGTTATTTTCAAGCAGCCCATGATGGTGTGGACCAGCCCAGACAAACAAACCTTCAACATAACCCTGCTAGGCACCCCTATTGAAGTTGAGGCTACACCTGTGTCTTTTAACTGGGACTGGGGAGACGGACAGTCCTTTGAGACTACTGATCCGGGCACCCCATACCCTAACTACACGGTTAGTCACGCCTATGAGGTTACTGGTGATGGGTATGTGATTAGGTTGCGTACTTCCTGGTCGGCCCGGTGGCGCATAGCCGGCCAGGCCCAATGGCACCAAGTCAACGGCACAGTAACCACCACCGAAACCTCAAGCCCGTTCAACCTATACATCGCTGACTCCTACGGCACTACTCCATAAGTTTGACCTAGCAGCTGTAAAAGAGAGCTTTAAGCTAGGTAAATTTAAGCTACGGCGACGGTGGTGCTAAGCCCTACCTACATAAAATTTCAGGTGCCATAGTGTAGGTGGGGCCGCGCCGCCGTCGTCGTTACCCTAAAACCCACAAAACAAGAGACTAGCCCTAGAGAGACTACCCCCAGGTCAGGGTATAGGCAGGGCGCCATTACTGGTGGCTTACTAGCTTGTTGAAGCTAAGTGTCCCCAGATTCTAGCAAGGGGGTGTCGTTCTCTAGTGAGCAGTGTTGCAATCACCCCTAGAATCTAGCGCCAGGGCCAGGCAAGTAAGGACAGTTAGGACAGGGAAGGGTCTTACAGATACGGGGTTTTCGTCCGTTGCCTATAAAACCCCATGAAAAAATCATAGGGAAGGGACGATTTTGCCTGTATCTGCCTGTATCTATCTGTATCTGCCTGTGAGTGCATGAAAAAAGACTCTCTGAACTTAGAGAGTCTTTGATGGTGTCCGAGAGGGGACTTGAACCCCTACGCCCGTTTAATTAGGCACTAGCACCTCAAGCTAGCGCGTCTACCGATTCCGCCACTCGGACTTGGTGCTGCCATTCGCGATGTTTAATGCGATTGACTCGTGAAAATGTATCACGTTCAGATGGCTAGCACCAACTAGCTAACTATGGTTCATGACACAACTGCAATTTTTTAGGTCAGCTCTGTACCCACACCAAAACCGCAAGCGCATCTGCGCAGCAGCCAGGGCCGCCGTCGTCGTTCCTCAAAAAGCAGCACAATTAAGGCACCCAAGCAAGGCACCTTTCGAAAGTAGGTTTACCAACTCGTCCGAACCACAAACTCACTCCAGCTACAGATTCTCGACAGATAGCGTCATAGAAATACTGAAACTCTCCCCCGGCTCAAGCTTGGCGGCATTTTCGCGAATGCGGCCAGGCTCTACGCACAGGAACTGTACCCACTCGTCGGGAGCCATGTCAGCAAATTCGGCGGCGCCACGAGGGCCCGGGTTCCACACCACAGTGTTAGGAGCGTCGTACTTGGTAACCACAATGGTGCGGCGATTGCCACTGTCGCGCACGCGCACCACATTGCCAGCCTCGCCTGTGGTGAAAATACGGTCGCAAGAACCGGCCACCTTAAGCTCATGTTCCTGCTTAGCACGAGTGGCGCCAGGCTCGTTATCAATGTACTCGCCCCCAGCCAAACCGCTAAGATCCGTTGCGGTCAGGTCATATAGGCGCAGGTAAGTGTGGAAGGTAAGCTCGCCGACAGCCGGCTCGCTTTGCACATTGCGCAGCGACAAGTTCAGTTCCAGCTTCTCCCCCACGGTTACCTCATATAGGGCGTAAAAACCGTTCTTTTCCAAGCTTAAAGTTACGCGCACGCCGCCGTCGTCAGTAGTAACTACGCTGCGCAGCCGCCACACGCTGTTGCGAGCCCAGCCGTGTGCGGGCGGAGCTTGGTGTAAGGCCCCTGCCCCAAACCAAGGCAGGCACAGCGGTATACCGCCGCGAATGGCTTTTTGGCCGTTAAAGACCGCGCGGCTTGAAGTGAATAGGACTTCCTTACCGCCGCGCGGCACCCAGGAAGTGATGTGCGCACCAAACAGATAAATTTCTGCATATCCCGCAGGGGCGTCGATCAGGAGGCGTTCCAAACCGCCTTGACCAGGGGTTAGGGCTACACATGCAGGTATCGAGACTGCGTGATTAACTTGACCGGTAGGGTTAAATAAACTCATAGCTACCACGTTAGTAAGATTGAGGCTGTTAAGGGGCAGTTTCAGCAAACGAACCGCCAAGATTTATAACAACTAGAGGCTGGCATGGCTGAGAACGCTGGACACAAAGACACACAACCACAAAAACCTATCTCCGCCCAGTATCGGTGGGTGACTAACACAGCTGGAGCCATACGCAAGGCCCGCGAACAGCATAGGCGTTTCATGGACTCGCGCCAAAGCGAGCCACAGATGCCGCCGATCCCCACCACATACGTGCTGGCCAAACCGGCCCAAACAGAGAAACAAAGCGGCCTAGCACTCCTGCCTGAATGGCTGGTGCGCGCAGGACTTAGTTCTTGGTTGATTTTGGGTGTATTGGCAATCGTGTGGGTGGTTATTTTTGCCACCTCAAAGATTGTCCCGGTTTTTATCGGTGTCTTTTTGGCACTGGTTATCACCGCTATTTTGCACCCGATCGTTAAGCTTTATAACAAAGTGCTGCCACGTTATCCTGCCACATTCTTAGGATTGTTGACGGTGCTGGGCATTGTGGGGGGTATGTTCACTTATGTGATTACCTCAGTAACCGGACAATGGGATTCACTGGCGCAACAATTCACTAGTGGCGCCCACACCATTGTGGATTTCCTTGAACATGGGCCTTTGCCTTTCCATATTTCTCAGCATGATTTAAATATGCAGGTAAATGCCGCCCTAGATAGAGGTCAGGCATATTTGCGTTCTAACGCCCCCTCGCTGGCAGAGCAGTTATTGTCTAACGCCTCTGCACTAGGTGAGGTTATGGCCGTGTTGGCTTTGGCACTGTTTACGGCGATTTTTTTCCTGGGCTCAGGTAAAAACATGTGGCGTTGGTTCCTAAATGAATTACCGGAAGAGCGTCGCTACCGCACCCACCGCGCAGCTAGTGCTGGTTGGTTTACTTTCTCAGGTTACGTGCGCGGAACCATGTTAGTGGCATTAACTGATGGAATTTTTGCGGCAATCTTTTTGCAAATGATTGCGGTGCCTTTGGCCGCTCCCCTGGGCGTACTGGTGTTTATGGGGGCTTTTATTCCTATGGTGGGTGCGCCGATCGCCATGTTTGTGGCCATGCTGGTGGGCTTAGCTTCTGGCGGTATCGGCAAGTTCTTGCTGGTGGGTGTTGGTGTGGCCGCAATTGGCCAGTTTGAAGGGCATATTTTGCAGCCACTGATTATGGGTAAGCAGGTTTCTTTGCACCCGGTAGTGGTAGGTATTGCGGTAGCTGCCGGGTCATTTTCTGCCGGTTTGCTAGGTGCGGTAATTGCTGTGCCCCTGGTCAGTGTGGCGTGGGCGGTATATTCCGAACTGCATGTGCGTGACACACCTTTGGATGATGAGGCTATAGCTAAGCTAAATCAAAAAGTTGCTGAAGATTTAGAAGCTATCGAATAGTCTCTGTTTCACCAACACAGACAGACAAACACAGGCAAGCACAAATAAATACAGGCAAAATCGTCCGTCGCCTATAATTTTTCCGTGGGGTTTTATAGGCGACGGACGATTTTTCAGTATTTGACGACGACGCCGTCGGCCCCTAGCTACCCACTAACCGGCGCTGGCTGACTGGTAACCCTACCAGCAAAAAGTGAGCACCGAAAAGTCTAACATCAGCGGATCAGCCTCACCTATGGTTCCCCCGCGCCCCACCCTAGTTCCCCAGGGATTTACCGACTCCTGGCAAGGCCACAAAACTTAAGCCATTTGTCTAAACAAAAGCTTGCGTCTCACTTTTCTGCGCTTGCCTACACAAAGCCACCCTCCCTTGCTTCTCTTCAGGAATCGATTCAACCGATTTCCCAATATTTGACCCAAATTGTCCAGCATTTGACCCGTCAAATTTTTACCCGGTTATTTACATACAAAATCGTCCGTTGCACATGATTTTCCGCTGTATTTTTATAGGGAAGGGACGATTTTGCCTGTATCTGCGGCAAGCTTTCACACAAATTTTAGTTTGGGCATACTATGTAGGTATCCACCATCGTCAAGAACCCACAATGTAGTTGCAGAACCAAACCTACTAATTCCATACCCCACAGGAATCACCATGAAGTCAGACTTTTACCGGCATCGTCGCTGGTGCATCGCGTTAAGCCTGGCCTTGTCTATGGGCGCGGCAGGCGGTTTAACCACTGTCTCCACTGCCCCAGCTCAGGCCGCTAACGTAGGCACTACAGCACATCAGCCCATAGCTCCAGCGCCGAAGCCTAGCCAAGAAACCAGCCAGCCGTCGTCGGGAGAAACTTCCCCCGCCACGCCCTCAGCTGAGCCCACCACTCCGGCAGCCTCGCCCTCGCAGCCAGCAGCTCCAGCTCCCTCAGAAAGTGCTGATCCCGGCCAGCCTAACCCCGGCCAACCGGCCGATCCATCTCAGCCAGCTGACCCAACCGCACCTAACCCCAGCCAGCAACCCAGCACTAGCCCAAGTGCCCCGGCCACCTCAGCTACTCCTACGAGCCCAGCCTCTAAATCACCCAGCTCGGCTGCGGTTACCTCACCGCGCACAGACGTACCCAAAATCGCCGACGCTGACCCTAAGGGTTACTGGCTCAAAGATTCCAAGGGCTGGTGGTGGCGCAACTCTGACGGCACTTGGCCCAAATCCCAGTGGCTGCGCGTTAAAGGCACCGTCTACTACTTCAAGGCTGACGGCTACCTAGCCAGCGGCTGGTTAAAGCTAGACAAAGACTGGTATTTCCTGGCCGGCTCAGGCGCCCGGGTAACCGGCTGGATCACTGTCGGAGGCCGACGCTACTACCTAGACCCTGCCAGCGGGGTCATGGTGCAGGGACAAATTAACCTCTCCGGCAAGTACTACTACTTCTACGGCCTAACCGGAGACATGGCCACCGGCTGGACCAAGCACAACGGGGCGTGGCACTACTACGACAAGTCAACTGGCGCCGCCGTACTTGGCTGGCTCAAAGATGGCGGTAAGTGGTACTACCTGAACCCCTCCACCACCGTCATGCATGTGGGCCCGCTTAGGGTGGGCGGCAAAGAATATTTCATGCAGTCCTCAGGCGCAGCCTTTGTAGGCTGGCTTAAGGTAGGCGGCAGCTGGCATCTGTACGGCAGCGACGGCGCCCGAGTAACTTCGGGCTGGGCTAAGGATGGCTCAGACTGGTACTACTTCAACCCTGCCACCGGCAATTACGTCACCGGTGACACGGTAATTAACGGCACGACTTATAGGTTCTTGCCTTCAGGTAAGTGGATTGGTTACACCGCCCCTGGCGGTTACCTCCAGCCCAGCCAGTCAATCACTTCACTTGGCAGTCAAACCAATACTCTCACCTACGGCATGAACGGGGTGAAAGTGCGCATTGTGCAGCAACGTTTGGGCTTGTGGTACTCCACTAAGCTGGCCAGTGTTGATGGGGCTTTCCAAACTGCAGTGCGTTCTTTCCAGCGCCGCATGGGGCTAAGCCAGACCGGTGTTGTCGATAAGACTACTTGGGATGCTATGCAAACCGGTTACAGCTGGTATGTGGACCAGTATCAGGCCGCCCCGGTATCTATTTCCGCCACGCGTTCAGAGCGTATCGAGGCCATGATTGGTTACGCCTACAACCAGCGCGGCTCTTCCTACACTTGGGGTGGGGCTGGTCCTTACGCTTTGGGTTACGACTGCTCGGGTCTTACGTTGCAGGCGCTTTACCACGCCGGCATGGATCCGCAGCCGATCAATGTGGTCAAGCATGGTTGGCCCAGCTACCGTACTTCGCAGGAGCTTTACAAATACTCTAAGTTCCAGCATGTGCCGCTGTCTGCACGCCAACGCGGTGACCTGATTTTCTACACTACTGATGGCGTGGTTACCCACGTAGCTATCTATCTGGGTGATGATCAGGTAATTCACACCGACTGGATGGGTAGGCCCGCACGCATTGAGCACATTACGGTCTCTTACGGCTGGGGCAATATTGCCAGCCAGGTGGTGCGTCCCTTCCCATAAACAGCGCCTCTAATCGTATTTTTTACGACGACGTCGCCCGCTTAAGTTTTATAACTTAGGCGGGCGATTTTTATGGCTGGGACTAAGCGAATTACTAAACCTAGGGATTGACGCTACCTAAAGTCCGAGTTCAGCTAGAGGCTATCAGCCACGCAAAGCTGGTAGTCCAGAAGCTGTCAGCCTGGTGCTGACTGGAAAGCTAGCCTCTAGAAGACAGCTACATGACACTGTCTAGAAAGCTACCGGCCAGTGCGGCATGCATTTAGCTAGGGTTGCCCCAGCTTCAGCCAGTTGATTAACCGCCTGCACATAAGTGGGATTAGGGGTGGGGGTTCGACCTATTTTTAGATCTGCCTCAGCTTGGGTGGGGTTAGCGAACTCGCTTAGCTTGCCGTCACTAATCTGAGCAGAAAGTGTCGCGTAGGTACCCAGCGCACCCAGGGCCGCTTGGGCAGTCTTATCTTTAGCTGCGGCTTTAGTAAATTTCGCACGGTAATCCGTATTTAACGTAACCGTGAAAGCTTGCCAGGAGACTTGCTTAACTTCCGGAGAAGCGTCTTTAGGTAGCGAACTAAAAGTCTTACCAGTACTGGATTCTTTGAGGGCGCTTACGTACACCTTGTCCATGGCAGCACAGCCATCGGAGGCCGGTTGCGTGTTCATGGTTCCGGCTTTAGGGGTTCCTGAACCGCAACCAGTTAAGACAGATGCGCAGATCAGCGCCATTACTGATGCAGTTGCAATAGGCTTAAACATACTTGCGATTGTATTGCACAAGCTTGGCAAATGTCGGGAATTTGGACCCTGAACTGGCTAAAGTACCAAAAAATGGGGATTTTGTGTCCTAAACTTAGGGCGCACCCTAAGCACCCTTCGAATCCCCATACCCTAGAAGGTTAACAAATGATACGCCCTAGTTGCAATTCGGTTATCACCACACTCTTGGTGGCCTGTCTAGCTCTGATAACTCTGGTTTTGGTTAGTTATCTGTCTAAGCTGGATTATTCCGTACGCAACTGGGCATTGGCTTCACGAACCCACACCGCTACTCGCATCTACAGCACCATTACCACCTTGGGTAATACGCTTACTTTGACTGTGGCCACGGTTTTGATCTGCCTGGTACTGCTAGCCATTAAACAATGGCGTATGGCTATTTTGATTGGTGCTACCATGGCGGTTTCTTCAGGTGTAAACATGAGCTTGAAAGCACTGGTGGGGCGTGAACGCCCGCCGCGTGCTCAGCTATTGGGACTACCTGAGCACAGCATGTCTTTTCCTTCTGGACATACCCTGTGTAGCTTGGTGTTTGCAGCCTTGCTAAGTTTTTTGATCGCTACTTTTTGGCCTGAACGCTGGCAATCTCCTCTGAGTAAAGTAGCTTTAGCGGTTCTTTATGTATTGCCCTGGATGGCGGCTTTAGTGGTTGCCTATAGCCGCATATACTTGGGTTATCACTGGCCCACAGATCTGTTAGGTGGCTGGTTGGTGGCCGCACTGATAATTATGTTGGTGCAGTTACTATCCCCCTGGGCCGCGTTAGTAGTAAACCCGTTCCAGAAAAACTCTACGACATGAGCACTCTTCCGATCGCCCTAATTACCGGTGCCACCAGTGGCATTGGCCTAGCCACTGTCCAGGCACTAGCATCCGACCACCACATTATTGCGCTAGCCAGGAATCAGCAACGCCTAGATGATTTGGTGGCTTCACTTCCTAGCGCCCAGGCAGTTTCTGTAGATCTTAGCGACGCCGAGGCGGTAGCTGAGGCTGTAGGCGAGCTAAGTCTTGAGCGCCTGGACGTATTGGTTAACAGCGCCGGAGTGGAGGCCGCTGGAAGGTTAGAAGAGCTCAGCGTTTCACAGTGGCGCCAAGTATTGGATTTGGATCTGGTAGCCCCAGCCCAGCTGACCACCTTACTACTGCCGGCTTTGCGTAAAGCTCACGGTTTAGTGGTGATGCTAAATTCTGGCGCAGGCACACGTGTATGGCCTGGGCAAGGTTTGTATTGTGCCGCCAAGCATGGTTTGCGGGCACTCGCTGATGCACTACGCGAGGAAGAGCGCGGCCATATCCGTGTAACCACTATTTACCCTGGCCGCACCGATACTGCTATGCAGCAGCGTCTACACAGTTTGGGAGCAAGAGCCGGTTCTGGCAAGGGTGGGGGTTACTGCGCTAGCGACCATATGCAGGCCGCTTCAGTGGCTAAAGCTATCCGCCTGGCGGTAGATACTCCGCTGGATGCCACTATTGAGGATCTACATATCCGCCCCTCTGATCTCCAAGACTAATTTCCTCTGGCCTATCCCAACAACCAGGAGAGAGCATGGATTTAACTCGCCCCCAGGCCCCCTACCCCTACGATTTGCTACCTAAAGTTCCAGCTACTTTCACTATCACTAGCCAGGATATGGAAGATGGCAAACCTCTAGCAGATAAGTTTGCCGCCCCTCATGAGAACATCTCCCCCGCTTTGGCCTGGCATGGTTACCCTGAGCAGACTCAGTCTTTTGTAGTGACCTGCTTTGACCCTGATGCCCCCACACCTTCAGGTTGGTGGCACTGGGCGGTGCTTGATATCGACGTCGCCACCCCGTATTTGGCGCAAAATGTGGGCCGTAGCGATCTTTTCTTGGAAGGCGCTTGCTTCCATGCTCGAAACGACTCTGGTACCTGGGCCTACTATGGCCCTTACCCGCCTGCCGGCGATGGCCCGCACCGCTATATTTTCACGGTCTATGCCTTGGATGTGCCCACACTGGAACTTGATGGTGACACTTCAATCGCAGCCGTAGCTTTCCATGCACTGTCACACACCTTGGCGCGAGCCGAGCTTACCGTCACCTATGAAATCAAGGCCTAACCGAGCCTTGTTTTAAAGCAAGGTGGGGCCCCTAGACATTGTCTAGGGGCCCCACGGCTTGTTAGTTGTGGCTATTAGTTGGGGTTAGTCCAACGCTGCGAGGCGCCACTGTGGCAAGTCCACAGGTGTACTGGCGCTCCGGTTTGCTTGGAGTCGCCACTTACTCCAAGGCACTTACCGGTTTCAGGGTTACGGTATTGGCCTGCAGAGGTGTACTCCCACTTTTGTGACTTCAAAGCACTGTTGCACTCCCAGGTGTGGATACCGGCTCCGTCAACGTTACGGTGTTCCTTAATATCCACACACAGGTTCTTGCCGGCCAAACGCAGCTGACCGTCAACGTACTGGAAGTTCTGGCTGTAGGAATTGGCGTCGCAGTTTACCTGCTCTACCTGAGTTCCATTAGCCAGCTTGCCGTCACGCACGTTCATGCACAGGCCAGACTTGGCGTTAACTACGCGAGTGTTAGCACCCTCGCCGTTGCCCTTAATCATGTAGATAAAGTCCCACACCTTCAGGCTAGAAACCGTGAAAGTAATGTAGGTACCCTTGGCGTCAGTACCCTTGGTGAAGCTCAGGTCCTTGGCAGCGCCACCGTTAATGTCGGGGCTGACCAAGTTGATGCGGGCAGGTACCCCATCTTGACCTACGTAATACTTAACCTTGAGGTTATTTTGTTCCTTAATCTTTCCGGTAGCGTTACGCCACTTACCGTCGTCGCCCTTAAGGTTAATCAGGTGCAGCACGTCACCAGTGGAGTTACGCATGGTGTTAGTCCAAATGGTGTTAGCGGCGCCGTCGGTAGAAGTGGGCTGGCCCTCAATCGAAACCGTGCGCCCCGTGCTAGTCAACTGCGGGCCGTAAAGTACCTGCTCGTAGGCGGTAATTACGTTGTAGTAACTGGGCAGCCAGTACTTAAGGTCATCCTGCATGTAACGGTTGCGGTCAGGGAAGTAAGGCCCTTCCAGCATCTTGGTATAGTTACCAGGCTTTACCTGCGGGTCACCATTTTGGCCCAGCTCCAGGTGAGTGGCACCATTAGCGGCAAAAGCGGCATCAGCAAGCTGCACTGAAGCAGTGTTAAAGGTCTGCTTACCCTTACCGTCATCGATGTTCTCGCCCTTGTTCATATAAGCCGCAATAATCGCAGGCTTACCGTGCGAATCAATACGCTGCTGCTGCAGATACTGCTTTACCTGGGCGTTAGTTTCGTGAGCACCCCACAGTTCGGTGTAGAGGTAGCTAGCGTTTGACTTAGCCAGTTCGCTAGCACCAAAACCATCAACCGCATTAAGACCTACCGGCTTACCAGTGGCTTTGGCAGTGTCGTTAACGAGCTGCGCAAAACCCCAAGGCAGGTTAATGACCTCACCGCGACTGTTAGTGAAGGTGGTCTGAGCCCCAGAACCAAGCTGGTCGATGTGAGTGCCCTTGAAACCTAATTTAATCTGGTCATTGAAGCGAGGCACAATCAGGTTGCGCCAAGCAGCATCACCGACGTCGACAATGTGCTCTTCTGAACGCCACTTCTCTACACCGTTTTCTTTGTAGATGAACATGACTTCGGTGTAGGGCTTGGTTTCCATCTGCCCTTTGTCATTGGGCTGGGTGCGGTTGATCAGCCAGCTTTTTTTCACGCCGTGCTGTTCATAGTCATCATTGAGAGCTGCGTAAGCCATCGAGTAAGGCAGGGAGGCTATGCCATTAGTATCTGCGGACTGGATAAACCCCTGCACCACACTTTTCTCAACGGGACGATGCAGCCAGTCTTGCCACCGGTCAGCAACCTTACCGTTTTCCATTTTTACTGGATCATCGTGACGCCACATCCAGTCATAGAACTGCACTGAGTTGATGTGGTACTTCTGAGCCAGCTCACCCATGGTTCCCAGCTGTGCTTGGCTAGAAACTGAAGAGCTGTAATCGCCCACGTAACCCATACGCGGGTAGCTGGTCCAGCTCTTGGAAGCATCAATGCCGGTGTAGGCGTGAGCCCCACCAGCCTCAGCATCTACCAGGTAGCCACGGCCGTCCGCGCTTGGCACAGCAAATTCAATGACAGCAATACCCTTGCTATTTGCGCGAGCTTTGTCTTTGGCTTTTGTGGCACCCAGGTTAGAAACCGTGAACTTAACTTCCACATTTGGCTTAGTTTGAGCCCAAATCTTGATTTTCTCACCGGGCGTGGCCATGGCGGTGTTAATCCAGACGCTGTCAACATCTGCTTTAGCGTCTTCAGCATAAACCGCCGGCCCGGCCAGGCCCAGCATCGTAAAGGCACAAACCCCAGCCAGCGCGCCACGCAGAGCGCGAGGTTGAGTTTTCATTTAATTCCCCTTAGTGAATATCGGCGGCATCCTTGCCCACCAGGAGTCTTAAGCCTGGAAGACTGGACACCATCTACGATGCTCACTTACAAAGCTGGGCATTAGCCGAACATACTGGCAAAATAACCTAAATTTTTGAAACAGTCGCTCGCATTGTGAGACAGCTACGACGGCGTCGAACCCCTCAGCTAGTCAACGCTAGTAGCAGATTACTCAGTGGCCACCAGCAAAACCCAGCTGACGCCACGCCTCATACAGACCGATAGCCGCAGAGTTAGCCAGGTTTAGCGAACGGTTACCATCCACCATTGGGATACGTACCAAATCAGTGACACGTTCATGGTGCATGATGTGGTCAGGTAAACCGGTGGGTTCAGGACCAAACAGCAAGGCGTCGCCGTCGATGTAGTCAACGTCTGTGTATAGCAGCTCAGTGTGGGCAGTAAAAGCGAATATACGTCCCGGTAACTGCGCTAGACACTCTTCCCAATTGGCGTGAACCACGGTATTAGCCAGGTCGTGGTAATCCAGACCCGCGCGGCGCAGCTTCGAATCTTCCATCTCGAACAGTGGATCCACCACATGCAGCATGGAACCAGAGTTGGCAGAGAGCCTAATTGCAGCCCCAGTGTTACCTGGAATTCGTGGCTCAAAGAAAACTACATGCAACATGCTTATACCTAACTGCTTAAGTGTTTTGCGTGGCCTTAGCCGGGCTCTACCTTATCAGCCTTGGATGTCGGCCGATTCTAGCCCCTTATTCAAACTTCCATATGCAGTTATGCAGTGGCCATAGAACATGTCGTCATCGCCAAAGAACACACAGAAACTACCATCTGGCTCCATGGTGATTGAGCCCATGGGTATCCTTTTAGCAAAAGTTTCCTCAGTGATTTTAGCTGCGTCTTCTTCACTTTCGCTCCAGTCACGCGCTAGCTCAGTGAGCTCTTTAGCAGCAAAGCTTCGCAGCTGCGCATCCCACTTGTCTTGGTTCGTGACCATGGTTCTCATGGCTTCGCGTGCCAGCTTTATGCCGTCAGCATCGCCTTTCTCTACCTCAAGGCAGATACCAATCTCTTCCCCTAGCCAGTCCACGCTGCCTTCAAAGAAATCGAACTCGCGAATATAGTCCAGCTCCCCCAGTACGTCATCTTGTAAAACCACTGGCTGCAGATACTGCGCAAGTATTTCTTCTAGCTGCGGACAAGGTGCCTGCTCATCCAAAGTTTCCACAAATAGTAGCTGGTTGTGCAGCTGCGGAATAAATTCTTCTAGCTGCCAAGGTAACCTAGGGCGTACTTTTAAGCGATAAATTGTTTCAGGTTTAAGATGCAGATAAGAGATCTTATCAGGCTCGTCATCAGCCACCGGATACACTATGCGACCAGGTAGATTGTGTAGCACTCCGGTTTCACAGTCTACGTAGGCCAAGAAATGCACGATGTTTTCCCAAAAACCGTTTGACTTGGCTGCCCCGCTACTTCCCCCGGCGATGAGCACCAAAACTTCGCGCGGCTGGGCTTCGAAAAGATTTTCCCATTCTTGCTGCGTCGGGCTAGTGACGGGCTTTACTTGTTCCAACAGATCCACCTGCTCCTATTATATTCAGGGCTGCATAGCAGCTTTAACATTCAATGCGGTGCTTGTAGTGTTGGCGCTAGCTTGGCCACTAGCGCCAACAGCAGTTACTTAACTTCTTTGGTTGCAGCGCGCAGTTCGATCAGGCTGGACACTTCACTGACATCCAAGTCAAACATCTTTGTTTCAAGATCGATGGGAGCAAAGTAGTACCTAACTGCTTGTGTCCCAAAGTCATCTTCTAGCTTTTGCCATTCAGCCGCTGGTAGCACGATGAAGCCAAGCGTGTCATTGCCTAGACTTTCTGCAAACCACCTGACCCCATACTCCTCCTTAACGAAGTCGTTGAAGTATTTAATGGTGGTGTCGCGATCCTTCTCCTGGCCGTAAGGAATCTGGAGTTGTTTGCCAGCTTTGCTTAGTACGATGTCAGGGCCGTGGGGCTTAGCGTTATCCACGGTTTGAACTTCTATCTGCTCTTCTAGTAAGTCATTGAAGTAGCTAATGATGTCCTCATCGTCTTCACGCCAGTCAATCCAGATGATGCCCTCAGAATCCCAAAGATCATCAATCGTTTGCTCATCTTCAAACAAATTTTTTAGCTGTTCATAGGTATCAGTCATTTTTACCTCACAACATTCAATTAGGTAGTTTAGTAAATGCCGACTAGTACATTACTGTTCGTTTCTAGTGCTTTACGGTAGAAAGCACGCATGTTTGTGAAGCAGTCCAGTAGTTCTTCTTTGATCTCTTCGGTTTCGTCTTCACGATCCCAGATATAGGGGTATAGCTCTTCTACTGCGCACGCTTCCATGCTGAAAGCTTCCATAGCTTTGTCGATATTGAAGGCGTTAAGTGCTGCTACGATTGCGGCAATTTTGGATTTATCAGTGTAGGCAACGTGATTTTCGATGTCTTCGATCGGGGTAGCCCCCATCACGGCTTCACTAAGCGGCTTAACATGCTCTGGCATGTTGTCATCTGCCTCCGTGAGTGTGAAGTGCAAAACGTCCCACATTTTGTCAATGTCGAGCATATCTGCAAAGTCTTCATCTGAGTCTGCACAGATAGCTTCCAGGTAATCGAAGACTTCTTCATCACCGCTACAAGCTTTAAGCTTTGTTAAGTTCTCGTCGTTTAAATACTGGTAGCCTGCTCGCAAACCCATCTTTGTGGCCTCCTGATAGTAACTTCAGCACCTGCTAGGCATTATACATGCCTAGCCCCGGGTAACTTTTCTAATTCTGAAACGTCGTGCTGATGAGCATGCTTGTCTTTGTTTAGGTAATGATTGTGCCTATGTGAGTGACTTACTGTATGTGCATGCGTTGTGTCATCATGTGTATGCACAAAAGTATGTTCATGACCTAGCGCCAATATACCCACACCTATACCTGCACACAAATACAGCAAGGCAGCCATAGTGGTTGGCCCAACTTCGTGCAGCAAAAGCTTTGACGCCGGGATGTTAATGGCATAGAACACTGCTGCTAAAGTGGCATATACCAGAGCTCGATATTTTTTACTACCCATAAGCGAGTTTCCACTACACCTGAACTATCTTCAACTCAGATAAAAGTTTTTAGGCTTTCTTCACAGGGTGCCTAATTACGGTTTTCCATTTTTCTGGAGCAACCTTCCTAGCATCAGATAGATAAATCTCGTGATGCAGCCTATCTGCATTTAGATCATTAACATATCCGTGTTGCTTAAGGTATTCATCCATGACCGCAATGGTTGCTGGCTCGTTATCGAATGGCCCTAGATGCATCATCTGCACACACAGTCCCTCAGCAATAGTCATAAACTGCGCCGATGAGCAATCTAGCTTTTTCTTTTTAGTTGCAGTCTCAACCGCCCAGTCAAAATCTTTTTGACTGACAAAATCGGGTAAACGAATAACTGATATCCAGTTAAAACTTGACTTGTCAGCGTAATTTACGCCAACAACATTATCCTGCCACCAGAACCCTTCAAGTGGCGGAACTACATATTTGGATCACCCTGCCCACTCACGGCGATATAATTTGCGTTGGGCACATCCACGATCTCTGGCCTGTTCTTAGGCCTATAGAGCTCTTTGCATTCTTTCTTAAAATCGAAGGCCATGGTTGTCTCAATCAGCTGCCGCAGCACACATAAAGTGTTGGCAGCCCGTTTTCTTCGTCTTTAACTCCGGTTTCCTTGTTGTATAGGCCTACATAATCAAGACCCTCAAAGAAAACGTGGTCACCAAGTTCCTTGTTTGCCATGAGGTTTTGCAGCTTAAACAGCAGCTCTTCGATAGAGAAGGCAACTTTGTCATCCGGTTCAAGGTAGGCAATTACTTCTACCTGCCACCAACCATCGTCGCTCTCATCCTCTAGGAGTTCTTCACCCTCAGCAAGCAGCTCGTTTTGATGAAGCTGATCAAGCCCCTGAATCCAAGCGTCATATACGACTAGCAGCACTTTTTCTTTAATGGGCGTATTAACCTTGTGTTCACGCCAATTTTCACCAACACGCTCTGTTAGAATCTCATTAAATTCCGCTGCGAAAGACTCCCTGGAGTACTCATCTTGGTTAAATATCCAGGCGGCCTCAAAGTAGGCCTCATTGTCTCGATAGTCCAACTGGCCGTCATTGGTAGCTTGATTTAGTTGACTCATGAAGACCATCATACCTTGTTATGCAGGCCCTTCAAACGATTCACACAATCTGCCCAGACTCATTGCAAAGACCTTTAATTAGCCTTCGAAATTTACTCCAGACACAACCTACCGCTACAACAAACCTATTAAGCTTAACTATTTCCACCTAAGATGTAGTTACAGGCTTGACAGCACACAAACCGTCTCAAAGTGGTGAGTATGCGGGAACAGATCAAATGCCGCCATGTGCTCCAGCTGGTAGCCCTGGGCCACAAACAATCCCAGGTCACGAGCTAAAGCCGCCGGATCACAGGCCACTAGTACTACGCGCTGGGCTTGCAGCTGGCCAATTGCCTCTACCACTTCACGTCCAGCCCCAGCGCGCGGCGGATCGAGCACCACCAGCTGGGCGCCGTCGCCGTATTGGCTTACTGCCGCAGCGTCAACATTAGCGTGCACCAAGCAAGCCCCCTGGTCATGCAGGTTACGGCGCCCATCACGCACCGCCTGCAGGGAGCCTTCCAGAGCAGTAACCTGCGCCCTCAGTAGTGACAAAGGCAGCGTGAACAGGCCCGCCCCACTGTAAAGCTCCAAAGTTTTAGGGTTATCCATACCCGCTAAGGCCTGGCCTACCACCTCGCGCACCAGCGTCGTCGGCGCTAGCGGATGTACCTGCCAAAAACCATTTACATGCACCTGATAGTGCAGCTGGCCCAAACCCAGTCCAGAGGCGTCAACAAGCTCCTGAACCCGGCGTCGAGAACTGGGCTTAGCGTTAGAGCCATAGACCTGCTCGCCCACACTAACCATAGCCTGGCCGTCACTTGGCGCCACTGCCCGCACTCGCGCACCCGGCTTAAGCAAATGCCGCCAAGCCTTACGGCTAAACAACTCCAGATCCCTAATGGCCGGGGCAGCTAACGGCATAGAGTCCAAGGCAATCACTTTTTTGGAGCGGTAGCCGTGCATCCCCAGCTTGCCCGCAGGAGAAACAGTTAGCTCCACCCGGGAACGTCGCCCCAAACCCTTAGCATGCTCATCGCCGTCGGAACCCAAAGCCTGCACCTGGGGCAAACCCACCTGGCTGAGCTGCTCAGCCACCCGCCCGCCCCCTAAGCGAGTTAAGCAGTCTTGCAACACCCAGCGTTTCCAGGTGCGCTGAGCCTTTAGGGATACGTGGGCTAGTTCCCCTCCCCCGACGCCGCCCGGCCCGGCTGCCGGCCAAACACTGGGCACGCGGTCAGGTGAGGGCTCAAGAATCTCAATGGCATCAGCGAACAAAACTCGCTTAGAGCGGTTCGTAATGCGGATGCGTACCTTTTCACCAGGAAGAGCAAAGCGCACAAAAACCGTGCCCTGATCGATATGAGCCAGGCAGTAACCACCGTGAGCGGGCTTGCCAACTTCAATTACCAGCTCACTACCAACCAGCTCGCTCATGGCCTCTTCCTTAGGGTTAAAGGTACGTAACTTTCATATTTTAGCTGGCACGGTAGGGCAAAGCAGCGGGCTTACTTACCGGCGCGGCCGAACCGATCAGCCACGGCACCGAGGCGGTAACCACTCCCGGAATGAACAGCAGCGCCGCTTTTAGACGCAGGGCGCTTTGGTTATGCAAAATCTGCTGCCACCAGTGACGCACCACGTATTCAGGCAGGTAAATAACCACCAGGTCACGCGGGGAATCACGGCGAATTGAACGCACATGGGTGAGGATGGGGCGCACAATGTCGCGGAAAGGTGAATCCAAAATGGTCAGCGGCACATCAATTTGATCCTCACGCCACAGCTTAACTAGCTCGCGGGCTTCATCCCCACCGGTATCAACATTTACCGCCTCAATCGAGGTGGGGTGGGTGCTAGCGGCGTAGGTGATAGCGCGCATGGTGGGCTTGTGTAGACGCGAAACCAGCACAATGGCATGCACGCGGGCCGGGCCCACACGCCAGTCATGCAGGTCATCGATGGCCAGCTGCTCGCCCACGCTGGTGTAGTAACGGCGAATTGCGTTCATGATCAGGTACAGCACGGCCATAACCAGCAGGGTGATCCAGGCACCACGGGTGACCTTAGTAAGCAGCACAATAATGAGCACCACGCCGGTACCAAACACGCCAATTGCGTTAACTACGCGCGAGCGGCGCATCTGCTTGCGTCGAGTAGCGTCCGTGGAGGTTTTAAGTTGACGCGTCCAGTAACGCACCATGCCCACCTGGGAGAGCGTGAAGGAAATAAACACACCCACGATGTAGAGCTGAATCAGGCGGTTAACGTCGGCAGCAAAACCAATAATGAATGCCAAGGCGCCCAGCCACAGCACCGCAATACCGTTAGAGTAAGCCAGGCGGTCACCGCGCGCAGCCAGCTGACGCGGCAGCATCTGGTCGCGGCCCAAAACGCTGGCTAGCACCGGGAAACCGTTAAATGCGGTGTTGGCCGCTAGCACCAAAATTAGTCCGGTCACGGCCGTAACCAGATAGAACATGGGTTTAAAGTCCGCGAAAATAGTGGCAGCCAGCTGCCCAATCACCGGGTCTTGGTGGTATTTGGGACCTACCGGCTGGCCGTTAAGCAGCAGCTCTGTGGCCGGGTGCTCAGCCATTTTGACGCCGGTAGCTCCAGCTAGGTGAATCACGCTCATAAGCATGACGGCGGCAATCAGCCCCAGCATCGCCAAGGTGGTGGCAGCGTTTTTGGACTTAGGACGGCGGAAGGAAGGCACCCCATTGGAGATGGCCTCAACCCCGGTCAGCGCCGCACAGCCAGAGGAAAATGCGCGCAAAATCAGGAAAACACCGGCCAGTGAGGTCAGTCCCTGATCCCAGCTGCTTTCTAGGGTGTAGGCGGCAGAAGGGGACTGTCCCAAATGCCCAGTAAATTCCTGGGCAAAACCAACCACAGCCATAATCCCAATGGCCGCCATATACAGGTAGGTGGGGATAGCAAAAGCTGAGCCGGCGTCCCTGGTGCCGCGCAGGTTAATGATGGCCAAAATCGAGGCCACTGCTACAGCTATTTGCACCTTGTAGGGTGCCACCGCCGGCACAGCGGCAGCCAGGTAGGCGGTACCTGAGGAGATAGATACGGCCACCGTCAGCACATAGTCGCTAAGTAGCGCTGAGGCCACTAAGGTGCCGGCACGCGGACCAAGGTTGTCAGTAACCACCTCGTAGTCACCACCACCTGAGGGGTAGGCATAAACGGTTTGGCGGTAAGACATCACCACAATCGCCAAAACCGCCACCACGGCCAAGCCAATCCAGGGAGATAGGGTGGCTGCTGCGGCGCCGGCAACGGAGAGGGTAATTAGTACTTCATCAGGCGCATAACCTACTGACGAAAGCGCATCTGAGGCAAAGACAGGCAGTGCCACACGCTTAGGCAATAAAGTCTGTCCTAGCCCTCTACTAGAGACAGGGCGGCCTACAAATAAACGCTTAGTCCGGTCTATAAAGTCACGCACGTAGTGTCATGGTATGCCAAGTGAGGCAAATAGGGTAGCGTTTAACCCGTGCATTTCGTCATTATGGGATGCGGCCGTGTGGGGGCAGCCCTGGCCGCGCAGCTAGATAGTTATGGCCATTCTGTGGCAGTTATCGATCGTTCCAGTGATGCTTTTAGGCGTCTACCAGCTGATTTCTCTGGTCGCAAGGTTAAGGGCATTGGCTTTGACCGTGACGCTTTAGAGCAAGCTGGTATTGATGACGCTTACGCTTTTGCAGCCGTATCTAACGGTGATAACTCCAATATTTTGGCTGCCCGTGTGGCGCGCGAGACTTTCGGGGTGGAACATGTGGTGGCGCGTATTTATGATGCCCGCCGCGCCGACGTTTATGAGCGTCTGGGTATTCCTTCGGTGGCTACCGTGCGTTGGACAACTGAGCAGATCATGTCGCGTATGCTGCCTAACACCACCTCTACCCCTCTGCCGGGCGATGAAACCGCAGTGGTGATGGTGCAGCTAAGCCCGCACCCGGCTTGGGTGGGGATGAGTATCGAGCAAATTGAGCGGCGCGCCCAGATGCGCGTGGCTTGGCTTACGCGCGGCTCAGCCATGATCGTGGCTAGCGATAAGAAGATTTTGCAAGATGGGGATTTGCTACATTGCGCGGTAACGGTGGCTCAGGCTAGTAAGCTGCGCCGAACCCTATCTAAAGCGCCTGTTAAGGAGTTCTGATGCGTATTTTGGTTGCTGGCGCCGGCTCAGTGGGGCGTTCTATTGCGCGTGAGCTGATTTCTCACGGCCATGAAATCACCTTGGTTGATAACGCCCCTGACGCTATGCGCGTGGCTTCTGTGCCCGACGCTGACTGGTTGCTGGCTGATGCCTGCGACATTGATTCTTTAAGTCAGGCTGATGTTGACGCCTGCGAGGTGGTTGTGGCCGCCACCGGTGATGACAAGGTGAATCTGGTTATTTCGCTGCTGGCTAAGACTGAGTTTGGGGTGCCGCGTACGGTGGCGCGTGTAAATAACCCTAAAAATGAGTGGATGTTTGATGACTCTTGGGGCGTGGATGTGGCCGTGTCTACCCCGCGTATTATGACTTCTCTGGTGGAGGAAGCAGTTTCGGTGGGCTCTATGGTGTCCATTTTCCGTTTCCACCAGTCTGGGGCGTACATGCATGAGTACACTTTGCCTGCCGATGCGCCGGTGATTGGTTACTTGATCAGTCAGATGCAGTGGCCTCCGCACACCGTGTTGGCAGCTATTTTGCGTGACTACCGGCCGGTTAATCCCGATGAGGATGAACGCTTTGAACCTGGCGATGAGCTTATTTTCCTCACCGCCCGTGAGGGTGAGGATCAAATTGGGCTAATCCCTCAGATTCTAAGTACTCAGCCGGCTCTACCTACTGGCGCGATCTATCCCTTGAACCAGAAGCCAGATCAGCCAGACAGCGAGCAAAAATAGCGGCGTTCCCAAAGCCAGGCGGGCAATGCTCAGCGCGGTTAGGGCGCTGGCACCCGCCAGGTAGAGGGGCACTTCTACAACTAGGCGTAGGCTAAACATGCCCGCCAGCAGCCAGGTGGCCAGGTAGTAACGACGACGCCGCTCACCGGGCTGCTTGCGCCAGTCCATCCCGCAGCCGGTAACTGCTGCCACAATTACTCCCACCAGCGGGTAGCGCATAAGCATTGAAATAAGCACTACCACCAGCCAGACCACATTAACTAGTAGCCCCATGGCATAGAACTGGCCGGCGTCCTGGTTATACCAGGCCAGGGCCGCTGAGATGATGGTGATAGCCCCGCCAGCTAGAGCCTGCAGCAGGCTTTGGCGTTGACAAAGGCGCACCACAATGGCCACGCCAGACACCGTCAATGCAGCAATAACCGCTATTTTTAGGTTTTGTCCGCTTAAGGCTAGGGCGCCAATGAACACCACTACGGGCAGTACTGATTCGGTGATTCCCCGCCAGCCGCCTACTGCCGCTTTGGCATCGAAATTTTGGGAGGCGATTTGGCTCAGCCCCGCATTTACAGGCAACGACGGCGCCGGCGCGTCTGCTTCTTGCGCGGCGTCGTCGTTATGGGGGGATTTAGGCAAAACCACTAGGCTTCATCCACAATCTCGTAGGCGGGGTTGAAAATAGTTGGCCGGGTGCGTCCGGCTACCACGGTGCCGCTGGCCACCAGGTGAATGCCGGGCCAGATACCGGCGACTTCACGCCGGCCCATCCAGGCCAGGTCAATGGAGGCGGTGCCGTCATATAGGCGGACCACAAAGATGGGCCTAGCTTTTGCCGGCGAGTAGGTTACTGAACGCACTACCCCCGCGATTTTGGCAGGCTGGCGTTCTTTAACTTCAGCGATTTTGGTTTGTGCGTGAGCGCCGGCAACTTCTTGCTCATCGGCGGCCTCAAGGTCGTCTCGAGAAGTCGTCAGCAAGTGTTTTAACTTGCGTAAAAAACCCAATTGTCTCAGCGTACCTCTGCAATAGTGGGGCCAGGAGCGAGAATGTCCAGGCCTGAATCTGCTTCACTGTTTACTGCTCCGGGAGCGTGCAGGGGCAGTACGTCGCGTGGCGGGTGTGGGGAGCCGTCGCGATAAACCACCATGCCGCACACAATCTCATCGATAGCTGCACGGGCACGCTGCTCGGTGGCTGCCGGGCCGGTGATAACTGCCCGCAAGAACCAGCGCGGGCCGTCAAAGCCCAGCACGCGCATAGCGATATTACCGTCAACAGCCGGGTTTTGGGCTGGCACTAGGGCGGCGATTTCAATTCGCTCACCAAGCTTTAGCTCTTGGGTGCGGGCCCCGATGCGACCTAGTTCAGCTACTAGGTCTTCGCGCACCTGCGGCCAAAGTTTGCCGCTACGCGGCGCTGCAAAGGCACGCAGCTCAATGCTTGAACCTCCCAGGGCGGCTACAACAGTGTCGAGCTCGGTGCCGGTGCTAGGAATCAAGGTGACCTGCATACCTTCAATTGCCGGTAGGCGGATTGCCCCCATGTCGACTAGGTCTTCGTCCTCATCGGCATCGGCCCAGTCACGCGGCCCATAGGCCAGTGGGATTTCCTTTTCTTCCTTTTCGAGCTTATCTGATTCGACTTGCTCTACTTCTTCGTCACGCTGACGACTTTTGCGTAGCCAACCCATATGGGAGCCTCATTTCTTTTGTCCTTTTTAATTGCTTAGACCTAGCCGCTTGGGCTCAGCCTGCACAATCGGTGCACACCGGCAGGTTGGTGGCATCATCAACATAAGCCAGCTGGCTGCGGTGGTGTACCAGGAAGCACTCAGAGCAAGTGAACTCATCCTCGAGTTGGGGAACTACGTGGACACTTAGTTCTTCACGAGACAGATCGGCCCCAGGGAGCTCAAAGCCTTCAGCAATCTCGTTTTCGTCTTCTTCGATCGCCGCAGAAGACTGGTCTTTTTGATGAGTTGTAAGCTCTTCAAGGGAATCGGCTTCCGGCTCATCCTCGTTGCGACGCGGGGCATCGTAGTCAGTTGCCATTGCGCTTGTCGCTCCTATCTTTCTTGGCCGTGAAGGGTATAGCGCCGGGTGCGCAATACCATATGTAAGCACGCGGATAGTAACACATTAATAGGCTTTGTCAAAGCTCGATTTGGCATCGCTTATGTGAGCACCCATGCAGTGTTTAGCCAGGTAAACTTATGTGTGTGCTTTGGTTGGCGCCACACCGGTAAATTAGTCTGTTTTTACTTAAGGTTAGTGGCACTCTATTAGCGCGTGCGTTTATTAGGAGGCCACATGATTGAGCTTGAGCTGCTGGGTGTGAATGGGGATTCTATTGTCCTCACTGATGCCCAAGGGCAGCGTTTCACCCTTGTTATCGACGACGCCTTGCGCTCTGCGGTTCGTCGCGACCGGGTCAGTGTGCCCATTCCTCCTCCTGAAGCTGCCGCCAATATGTCGCCTAAGCAGATGCAGGTGTTAATGCGCGCCGGGGCTAGTGCCCAGGAAGTTTCTGACCTTACCGGTTTCCCCTTGGCACGCGTGCAAACCTATGAGGCCCCTATCATTGCTGAGCGTAACTGGGCGGTAAATCGCGCCCAAAAATGCCACATTGGTTGGGGTAAGGATTCTCCGCTGCTGGGTGAACTGGTTTTGGACCGCCTGGCTACCCGTGGGGTTGACCCTGAGCTGGTGACTTGGGATGCGGTGCGGGAAAACCGTGATCCCTGGCAGATTATGGTTACTTTCGTGCAAGGCGCTGAGGAAAAGCACGCCAGCTGGAGCTATGACCTGCACACTAACTCTGTGCGCGCCCTTGATGAGGAAGCACGTTGGTTAACTGAGAATGTGGCCTCTGCGCGCCCGCAGGTGTTTGACCAAGACTCTAAGGCTCCCGGCGCTAACGCCAACCCTAAAGCGGTCATGATAGAGCCCATCGTGGTGGAAGATACTTCCACTGAGGCTTTAGTGGCTGAGCTTAACGCCCAACGTGGTCAGCCTCAGCGCATGGACTTATCTGAATTTGCTGACGAGGATTTCACTGGATCTATCCCTACCGTTTCGGATGAGACTGGACAGATTGTCCCTTTTGGCCGAGGCGAGACTGATCCACAAACACACTCAGCCCCTGAAGCTATCTCTGGTGCAGAAGCTTTACGCCAGGATTTGAAGGAGACAGTCTCGCATTCCCTACCGTCAACTGACGCCGACAGCGAGGTTTACCTGCCCACCTCAACTATTGCTATCACTAAGCAAGACTCTATGGTCAGACGTAGCTTAGAGGCTTCAGAGGCACGCAGTCGCAGTAAAGGCCGCCAATCTGTGCCGCCTTGGCATGAGATCATGTTTGGCGCTAAGCCCGAGTAAAACCACCTGGACTAGCACCGCTATTTCCCCTAAATTCCCGGCTAGTTCCCACACTTTCTTACGACTACTAAACCAGTGCCTTGATCAGAGGTACTTCCAGCTCAACTGGGGTTAGTGAGCCATGCACCCCAATTAGCTGAGTGGCGTGAAAGCTTTGTACGCGCGAATCGACTACGGTCCAGTTGTCGTTTAATGCGACCAGTACGTCGCCCACTGCGGCGCGCGCACCTGGGCTTAGTGGTCCCATAAGTGGGGCTGGATCTGTGCCCACCCAAATGGCTCGGTCACCTAAAAATTCGGCCCAGCGTTTAGCCACGCTTTGGGCTAGTTCTTCGCGTCCGTTGTTTTCGACGACGCCGCAAACTCCCCGGGGTCCAGCCACGCCCAGGCCAGGGCTACCAGCTGCGGAGGCACTAGCGACGTCGTCGGCCACGTAAAGCTGCAAGAAGCGAGACTCTCCCGCCACCGCCACCACATCTTTAGCCAGTTCTTTTTCTTTAGCCAGATCAATGCGGTGATGCCGGTCGGTATCAACCATGCCGTGATCAGCGGTGAGCACAATCCGGGTGCCGGTGGGCAGGCGCCTAAACAGCTGCCCCACCATGGCATCTAAAGCCTCTATGGCCTGCAACCATTTATCTGAATGCCAGCCGTGGTTGTGTCCGGCATGGTCAAGCTCGCCCACATATAGGTAAACCAGTTTGGCCCCCTCTTTAATGGCCCGGTAGGCCTGGTAGGGACGCTGGTCCAGGGCGTCTACCCCGATATGTTTAAAACCGCGCCAAGCCGCCAAGCTTAAGCCTGAGCCAGCAAACTTTGAGCGCCCAATACTCACCGCCCCCAGCTGCGGCCCGCAGCCGGCTTTAGCCTTAGCGTTAGCGCGTTCAATTAAGGTGGGTACGCTCTGCCAGGCGAGTGGGTCATGGCTAGAGTTTTTAAAGGTAATCAGGTCAAATACGTCGCCCGCTTTGGGCACATGCCCTGCGCCCAGATGCCCGCGCAATAGTGGGTCACGCACCGCATAGCCCACCATGGCGTGGGCGCCGGGATAAACACCGGTAGCCAAAGTGGTTAGCGCTGCCGCCGTGGTGGAAGGGGCGCAGGTATGTAAATAGTCAGAATCAGCTAGTAGCCGACGCAGGTTAGGGGTGTGCCCGGCGCACTCGCGCAGCATCTGCCAGCCCAGTCCATCCACTAGCACCATTACTAGCGGCGCCTGCGCATCACCTAGCTGGTCTAAACCCAGACGTTTAGCGGCTTGGGTGGCCTGAGCATTAGTTACCAGGCTAGTAGTCGGGCAGGTAGCCTCATCGTTGACAGTGTCTACAGGTTCAATATCTGCCCCCAGCACACTGCAAATACCCACCAGTACGTCAGCCAAAGCTCCCCGCGCGCCCAGGGGGGCGACTAAAGCCGCTAATTTATCAGGTACTACGCTCATAGTCCTATTATGCTTCGAGGCACTAAAGTGGCGTAAATTCGCCTAAACTGGGAAAATACCGGCTATGGCCAAAGGGACTTCTGCAAGCACTCATAGCGATGGCGCTATCGTAGACATCGATCTGTCTAAAGAAATGCGCTCCAGCTTCCTGGAGTATTCCTACTCAGTTATTTACGCGCGCGCCCTACCTGACGCACGCGACGGCCTCAAACCCGTACAGCGACGCATCTTGTTCCAGATGGACCGTATGGGACTGCGCCCCGAAAAGCCGCACGTAAAATGCTCGCGCGTAGTTGGTGACGTGATGGGGCGTCTACACCCGCACGGAGACGTAGCCATTTATGAGGCGCTAGTGCGTCTAGCCCAGCCCTTCACTATGCGTTTGCCGCTAGTTGATGGTCACGGCAACTTTGGTTCTCTCGACGACGGCCCGGCCGCCCCGCGTTACACCGAGTCACGTTTAGATCACCCGGCCTTGGCGCTAACCGCCGACATTGATGAGGGCACCGTAGACTTCTCCCCCAACTATGACTACACGTTGCAAGAGCCTGAAGTATTGCCGGCCGCCTTCCCTAACCTGCTGGTTAATGGCGCTAGCGGCATTGCGGTGGGTATGGCCACCAATATGGCTCCACATAACCTGGTGGAGGTAATTGGTGCCGCCCGCCACCTGGTAACCCACCCCGAGGCTAGCCTCGAAGATCTGATGGCGTTTGTGCCCGGGCCTGACCTACCCGAGGGGGCCATGATTGTGGGCCTCGATGGTATCCGCGACGCCTACCGCAGCGGCCGAGGAGTTTTCCGCACCCGCGCCAGTGCCCACATCGAAAACATCACTGCCCGCAAAAAGGGCATTATTGTCACCCAGCTGCCCTACCTGGTGGGACCTGAGCGGGTAATTGAAAAAATTAAGGACGCCGTCGGCTCTAAAAAGCTCCAGGGCGTAACCGACGTCGCCAACCTAACTGACCGCAACCACGGCACACGTCTAGTTATCGGGGTTAAAACCGGATACAACCCTGAAGCTGTGCTGGCGCAGCTGTATAAGTTCACGCCGCTGGAAGAATCTTTCGGCATTAACAATGTGGCCCTGGTCGATGGCCAGCCGCGCACTTTAGGGCTAGCTCAGCTGCTACGAGTCTTTGTTGACCACCGCCTAAATGTGGTGCGCCGGCGCACCCAGTTCCGCCTAGACCGACGCCTAGAGCGACTACATCTGGTGGAGGGGCTACTGATTGCCATTTTGGATATCGATGAGGTGATTGCGCTAGTTCGCTCCAGCAATGACAGTGCCAGCGCCCGCACCCGCCTGATGCAGGTATTTGATTTAAGCGAAGCCCAAGCCAACTACATTTTGGAGTTGCAGCTGCGGCGCCTGACTAAGTTCTCTGTCATTGAGCTGGAAAAAGAGCGCGCTGAGCTAAATAAAGATATTGAGCAGCTGCGCCAGATTCTGGGTTCTGATGAGCGCCTGCGGGCCACGGTTTCACTGGAGCTAAAGCAGATTTCGGACCGTTTTGGTACCCCGCGCCGCACTATTTTGTTGGAGGCTGACGGCACCCCTGGCCCGCGCAGCAAAGCCACCCGCACCCGCGCTGCGCAAGCGACCCCGGCCCTGACCCCTGGCGCTAGCGTAGCTGAGCTGCCGCTAACTATTCCTGATGATCCTTGCCAGGTGGTTTTATCTACCGGCGGCCTGGTGGCGCGTGTTTCTGGCTCCCAGCCGCTTAGCCGTGAGGGCGCGCGCCAAAACAACGATGCCTGGCTTAGCACAGTTGGGGCCACAGCCCGCGCCCAGGTAGGGGCCATTACCGATCAGGGGCGTCTAGTTAAGCTTGATGTGGTGGCCGTGCCTGAACTACAGCGCAGTGACAGTCTTAGCGGCGGCACGCAGGTCTCAGCACTGGTGGAGCTGGGTGAAGGCGAGCAGGTAATTGGCTTGGTGTCTTTGGATGAAGCCACCCAAAACCAGGCCCCAATTTTCTTAGCTAGCGCCCAGGGTGTGGTTAAGCGGGTAAAGCCGGGCGACCACCCGGCGCGCGGGCAAGCTTGGGAAATTATTTCCCTCTCCCCCACTGACCGCCTGGTTTACGCCTCTCACGCAGCTGATACTTCCAGCTTGGTTTTAATTACCGACGACGCCCAGCTGCTACGTTTCGACGCCGCCAAGGTGCGTCCCCAGGGACGCGGGGCGGGCGGCATGGCCGGTATTTCTTTGCACGCTGGCGCTAAGGTTATTGCTGCCGCCGTAGTGCCTGGTGAGGAATTGGCGCAAAGTCAGGTAGTCACTGTGGCTGCTGGCGCTGCGCACAGTGAAGCTGCAACTGGCGGCGTCGCTGAGACGGACAGCGAGATGGGGACTAAGGGCTCAGTTAAGGTAACGCCGCTAGACCGCTTCCCCAGCAAGGGACGGGCCACAGCCGGGGTACGTTGCCAACGATTTTTAACTGGTGAGCAGGCTCTAGCTTTGGCTTGGGTGGGCCCAGAACCCGCGCGAGCATTGGATTCTAATGGTGATCCAGTAGCTTTACCTGACAGCGATGAGCGCCGTGACGGATCGGGTCAGGCTGTTAGTGAAGAGATTGTGGCCATCGGTTAGTTGTGACTAGACAAACAGCCCAACTTTTTGCATTAGTTTGCATACTCATGCATAGAAGTATCTATAATATTTCTCAGCGGTGAATAATCACCGCATAGAGTAATATTCACAATCATCCTCGGGAGAGGGAAATGAAAAAGTCGCTTCCCGTCATCGCCTCACTACTAGTAGCCACCTGCGCCCTAGGTCTTTCTGGTTGCACCGACGCCGCAAAGGAAATGGCACAGCGATCCGGTTCCACCGCCTCCGCTTCAGTTCCCACCGTGGATCTTAGCGGCGTCACTAAGCAGGACGACATTGCTGCACTGGTGCCCGCTTCTGTTAGCGGCGACGGCACTTTGACCATCGCCACCAGCGCAGACTACTCCCCAGCTGAATTCTTGGATGCTAATGGCAAGCCAATTGGTTACGAAGTTGATCTGGCTACCGCCCTATCTAAGGTTTTAGGCCTGAAGGTTAAGTTCGTGAACGCCGAATTTGACTCCATCATTCCGGCAGTTGGCTCCAAGTACGACATGTCTATCTCCTCCTTCACGGTAACCAGTGAGCGGACTAAGTCAGTCAATATGGTGGCCTACATCAAGGTAGGTTCGCGCTTTAACGTAGCCAAGGGCAACCCCTCCAAGGTTGACCCCTCCAACCCACTGAACCTGTGCGGTCTAACCATTGGGGTACAAACTGGTACCGCCCAGGAAGAGGCCATTAACACCTACTCCACCAACTGCACCAAGGCTTCCAAGAAGGCTATTAACGTCAAGTCTTACGCCAAGTTCGGTGACGCCACCACAGCCCTTGCCGGCCAGGCTCTAGACGCTACCTTCGCTGACTCGCCGGTGGCAGACTATGCAGCCAAGCAGACTAACGGAGCCGTCGTCGCCGTAGGTGACCTAATTGACCCGGCCACCCAGGCCGTCGTCATTAACAAGAACGACACCGCCACCACCCAGGCCGTACAAAAGGCCATGCAGTACCTGATCGATAAGGGTGTGTGGAACCAGATCCTGACCGCTTGGGGTATTGACACCTCCCAAGCACTCAAGACTGCCACCATCAACCCCGCTGAATGATTATTCAGTCGAATATAGGTAATTATGAATTCTAATAGCGATGTAGAGCTTATTAAGCTCAAGCGCCTGCCCAGGCCAGGCACGTGGCTAGCGGCTGTCATAGTGTTAATCCTGGCCGCCATGTTGGTTAATGGTTTATTCACCAATACCAACTACCACTGGGATGTGGTGTGGCTTTATGTCCGTGACATTCACGTAGTACAGGCAGTGGGTTGGACGTTAATGCTGACTGTGGCCGCTATGGCTATCGGTATTGTGCTGGCAGTACTCTCTGCTGTGGGTCGCAAAAGCGACAACCCGGTACTGCGCTGGGTTGCATACATTTACATTTGGTTCTTCCGTGGTACTCCTATTTACACCCAGCTGGTGTTTTGGGGTTTGCTGCCCACGCTATACAACAAACTCTCGCTAGGTATCCCCTTTGGCCCGGAGTTCTTCACCTTCTCCACTAAAGAGCTGTTTACCGGTGCGTTTGCAGCGATCTTAGGTTTGGGTCTTAACGAAGGCGCCTACCTCAGTGAAATTGTGCGCTCGGGTATCGATTCGGTTGATAAGGGACAAACTGAGGCTGCCCAGGCCCTGGGTATGAGCAAGAGCCAGACTCTGCGGCGAATTGTTTTACCGCAGGCTATGCGGGTGATTGTGCCTCCTACCGGCAACGAAACTATCTCCATGCTTAAGACCACCTCGCTGGTTTTGGCGGTACCTTTCACCAAGGAGCTCACCTTTGTTGCCAACGCTGCAGGCACGCGTCTATTCCTGCCCATTCCACTGCTGATCGTAGCCGCAATTTGGTACCTGCTGATCACCAGTATCTGGATGGTGTTCCAGCACTACATTGAGCTCTACTACGGACGTGGATTCGCCCCCGACTCCGGCAAGAAGCTGCGTAACACTTCTAAGCGCCAACAAGCGATTATTCGCTCTGGCACCACACCAGCTAAGCCCGTAGACAAGATCCTGCCCTGAAAGAAGCATAATGGCTGCCACAAATGAGACCACCGCAATGGTTGAGATTCGTGATGTGCACAAGTTTTTTGGGCACCTACACGTCTTGCGCGGTATTAATCTGAATATCGAACCAGGTCAGGTGTGCTGCCTGCTGGGCCCCTCGGGTTCAGGTAAGTCCACTTTGCTGCGCTGCGTAAACCAGCTGGAAGCCATTTCTGCCGGCCGGATCTATATTGAAGGCCAGCTACAGGGGATGCGCGAGCAGGTTCACGCTGATGGTTCAGTTACCTTGCACGAGTTGCGCCACAGTGAAATCGCTAAGCAGCGTAGCCGTATCGGCATGGTGTTCCAGCGTTTCAACCTTTTCCCGCATATGACTGCGATTGAAAACGTTATGGAAGCCCAGGTGCAGGTGCTGCGCCGCTCCAAGGCCCAGGCCGCCAAGGCCGCCAAGGTGCAACTTGAGCGTGTAGGTCTAGGCGACCGCATGGACCACTACCCCAGTCAGCTCTCGGGTGGTCAGCAACAGCGTGTAGCTATCGCCCGGGCCCTGGCCATGGATCCTGAAATCATGCTTTTCGATGAACCTACCTCAGCTTTAGACCCTGAACTGGTAGGTGAAGTGCTAGCCGTTATGAAGGAACTAGCAGATGACGGCATGACCATGATGGTAGTTACTCACGAAATCGGCTTTGCCCGTGAAGTAGCCGACCAGGTGGTATTCATGGATCAAGGCGTGGTCTGTGAAGCCGGTAGCCCCGCCCAGGTGATTGACAATCCCCAGCAGGAGCGCACCGCCGCCTTCCTAGCTAACGTGATCTAAAATCATTTCTTAACCCAGATTTAACGGTTGGTGGCCAGCGCCTAACGGCGCTGGCCACCAACCGTTTAGTCATGATTTGGCTAGCTTTAAACCGTTTCGTATGAGCTTAGCTAGCTTTTAAACAAACGTTTCTACTAGCCGCGAGCGCGTTTTTGCTGTGGCTGGTTTGTTGTGAGTGCTTTGTGGGCGCGCTAGTTTTATCAGTGAGGTGACGTCAGTGGGTTGGTTGGGGTGGCGTCAGTGGGTTGGTTTAGTTGGCTAGTGAGCTGGTGGCGCCTTCGTAGCCGGTGGGGATTGGGCCGTGGTAGTTGTCGGCTACCCATTGGCCGTTGTTCCATACTTTTAGGTCCCAGCCTTGTAGTAGGCCGCCTTCGGCTATGCAGATGCCGGTGTTGGCGATGGGTTGGTTGCAGAGCCAGTTTGGGTCTGCTCCGCGTGTGCCTACGCAGCCAAATAGCCGCAAGATGGTGCCGTGGGCGGTGATGATTATGGTGCCGTCTTGGGGGGTGGAGGCGGCGGCTTCACGTACTACGGCTTCGAAGCGTTGGAATGTTTCTACGCCGGATTGTCCTGCGGGCATGCGGCTGCGCATGCGTCCTGTCATCCAGGCGCGGGTGGTGTCGATGTAGCAGCCTACGCTGTCGTCGTCGTTGCGCATTTCTAGTTCGCCGGCGATTACTTCGCGTAGGCCGTGGCGTACGTTGGCTTGTAGTCCTAGGGCTTTTTCTAGGGGGGCGATGGTTTGGCGGGTGCGTAGGATGGGTGAGACCCATAGGCTTACTTGTCCGCGTAGTAGGGGGGTTACGCGTTGGGGTAGTGATTGTGCTTGGGCTTGGCCTGTTTCGGTTAGGGGTGCGCCGGGGATGGCGGTGTCTAGGGCGCGTAGGAGGTTGGCTTCGGTTTGTCCGTGGCGTATTAGGATTAGTTGCACTTGGCCTATTGTGCCAGTTGGTTTGGCTGGTGTGTTAGGTGGTTGGGGTGTGGTTTGTGCCTGGTGGTGTTTGGTCTGGTTTTAGGCGGCGAATAGTAGTTTTTCTACTACTGTGCGGGCGTGGCGGGCGGCTCGTAGGTAGTCTTCTTCTACTTGGGCGTCTTGTCCGGCTGGGTAGTAGAGCAGGCGTGCGACCATGCGTAGGTCGATGGCTGTGTTGGGTAGTAGTTCTAGGCGGTAGCCGCTGGTGCGTCCGGTGGCTAGTACGTTGGCGCTGCGTAGGCGTGAGGCGGCTAGCCAGGCTTGGCGTAGGGTTTGGGCGTCTGTTTCGCTAATTAGTTGGGCTTGGCAGGCTGCTTGTAGGGCTTGCAGGGTTGAGGTGGTTTGTAGTTCTGGGTGGATGTGGCCGTGGCGTAGTTGTAGTAGTTGTACGGCCCATTCGACGTCGCTTAGTCCGCCGGGTCCTAGTTTTAGGTGGCGTCTTGGGTTGGTGCCGCGTGGTAGGCGTTCGGTTTCCATGCGGGCTTTGAGGTGGCGTACTTGGCGTAGTTCGTCTGTGTTTAGGCCTTTAGCGCAGTAGCGTAGGGGGGCGATTAGTTCGGTAAATAGTTGTCCTACGGTGTGTGATCCGGCTACGTATCTTGCTCTTATTAGGGCTTGGCGTTCCCATACTTGGCCCCAGCGTTCGTAGTATTCGTGGTAGGCGTCTAGGGAGCGCGATAGGGCGCCGTTGCGTCCTTCGGGGCGTAGGTCGGCGTCTAGCACTAGGGCGTGCATTGCGTCTGCTTTGAGGGCGCTGATTAGCCAGCGTGCTAATAGGTCGGCTTCGGTTTGGGCTTGGGTGGTGGTTGAGCCGGGGCGGGGGCGGTGTACGAACAGTATGTCTGCGTCTGAGGCGTAGGACAGTTCTGCTCCGCCTAGGCGTCCCATGGCGATTATGGCGTGTTCGGCGTGTGCGGCTAGTAGGTGGCCGGTTTCGTCTACGCCTTTTTCGAGTGCTTGGGGGCCCTGGGTTTGGGCGATGGCTACTGCGTGGGCTACTCGCATGGCGCCGTCGAGGACTACTTCGGTTACTTGTGATAGGGCTGCTGCGCCGCGTAGGGGGTCTACCCCGTCTAGGGTGTCGGCCATGGCGCTGCGTAGTTGTTCGCGGCTGCGGATTGCTAGTAGGGCGCTGATGGCTTCGGTGGCTACTTGTTCGTAGTTTTCGCTGCGCATGCCTAACAGGCGTCGGCGTAGTAGTGAGGCTACTTCCCCAGCTAGTACTTCGCGTGGGCGTATTTGTAGGTCGGCGTCGTCGTCGAGCCAGGAGACTGCTTGGGGGGTTTCGCTAAGGCGGTCGCTGGTCCAGCGTGAGCCGGAGCAGATGTAGCTGAGGCGTTTGGCTACTAGGCGTGAGTCTCGTAGCATGCCCATGAACCAGTGGGAGGTGCCGATGGCGTCGGAGAGGCGGCGGAAGGATAGTAGGCCTTGGTCGGGGTCGGCGCCCATGCCCATCCAGCCGATCATCACTGGTAGTAGTTGGCGTAGGATGGCGGCGCGCCGTGAGAGTCCTTCGGTGAGGGCTTCGATTTGGCGCATGGCTCCATCTGGGTCGCGGTAGCCGAAGGCGGCTAGGCGCTCGCGGGCAGCTTGGGGGCTTAGGCGCATTTCTGCCTCTGATAGTGAGGCGGTGGCTGATAGTAGGGGCCGGTAGAAGATTTCTTCGTGTAGGGCGCGTACTTGGCGGCGGGTGCGGTTGAAGGCTTTTTCTAGTTCGGTGGCGTTGGTGAGGTTTTTGCCTTCTAGGTCGGTGCCGATTGAGCGGGCGATGCGTCTTAGGTTGGCTTCTTTTTTAGGTAGGTCGTGGGTGCGTCGTAGGCGTGAAAGTTGGGCACGGTGTTCGATTAGGCGTTCGAAGCGATAGCACCGTGACATGGCCACCCCGGCGCTGCGGCCGATGTAGCCGCCGTCGATTAGTTCGTTTAGGGCCTCTAGGGTGGCGGCTGAGCGTAGGTGGGTGTCGCTGCGGCCGTGTACTAGTTGGAGTAGTTGGACGGTGAATTCTACGTCGCGCAGTCCTCCGGGCCCTAGTTTGATGCGGCGGTCGTCGCGGGTTTTGGCTGATTCTTTTTCTACTCTGCGGCGCATGGCTTGGGCGTCGCTAACGAAGTTTTCGCGGGCGGAGGCTTGCCACACTAGGGGGGCGGTTAGGTCTATGAATTGTTGGCCTAGTTCCGTGTCTCCGGCCATGGGCCGGGCTTTGAGTAGGGCCTGAAATTCCCAGGATTGGGCCCATTTGGTGTAGTAGGAGCGGTAGGAGTCGATGGAGCGCACTAGTACGCCATCTTTGCCTTCTGGGCGTAGTGCGGCGTCTAGGGGCCATAGTGGGGCTAGGGTGCCTACTCCGCTGATTATGTCGGTAAGGGCGCTGGCTACGGCGCTGCCGGCGGCGGTGGCTTGGGTTTCGTCTAGTGCTCCGCCTACTACGTACATGACGTCGACGTCGGAGATGTAGTTTAGTTCGCGGGCGCCGGTTTTACCCATGGCTATGACGCAGAAGGCTAGTTGATCGCTTGCCCCGGCTTTACGGTAGGCGATTGGTAGGGCGGCGGCGACGGCAGCGTCTGCTAGTTGGGATAGTTGCAGCCCCACCTGGGGCATGTATTGCAGCGGCTGGGGGTGGGTTAGGTCGCCTGCCGCTATGGTGCATAGGGCCTGGTAGTAGCTCAGGCGCAGGCCATGGACGGCGTCGGGGATGCTACCGGCTTCTAGGGCGCTTTTAACCCGACTGGCCATGGTGGCGGCTACTTTTTCGGCGTCGAATTCTTGGTCGAGACAGGCCACCGAGTCTGGGTGGGCGATTAGGAAATCGCCTAGGGCACTGGAGGCACCTAGAAGTGCCAGTAGTCGACGACGGTGCGAGCTGCGTTTTAGGTCTTGGGCTAGCTGCTGTGGCTTTGGGCTGGCTTCACATAGGCGCACTAGGGCCAGGGTGGCTTGGTCAGGGTCGGGGCTGTCAGCTAGATCAGCGAGCAGTAAGCCAACTGGTGTAGCTTCTAGCAGTGGGGTTAAAACCGTCTCTGCTAGTAGGCGCTGGGCCCGGGTGGTGTTGATGAAACCTGCCCGGGCTAGGTCTGCCCGGCTAGGGCCCTGGCCATTTGGGTTTTGCTCGCGGCTAGAGAGCATCTAGGGGCCCCTGTTAGAACTGGGTGATGAACTGGTTTAGTTCAAAGTTAGTGATTTCACGGTCATAGGCGCGCCATTCACTTTCTTTGTCGCGCATAAAGAACGCGAACGCATCCTCCCCCAGGGTGTCTGCCACTACATCAGAGTTGGCCATTTGGGCTACTGCGCTCTTAAGTGAGGTAGGTAGGGCCTGGATACCTAGGGCGCGGCGTTCAACTTCGCTTAGTGCCCACACGTCGTTATTGGCTTCAGCGGGCAGCTCGTAGCCTTCTTCGATACCTTTCATGCCGGCGGCTAGGATCACCGCGAAAGCCAGGTAGGGGTTGGCGGCTGAGTCAAGGGCGCGGTATTCGATTCGCGCTGACTGGGCTTTGCCGGGCTTGTGGGTGGGGACACGCACTAGTGAGGAGCGGTTGGTTTGGCCCCAGGAAATATATGAGGGGGCCTCGTCTTCTCCCCATAGGCGCTTGTAGGAGTTGACGTGTTGGTTGGTGACGGCGGTGATTTCACTGGCGTGACGCAGCAGCCCGGCCACGAAGGAGCGGCCTACGGCAGAAAGCTGGTATTCACCTGCCGGGTCGAAGAAAGCGTTGCGTTCACCTTCAAATAGTGAAAAGTGGGTGTGCATACCTGAGCCGGGCTGGTCTTTGAAAGGTTTAGGCATGAAGGTGGCAATATAGCCTTCCTCTAAAGCGATTTCTTCTACCACCGCACGGAAAGTCATGATGTTGTCAGCCATTGATAGGGCGTCAGCAAAACGCAGATCAATCTCATTTTGGCCCGGGCCCCCCTCGTGGTGGGAGAACTCCACTGAGATACCCATCTGCTCTAGTACTTCAATGGCGCGGCGGCGAAAATCATGGGCGGTGCCGCCAGCCACGTGGTCAAAGAAACCAGCCCTGTCACTGGGCACAATCTGCCCATCAGCGTTACGTTTAACCAGGTAGAACTCAATTTCGGGGTGTACATAGCAGGTGAAACCGGCGTTAGCTACCCGCTCTAATTGACGCTCTAGCACTGCGCGCGGATCAGTGCGGGCCACCTGGCCGTCAGGGGTGAGCACATCACAGAACATGCGCGCCACACCCTCGTCGCGCCCCAGGGAGGTAGGCAGCACCAGGAAAGTTGAGGGGTCTGGGGCCAGCAGCATGTCTGACTCGTAGACGCGGGTTAAGCCTTCTACTGCCGAGCCATCAAAACCGATACCTTCTTCAAAAGCCCCCTCTACCTCAGCTGGGGCGATAGCCACAGACTTGAGCTGGCCTCGCACATCCGTGAACCACAGGCGCACAAAACGGATATCGCGTTCTTCAATTGCTCGCAGGACGTACTCTTGCTGCTTGTCCATGGGATATCTTTCAGCTGGATGGTGATGGTGGGCCGCTGGGCGGCTATGCATGGTTGCTATGACTATTGTGCCCGGCGGCAGGTAACGGCGCTGTAATATGGCCAACCTCAAATAACCTTAGCCCGCCTTTAGCTTTGCAAGCCTAAGACTTAGCTCCTAGCCAGCGTAGAATCCGGTATATGTCCACCTATTCGGAGAAATCAACTAAGGTCCAGCGTTTACGCGTCCACCATCTAGCCCAAGCTAAACAGCGCGGCGAGAAACTAGTTATGCTCACCGCCTACGACGCCGTCACCGCCCGTATTCTTGACGCCGCCGGCACCGACATGCTGCTGGTAGGCGATTCAATTGGAAACACCATGCTGGGGCGTGAAAACACCCTGGAGGTAACCCTGGACGAAATGACGGTAGCTACCCGCGCCGTCGCCAGTGCTACCACCCGCGCCATGGTGGTAGCTGATTTCCCCTTCGGTACATACGAGTCTGGCCCCACCCAGGCGCTAGCCACCGGCGTGCGTCTACTTAAAGCTGGCGCTCAAGCAGTCAAGTTGGAAGGCGGCGCCACCCGCGCTAAGTCAGTAAAGGCCCTAACTGAAGCGGGCATCCCGGTGGTAGGTCACCTAGGTTTCACCCCCCAGTCAGTTAACCTACTGGGCGGCTACCGCGTACAAGGACGCGGTGACGCTGGCGCGCAACTACTAGCCGACGCCCAGGCCCTCCAAGAAGCCGGCGCCGTCGCCCTAGTGCTAGAAATGGTGCCCGAACCCCTAGCCGCCGAAGTAACCCAGACACTGTCTATCCCCACTATCGGTATTGGCGCCGGGGCCCAGGTAGATGGCCAAGTACTGGTGTGGACCGACATGGCTGGAATGACCCAATGGACCCCGCGTTTTGCCGCCCGCTTTGGTGAAGTCGGCGCCCAGCTGGAAAAGGCCGCCGCCAGTTACGGTCAGGCCGTACGCAGTGGGGCTTTCCCTGACGCCGACCACTGGTTTGCCAAGTAACCACTTAAATAAGGATTAACTATGTCGCTTGCAGATCGCGCCCCGCGCGGAAACCTAAAGCCGGGCACGCTCAGCCCTAAACTCTCAGTACCAGCCCACATTGAGCGCCCCGAGTACATGTTCCACTCGGGCCCTGAGGTAGTTACCGCCTCAGACATTAAAACCCCCGAAACGGTAGAGAAAATCCGCCACGCCGGGCGTATCGCCGCCCAAGCCATGGAGGCTGCCGCTGCCGCCATTGCCCCCGGGGTAACCACTGATGCGCTAGACAAGATCGCCCACGAATACCTGTGCGACCACGGCGCCTACCCCTCCTGCCTGGGCTACATGGGTTTCCCCAAGTCCATTTGCACCTCAATTAACGAGGTAATTTGCCACGGTATCCCCGACTCCACTGTCCTAAACGAAGGCGACATCATTAACCTGGATGTAACTGCCTACATTGACGGTGTCCACGGAGACACCAACGCCACCTACGGCGTGGGCCAGATCGATGAGGAAAGCGCTCTGCTAATTGAACGCACCCGTAACTCCATGATGCGCGCCATTAAAGCAGTGCGTCCAGGGCGTGAAGTTAACGTGCTTGGCCGCGTAATCGAGTCCTACGCTAAGCGTTTCAATTACGGGGTGGTACGTGACTATACCGGTCACGGCGTGGGTGAAGCCTTCCACTCAGGCCTGATCATCCCCCACTACGACTCCGCTCCCCTATATGACACCGTGATGGAAGTGGGCATGGTCTTCACCATTGAACCCATGCTCACCTTGGGCACTATCGACTGGCAGCAGTGGGATGACGGCTGGACTGTGGTAACCAAGGACCGCTCACGCACCGCCCAATTCGAGCACACCCTAGTGGTAACTGAAGACGGGGCCGACATCCTGACCCTGCCCTAACTTTTCTTCCCCATATACATTGACCCCATCAGTTTTAAATAGGCTGATGGGGTCAATTTTTATAAGCAATTGTGAGCTAAACCAAGTCAGAGTATGCTGTATGTCACTGACACGTTTTTCTATCTTCAGGAGTAGCTTCGTGAGCACCAAAATTGCGTTAGGTATTGACGTTGGCGGTTCGGGTATCAAAGGTGCCCCAGTAGACCTAGAGACGGGTCAGCTACTGGCCGAGCGCGTGCGCATCGACACTCCCTCCCCTTCCACTCCACAGGCAGTGGCGCAGGTGTGTGCCGAAGTTGCCGCTTCTTTTGACCTAGACCCTGAGGTTCCCGTGGGCGTGGCCATCCCGGCTCCGGTAAACAACGGCAACATTCCTTTCATGGCTAACCTAGACCAGTCCTGGACCGGGGTAAACGCCAACGAAATCATGCGTGACATTCTGGGGCGGCGCGTCACTGTAATTAACGACGCCGACGCCGCCGGTTACGCCGAAGCCCGTTACGGCGCCGCCCGTGGGGTTAAAGGCCTAGTTATTGCCACCACCCTAGGTACCGGCATTGGCTCAGCCCTGATCTACAACGGAGTACTGATTCCTTGCAGCGAGCTAGGCCACCTAGAAATTGATGGCTACGACGCCGAAAAGCGCGCCGCCGCCTCAATCCGTACCCTTGAGAAGCTGGACTGGCCCGAATGGTCTGAGCGCCTACAACGCTACTACGAGACTGTAGAGATGCTCTTTAGCCCCAGCATTTTCGTGGTGGGCGGCGGCGTTTCGCGCAAGCACGACAAGTTCTTGCCGCTACTGAAGCTACGCACCCCAATTGTGCCCGCCGTGCTATTTAACGGCGCCGGGATTGCTGGCGCTGCAGCCCTAGCTGCAGCAGACGAGTAAAAACAAACTTGGTTTCGCGGCTAGAGACTAGCCGCGAAACCACGTTCAAACTGGGTTATTTTTGGCGCCGGCGCCGAAAATAGTTTTCATAGCGCCGCCATCAGTTTTGTTGTCCCTGGCATCAGTCATCCATGCGCACAATGATGGCTTCGGTTTCTTCCGAAACGATCACCGCGTCGCGCGCGGCAGCGCGAATAGCAGCCAGTTCTTGGGGGCTGATTTCAATGGTGGGTTCGCTGCGGGCCCCGTAGAGTCCAACTACACCCAGCCCGCCGGTAGCTTTACGGGCCCTGTCATAGATCTGCACTAAGCTTTGTGACAGTGACGCGGCTAGCTGCTCGCGACGCTGAGTAACCTGGCTGGTTTCGGCGTCAATACGTGCAAATTCACTGTCACGCTTAGCGGTTAGTTCACGTCCACGGGCACGAATCTCGCCTTCACGCACCTGTAGTTCACTGTATTTACCGCTTAAGTCCTCATAGGTTTCCAGGGCCTCAAGCTGCTTAGTTTCTAGCACACTCAGGCGCTTACCCAGCTGATCTAGTTCACCTTGCAAAGCGCCTAAATCGCGGGCACTGACGGTGCCTGAATGCAGACGCTCACGCAACACCTTGGCGCGGTTGTTGGCCTGCTCCACGTCGTCGTCGGCACGCTTTAAATCCTGCTTAGCTTCAGTGGCCTGGGCCTGGACTAAAACCTGTAGACGCTTGTTTTCTTTAAGCTCTTTAACCGTGTTTTCAATTTCGCTTAACACCGGCAGGTTACGGCGCCTAGCCGCTAGACGTGAAAGCTGGTTGTCTAAATCTTGTAGCTCCAGCAGCTGACGCTGCTGGCTCAAAGGGGCGCTAGTCATTGCTTGTTCCTTAAATTAATTCTTGGTGGAAATACGTGCGTTCCAGGGGTCGGTTACTAACCGTGAAACCTCAACCTGTAAATCATGGCCATTTTGGCTAGACCACTGCTTTAGTGCCTTAGCTAAAGGCGGCAGGCCCACCCATTCGCTAGCCCAGTGGGTGGCGTTTAGCAGGTAGGGCTTGCCTCCCTCCAAATGCTCACTGGCCGGGTGATGGCGCAGATCGGCGGTGAGGAAAACATCCACACCGGCCTCACGCGCCGCCTGCAGCAGGGAGTCTCCCGCCCCACCACTGACCGCTACCTTAACTACCTGTGCCTGCAGCTCTCCCCCAACTAGCAGGCCTGGGGCGCTATCGGGTAAAGCAGCGGCAACCTTATAGGCAAAATCTTGCAGGCTCATTGGCTGCTCTAGGCGCCCCACGCGACCAATACCCAACTCAGGGCGGGCGGCGTCGGCTTCTAGTGGCCTAGTGTCCACCAAACCCACCACGTCAGATAGAGCCTGAGCCACCCCACTAGCGGCGGCGTCGAGATTAGTGTGGCAGTTATAAAGCCCAATCCCGGCGCGAATGAGGCGATGAACCACGCGGCCTTTAAAGTTACTGGCGGCCACCGTGTTAGTGCCACGCAAAAACAGTGGGTGGTGGGTGATCACTAACTGGACGCCTTTTTTAATCGCCTCATCAACCACTACTTCCACCGGATCAACCGCAAGTAAAATGCGTTTAACCTCTTCATCAGGGTCACCGCAAATAAGCCCGTTTGAATCCCAGCTTTGCGCTAAATCCAGTGGAGCTAGCTCCTGCAAAAAGTCGCTCACCTGTGCTAGACGTACCATGACACAAGCCTAACTGGATCAGGCCCCTGCGCGCAGCCAATCACTGCCCCAATAGGCACTCAACTGCAGCTAAAAAGCTACTTATTTAAAATAAGCCCAGGCCCCACCCTAAAACCGACACAAAAGGCAGTTTTAACTGTTTAAAGGTACCCCCGGTGGGATTCGAACCCACGACCATGTGCTTATCAGGCACGGACGAGGTATAAGCTCGCTGCTCTAACCACTGAGCTACGGGGGCGTAAGGCTGCCTTAATCACAGCCTAGTGCCCCTGGCGGGACTCGAACCCGCAAGCATAAAGCGACGCATTTTAAGTGCGTTGTGTATACCAATTCCACCACGGGGGCACTTTGTGACGGTTTAAGTCACGAGCGACATACTACCGCTTTTTTACCAAAAATACATATCCAAATCGGCACTTGCCCCTAGAGCACCAAAGTTACTTTGGCCTGCCCACGCGCATCTAGCGGGGTTATCTCTACCTCTTTAACCCCCTCTAAGCCAGCGGCCACCTGCAAAATCTCATCCACATCGCCATCGCTACCAGATATCCGCCCACTGGCTACCGCCCGTAACAAGGCCCCTGCTAGCAGGCCACGCGTGTGTTTAGCCCAGTGTGAGACCACCGTGCGTTTACCGGTTGCGGGGTTAACTTTAGCCACCCCAATATTTAGCATCACACACTCACCACCGCGCAGAGGGCGATACATTGCCCCATACTCAGACGAACGCAGATCCACAATCACATGCCCGCTTAGCTGCTGGGTCAACAGCTCTTTTAGAGATTTGCTCCAAATTGAGGCCACGCTGCCCTGCCCTGGCAGCTTCACCGAGCCGCTTAGGCGGTGTGGTGTAATCAGGTCAGTTAACCGCACCGGCCCAAACAGGGCCGAAAACACCAGTGTCAGCTCCTCCAACTGCCCCTGGCCGCCCTGGGGTTGGTTACCCTGCCCCTGGCTCCCCTGCCCCTGGCCGCCCTGGCCCTGACTGCCCTGGGGTTGGTCTCCCCGGTGGTTGCCCACCTGCCCCTGACTGCCCTGACTGGGTTCGCCAGAGCTAAAAATCTGCGCAAACTTAGCTGCCTCATAAAGCACGCCGTCATAAAGCTGCCAAGCCGCGAGCGCCGGGGCGTCATAAACTTCTAGGTTTTGGCTGATTTCGTGGGCGTTTTTGGGGCCGAGTTTAAAGATTTGCGCGGCGTCGGCGAGTAGGGCGGTGTTTTGTACGTCGTCTATTAGTTGGCGGCGGGTTTGGGTTAGGTGTTCTGCTTGCCAGAGTTTTTCTAGTTGTAGGTGGTTGGTTGTTTCTTTGGTGGTTTTGCCGGCAGATGGTGGCAGCAATATACGCATATGGGCATTGTACGGGTATAGTGCATAGGGCGGACGAGCCAGCCGGGCGGCCGCGGTACCACGTTTGTGGATCGAGGAAAGTCCGGGCTCCTTAGGGCGCGGTGGTGGCTAACGGCCACCCGGGGTGACCCGCGGGAAAGTGCCACAGAAAGTAAACCGCCATTGGTTTAGGCCATTGGTAAGGGTGAAAGGGTGAGGTAAGAGCTCACCGCGACCTAGGTGACTGGGTTGGCATGGTAAACCCCACTGGGAGCAAGATCGCACAGCGGACGTTTGAGGGTTGCCCGCCCGAGTTCGCGGGTAGATCGCGTGAGGCCAGTGGTAACGCTGGTCCAAGATGGATGGTCGCCGCCGCTTGGCCGGTAACGGTGGGCGGTAACAGAACCCGGCTTATGGCTGGCTCGTTTCCGCGTTTTTGTGTGGCTGTTTTGGGGTGCTCAGTTTTGCGTTAGAGCCCTATTTAGTTGCCGAAGTGGTCCCAGCCTAGGGGTAGGTTTGGGGGTTGGCCGGCTACTAGTACGGTGCCTGCTTCTAGGCCGTCTGCTGGTAGGATTCTCCCGATTGGGCGTGCTTGTGGGTGGCCTTTGAGTTTGGGTTGGTCGGCTGCGGCCAGGGTGGCTAGTAGGCCGTGGTCTTCTCCCCCGCTTAGGATCCATTTGCGCACTAGGCTGAAGTCGCCTAGGAATTTTGCTAGTGGGCGTAGGGCGGCTACGTCGCCTGTGAAGGCGTCTGTTTCTAGGGGGTCGTCAATGTCTATGGCGACGGCGCTGGCTTTGGCGATGCGGGTGGCGTCGCGTAGCAGGGAGTCAGAGACGTCCATCATGGCATGGGCGCCGCACTGTGCTAGCAAAGGTCCGTATTCGAGGGGGCATTGGGGGGCGCGGAAGGCGGTTAGGCATTCAAAGGCGCTGCTTAGTAGTTCTTGGCTGATGCGGGTGTGTCCGTCCATGCGCCAAAAGATGCGTTCCATGTCTTCGCGTTGGCGTACTGACCCGAAGTCTGGGCAGCGTTGAAGTAGTTCCAGGCCGGCGGCGGAGTGGCCTAGTTTGCCGGCGTGTACTAGTACGTCGCCGGGTTTAGCGCCGGAGCGTAGCACGGGGTCGCGTCCCCTTAAGTCTCCGTGTACGCATACGCTTACGCAAATGTTTTGTCCGGCTGATAGGTCGCCGCCAACTACTTGGGCTCCAGCTTGGGCGCAGGTGCTCCCTAGTCCCCGGGTGAATCCTTCTAGCCAGGGTAGCGGCGTCGTAGCAGGCATAGCTAAGCCCACTACGACGGCGCTGGGGTGGGCCCCCATGGCGGCAATGTCAGCTAGGTTTTGGGCGGCTGCACGCGCACCGATCTGCTCAGCGCTTGACCAACTGGTGCGAAAGTGGTGGCCTTGCACCAAAACATCAGTTGATACGCAATAGCGTCCATCTGAGGTGGTTAGCACTGCGCAGTCATCGCCGCTACCCACCAGCACGTCAAAGCTATCTACACTGCCCTGCGCATCAGCCAGTTCAGCGTTAATAACTTTGAGTAGTTCAGCTTCGCTTAGCTGTCCTACCGTGAGTGTGCCCATGGGTAGCCCTCCCTTGCTGGCTCAGCGGTTGACGTTTAGCGGACGGGCCAAAGCTAGGTCGATCAGCTCGCTTACCAGGCTGGTGTAGTCCACCCCGGCCACCTGCCACATGTAGGGGTACATGGAGAAGGGGGTAAAGCCCGGCATGGTGTTTACTTCGTTGACGATTGCCCGGCCATCTTCGGTCAGGAAGAAGTCCACGCGGGTTAGGCCTTCGCAGTCTAGGGCGGTGAAGGCTTTGGCGGCGGTGGCGCGGATCAGGTCGCGGGCGGCGTCAGGAATTTGGGCCGGGCACACCATCTGTACGGCATCGTGGGCCAGGTATTTGGTTTCAAAGTCGTAGAACTCGCCGGCACCCTGGTTGGCATCCATAACTACCTCACCGGGCGGGGCTACGCGCGGGGCTTCCCCGTAGCGGCCACCTAGCACTGCGCATTCAACTTCGCGGGCTTTAATACCGCTTTCCACCAACACCTTAGGGTCAACCTTAGCGGCGGCCTCAATGGCCTGCTCTAGCTGGCTAAAGTCATCTACCTTGCTGATACCTAGGGAGGAGCCGGCGCGGGCGGGCTTTACAAACAGGGGCAAGCTCAGCTGGCTGCAGGCCGCAACTAGCTGCTCGCGTTCGTGGCGCCAACGCAGCGGGGTCACTAGCTCATAGGGGGCTACCTCAATGCCGGCGTCGGCCAGCAAAACCTTGGTGACGTGCTTGTCCATGCCGGCAGCTGAGGCAGTTACGCCGCAACCTACATAGCGCACGTTTAGCATCTCTAACATTCCCTGGATGGTGCCGTCTTCACCGTAGGGCCCGTGCAGCAGTGGGAACACCACATCAATTTTGCCTAGCGAGCTTAAGGTGCCGTCAGCGTTACGGGCCACCAGCTCACCGTCGTATTCCAGGCTTACTTCCTGCACCCCTAGGCCACCTAGGGTAATTTCGGCTTCCTGGTTGTCGTGTAGTTCTAGGGCCTGGGGGTTGTCTTCTACCAGCGCCCACTTGCCCTGGCGGGTAATGCCCACGGGCACGACGTCGAAACGTTCACGGTCGATGGCCCCTAGTACGCCGGCGGCGGTGGCACAAGAAATACCGTGCTCACCACTGCGGCCACCAAAAACTACTGCGACACGAGTTTTTACTTCACTCATTAGTTTTCCTCATAAAAGCTGGCCGGGCGGCCAAATTCTCTACTGTTAACTACTGCGCTGCCCCGGCGTCTTTAAAGCCTGCTTTAAAGACGCCCACTAGTTAGTCTTGCGGGTCGGGCTTGCGCACACCGATCTTGCCTTTACCTGGGTCGCCGTCGTAGTGCATGTCGTAGGGGCGCGGCGCCTTTTCACCGCGCAGATCCTCAACCAGGCGGGTAATTGCTGACATAATTTCAGCGGTGCACTCACGTACCTTCTGGCGGTCTTCAATGTCGCTACCGTACTGGCTTAAATCCAGGGCCGGGCCGATCTTTACCCGCACATCTTTACGCTTACCCACCTTTAGGTGGTGCGAGTAGGTGTCCAAAATAAAGTGGGCACCCCACTGGCCCATAGGAATCACGGGCACACCCGACTGCATAGCCAGGCGCGCCGCCCCAGTTTTACCAACCATAGGCCACTTAAGCGGGTCACGGCTAAGGGTGCCTTCAGGGAAAATAATGATGCAGGAGCCTTCTTGTAGGCGCTTAGCGGCTTCAGCTAGAGCGTCAGTGGCGTGCGCAGTGCCACGCTGAACCGGGATCTGCCCACCGGCAGCTAGCACCTGCCCCACCACCGGCACTTTAAACAGGCTGGCTTTAGCTAGCGAATACACCGGAATATCAGCATCCACCAGGGTACGCATAGCGGTTAGCGAATCTAGATCAGTTAAGTGGTTGGCCACCACAATGAAGCCACCATCTTTAGGTAGATTCTCTAAACCTTCCACATGCTGACGTGAAACCAGTTTCAAAAACGGAATCAGCACTCCGCGCGCTGCGAAGCGGTAGAAGGGGGTAAATTTACGAGTCACGTCTAAGCCTATTCTGCGCGTGCTGCTAAACCTCCCCCATTGTAACGGCCGTGCGTCACTGATAGTTAACACACGGCCGTCTTTAAGTTTTGTCCAGGCTAGCCCTAGCCTCCCACTGAGCGGCTTTTAGCCCCAGGCGGCACCAGTTTCACCCAAAAGCAAGCGTTACTCTAGGCGCTGGACTTGAGCGTCTAGGGCGTGGAGCTTGTCCATGAAGTCAGCGTAGCCACGGTCAATTAGGTTAATACCTTTAACATGGCTGATACCTTCAGCGGCCAAGGCCGCAATCAGGTAGGAGAAGCCGCCACGCAGATCGGGCACCACAATATCGCTGCCGTGCAGCGGGGTGGGGCCGGCGATAACTGCCGAGTGGTAGTAGTTGCGGGCCCCAAAACGGCATTCGGCGCCGGTTAGGCACTCGCGGTATAGCTGAATGTTGGCGCCCATCTGGTTTAGGGCGTTAGTGAAACCTAGACGGTTTTCGTAAACGGTTTCGTGCACAATAGACAAGCCTTTGGCCTGAGTTAGGGCCACTACCAGAGGCTGCTGCCAGTCAGTCATAAAACCGGGGTGCACATTAGTTTCCATAGCCATGGAGTGCAGCTCACCGCCGGGGTGGTAGAAGCGGATGCCTTCTTCTTTAACTTCAAAGGCGCCGCCAACCTTACGAAATACGTTCAAGAAGGCGCTCATGGCGGTTTGGCGTGCACCCAGCACGGTGATGTCACCGCCGGTGGTTAGCGCGGCGCAAGCCCAAGAGCCAGCTTCGATACGGTCGGGAATAGCGCGGTGGTTAAAGCCTTTAAGGGCGTCTACGCCTTCAATGGTGATGGTGCGGTCAGTGTCTACAGAGATAATTGCCCCCATCTTCTGTAGCACATCAATTAGGTCAATGATTTCAGGCTCAACCGCAGCCCCGGTGAGCACAGTTTTACCTTCAGCACGCACAGCGGTTAGCAGGGTCTGCTCAGTGGCCCCCACACTGGGATAAGGCAGGTCAATGGTGGTGCCCTGCAGGCGGCGCCCATTAGTGGTTAGATGCAGGGCGCCGTCGGTGCGGTCCACCTTAGCCCCAAAGCGACGCAAGATCTCTAGGTGGAAGTTAACCGGGCGGTCACCAATATGGCAGCCTCCCAGGTCGGGGATAGTGGCTCGACCCAGGCGGTGTAGCAGCGGGCCACAGAACAAAATCGGGATACGCGAAGAGCCGGCGTGGGCGTTAATTGAGGCGCTAGAGGCAGTCTCAATGGCGCTAGGGTCAATACTGAGCACGCCCGCTTTGGCGTCAAAGTCCACAGTGGCGCCGTGTACTCGCAGCAGCCCAGAGACCACCTCAACATCACGAATGTGGGGAACGTTGCTGATAACCGAGGGAGTGTCACCCAAAAGCGCAGCCACCATGGCTTTAGGCACCAGGTTTTTAGCTCCACGCACATCGATCTGCCCGCGCAGCGGCTTACCGCCTTCTACTCGCAGTAGTCCATCCATTGGTCGTCCCTTTTTCTCGCTACCTAATATCCAAAGGTTAACAATAGCCGCAACCGCCCTTAAACCCGCTATTGGATTTGCTCACGGCGCGATTAGGAATTGGCTCACCCGCTTTAGGGAAAATCTCCAAAAAGTTTGCGTCTTATATACCGAAATGGCAATATCGGACCATGGACAGTGGACCGGTTGAATCCCCCAGCGGCGTCGGCGTTATCGACAAGGCCGCATTGGTCTTATCGGCGCTAGAATCCGGCCCTGCCACTCTAGCGCAGCTAGTTAGCATCACACACTTAGCTCGCCCCACTGCGCACAGAATTGCAGTGGCACTAGAACACCACCGGTTAGTTAGCCGCGACGCCCACTCTCGCTTCACACTAGGCCCACGTATTTCTGAGCTTGCCGGGGCCGCCGGCGAAGACCGTCTACTAGCCCTGGCCGGCCCAGTCCTAAACGCCCTGCGCGACAAAACCCACGAGTCCGCCCAGCTTTATCGCCGCCAGGGAGATATGCGCGTATGTGTAGCCAACGCCGAGCGCCCCATTGGCTTGCGTGACTCAATCCCGGTTGGGGCTGCCCTATCAATGCTGGCTGGCTCAGCCGCCCAGGTGCTACTAGCTTGGGAAGAGCCCGAGCGTTTGCACCGGGGCTTACAAAATGCTCGCTTTAACGCCACCATGCTTTCAGTAGTACGACGTCGCGGCTGGGCTCAATCCGTTGGCGAACGTGAGCCTGGGGTTGCTTCAGTTTCAGCCCCGGTGCGCGGGGCTGGTGGGCGGGTTGTGGCCGCTATTTCTATCTCTGGCCCTATCGAACGCATGGGGCGCCAGCCCGGAGCCCTGCATGGGGCTGCCGTGATCGCTGCGGCGCGCCACCTATCTGAGCTACTAGCAAACAGCGAAGCCCACTAAAAACTTAAGCCGGAGGCAGACGTGAACCGCACTTTACTGGTAACTAACGACTTCCCGCCGGTAGTGGGTGGTATCCAGTCTTATCTAGATGACTACACCAAGCGCCTAGATCCCACCTCACTGGTAGTACTGGCCTCCACTCCCCCTGAAGGCATGCAGGTAGCTAAAGAATATGACGCCACCTTGCCCTATAAGGTGGTGCGGGTAGATACCACCATGCTGCTGCCAACTGCCAGCGTGCGTCGGCGCATGCAGGAACTAATCAAAAGCGAAACCATTGACACTGTCTGGTTTGGGGCGGCTGCGCCGCTAGGTTTAATGGCTAAAGCCGCTAAAGAAGCTGGGGCTAAACGCGTAGTTGCCACCACCCATGGCCACGAAATTGGTTGGGGTAAGATCCCCGGCGCGCGCTGGGCACTGCGCACTATTTTTAAGCACAGCGATGTGGTCACCTACATTTCAAACTACACCCTTGAACGCCTGCGCCCACACCTGGCCTCACATAACCAGTTAGTGCAGCTACCTAGCGGCATTGACCCAGCCCGTTTTGAGCCAGGCAATGAGCTAACCCCCATGCTGCGCCAGCGCTACCGACTTGGACAAAGCCCAACGGTGGTGTGTATTTCGCGCCTAGTGCCGCGCAAAGGTCAAGATACTTTGATTAAGGTGTGGCCAAGGGTTGTGGCTGCCGTGCCCCAGGCGCGGCTAGTAATTGTGGGCAAAGGCCCCTACGCCCAGGATCTAGCTAAAGCCCGCCAGCGCTCTAGCACCTGCCAGGCTATTACTTTAACCGGGCAGATCCCCTATGAGGAGCTAAGTGCACACGTAGACATGGCCGATGTTTTTGCTATGCCATGCCGCACCCGCTGGGGTGGGCTCGATGTTGAAGGACTAGGCATTGTCTACCTGGAGGCTTCAGCCTGCGCGAAGCCAGTAATTGCGGGAGATAGCGGGGGCGCCCCGGAAACTGTTATTGAGGGCGAAACCGGCTATGTGGTAGGCGGGCGCGATGAAGATGCGCTAACTAACCGCATAGTGGAGCTACTTAACTCCCCCCAGCTGCGCGAGCGCATGGGCGCTGCCGGACGCAGTTACATGCAGCAGCAGTGGACCTGGCCGCATCTAGTGGAGCGCCTAGAGCAGGCTTTAACCCTGAGCTAATTAAATTAGCCCAGCTGAGCCTAGTTTGAGCCTGCTAACCCAATTGGCTAGCTAACCCAGTTTCAGTTAGACCAGTTGGGGCCTGCTTAGTTTTTGGGTGTCTGCTTACGTTTGCGTAGCTCCTCGATGGCCTTGGCAAAGTCATCGATTGAGTTAAAGGATGAATACACCGAGGCAAAGCGCAGGTAGGCCACTTCGTCTAGTTCCCGCAGAGGATCCAAAATCGCTAGGCCTACCTGATGTGAGTCAACTCGAGCTTGACCGCTGTTGCGGATATCTTCTTCTACTTGCTGAGCTAGCAGGCTTAGCTGATCGTCAGTTACTGGGCGTCCTTGACAGGCGCGGCGTACCCCGAAAATCACTTTATCGCGACTGAAGGGCTCAATTACCCCGGAGCGTTTGCGCACTGATAGCGAGCAGCTTTCAAGCGTGGTGAAGCGGCGCCCACAGTTGGGGCACTGACGACGACGTCGAATCGAACTGCCATCGTCAGCGGTTCGTGAATCGACAACGCGAGAATCAGTGTGGCGGCAAAAAGGGCAATGCAAAGCGAGCGTCCTTAAAAGCAAATATTCCTATCCTTAGACACTAAACGTTAACGCCCAGCCTTAGCAACCCCTTTTTTTACTTAGCAAAATCAATCCTGGAAACCGCGCCCGCCAGCCCGGCTAGTGTCAACTAAAGGCTTTCACTCAAGTTTTATAGCCAACTGTTTAGGGGCAATAGGGCAGATTATTTTGGCTGGCGCTAACTAGATCTACAGTGCAGATGGATCGGCTAGCGCTTAACGCACTTACCCCAATAACAGTGCAGCCAATAACGCCAATAAATACCGCCAACACCAGCAGGGCCGTATTTAGCTTCTCAATCCAGCTCACTAGCTGGGCCACATTAGCTCCCACCCGCACGTTAGCGGCCACACTGGACTTCCCCGTCCCAGCGTGGCCACTAACAGCTGGGCGGCTAGACGCCATGCACCTAGCTACACTGCGAGCAGCGCCACTGCCCCTAACGGGGCCATTAACACCAATTGGCCTAGCCTGGCGGCCACTAACTGATGCCGCTGGTTTAACCACAACGTTTTTAACCACATGAGGTTGATCCCAGCTGCGCTCTTGGTTAGCTAGCTGCTCGAGATATTGGCTATCTACCAGGCATAACTTAGGACGGGAGCTGGGGGCAGCTTCAGCCGAAACTGGTGCAGGTAACTGGTGCGCGTTCATTGCCTAGCCTTTCTATTAAGGGGGAACCAAAGCAAGGTCAACTCATTTTCGAACGTCTGTTCGATAGCCTAGCGCATTCTTTACCTCAAGTCCAACATTTGTCGAACAAATGTTTTACAATTAAGGCAAGTCTTAGGGACTAACACCAGCACACCACACCTTGGCCACGCGGAAACTGTCAGTTTTTGCAAACGCCTTTATTTGCAAGGAAAACTCGATGGATAGCAAGCGCCTGATCTACAAAAACCTAGATAATAGAGCCCGGGCCGTATACGACTTTGTACGCCAAGCCGTTAGCGCCAAAGGCTACCCTCCTTCACTTAGGGAGATTGGGGCCGGCGTGGGGCTAACCAGCCCCTCATCGGTAAAACACCAAATGGATAAGCTTGAACGTTTAGGGCTGCTACGCCGCGACCCTAACCGCCCGCGAGCTATTGAAGTGGTTGCCCTAGATACCGGCCACGACACCTCTGAACACGCCATTGGCAATGTGGTGCATATGCACGCAGGCCAAACCGAAACCGTCAGCGTCCCCCTAGTGGGACAAATCGCTGCCGGTAGCCCCATTTTGGCTCAGGAGCATTTGGAGGAATACTACGAAATCCCTCGGGCTTTAACCGGCTCTGGAGATTTATTTATGCTCAAGGTGCAAGGCGACTCCATGATCGACGCCGCCATTTGCGACGGCGACTGGGTGGTGGTACGCGCCCAGCCTGACGCTAATAATGGCGATATTGTGGCCGCGCTTTTGAACCTAGATGAGGGCCCAACCGCCACCGTCAAGGTACTTTCGCGCCGCGATGGGCACCAGTGGCTACTGCCGCGCAATAACGCCTACGCGCCCATTGACGGCGACCAGGCCATGATTATGGGCAAAGTGGTAACTGTATTGCGCTCGCTCTAAGTAGCTGCCGCCTTTGAGCTAGCAGGCACCAGTGCAACAGCTCTCTCAGCTAGCGGCGCCGTCGTCAGCAAAAGCCTTAGCGGCGGCGTCGTTAAAAAACGCTACAACCAGCGCTAGCGCGCCACAAACCAAGCCAGCACAACGCAAACCGGCACAAACAAAAAGGCTGACGCCCTAAGCGGGCGCCAGCCTTTTTAAGTGATCAGCTATTTAGATCAGTAGCCCAGCGAGCGGGCCACTGAGCGCAGACGGTCTGCAGACTCGGTCAGCTTGTCGCGCTCGTCCACGGTCAGCGGCAGGTCCAGACGACGACCGGCGCCATCACGGCCCACGATGGTGGGGACGGACATGCACACGTCGGAAATACCGTGCCACTGCTCCAGCAGCGGGGAGATGGTCAGTACGCGCTGCTCGTCGTTGAGGACGGCGGAGATGATGCGCTGCACAGCCAGACCCACAGCGTAGTTGGTAACGCCCTTGCCTTCGATGATGCGGTAGGCGCTGCGCACTACGTCGTAAGCAATGCGGTCACGCTTCTCCTGGTCGAAGTGGCCACCGTCAAGGGTGGGGCCCCACTGGGTTAGCGGCACGCCACCGATCTGGGCGCTCGACCACAGAGCCACCTCAGAGTCACCGTGCTCACCAGCGATGTAACCGTGGATGTTCTGTACGGCAGTGCCGGTCTCCAGGGAGACCAGGTAACGCATACGGGCGGTGTCCAGCACGGTACCAGAACCGAAGATCTGGTTCTCGGGCAGGCCGGTGATCTTCTTGGCGCAGTAGGTAACTACGTCAACCGGGTTGGCAACCAGCACGAAGATGGCGTTAGGAGCAACCTCGACCAGCTTGGGCAGAATCTTCTCCATGATGCCCACGGTGGCACCGGCTAGCTCAATACGGCTCTGGCCGGGCTTCTGCTTGGCACCAGCAGTGATGGCGATTACGTCAGCGCCACGGCAGATCTCAGGGTCATCGCTACCGGCAACAGAACCAGCAGAGGTGAACTGAATACCCTGGGCGATGTCCATCGCCTCAGCCTCTACCTTTTCCTTGGCAATGTCCTGCAAAACGATTTCGCGGGCAACACCCTTGTTGACACAAGCGTAGGCAAGAGTGGAACCAACTGCACCGGCGCCGATAATGGCAACCTTAGAGGGGCGACCCTGCGCGGTAGGGTAGCCACCCTGTGCTGCGTTGGTAATGGTGTCTGACACGGTGAACTCCTAAATAAAGCTGAATTCGGTCTGACAAGGTATCCCTTGTATTTGACAAGTACAAGCCTAAAGCGAAAATCTCTTCTTGCTAAGCCCCTAAAACAAATTGCTAATTATTTCTTAGGACTTTGACAGATCAAATGCATGCAGCAAGCAGAACGAAATAGGACGTTAGACCGCCAAACGTTCCAAAGCGGCATGAACCAGCTTTGAATCAGTAGTGCGCCAAAAATCTGGCATCGATTTAATTAGATAACTCCCGTAGCGGGCTGTGCGCAGACGCGAGTCCAGTACTGCCACCACTCCCCGATCACTACTAGAGCGAATCAACCTGCCTGCAGCCTGCGCCAATAACAGCGCCGCATGGTTGGCACTAACCTGCATAAAGCCATTGCCACCCCCATCTTGCACCGCCTGGATGCGCGCCTGGGCTAGCGGATCATCAGGGCGAGGGAAAGGAATACGGTCAATCACCACCAAACGACAGGTTTGTCCGGGCACATCCACTCCCTGCCATAGGCTCAAAGTCCCCAGCAGGCAGGCGTTTTCATCGGCCTTAAATTCCTCCACCAAGGTGGGTAGCTGCTCTTCTCCTTGCAAAAGCACCGGCAAATCAGTGTGCTCACGTAAATATTTGGCAGCCTCTTGAGCGGCTTGACGTGAAGAAAATAAACCCAGCATACCCCCATTTGCGGCCAGCGTTAATTGGCACATTTCTTCTAGTGCGGCTTGGGAAATGCCCTGGGTGGGTTTTGGTAGGTGCGCGGCCACATAAAGAATGCCCTGTTTAGAGTAGTTAAATGGGGAACCCACATCTAGCTGGTCCCAGCCACCGGCAAAGCTTAAACCCACCTCATTAGCCATAGCGTTAAACGATCCGCCCAAAGTGAGGGTAGCGCTGGTCATGATGACACTGTGGTCTTCAATCAGGGTGTTGGCCATGGTGGCGGCCACCTCGATAGGCGCTAGACGCAGCCGCACTGGGTCTTTAGAGCTGGTGGTTTGTTCGCACCAGAGCACATCTTTAGCGCTAGCAATCGAATTTGATAGCAGCCGCGAGAGTGCCTCATTGATTTTAGTTAGCTCGCTTTTAGCTAGCACTAGTTCAGGGCTGGGTGCCTCACCCGGTTTTTTGCCGTCTTTGAGGTCTTCGAGAGCTTGACGCACCGCTGCATCTAGCAAGATTAAGGCGTCTTGCAAGCTGGGAGTAAGTGCGGCCAGGCGCCCCTGCGGAAGGTTTTCTAAGGCCTCCTGCAGGGTTTTGGCGGCGGTCTCTAGCTCTGTGGCAATTACTTGGCAACGGCGAGCGGCTTTGGCGGCTTGGTTGATGGAGGTGGCCGATAGCGTGATGGCACCTTGGCTGCGTACACGTGAGGCCAGCTCATGGGCTTCATCAACAACTAGCAACTGGTGTGGGGGAATCAAGCCAGTGTTGCCGGCGGCAGCCACCCCCAGCATGGTGTGGTTGGTGACCACAATATCTGCCTCGGCGGCTTGCTCACGGGCAGCGTAAGCAAAACACTGCTCATAGACTGGGCAGGTTTTACCCAGACAGGCGGTGCGGTCTAGAGACACCTGGGCCCAGGCCCGGTCACTAACTCCCGGGATCAGATCATCACGGTCCCCGCTTTGGGTAACGTTAGCCCACTCATTTAGGCGCAGGACTTGGTCACCTAGAGTTTCTTCACCTTTGTGTTTGCGGCGCACATTAAGGCCGGCAGCGGCAAATAGATCATCGTCACTTGGATAGCCGCCGTTAACTTTATGGACGCACAGGTAGTTTTGCCATCCTTTAAGTAGGGCTACGGTAGGTTGCTTACCGGTTACTTGTTCTACTACCTCAGCCGCTAGGGGCGCGTCTTTATTGACGATTTGGCGTTGTAACGCCAAGGTGGCCGTAGAAACTACCGCCACCTGATCGTTTTGCACCGCATAGACCATGGCTGGGATTAGGTAACCCAGGCTTTTGCCGGTGCCGGTGCCTGCCTGCACTAGTAGGTGCCCGCCCTCATCAGCTATCTCGGCCACAGTTTGGGCCATTAGCGCTTGGCCGGCACGGGTGCTGCCACCAAGTTTTTCAACAGCTTTTTCCAGGGCTGCCAGGCTAATGCGTGCCAGCTTATTAGAGCTTTGGACACTGTCTGGTTTTTTCATTAGTTTGCTTCGACGGCGCCGCCATTACCCTCTTGCGTCCCGACTATAGCTAAGGCTGCTTGTTTAAGCGCAGATGCCAGGCCAGGGTGTACGCGAGCGCGTAGGTGGGTGCCGGTTTCTACATATTCGAGGATTTCAATGTCGCCGTCTTCGTGTACTCGCGCTAGTAGGTCCCCACGCGAGTAGGGCAGGATCAGGTCCACCATTACTTCAGGGCGTGGCAGTAGCTGGGCGATGCGCTCTACTAGCTGCTCGATGCCTTTACCGGTGTAGGCCGATACTACTACTGAGTTGGGTTCGCGGGTGCGTAGCCCCACTAGGTCTACCGGGTCGGCCAGGTCGGCTTTGTTAAAGACGACTAGTTCGGGGATGTTTTCGACGCCGTCGATGTCGGCTAGGACTTGGCGTACGGCATTGATTTGGCCTACCGGGTCGGGGTGGGCAGCGTCTACCACATGTAGGATCAGGTCGGCTTGGGCGACTTCTTCTAGGGTGGAGCGGAAGGCTTCGATTAGTTCGTGGGGTAGGTTGCGTACGAAACCTACCGTGTCGGTGAGGGTGTATACCCGCCCGTCTGGGGTGCTGGCGCGACGCACGGTGGGGTCTAGGGTGGCAAATAGGGCGTCTTGCACCATGATTTGGGCGCCGGTGATGGCGTTTAGTAGCGAGGATTTACCGGCGTTGGTGTAGCCGGCGATAGCCACTGAGGCGATGGCGCCGCGTTGGCGTGAGCCGCGCTTGGTTTCACGCGCGGGGGCCATGGCTTTGATTTCACGGCGTAGTTTGGCCATGCGGTCGCGGATGCGGCGGCGGTCTAGCTCGATTTTGGTTTCACCTGGACCGCGTGAACCGATACCTTGACCTGCGGCTACGCGCCCACCGGCCTGGCGTGACATAGATTCACCCCAACCGCGTAGGCGCGGTAGGAGGTATTCGAGCTGGGCTAGTTCTACTTGGGCTTTACCCTCGCGGCTTTTAGCGTGTTGGGCGAAAATGTCTAGGATTAGGGCGGTGCGGTCTACTACCTTGACTTTGACTACGTCTTCTAGGGCGCGTCGCTGTGAGGGAGCTAGGTCGCAGTCGGCGATTACGGTGTCAGCCCCAGTGTCGGCCACGATTTGGGCCAGTTCTTTGGCTTTACCTGAGCCTAGGTAGGTGGCTGGGTCGGGGGTGTCACGTCGTTGTAGCAGGGCGTCTAGTACCTGGGAGCCGGCGGTTTCAGCCAGCGCAGCCAGCTCACGTAGGGAGTATTCGGCTTCTTGGGCATTGCCGCTGTAGATACCGATTAGCACTACTTTTTCTAGGCGGATTTGGCGGTATTCAACTTCGCTTACGTCTTCTAGCTCGGTTGATAGCCCGGCCACGCGGGTTAGGGCGGCACGTTCGGCGCGTTCTAGCGCACCGGCGTCGTTTTTTTCACCGCGTTCGTGTTGGCCTACTGTGGAGGCTAGGGCAGTGCCCGAGCGTGATAGTACTCGGTCAATGATGTCGCGCGCCTGTGCGCTAGAGTCGCGGCTGGGCACAGCCTCGCTCGAAACTAAGGGATTGCCGGCAGAAAAATTGTTTGTTTTAGTCATACGGCACAGACGGTACCACGCGGCAAGCACAGTGGGATAGCGTTTAGCTGTGAGCCAGGAACATTACTTTTCTGCCACCCCGGCGGTGGAGCTAACTAAGCATGTACACACTTTAAATATTCGCGGCACTGAGCATCAGGTGACTACCGCTTCGGGAGTTTTTAGTGGGGGCCGCGTGGATTTGGGTACCCAGGTGTTGCTTTCGCATGTGCCCGATCCGCAGGCAGGTTTGGCTTTGGATGTGGGGTGTGGCTGGGGGCCGATCACTTTGGCGCTGTGTGATGCGCTTAAAGGCACTGACAGTGAGGTTTTAGCTGTTGATGTCAATACTCGTGCCCTAGAGCTTAGCGGCGAAAACGCTAAAGCTGCCGGTTATAGCGTGGCCACGTTTACCCCTGAGCAGCTGGAAAAGTATCTGCTAGACAATGACCTGAAGCTGCGCACTATTTGGTCTAATCCCCCAGTGCGTATCGGTAAGCAGGCCCTGCATGAGCTGCTGCTTAAGTGGCTGGCTTTTTTGGCCGACGACGGCGCCGCCTGGCTGGTGGTGCAGCGTAACTTGGGTGCTGACTCGCTAGCTAAATGGCTGTCCGCCCAAGGCTGGCAGGTTGAAAAGGCAGCTTCCTCTAAAGGCTTTAGGGTTTTTAAGGTAACCCACTAGCCTCTAGTGCTAGAACAACATGGCTTGGGCCACCACATTGGCCCGCATACTGATAAGGGCGCGCTCACCAGTGAAGGGGTTTCCGTCTAGGTGTACGGCCAGGTCGTGGTCACCGATTTTCACTAGGTAATCACTGGGCTCCGCGCTGGTGGCGTGAGCGTCAGCTGCCTCTACCTTAGCGTCGTCGCTGTCAGAAACGTCCGCGAGCGCAGCCGGGGCTGGGTTAAGCCAGCAGTACATGGCGCCGCCGGCCGCGAGGGCTAACTGGCTGGGCCAGGGGGCAGCGGCGGGGGTTTGTGCTTGGCTTGGTACTAGGTGCGTGTAGATGCGGGTGAGGTAGTTGGTTGTTTGGCTGCTCACTAGTAGGGACCAGTCGCCTACGCCGCTAAAGGTTTGGGTGCTTTGGTCTATCTCGCCTTGGGCTACCACGTTAAGTGGCTGGGGTACTTGTAGGCGTAGTGCCCCGTAGTTGGTGCCTTGCAGGTTAACGGCGCTGTCCATGCCTGCCTGGGCGGCTAGGGCTGGGTGGGTGTAGTTAATGGGCTGGCCGGCCACGCTCCAGACATTGTCTAGTTTGGATACGCTGCGTACTCCGGCGCGGGTGGCGAAGTCGATGGGGGCTTTGACCAGGGCTTGTTCTACTAGGGCACAGGCGGCAGCTACCAGTAATTCGCCGTTAGCTTCTAGCGCGGTGGCGTCAGCGCTGTAGGCTTCAATGAACCATTCGGCTTGGGGAGCTAGCTCTAGTAGTCGAGTGCTGCCGGGGACGTACTCGGTGTACATGCAACGCACTAGGGCGTCGGCGCCTAGACCGCGCGGCGAGCAGGCTAAAGCAACTTCGGTGGTGTTTAGCTGCAGTTGCTTGGAGGGGTCAATGAGCACCAGTACACGTTTGCCAGCTACCTCAACCTTTACGGCGTTAGCTTCATGCAGCGCGTCAAACATGGCTCACCTTTCTAAAAGCGCAAAGGCCTTAGCGTAGGCAGCACGGGCCTGGGCGGGCTCAAGATAGCCCTGCTTAGTTAGTTCTACATCGATCCAGTTTACCCGTGGATCGCGTCTAAACCATTTGAGCTGCCGGCTTACCAGCTGATTAGTGGCCAGTGTTACTGCCTCGCAGGCCTGCTCTTGGCTCATTTGGCCGTCAATGACCGCTATGGCTTGGGCGTAACCAATGGCGCGCGAGGCAGTTGGCGAGTTGCGTAGGCCCTTATCTAGTAAGGCCCGGGTTTCTTCAAGTAGGCCGGAGTCAAACATTTTGCGGGTGCGTCTAGCGATGGCTAGGCGCAGGCCTTGACGCTCTACTCTTAAGGCCAGGTGCACTGTGGGCACCCGGTCGTGGTAGGTGGGTAGGGAAGCCGAGTAGGGTTTACCAGTTAGTTCGATTACTTCCAGCGCCCGCACTACCCGGCGTCTGTCAGTGGCTTGGATGCGCGCGGCGGCTAAGGGGTCTAAGCGCTCAAGCTCGCTATAAAGTACCTGTCCACCTTCGCTTTGCCAGCGGGCCTCAAAGTGCTCACGCACGCTAGCGTCAGTAGCTGGGAAGGCGAAATCGTCGGTAACTGCACGCAGATATAGCCCGGAGCCACCCACCCAAATTACTTTCTTGCCGCGTTTAGTAATGTCTGCGGCGTCGGCTAGGGCGTGGCGCTGGTAGGCGGCTACTGAGGCTTCCTGGTCTACTTCCAGCACATCAAACTGGTGGTGCCTGATGCCGCCTCGCTCAGCTGGAGTGAGTTTAGCGGTACCAATATCCATGCCTTTATAAAGCTGGTAGGCGTCGGCGTTAATAATCTCGGCAGCGTCAGATCCGCCTAGGTGCTGGGCAATGCTTAGGGCTAGCTGGGATTTACCGGTTGCGGTGGGGCCGACGACGGCAATTGACTCACTCACATACGCACCCTAACGTTTGGGCGTATCATTGCATAGTTAATCGTTGTCACCACGCAGGAGCTATTTAGATGGCCTTAAAGCCAGACGACCTGCCTGAATTACCTCCAATATATTTAGAGCCGCAGATACGTGCGCGGGTGCATCAAAACCGTGACCTGTTCACCCTGTTTGGGGCCGCTATTTGCGTGGGGCTACTAGCTGGGGCGGTGGCGGGAAGTTTTAGGCTTTGCCTAAACTATGGGGCCCAGTGGCGTAACTGGCTGATTAGTTTTCTCCACTCCCAGGGCCTAATTGGCCTACCGGTGCTGGTGGTGGTTTGTGCCTCGCTGGCAGGACTAGCTGGTTTTTTGGTTTCACGTCTAGAGCCGGCCGCTGAAGGCTCAGGTATCCCCCACACTGAGGCAGTGGTACAGGGGCGGGCTGAACCTAACCGGCGCCGAGTGTTACCCATTAAGTTCCTAGGCGGGGTGCTGGCTATTAGTAGCGGCATGATGCTGGGACGTGAAGGCCCCATGGTGCAAATGGGTGGCACTGTGGGAATTTTTATTGCTCGCGGTATTGGCTCCACACGCGCCCAACTGCGGGTGCTTATGGCTGCAGGGGCGGCCGCCGGACTAGCCACCGCTTTTAACGCCCCCATTGCGGGCGGCGTGTTTGTGCTTGAAGAACTATTGCAAACCTTCAACCCACGCTATGCCATAGCCACCTTACTGGCCTCAGCCAGTGGCTTTTTGTCTGCCCGCATGTTGGTTGACACTAACCAGGAATTTGTTACCGGCCCTATCTCCGGCTCAAACCTGAGCGACATTCCCTGGTATCTGGTGGCCGGGCTGGTGTGTGGACTAGCTGGCACCGCCTACACCCACTACATTTTGGCCACCTTAAACATTGCTGACCGTATCGGCATTAGCCGCGCCAAGCGCTGCATGATTGTGGGCGCCGGGGTGGGACTGCTGGCCTGGTTTTACCCCACAGTGGTAGGCGGGGGCGACAACCTGACCCAATCTGCCCTGCTAGGTGCGGGCACGTTAGGAGGCGTAGCGCTAATGCTAGCCATCCGTATTGTGGCCGCCCCTATCTGCTACGCTGCCGGCACCCCAGGCGGAATTTTCGCCCCTATGCTGGTGGTGGGCACCGGCATAGGGCTGCTACTGACCCGCCTGGGTGAAACCCTGTTTGGGTTTGGGCCAGTCGGTGGCAGCCTAGCGGTGGTTTGTATGGCAGCCTTTTTTGCAGCTGTGGTGCAGGCGCCAGTAACTGGCCTGGTTCTTACCGCAGAGATGACTGGCGCCACCGCCATGCTGCCTGCCTCGCTAGCTGCCTGCGCGATTGCCATGTCAATCCCGATGCTGCTGGCTTCTCCCCCGGTTTATGAGGCTTTAGCTAAACGCAAGTCTCGTTTAGCTAAACGCCGCAAAGTGCGCCTATTTGCCAAAAACTAGTATTAAGCCCGAGCCTTAAAAACTCGGGCTTAATGCATCTTCCAAAGCTTTACAGCCCTGGGCGACGTCCAATCGTGGGGATCCCTAGCGCCACCGGGGCGCTGTCGGGCTCGGGCGCCCCAGAGTGCTTTTGGGCCTCAAGCCAAGCATCCCCGGCGCGGGTGCGACGCACCTGGAATAGGCCGCCGTCAAGGGCACTGTCAGCGATCAGGTTGTGGGGGGCGCCGTGAGTTACCTGGGCGCGCACCATGTCACCTGGACGCGGGGCGCCGGCGTCGTAGTTGCCAGCGTGAACCCCAGCCGGCAGGGCCACATGCACCAGGCGGTTGTCGGCGGCGCGGCCAGAGACACGCTCAGTGGCCAGGTCTTTACGTCCCTCCCCCTGGGCTACCAGCACCTCAACAACCTTACCTTCCTGGGCTTCGTTTTCCTCTTGAGTGATGCGACGCACCAGCTTATCTAGGCGGGCGTAGCGCTCCTTCATAACCTCTTGAGGGATCTGATCTTCACGGTCCGCTGCGGGCGTGCCCGGGCGCGGGGAATACTCAAAGGTGAAGGCTGAAGCGAAACGGGCTTGCTCGACGACGTCGAGAGTAGCCTGAAAATCTTCCTCAGTTTCCCCCGGGAAGCCCACAATAATGTCGGTGGTAATAGCAGCCTCAGGGATAGCGTTACGTACCCGCTCAAGGATCCCCATAAAACGCTCAGTGCGGTATGAGCGACGCATAGCGCGCAGCACCCGGTCAGAACCTGACTGCAACGGCATGTGCAAGCTAGGCATCATGGTGGGGGTAGTGGCCATGGCCTCAATGACGTCGTCGGTAAAAGCAGCCGGGTGTGGGGAGGTAAAACGCACCCGCTCAATGCCCTCAACACTACCCACAGCGCGCAGCAGCTTAGCGAAAGCTTTACGGTCACCAAAACCAACCCCGTAAGAGTTAACGTTTTGGCCCAGCAAAGTAACTTCGACGGCGCCTTGGGCGGCCAGGGCCTCAACTTCAGCCAGAATCTCACCTGGGCGCCTGTCTCGCTGCTTACCGCGCAGCGAAGGCACAATACAGAAAGTACAGGTGTTGTTGCAGCCCACCGCGATAGACACCCAGCCTGCATAAACGCTTTCGCGGCGGGTAGGTAGGGTGGAGGGGAAAACCTTCAAGGACTCTTCCAGCTCCACGGCAGCCGCAGCGTTGTGGCGGCTACGCTCAAGTAACGCCGGCAGCACATCAATATTGTGGGTACCAAACACCACATCCACCCAGGGGGCTCGGTCAATAATGCCCTGCCCCATCTGCTGGGCTAGACAGCCGGCCACGGCAATCTGCATCCCGGGACGGTTGCGTTTGACCTCCGCCAGCTGGCCGAGGTTACCAAACAGTCGGTTAGCGGCGTTTTCACGCACCGAACAAGTATTAATAATGACCACGTCTGCACCGCCGTCACCGGCCTTAGTGGCGCGCGCGGCGATTTCAGGTAGGTCCTCGACTTTGGTGTAGCCGGCCTTTTCAAGCAGGCCAGCCATACGCTCAGAATCATGTACGTTCATCTGGCAGCCCAGTGTACGTACGTGATAAGTGCGGGGGGTGGGAATACTTACGCTCATCGGCGTCAGTTTAACCCACCCCCCAAAGCGCTTTAGCGTAGACCGTGGATCTCTCCAGTAGTGGTGTCTACATCAATGCGGGCAGCACCCGGCGTGGAGGGCAGGCCCGGCATGGTCGAAAGATTGCCGCTAATGGCGTACACATACCCAGCCCCAGCAGCTAGGCGCACCTCGCGAATGGGCAGGCGCCAGCCGGTGGGAGCACCCTTAACACTGGGGTCAGCGCTAAGCGACATAGGTGTTTTAGCTACCACTACGTTTAGCTCACCAAAGCCTTCAGCCTGGTAGGTGGCCAGCAGCTTAGCGGCGGCCGGAGTGTAGTCAACACCATCAGCTCCATACATGGCGGCGACCTTAGCAATCTTGGTTTTTAGGTCATCTTCGCGTTCGTAAAGTGGGCGAGCCTGGTTTTGACCTGCGCCAGCCTGGCAAGCCTGCTCAACCGCCTGGGCTAGTTCAGTGCAGCCTTCTCCCCCGCGTACCACGCCGTAGGAGCGGGCCACACGGGCGCCAGCTTCACGGGCAATGGCTTCGATTTCTACCAGTTCACTTTCGTGGTCGGTGGGGAAGACGTTGATAGCCACCACCGGCTCCATCCCAAAACCACGCACAATCTCAATGTGCTTAAGCAGGTTAGCCTGACCGGCGCGCACATCCTGGGGGCTTTCAGCCAGCATCTGCTCAGGCAGGCCCTTACCAGTAGTAATCTTGAACTTACCTGAGTGACTCTTAAGCGAACGCACCGTGGTTACCAGCACTGCTGCATGCGGACGTAGCCCAGAAACCGCGCACTTAAGGTCAAAGAAACGCTCAGCGCCCATATCGGCGCCAAAGCCAGCTTCGGTTACCACATAGTCGGCGTGCTGGGCTGCAATCAAGTCAGCCACTACTGAAGAGCAGCCGGTAGCGATGTTTCCAAAAGGACCGGTGTGAATCAGCACCGGGGTGTTTTCACTGGTGCGAAGCAAGTTAGGCTGCAAGGCGTCACGCAGCAAGGCAGTCATGGCACCAGCGGCCTGTAGATCTTCAGCAGTAATCCACTTACCAGACTTAGAGCGGCCAATCACGATGCGCCCTAGGCGCTCGCGTAGATCCTTCAGGGAGGTGGCCAGGGACATGATCACCATGACTTCACTGGCGGGAGTGATGTCGAAGGAGGACTGGCGGGTTACGCCGTCAATACGTCCCCCCAGGCCGGTAACAATGTGGCGTAAGGCGCGGTCATTGACGTCCAAAACCCTGGGCCAGGTAATAGAGCGCTCTTCAATTTCAAGCTCATTGCCCTGGTAGAGGTGGTTATCGATGATTGCGCTTAGCAGGTTGTGAGCTGCCGTGATAGCGTGAAAATCACCGGTTAGGTGCAGGTTAATTAGGGTGGCTGGCTCAACCTGACTGGCCCCGTTACCGGTAGCACCACCTTTGATACCAAATACCGGGCCCTGGGCAGGCTGGCGGATAGTCAAAACTGCGTTGCGATCAATCTTGGCCATACCCTGCACTAGGCCGATAGCCGTAGTGGTTTTGCCTTCACCAAAAGGCGTGGGGCTAGTGGCAGTAACCACCACGTAACGGGCTTTTTGCTCTTTGGAGCCAAGGGCCCCTAACTCAATTTTGGCCACTTCGCGGCCGTAGGGAACTACATATTCAGGGGCGATACCAGCCTTTTGGGCTAGTGCTTGCAAATCAACGGTAGGCTCGCTCATGGGCTAAGTGTAAAAGGCTAGCCTTAGCGCAAACAACGCTTTAGTTTGTTAGCTGCTCACCCATAACCACTTCAATGGCATGCCAGGTATCTGCCGGACCATAACCTTTGCGTTGCAAAGCCCCAGCTAGCCTACGTTTAGCCACCCCCGGCTCCACGTTAGTTAGGGTGGCGGCCTTTTTACGGGCCAGGGCTAGCGCGGCCTGGGTTTCATCGGCGTCATCAATTTGTTCTAAGGCGGCGGCAATATTAGCGGCGCTGATGCCTTTAGTTTTCAGCTCGCTAGCAATAGCGCGGCGGGCTGCAAATTTTTCACGAAACCGGGTGCGGGCCAGGGTTTGGGCGTAGGCCAGGTCATCAAGCAAACCTACTTCTTCTAGGCGATCTAGCACCTGCTGAGCAATGTCTGGATCAACCTGTTTACGCTCTAAAGCTTGCTGTACTTGCGATCGGCACGCCAGGGAGCGTTCGAGGCGGCGCAAGGCGATGTCTCGCGCCGCCTCGAAGGCAATGGTGTGTTCGTCTGCCTCAAGCCAGGGCATTAGAAGCCGGTGCCCTCTTCACCAAAGGCGTCTTCCGCTTTTTTACCGCGCTTAGCCTTGGCAGCAGGTTTTTTAGACGCTGTCTTGGCCTCCGCTGGCTGCGCAGGCTGATCGTTTGCGCCAGCCTGGGCAGCCTTAGCAGCCTCCTCCTTGGCGCGCCGACCAGGTTCCCCAACCCCCAGGGCTGCCAGGATCTTTTCTTCAATCTCAGCCGCTAGCTGCGGGTTGTCCTTGAGGAAGTTACGCGAGTTTTCTTTACCCTGACCTAGCTGATCTGTGCCATAGGTGTACCAGGCCCCGGATTTACGTACCACGCCGGTATCTACACCCAGATCCAGCAGGCCACCTTCACGTGAAATACCCTCACCGTAGAGGATGTCAAACTCGGCCACCTTAAACGGCGGGGCCATCTTGTTCTTAACTACCTTTACCTTGGTGCGGTTACCAACGGTTTGGTCACCATCTTTAAGGGCACCGATACGGCGAATGTCGATACGCACTGAAGCATAGAACTTAAGGGCTTTACCGCCGGTGGTGGTTTCAGGCGAACCGAAAAACACGCCAATCTTTTCACGCAGCTGGTTAATAAAAATGGCGGTGGTACCCGTGGCAGATAGGGCACCGGTGATCTTACGCAGTGCCTGACTCATTAGACGGGCCTGCAAACCTACATGAGAGTCACCCATTTCGCCGTCGATCTCAGCTTTAGGCACTAGGGCAGCAACCGAGTCGATCACGATAATGTCTAGGCCGCCAGAGCGGATCAGCATGTCGGCGATCTCTAAGGCCTGCTCCCCCGTGTCTGGCTGAGAAACCAGCAGGTTGTCTACATCCACACCAAGCTTGCGTGCATATTCAGGATCTAGGGCGTGCTCAGCGTCGATAAAGGCAGCGTTACCGCCAGCTTTTTGGGCGTTAGCAACCGCATGCAGAGCCACGGTAGTCTTACCGGAAGATTCCGGGCCATAAATTTCTACTACGCGTCCACGCGGCAATCCGCCTACACCTAGGGCAACATCCAGGGCCACCGAACCGGTGGGGATAACCGCTACCGGCGGGCGCGTGTCATCACCAAGGCGCATAACAGAGCCTTTGCCGAAGTTCTTGTCAATCTGAGCCAGTGCTAGTGAGAGCGCCTTAGCGCGATCCTGGGGCTGATTAGCGGCCATGGGTCTACCTTCTACGAGTTTGCGGATAGGGCTGATCTGTTTACTTCAGCTCCCTCTCCGAGAGCCTGCCAACAACGCTATGTCCGATCAGCGACATATTTCCTAGCCCCTGTGGACAACCAGGTTAGGGGCCAAAGAAATGTTGTCTGTGAAAGACTATATCCGAACCTTTGTTCGAAAGCCAAGTATCTTTGCACAACTAGTCTTCCGTGACCATGGCCACCACCAGCCCAGCTAGGCCAACTTTGACTAGCAGCATTTTTCCACCTGTGCACAAAAAATGGGCGCCTGGTGGGCACCCATTTGTTTTAGCGCTTAACGCGCCGACGTTGTTTAGGATCCATCCGGTAGACCCAACGCTGAGTCTCGCTGACCTGCATCTCATCGCATAGTCGGTCCCAAACTTCGCGCGGATCAACTCCTTGAGCTAACGCCGCACTGGCGCTTACCCCCCAGGGGCTAAGCACTAGGTCTTGGGCCAGCGAGTTACCAAAAACCGGGCCAAAAACCTCTTCCAGTGCCAGCGTAAACTCAGAGTTTTTCATCAGTGGCTTAGTGCCGACTGGCTGCGCACTAATTCATCGGGCACAGTGTCGGGAACCATGGAGCGCTCTGCACGAGCGATACGGTCAGACACTTCACGTAGCACCACATATAGCGGCACCTGTAGAGCCTGACAGATTGAGCCTAGCAGCTCAGAGGAAGCTTCCTTCTGGCCACGTTCCACCTCAGATAGGTAACCTAGGGAGACACGCGCCTCAGCGGAAACCTCACGTAGGGTACGCCCCTGGTGCTGACGTACGGCACGCAGCACCTCGCCAATTTCGCGGCGAAGCAGGACGGGTTCATTCAACGAAGCATCCATAACACCACGGTAGTGCATAGGGGCACCAGGGCGCGAAACGCCACGGTTAACCGGACGGACGCTTGAGCGGGGGTGGGTACTGTTGTTCACGTCTACTCCAACCATTCATCTAGGGCCATTATTTCCGTGAAGCTGGAAAGTGGTTGACGTCTCAACTTCTTTTCTTAAACTATCAACTTCGTACTTAAGTAAACCCGCTTAGGCTATGTTTTCGCTGTGAGAAGCTAATGGATAGCTATAGGCTTTTGGGCCTACCACTTCTACTAGGCCCACCTACTACGCCTGATCAAGTAGTTCTAAAGCTAATACCAGCACGTGGCGAACTGTTTGAGCACGTATCTGCGAGCGCTGCCCCTCCAGCTGCAGCAGGCGCCACACACCCCCCCAAGGGGCAATGGCGGCAATATAGACGGTACCCGCCTCATGGCCGTCAGCTGGGCCTGGCCCTGCCACACCGGTAGTAGCCACGGCGACGTCGGCCCCCAAAAGCTGCGCCACGCCGTCGGCCATTTCCTGGGCCACCTGGGCATCTACCGGACCAACGCTAGCCAAACGTGCATCATCTACCCCCAAAACTTGAGCTTTTAGTTCAGTGGCATAGGCGGTGACACTACCGCGTAAAACCGCGCTAGCCCCGGGCACATCTACCAGTGCCGAGCACACCAGTCCCCCAGTGAGCGACTCAGCTGCCGCAATGGTTAAACCAGAGTCACTCAGGCGGGTAACCAAAGCCTCAGCCAGCTCATAGGTGCTCAGCTGACTGTAGGTCACTTGGTGTCCTTGGCGCGGTTAAGGGTAATTGCCTGCTGCACATAGTCAATGCCAGTGACCACGGTAACCAGCAAAGCCACCAGCATGATGCAAAAAGCAGTAGCAATCAGGCCACTGGCAATAGTGTCTGGTAGGAACAGCTGCCAGGGCATAAGCAAACCAATAATGGCCACCATTTGCAGTGTGGTTTTAAGTTTGCCGCCTTTAGAGGCTGCCATTACCGCACCTTTACGCACCATCGCCATGCGCATGAAGGTGATCCCCAGCTCGCGCACAATAATCACAATGGTCACCCACCACCACAGCTGACCCAGATAGCTGAGCAGCACTAAGGCGCTTATAGTAAGGGCCTTATCGGCAATAGGGTCAGCTAACTTACCAAAGTTAGTGATCAGGTTAAGGCGCCGAGCCAGGTAACCATCAAGCTTGTCAGTTAGCGCCGCCACAGTAAACACAACCGTGGCCACCAGCATGCCCATATCATTGCCGCGCAGCACCATGAAAATAAATACTGGCACCAAAACTAAACGCATCACGGTTAGCGCGTTAGCTATGTTCACTACCGGTACGTCGGCACTAGATTTCTTACTCATCTGTTCCAATTTAACCGCCTTTGGCTCTAGCTGGAGTGGTTTTCGCCCTCGTGCACGCCGCCGCTAGCATTGGCCTGCACGTTCGTGGCTTGAGCTACCTTATCGACGGCGCCACCAAAGCGGCGCTCGCGGCAGGCATATTCGGCGCAAGCTTGCCATAGCTGACGCCGATCAAATTCAGGCCAAGGCAGATCTGAAAAATACAGTTCTGCATAGGCAGAGTGCCACATAAGGAAGTTAGAGGTACGCTGCTCGCCGCCGGTGCGGATAAATAGGTCTACGTCACTCATAGAGGGAGCGTATAGGTAGCGCGAAATAGTGCGCTCATTAATTCCGGAGGCTTTTAGCTTACCTGCGGCCACATCGGCAGCGATACGTGCGGTGGCGTCAGCGATTTCAGCGCGTCCACCATAGTTAATGCACATATTCAAAATCATACGGTCATTGTTTTTAGTTAGCTCTTCGGCTGCCCGTAGCTCACTAAGCACGCTGCGCCAAAGCTTGGGGGTACGTCCCACCCAGCGTACGCGCACACCCCAGGAATTTAGTTCATCGCGCTGCTGGCGTAGCACGGTGCGAGTAAAGCCCATAATGAAGCGCACTTCGGCTGGAGAACGGCGCCAGTTTTCGGTTGAAAATGCGTATGCGCTTAGCTCTTTAACGCCTAGCTCTACCGCCCCGGCGGCCACATCCATGAGGGTGGCCTCCCCTACCTTGTGTCCCTCAGTGCGCGGCAGGCCGCGCGCATTGGCCCAGCGTCCATTACCGTCCATAACTACGGCCACGTGGCCGGGGACTTTAGCTAGCTGCGGGGCGAGAGCGCCGCTAGGGTGCTTAGGTGGGTCAATGTAGGTGGGCATTTTAAGCTCTTTCTACCAGGGATAGAGAAGCTAACCGGCGCTCTAGGTGCCAGGTTACGTAGGCGGATACGATGGCGGAAACCTGTCCACGTACCACCGCCGCACAAGCATAGACGGTGGGCCAGTCGCCGCTAAGTAAAGCACCCAGTAGCACCATAGCCTCACTGTCAACATGAATTGATCCAGGTTGGCGACAGCTTTCGCATAGCGCCCCACCGTTTTGCACCGAGAAATATTCATGTGGGCCCTTAGCCCCACATAAAGCGCAGTCAAAACAGCTTGGCGCCCAGCCTGCTAGTGATAGTGAACGCAGCAAATATGAGTCCAGTACTAAACCGCTAGGGTGACGCGCGCGCGCCAGCGCATTTAGCGCGCCGACTAGTAATAAATATTGGGAATTAGCTCCCTCATAGGCGTTAACTTCCTCAGTTAGACGCTGGGCGGTTTCGGCCATGGTAGCCGCGCAAGTGTAGGCACTGTAGTTACCCATAAGGGGGCCAGCATAGGCCTCTAAGGTTTGCACCTGGGTGACAGTGTCTAGATTACGGCCTTTGTGTAGCTGCAAATCAACCAGGTTAAAGGGTTGCAGGCGCCCACCAAATCTTGAACTAGTGCGGGCGATCCCCTTAGCTACCGCACGCACTTGGCCATGGTGTCTGGTTAGTAGCACCAACAGGCGGTCAGCTTCACCTAGTTTATAGGTGCGTAAAACGACCGCTTCGTCCCGATAGAGCTTGCTAACCACGGTTAAAGTTTGCCAGATTCTACCCGGCTGGCACGCAAAGCACGGTTAACAGCGGAAATTACAGCTTTAAAGGAGGCGGTAGTAATGGATTGGTCAATGCCTACTCCCCAGTAGGGGACCCCATTTACTTCGCATTCAATATAGGTGACGGCCCGTGAGTGGGCGCCTTTACCTAAAGAATGCTGGCTGTAGTTAAGCACCTGCACATTAACCCCAAGTGAGGCCAGCGCATTAGCTAAAGCTTCTAGAGGGCCTTTACCCTGGGCACTAATAACCCTGGGGGCATTTAAGGTAGCGTCGTCGAGCTCTACCGTAAGTAAAGTACCCTGGTCACGATCAGTAGAAGACACCGCCGAACCGCGCAACCTAAAGCGCCCCCACTGGGGGGTTAAGGCTACGCGGTTATGCGGCGGCTCGCTGGTGATCCCAATTAGCTGGGTGTCAGCGGGTAAGTATTGGTCTACGAAAAGCTGCCAGATAGTGTAGGCGTCAATTTCTGCCCCCGCCCTGTCGGCATAGTGCTGCACCTGGGCAGAGAACTCTTTTTGTAGCCGTTTAGGCAGCCGCATCTGGTAGTGGGCGCGCATCAGGTAAGCTACCCCAGCTTTACCTGATTGGGCGTTAACCCGCACCACCGCCTCATAGGAACGCGACAGATCGTGAGGATCTACCGGCAGATAGGGCACTTGCCAAGCCACTGCGGCGTCGTCGCCCGCCTGCGCTACCGCATCGCTACGCACCGCCATAACCTTACGGATAGCGTCCTGGTGGGAGCCGGAAAAAGAGGTGTAAACCAGGTCTCCCGCGTAGGGGCGGCGCGGCCCCACCTCCATGCGGGTGACCACCTCACACTCGTGGCGCACGCGGTCAATGTCGCTAAGTTTCAAGCAGGGATCAATGCCCTGGCTGTAAAGGTTAAGTGCCAAAGTTACCAGATCCACATTCCCGGTACGCTCACCTTGACCAAACAGGCAGCCTTCAATGCGCTGGGCGCCGGCACGCATACCCAGTTCAGCTGCGGCTACAGCACTACCACGATCATTGTGGGGATGCAGGCTTAAACATACGTTTTCGCGCTGTTCCAAATTATCGTTTAACCACTGCACCTGGTCAGCAAATACGTTAGGGCTACAGCGCTCCACAGTGGCAGGCAGGTTAATAATTAACTCCCCACGTTTTTGGGGCTGCCAGGCGGCAATTACCGCGTTACATACTTCTAACGCAAATTCGGGCTCAGTGTCGTTAAACATTTCAGGTGAATATTCCAAACCGAAATGTGTATCGTCATCTAAATAGCGCTGCGCAGCCTGGCAAACCAGCTCAACCCCGGTTACCGCCAGGTCTTTTACTTGCGCTTTAGTTAACCCAAAAACATGCTTACGGAACACCGGTGAGGTGGCGTTATAGATATGTACGTTAACCCGTTTAAGCCCCTTAACGCTTTGCATTGTGCGCTCAATTAGATCTGGGCGGATCTGGGTTAACACGCTTACATTCACATCGGGGATTAGCTGCGGCTGGTCCGCTAAAGCGCGCACAAAATCGTAGTCCAGGGCGCTGGCAGCAGGGAAACCCACCTCAATTTCTTTAAATCCCAAACCCACCAGCAGGCGCAGCAGACGCTGTTTACGCTTTAAATCCATGGGCTCAGCTAAAGCCTGATTACCGTCACGCAAATCCGTGCTCAGCCAGCGCGGCGCCTGCGTTAATTGTTTATCTGGCCAGGTGCGCTGCGGGTAGCTAAATGCAGGTGGCCGCAAGTATTTGGCCACCGGCATTAAACTTGGTTCAGGAATAGGTATTTGCGCTGGGCGCAATCTTTTAGCTGCCTTTCTTAATTTTTAAAAGCCGAGTTTACCCAGCTGTTTGGGGTCTTGCTGCCAGTCTTTAGCGGTGCGCACATGCAAATCTAAATAGATTTTGCGACCCAAATAGGCCTCAATTTCACGGCGTGAGCGCATACCTACATGCTTTAACCTAGAGCCACCCTTACCGATAATAATTGCTTTTTGTGAGTCGCGTTCAACTACCAGCGACACGCGCACTTGCAGTTTACCCCCACCCTTATAGGCCCCCTCATCAACTTGGGGGTCCATAACTTCATCTACCACCACGGCGAGCGAGTGGGGCAGCTCGTCGCGCACCCCTTCTAGAGCGGCTTCACGCACTAGCTCAGCGATCATCACGTCACGCGGCTCGTCGGTGATCTCCCCGGTGGGGTACAGCTGGGGGCCGTGGGGCAGGTAGGAAGCCAAAACGTCAGCCAAAATATCCACCTGGCTGTTAGCCACGGCACTTACCGGCACAATCTGGGCCCACTGGCCTAGCTCTTGCACCGCCAACAGCTGCATAGCTAGCGCTTCTTTACTGACCTTGTCGGCTTTGGTTACTACCGCCACCACGGGGGCGCGCAGGTCGGCTAGGTCGCGGGCGATGAAACGGTCACCGGGGCCGATTTTTTCATCTGCCGGAATACAAAAAGCCACCACATCCACGTCGGCTAGGGTTTCACGCACCATGTCGTTAAGGCGCTTTCCCAGGAGCGTGCGCGGACGGTGCAGACCGGGGGTATCTACCAGCACCAGCTGGGCTTTGGGTAGGTTCACTACCCCGCGTATGTTGTGGCGGGTGGTTTGTGGGCGCATGGAGGTGATAGCTACCTTGGTTCCCACTAGCGCGTTGGTTAGCGTAGATTTTCCAGCGTTGGGGCGCCCCACCAGGCAGGCAAAGCCGGCGCGAAACTCTGGGTCAGTTTCAGGCATTTCAATGGCTTCAGGTTCGGGCAGGTCACTAAGTCCAAACTCGGCGGCAAAATCTGCCATTTGGGAATCGATTTCATCAAAGTGTGCTGCGCCGTCAAGCTCTTCCTGGGGGCCAATTTCTTCGGCGCCAAGTTCCTGGGGTTCTAGTTCCTGGGGTTCTAGTTCCTGGGGTTCTAGTTCCTCGTGGCCCGGGGCGGGTTTAGTCATTGTCTACTTCTTTCTGCCAGGGTAGGGCCCAAGCTAAGAGGGAAAGTATTTGTCGACGTCGTCCTACTAAGTCTTCTGCTTCTAGGTGCAGTCCCTGAATTTCCCCACTGGATCCCGGCAGTGGCACTCGCCCTAGGGCTTTGGTGAGCAAGCCGGCGGCGGTATCTACGTCGTCGTCGGAGATTTCTAGGTCAAATAGGTTTCCGAGCTCATCTAGCCCCAGCCGGGCGGGCACGCGCCAAACCCCGTTGCCTAGATTTTCTACCTCGGGTTCGCGGTGGTCGTGTTCATCGGTCAGCTCCCCGACTACTTCTTCAACCAAATCTTCCATGGTTACTAGCCCGGCGGTGCCGCCATATTCATCCACCAGCAGCACCATATGCACATGCTCGCGTTGCATTTGGCGTAGCACGTCGTCGGCGGCGTTAGTTTCGGGATAGTAGGTAGCTTCACGCACCAAGCCGGCTACGTCCTGGGTGACTATGGTGGGGTCTTGTTGACGACGGCGCACCAGGTCTTTTAGGTACAGCAGGCCGCGTACGTCGTCGGCATCAGAGCCAATTACCGGAATACGCGAGTAGCCTGAGCGCACAAACAGATCGAAGGCGTCCTCCACGCTGTCTTGGCTGTCGATGGTGACCATGTCAGGGCGCGGCACCATAATTTCGCGTACCAGGGTTTGGCCTAGTTCCACCACCTGGCGCATCATTTGCCTATCGGCGGCCTCAATACTGTCAGTTTCACCGATTTCGTCGATCATTTCGCGCAGATCATCGGTTACTTCTGCACGCTGCTCAGACTCGGTGAGTTTAGCTTGGTGACCATAGTTTTTATGCCACCAGCGCAGTGGGGCACACAGGCGATAGATTTGGATCAGAACTGGGGCGTTAAAAAGCAGTATCGCTTCAGGGCGACGTCGGGCCAAGGCTTTAGGATAGATCCCCACAATTAAACCCAGCACCAGCGCCCCACATGCTAAGGCGATCAGTAGCACCTGCCACCAGGTGGATGCCAGGGATGATACCGCCACGGTTAGCAGCACGGCGCTACTCATATCCACCACTACCCGCACGCCTGCCAGGATTAGCAGCATCTGGCGGCGATTATCTGCCAGGAAAGCTACCGCGCGGGCACGGCGACGCCCGGCCTGAACCAGATCCTCAGCGCTGGCTTTGGTGATACGGATCAAGGCTGTTTCGCTGGCACTTAGCAAGATGCCAAGTATCAGCAGCGTCGTACAGACGGCTAACAGGATTGCAACTGGGGCTTGGTGCATCAGCTAGCCGGCGGGAAATTGATGGAGGCGGGGCGCGCCGCTAGGAAGGTCAGTAGTAGGCGGCGTTGCAGGTCAAACATTTGGCGTTTTTCTTCCGGCTCACTGTGGTCATAGCCCAGCAAGTGCAAGATCCCATGCGTAGTTAGCAGCAGCATTTCTTCTACCGCGCTGTGTCCCGCTTTAAGTGCCTGCGCGGCGGCCACTTGCGGGCAGATCACCAGGTCACCTAGAGTGCCGGCGGGGGTAGGGCTATTGGGGTGACCGGGGCGTAGCTGGTCCATAGGAAAACTCATCACATCTGTAGGCCCGGGCAGATCTAGCCAACGCAGGTGCAGCTCTTCCATGGGTTCGGGATCGATGAATGTAATCGACAGCTCCGCATCCACCGACACATGCATTGATTCCAGAACAAATGCGGCCAGATCAGCGAATTCAGTGCCGTCAATATCTACTTCGGTCTCGTTTAAAACTTCTGTGCTCATGCTTTCCTCGTTTGCATAGTGCGACGGCGCGAGCGGTTTTGGGCTACCGCAGCGGCCTGGCGCGCATCCCAGCGGCTGTAGGCATCAATAATGTCGCCAACTAGTCGGTGGCGCACCACATCGGCACTGGTTAAATGACAAAAGCTAATGTCATCTACACCCGGCAAAATTTTAGAAACCACAATTAAGCCACTAGATTTACCCCCGGGCAAGTCCACCTGGCTATCATCGCCAGTAACCACCATTTTTGAGCCAAATCCTAGGCGAGTTAGGAACATGCGCATCTGTTCAGAGGTGGTGTTTTGGGCTTCATCCAAAATCACGAAAGCATCGTTAAGAGTACGTCCACGCATATAGGCCAGCGGCGCCACTTCGATTGTGCCCGCAGCCATTAGCCTGGGTAGGGCGTCAGCCTCGAGCATGTCATGCATAGCGTCATAAAGTGGCCGCAGGTAGGGGTCGATTTTGTCGGTTAGCGAGCCGGGTAAAAAGCCTAGGTTCTCCCCCGCTTCTACAGCCGGGCGGGTGAGGATAATGCGTGAAACTTGCCGACGACGCAGCGCATCTACCGCCTTAGCCATTGCCAGGTAGGTTTTACCGGTACCGGCCGGGCCAATACCAAAGGTGATGGTGGAGCGGTCAATGGCGTCGGTGTACTGCTTTTGGCCCAGGGTTTTGGGGCGAATGGTGCGGCCCCGGGCGGTGAGAATGTCGTCAGTGAAAACCTGGGCGGGGCGCTGATCAACGTTTAGCAAGCCGATAGCGCGCTCTACGGCATCGGCGTCCAAAGGCGTGCCGGTGCGGGCCACGTCAATGAGCTCACTTAATAGGGTGACGGCGGTGTTTACGGCGCCGGCATCGCCCGCCATAGTCACCTCATTGCCGCGCAGATGGAAGGATACTTCGCGCATACCGCGTTCCATGGCACGCAGCACTTCATCACGGGAGCCGAACAACACCACTGGGGCAACGTCGTCGGGCAGGATCACCACACGTACAGAGTTGTCACTGTTTAAAGCGTCAGTCATATTGCCCGTTATTTTACCGAATTTAAGCTGTCCCTGCCCACCCGCAGGCTCTGGCTTATAACAGGCTTTAGCCTCCCTAAGCCATACAATTGGCCTAGTGCAAAGCGCTAAATAACCCTAAACATTCGCGGCTTATATTTTAAGGAACGCCATGTCACCTGCATTGTTTAGTCCCCTCCGGGTGGGGAATAAAGTAGCTCGTAACCGCCTGTTTGTGCCTCCCATGTGTCAGTACACGCTAGAAAACCGTGACGGCGTCGCTAATTACGAAACCGCCCAGCACTATGGGGCGCTGGCACGCGGTGGCTGGGGCGCAATTATTGTGGAGGCCACCGCAGTAGCTCCCGCAGGCCGCATCACCCCCTGGGACCTGGGGCTGTGGAATGAGCGGCAGGCCCAAGCCCTGGAGCCGATCGTGGCTGACATTAAGGCTCACGGCGCTTTGGCAGGTATTCAGCTGTCTCACGCCGGACGTAAAGCCGCAACTTACCGCTGGAGCCAGGGCACCGGCACTATCCCCGCCGATCAGGGCGGTTGGCAGCCGTTAGCCCCCAGCGAGCTAGCTTTAGCTGGTCATGCACGCCCGCAGGCCTTAAGTGAGGCGGAAATTGAGCAGATAATCGCTGCTTTCGCTAAGGCAGCCAAGGTGGCTAGCGAAATTGGTTTCGACATTATTCAGATCCACGGCGCCCACGGCTATTTGCTGCACGAGTTCCGCTCGGCACTTAGCAACCAGCGCAGCGATGCTTGGGGTGGCAGCCAAGGCGCCCGTAACCGTATGAGTGAGAAAACCGTGCAGGCTGTACATAAGGCTCTGGAGGGCACCGACAGTGTGCTTTCACTGCGTCTAAGCGCCACCGACTGGCTGGAGGGCGGCCTAGAGCTAAGCGACACCGTGGCTCTGACTCGCCAGCTACCCCAGGTGGATTGGTTTGATATTTCTAGCGGTGGTTTGGCGCCGGCGCCTATCCCGGTGGGTCCGGGCTATCAGGTGGGTTTTGCTCAGGCGGTTAAGTCTGCCCTAGCCGGCACGGCCGGTAACGGCTCTGCTGGCTCTGGCAGCTACGTCAGTGGGGCTGACAGCGACGGCGCCACTAACGCTACTGGCGCAGCTAGCAGTGCCCCAGTGGTTAGCGCCGTCGGCCTAATCACCAACCCGGCCAGCGCCGAGCAGATCCTAGTCACTAACCAGGCTGACATTGTAGAAGTTGGCCGCCCAGCCCTAGCTAACCCGCGTCTGCCGCTAAGTTGGGCTAAGGAACTAGGCGTCAAGCTGGACTACATGCCACCCCAGTATGCACGCGGCTTCTAGCCTGCGCCAGGCTTAACCCCACAGGCCTGCACGCTGCGCCAACACCGCCAGTGCCACTGCCCCGGCGCTGGCGGTACGCATAACGTGGGGACCTAGGCGTACCAGTTGGGCACCGGCGTCAACCAGGGCTTGAGTTTCGCTAGCGCCAATGCCGCCTTCAGGGCCCACAATTACGGCAATTTGGCCGCTTTGGGGCAGCTGTACGCTACCGATTGGGGCGGTGGCTTCTTCATGCAGTAGCACCACTACCTGGCCGCTAGTGCAGCTGGCGCGCACCCAGTCAGCTAGTTGAGTGGTGCTATGCAGCTGCTCTACCTGGGGCAAGCGGCAGCGCCGGGCCTGTTTAGCGGCTTGGCGGGCGGTAGCTTGCCAACGCTGGCGGCCCTTATCTGCTTTGAGCCCTTTCCACACTGACACGCAACGCTCACCTTGCCACGGCACGATCAGGTCAACGCCCACCTCAGTGCAGGTTTCTACGGCTTGCTCGTCACGCCCTCCTTTGGCTAGGGCCTGCACTAGGGCTAGGCGTAGCGCTGGGGGTGGGGTGTGGCTCAGTGATTGCACCTGCACGCTTAAGGCATCTTTAGCTACTGCGCTAACCGTACAGGTGGCGCGTAAACCTTGGCCATCTACCAGATCTAGCTGCTCACCTACGCGCAGGCGGCGCACGGAAATAGCATGGCGAGCCTCCTGCCCACGCAGCTGGGCCTGCTGGCCCACTTTTAGCTGGCTCGGGGCGGGTTGCAAAGTATCGCCGTCAGCTAGAAATACTGGCAGTGTCATGGCTATTTACCTAGTACACCCTTAAGTCGGTCTAGGACAGATCCATCCTTATTAACCGGTTCATAGTTGTCTTCACCGCGTGCCTGGGCTAGCTGCATGAGCAGGTCACGCTGGTGGGCATCTAGCTGGGAGGGAGTCTCTACCACGATGCGCACCTGCAGGTTACCCCGGCCGGGGCGATTCATGTGGTTAATACCCAGCTGCTTTAAGGTCACCACAGTGCCGTTTTGAGTGCCTGGGCGGACATTGATTTTCTTAGTGCCGTCCAGGGTTTCAAGGTTGATGGTGGCGCCTAGGGCGGCAGCGGTCATGGGTACACGCAGCTCAGTGACTAGATCGTCACCGTCGCGGTCTAGGAAGGGGTGTGAGCGCACCTGGAACTTGATGTATAGATCACCGGTGGGGCCACCAGCCGGGCCTACGTCACCTTGGCCGCGCATGCGTAGCGTCATGTCGTCACTGACGCCGGCGGGCACCTCAACCTCAATCTCCTTATGGGACTGTACGCAGCCAGTACCCGAGCAGTTTTGGCAAGGAGTAACGATCACGTCACCAAAGCCTTCACAGCGTGGGCAAGGCTGGGAGGTGAGCATTTCGCCAAATAGGGAGCGTACGGTGCGCTGCACGTTTCCGCTGCCGTGGCACTGGGTGCAGGTCACCGGCGAGGTACCCGGGGCGGTGCAGCTGCCCTGACACTGCTCGCACAGTACATAAACTTCAATGTCTTGCTTGAGCGTAGTACCAAAGGCAACATCCGCCAGGTCCAGCTCTACCGGCAGCACACGGTCACTGCCGGGGCTTTGGCGTGAGCGCGGCCCTCCGCCACCAAATGCGCCCCCAAACATGGAACTGAAAGCGGAAGCGAAAGCCCCAAAGTCGCCAGCGCCAGCGGCCGTACCTCGTCCGCTAAAGGCGTCCTCCCCACCCAGATCGTACATCTGGCGTTTTTCCGGGTCGGAGAGAACTTCATAAGCCTTGTTTACCTGTTTTACCTCTTCTTCGTGGCCAGGGCCGGCGTAGTCGGGGTGAATTTTACGTAGACGCCGGTGATAGGCCCGTTTAATTTCCTTATCAGTGGCCTTACGGTCAACCCCAAGTAGCTGGTAATAGTCGCTCACTAAGTTCTTCTCTCGTTTACAGTAAAAGGCTTGCAAAATTCTAGCTGTTGGCAGGCCCATGCAGCGCGTTTAACGGGCCACTATTAACCCGCCTATGGCTATTGGTTTTGGGCCCCTTGATTGAAATAGCGGCTTAAGTAATTGGCTACAGCCTGCACACTGGCCATGGCTGCTGGGTAATCCATGCGGGTGGGCCCTAATACTCCCAGGCGCGCCACGGCTCCCCCTTCAGCGGTCTGGTAGCTGGTGGTGATTACTGAGGCTTCAGCTAGAGCCTCTTGGCCGTTTTCTTCACCGATACTTACGCTGACGCTTTGGCTGGGCCGTCCGGCGGCGCCGGTTAGTAGCCGCAGCAGCACTACCTGTTCCTCTACCGCATCGAGTAGCGGCTCTAGTGAGGAAAAATCTGCGGTAGTGCGCGCCAAGTTAGCCGTACCCGCCACCACTAGGCGTTCTTCGACGTCGGACTGTAAAGCCGCAATGAGCTGGGCCGCGATCTGATGCATTAGCGCACGCATATCCGGCTCGGTCTGCTTTAACAGGGTAGAAACCACGGCGGAAACCTCGCTGGAATGGGCCCCCACCAAGGCTTGGTTAAGGCGCTGACGCAAAGTCTCTAGGCTAGCCGGGTCACTTAAGCAGTCCTGCTCAACCATTAAGGTGCGCTGCTCTACCCGTCCAGAATCAGTAATAATCACCAGCAATAGTCGCCTTGGCGGCAGCGGCACCAGCTCTAGGTGACGCAGGTGTACGTGACGCAAGGAGGGGTATTCCACCACGGCTAGCTGCCCGGTTAGTTCAGCTAGGGCCCGCACAGCGCCTTCGACAACGTCGTTAAGGTCTACTACTCCCGCTAAAAGTCGGTCGATAGCTGCCCGCTCAGGCCCGCTTAGTGGTTTGATGGCCGCGATATGGTCCACAAATGAGCGGTAGCCCTTATGGGTGGGTACACGCCCGGCCGAAGTGTGGGGTTGATTGATATAGCCTTCAGCTTCTAGCGCCGCCATATCGTTACGGATAGTGGCTGGTGAAACCCCTAAACAGTACCGTTCAGCAAGGGCCCGTGAGGCTACTGGCTCGCGGGTGCGCACATAGTCGCTAACAATCGCGTTGAGCACGGCCATTCGCCTGCCTTCAACCATGACGCCTCCCTTCGATAGCTTGCTTCTACTATTAGCACTCTACGTTCTAGAGTGCCACCTCGCTATCTGATTCGCTCAGGGGTGAGGGCTGGGCGCACCGATTATTTTAGGGTTGGATACCCCTCAGCGAGCCAATTTTCTTAGCGCCCGCCAGTGAGCCGATTTACCCCATGCAGGTATGCTAAACCGCATGCAGGATCGCTATGGCAAAAATGTTTTGTCCTCTAACCCCCACCGCGAGGGGCGTTTTGCGGTGCGCCCGCGCTCGCAGCGACGCCCGGTGCGTATTGGTGAAGTGGTTGAGGATGTGGCCACAGGTTTTGTGGGCGCAGTGATCCGGGTGGAAAAGTCCGGTGGACGCTACATTATGGTTTTGGAGGACCGCCGGGGGGTGCGGCGCGGCTTTCCGCTGGGGCCCGGTTATTGGGTCGACGGCGTCCCGGTGGATCTGCTGGCCCCTACCGACGGCGGTATTGCTGCTGGCCACCTAGCTAAAGCCCGCCCGGCCCCAGCGCGTTCAGCTGGCGGGCGAAAACTAACTGCCTCAGGTTCCTATGCAGTAGCGGATCAGCGAGCCAAGGTGGCTAGGGCTTCACGTATTTGGGTGGAAGGGCGCCACGACGCCGAGCTGGTGGAGAAAGTTTGGGGGGACGACCTGCGCCATGAAGGCGTGGTGGTACTGCTGCTGGAAGGGGTAGATAACCTGGTGGAAGTGATGCGCGAGTTTTCCCCCTCCCCCACCCGCCGAGCTGGGGTGCTGGTTGATCACCTGGTGGCGGGCTCTAAAGAGTCACGTATCGCCGCCCAGGTGGCACAGCTACCCGGGGGCAGCAATGTGTTGGTTACCGGCCACCCCTATGTGGATGTGTGGCAGGCTGTTAAACCTAGCCTGTTTGGTTTATCAGCTTGGCCTGATGTGCCTAGAGGAACCGACATTAAACGCGGCACGCTGGCAGATTTGGGCTGGCCCCACGCCACTCAGGCCGATATCGCCCAGGGCTGGCAGCGTATTTTGGCCCGCGTTAACTCCTATAAGGATATTGAGCCTGGACTGCTAGGGCGCATGGAAGAAATCATCGATTTTGTAACTGCGCCTGGCACCCAGTAAGAGAACACCGTAAAAAACCTGGCCCCTAGCCGAAAACAATTTCGACTAGGGGCCAGGACCTATCTACACAGAAAGGAGTTGATAAACCTTAACTGATGGGGTGAACTCTAACTGTTAGGCGCTAGCACTGTCAATTAATTGGCTGCGGTGTGAGTTAAAAATCAGCCAGGCTGCGCGCGCCAGCAGTACCACCACAATCACTGCCCCCACAACCTTGGCAATGGTGCCAGGCCAGATGGTCAGGCACAGCATGGCGGCCAGAACCGGGCCCAGCAGAGTGAAGGAGTCAAATACGTAACGGCCAAAGGAAGGCATTTCTACGCCGTCGGCCTCCGCTACTGCCTTGACCATAAAGTTAGGTCCGTTGCCAATGTAGGTCAGGGCGCCACAGAACACCGCACCTAGCGAGATAGACACCAGGTAGTGCTCGGGCACGCCTGCCACCATCACCTGGTGGGCGCCACTGGCACCCAGATGTGAGCCCATCTCGAAGAAAGTGGCGTAGGTGGGGGCATTATCAAGCACTGAAGAGAGCCCGCCGGTAAACAGGAAGAAGGTAACTTCATTAAGCGGCAGCTTGGGGGCCACCTCGTCGAGCACCAGCAGGGCCGGCACCATAGTCAGGAAGATACCGATGAACAGGTAACCCACTTCCTGCACCGGAGCCCAGGAGAACTGGTTGGCTACGTAGCGTACCTGCTTGTCACCAATGAAGTAGGAGCAGGCGGCAGCGCTCAGCATGATCAGCTCACGGATGGGCAGGTAATCCATGACACCGGCGTGTCCAGCCACAATGGCTTCCTCATCAATGGAGGGCAGCAGCGCCACGGCGGCCACAATCACCGCAAACCACAGGAAATTGAGTTTGCCTTCAACGCGCAGCGGCTCAATGTGGGTGCGGTCTTCAGCCACGGCGGCGGCCGGCTCTTGGGCGTAGTAGGCCTTATCCAGGGCGTAGTAGCTGATCAGCAGCAGGCTGTTAACCAACAGCCATTCAGGAAACAGGTGCAGCGTCCAGGTGAAAGGCACGCCGCGCAGCATACCTAGGAACAGTGGCGGGTCACCCAGGGGGGTCAGCAACCCACCACAGTTAGCCACAATGAAGATGGTGTAAAGCACCGTATGTACCCGGTATTTACGTTCTTTGTTGGTGGCCAGTAGGGGGCGGATGAGCAGCATGGCAGCCCCGGTGGTACCCACAAATGAGGCGATGGCGCCACCGATAGCCAAGAAAATAGTGTTGTTCTTGGGGGTGGCTTGAATGTCACCGCGCAGGTGAATGCCGCCGGCTACTACGAATAGGCTCAGAATCAGCGAAATGAACTGGATATATTCGACGACGGCGCCGCCTACATGCTCCCAGCCCACGGCCAGCCCGGCGGCTATTGCGGTGGGAACACCTAGCGCGAGAGCCAAAATAAGCTGACTTGAGGGTTTTTCCCACCAGTGTTTAGTGGCTCCCACCAGCGGCAATATCGCGATTGAAGCCAGCATCACCACGAATGGGGTGATGGACCATAAGGGCAATTGCATTAGCTGTCCTTTTACACTCGGCCAAAATCTGCCCACAGTCGGGCAAGGTGAATATAAGTAATTGTCTGTAATTGTGGCAGGAATAGGTCTAAATGTCAGCGCGTATCCGCCCCTTGAGCGGTGTAAGGTGGCTGCTATGAGTCCTATTGATGATTCACTACAGCATATCCTTGAACGCATTGACACAGCTTGCCAACGCTATGGCCGCAATGATCAGGTTGGGCTGATGCTAGCGGTTAAAACCCAAACCCCGCAAACTATTGTGCAGGCCACTAATGCCTTGGCTACTTTGCGTCCAGGCCCGGTGGTGCTGGGACACAACCGAGTACAGGAAATGGTGGCTAGCGGCCCGGCGCTAGCTGAGGAGGCAGTGGCCACCCACCAGATGCGCCTGATTGGGCCCTTGCAGCACAACAAAATTAACCACATGCTGCGTTGGGCAGACGGCATTGAAACTGTGGCTAGCTTAGAGTTGGCCAAGCGCCTGGAGGCTGCTTGTCAGCGTCAAGAGCGCCAGCTAGATGTGATGGTGCAGGTAAATGTTTCAGGCGAAGAAACCAAGAGTGGGATTAGCCCTGATGCGGCCATGGATTTGGCCTGCCAGGTGGGTGAGTTAAAACAGCTAAACCTAATTGGTTTAATGACGATTGGCTTAAATTCTTCCCAAGAGGGGCCAGTGCGCGCTGGCTATGCCAACCTGCGTGAATTAGCTGAGAAAATTGCGGCCAGTGGCGCGCCGGGCACAGCCGGTTGTACCCAGCTATCTATGGGCATGACTAACGACATTGAGTGGGCTATTGCTGAGGGCAGCACCCAGGTACGTGTGGGACGTGCCGTGTTTGGGGAAAGAAACTAGCCAAAAACTAGTTAAACCCACTGCCAGCAGGGCTAATGGGGCCAATTAGATTTACTCACGCAGCATTAGCAACAGCTTATTGGCAACAATAGTTAAGGCGCTAACCGATGCGACCAAAAAACAAATTCCACCAAAAGGCGCTAAACCGATTACAAAAAGTCCCAAACCAACAATAGCCGAGGCAATTAACACAGTTGTGGCGTTCTGAATCTGCTTTTCATAGCGATTGCAGCGCTCATCCATTTGCATCCTGCTCACCGTCTTTCATCGACTTGATTGTGGTACGAATCTCCCTTCTATGATAGGGGTCAAGCTTTCAATAGGCAAGTTTTGCTATTGACAAAACCGCCCAACAGATCTATTTAGGCTACACCTCAAAGTAGCCAGTGCGGGTGGTTGGTCAACCACCCGCACTGGTAATGGCGCAGCGCAAATGCGCCCTATTGTCAGCACTGATCAGCCTTAAGTAGGCTATTAGCCCCTTTTAGGCTAGACGGTACATCCAGCCAAACTCGTCTTCCACCTTGCCAAACTGGATACCAGTTAGACGCTGGTGAATGTGGCTGGTGACCTGCCCAGCTTCAAGCCTGACCTCGAAGTCCTTACCCTTTAGGGAGCCGATGGGAGTTACTACCGCCGCCGTACCACAGGCAAAGATTTCAGTTACCTTGCCCCTGCGTACATCGTCAAGCAAACCAGACAGCGTCAAGTCTGCCTCACTTACGCTAGTGCCTTCGCTCTTGAGTAGCTCAATGATGGCCGAGCGGGTGCAGCCTTCCAAAATGGTGCCGCTTAGGCGCGGAGTTACCACTGAGCCGTCAGCGCGCACTACGAATACATTCATGCCGCCTAGCTCCTCAATATGAGAAGCGGTGACATCGTCTAGGAAGCAAACCTGCTTGCAGCCATTGGCATAAGCCTCTTCCTGGGCAATCAGTGAAGCGGCATAGTTACCACCACACTTAGCTGCACCAGTGCCACCCACGCCAGCGCGGTGGTAGGAGGTGGTTACCCAAATGTCTACAGCTTCTACCTTGTCACCAAAGTAGGGGCCCACCGGTGAAGCAATCACGTAGTAGTCAGCTTCATGGCTAGAGCGCACCCCGAGGAAAGCCTCTGAGGCGATCATAAAGGGACGCAGATACAAGCTTGAACCAGGCTTGGAGGGCACCCACTGGTTATCAGCGCGCACCAGGGACGCAATTGAAGCAACAAAGTCTTCACATCCCAGCTGCGGCAGACATAGACGCCGAGCTGAGGCAGCTAGGCGGGCAGCGTTATAGCCGGGACGGAAAGTCCAGATTGAACCATCTTCATGGCGGTAAGCCTTAATGCCCTCAAAAACTTCCTGGCCATAGTGGAACACTGCAGCTGCTGGAGAGAGCGTAAGCGGAGCAAACGGCACTACTTCACGCTGGGACCAACCACCTTCATGGCTCCAGTGAGCGTGGGCCATGTGATCAGAAAAGACCGTACCAAAACGCAGTTCATCTAGGGCCTGCTGGCGCTGAGCATCGCTAGCGCGGTGATCACTGGCGCTAAGTGGAAAACGTTTCGCTAGTTCGGCGGCCGGTGCTAGCGGCTGGGCCGCCGCCTGGGCCAGAGCGCTTACCTCAGGGGTAGCTGCGTGGTTTGCACTCATTATTTTCTCCTGTCCTAACAACGGTGGCCACCTGCTTTCGCGGTGGCCACCGTTATCATCTTAAATAGTGCGCTGCGCTCAGCGAGCTACAGAGCCCTCGTGGTAGTCGGTGTCAATGTCCTTGCGCCATGCGAACAAGGAACGTACCTCGCGACCGGTGGTCTCGATCGGGTGGCCCTCACCCTCGGCGCGTAGGCGCTTGAATTCGGGGGCGCCAGCAGCCTGGTCGTCCATGAAGCGCTTGGCGAAAGCACCGCTTTGGATGTCACCTAGGACTTCCTTCATGTGCTCCTTGACGTCGGGAGTGATAATGCGCGGGCCAGAAACGTAGTCACCGTACTCGGCGGTGTCAGAGCAGGACCAGCGCTGCTTGGAGATACCACCCTCGTTGATCAGGTCAACGATCAGCTTCATCTCGTGGCAGACCTCGAAGTAGGCCATCTCAGGCTGGTAGCCGGCCTCAACCAGGGTCTCGAAACCATACTGGATCAGCTTGGAGATACCACCGCAAAGCACGGTCTGCTCACCGAATAGGTCAGTTTCGGTTTCCTCACGGAAGGTGGTCTTAATGGCACCGGCACGGGTACCACCAATGGCCTTGGCGTAGGAAAGCACTAGCGGCCAAGCCTGGCCGGTGGCGTCCTGCTCAACACAAACTAGTACCGGCACGCCACGGCCAGCCTCGAACTCACGACGTACGGTGTGGCCCGGGCCCTTGGGGGCAACCATAACCACGTCGATGTCGGCGCTGGGCTTGATGTAGCCGAAGTGGATGTTGAAGCCGTGGCTGAACAGCAGGGCTGCGCCGGGCTTGATATTGGGGGCAATTTCAGCCTCGTACAGGGCAGCCTGCACCTGGTCGGGGGCTAGCACAGTGACGACGTCGGCCCAAGCCACGGCCTCAGCAATGGGCTTAACGCTCAGGCCAGCTTCCTGCGCCTTGGCGATAGAGGAAGAGCCTTCACGTAGACCCACAACTACCTCAACGCCGCTGTCACGTAGGTTCAGCGCGTGAGCGTGGCCCTGGGAACCGTAACCGATTACGGCTACCTTCTTAGACTGGATAACCGACAGGTCTGCGTCTGCATCATGGAATAGCTGCGCCATAGTGGCCTCTCACTTTTCTTTGAGTTCTTCGGTAATGGACTGGGAACCGCGACTAATAGCTACGGTGCCAGACTGAACGATCTCACTCACGCCGTAAGGGCGCAGGGAGTTGAGCAGAGCCTGGACTTTTGACTCAGAGCCAACCATTTCGATCACTACTGAGTCTGGGTGCACGTCTACGACGTGGGCCCTAAATAGGTCAACGATCTGTAGTACCGCAGTACGTGAAGCATCGTTAGCCAAGACTTTAATTAGTAGTAGTTCTCGTTGAACAGAGTCTGCCTGATCTAGTTCAACGATTTTGAGCACATTCACTAACTTATTAAGCTGCTTAACCACCTGATCCATAGCAGTGTCATCAGCATTGGCAATTACGGTGATACGTGAGATCTGGGGATGCTCAGTGGGACCTACCGCCAAAGAGTGAATGTTAAATCCTCGCCGGGCAAACAGCGCTGACACGCGGGTAAGCACGCCAGGCTTGTTCTCAACTAGCACGGAAAGGGCGTGTTTCGTGGTGCTCATGTATTACTCCTCATCCCAAACCGGGCGTAGGTCCTTGGCATATTCAATGTCGCTGTTGTCGCTACCTGGCGCAACCATCGGCCAAACCTGAGCGTCAGGTGAGCACACAAAGTCGATTACTACCGGACGGTCAGTGATGGCGTTCGCTTGGGCGATAACGTCTTCAATGTCCTCGGGCCGCTCACAGCGCAAGCCCACTACCCCATAGGCTTGAGCTAGGGTCACAAAGTCAGGGATGCGAATCTCGTCGCCGGTGTGCAGTGAAGTGTTGGAGTAGCGTCCGCCATAAAACAGCGTCTGCCACTGGCGCACCATGCCTAGCGACGAGTTGTTAATGATGGCTACCTTGATAGCGATGCCTTCCAATGAGCAAGTAGCTAGCTCCTGGTTGGTCATCTGGAAGCAGCCGTCGCCATCGATTAGCCATACGTCACGCTCGGGCGCACCCACCTTGGCACCCATGGCAGCAGGAATACCGTAACCCATAGTGCCGCTACCGGCTGAAGACAGCCAGGAACGTGCGTGGCGGTGATCGATCAGGTTAGCTGACCACATCTGGTGCTGGCCCACACCGGTAACCACAATGGCGTCGTCGGCAATAGAGCGGCCGATCTTAGTGATTACTTCCTGGGGCGAAAGCTTGCCGTCTTCAGGCTGGGCCCAACCGACAGGGTAACGACGGCGCAGCGAGTCGGTGTAGTTAGTCCAGCTGTCATATTCCGGCTTCTCCCCCACCTGGGCGCTTAGCTCAGCGATAGCCTCGGTTAGCTGCGGCAGAGCGTATTTAAGGTCTGCCACAATGCCTAGGTCAGCGGCGCGAATCTTACCGATTTCAGCCGGGTCGACGTCGATGTGAATGACGCGGGCGCGGGGGGCAAAGCAGTCCAGCTTGCCAGTTACGCGGTCATCGAAGCGTGCCCCCAGGGCAATAATTAGGTCGCTTTGCTGCAGGGCCCCTACTGCCGCCACAGTGCCGTGCATACCGGGCATACCCAGGTTTAGCGGGTGGGTGGCCGGTAGCGCATCGAGCGCATTTAGGGTGGTTACGGTCGGGATGGGGGCGACGTCGAGCAAGGCCTTAAGTGCCTCAGACGCGCCGGCCCTGGTGATGCCACCACCGGCGTAAATAACCGGCTTGGAAGCTGCAAAGATCATGTCGGCAGCGGAGCTGAACTTAGCTTCGCGCCCCCGGGTAGGAATGCTGTAGCCAGGCAAATCCAGCTCTACCGGCCAGCGGAAGTCAACTTCGCCCACCTGGGCGTCTTTGGTGACGTCAACTAGTACCGGGCCGGGGCGGCCAGTGCTAGCTAGGTGGTAAGCCTCAGCAATACGCTGGGGAATGTCTTGAGCACGAGTTACCAGGAAGGAATGCTTAGCCACGGGCATGGTGGCACCCACAATGTCGGCTTCCTGGAAGGCGTCGGTGCCAATCGAGGTGGAACCTACCTGTCCAGTGATGGCCACTAGCGGAACTGAGTCCATCATGGCGTCACCTAGAGCGGTAATTAGGTTGGTGGCACCAGGGCCAGAGGTTGCAATGCATACCCCCGTCTTGCCAGTGGCCATGGCATAGCCTTCAGCTGCGTGCCCACCACCTTGCTCGTGGCGCACTAGAATGTGACGGATTTTTGTCGATGCATACAACGGATCATAGAAAGGTAGGATGGCGCCTCCAGGCATCCCAAACACATCCGTTACCCCTAATTCCTCCAGGGCGCGCACTAAAGCTTGTGCACCGGTCATGACGGTCATGCTTGTAGCCCTCCTTTTATTTTCCCGCATGGTTAAGCCTAAGTAAGACTAGTGCCAAGTTTTAAAGCAAACAAGAACGTCTCAGATTTTAAGTTCACGTCTTACAATGCAAGATAAACAGCACTGCGCTACACTGTCTTTGACATGACAATTCTTGTCCGACGAACGGGACCTATGCCCTGAGGTCCCAGTACAGCTACGTTGTAACGTGAAGGTTGGCTCTAGCGACAAGGTTTTGTCGCCAAACGCTTTATTAAAAGGAGACCTAGGCCTTGCACGAGATAATGGAGCACCTAGCCAAAAACCCGGTATTGGTGCTGTTCCTGCTCATCGGCGTCGGCATGCTGGTGGGACACATAAAGATTAAGGGTATTAGCCTGGGTGCAGCTGCTGTGCTGTTCGCAGGTATTGCACTAGGCGCATACGCTGACTTCCTAGGTGTTGATCTAAAACTACCACAACTGCTGGGCACGCTAGGCCTGGCTATCTTCACCTTCTCAATTGGTGTTTCTTCCGGCCCTGGTTTCTTCCAGGTAATTAAAACTGCTGCCGGCCCGCTGCTGGCCATGCTGGGCGTATTTATTGTTTCCGCTGGCGCCGCCCAAGCTTTAGGCCGTGCCTTCGGGATGAACTCTGCACTTATTGCCGGTACCTGGGCGGGCGCCATCACTAACACTCCGGCCTTGGCCGCTGCAGGTAGCGCCGCCCAAAACGCGGGTTACCCAGAAGGAACCGCTACCGCAACTGTTGGTTATGCTGTGGCCTACCTATTTGGTGTTATCGGCATGCTGTTCTTTGCCTCGCTAGCCCTACGCTACCGCGCCAAGGACACTGATGCTCCCACCCCCATTATTAACGCCACCATCCGCGTTGAGCGCAACGACAACCTCACCTTGGCCAAGATTCTTAAAGATATCGACGCCGGCGGTGACCTGCGCTTCTCCCGTCTGGCTCGCGGTGAAGACAAGCCTATTAAAACCCCCCACCTAACTGACCGCATCTACCATGATGACCTACTGACAGTAGTTGGTACTGAAGACAAGGTTAAAGCTGCTCAGGATCTACTAGGCCACCACTCTTCACACTCACTTATTGCTGACCGCCGCTACCTGGACTTCCGTCGCATCACTGTGTCTAACTCCAAGCTGGCTGGACGCACCCTGGCTGAGGTTGACCTTGATCACCGCTTTGACGCCTCAGTATCACGTGTACGTCGGGGTGACGTAGACCTGATGGCTGACCCGCGTCTGGTGCTACAGATGGGTGACCGCCTGCGCGTAGTAGCCCCCACTCACCGTCTAGCTGAAGTCACCAAGTACTTTGGTGACTCTGCACGCGGCCTATCCTCTCTCTCCCCCGTGGCTCTGGGCCTAGGTATGGCATTGGGTATCTTAATCGGTGAGTACAAGTTCTTAACCCCCACCGGCGCTACCTTCTCGATTGGTTCAGCTGCCGGCACACTAATTGTTGGTCTTATCTTTGGTCGCCTAGGCCGTATCGGCAAGATGGTTACCTCTCTACCGGCTACAACCACACAGGTACTGGCCGAGCTTGGTCTGCTAATCTTCCTGGCCCAGGCTGGCACTAAGGCCGGTACTCAGATTGGTGTGGCTTTCACCAGCGGCAGCTGGATTAACATCCTGATTGTCGGCATTGTGGTAACCACTATTGTGGGAGCTGGCCTGTATGCAAGTATGCGCTGGCTAGTCAAGATGGGTGGCACGCGCCTATCTGGTTTGCTCGCTGGCGCCCAGACTCAGCCTGCTGTATTGGCCTTCGCAAATGACCGCACCGGCATGGACCCGCGCGTGGCCCTGGGTTATGCCATGGTCTACCCGGTGGCTATGGTGTCCAAGATCTTCATCGCCCAAATCATGGGTGGCCTGTAACAGCCTGTAACTGCAGACAAGAAAATCGGGGAGGCATTGCCTCCCCGATTTTCCATCTATACAGACCTAATGTAGGTCAGGTAGCGCTGAAGTGGAAAAGTCGTGACGCCAGTTGCGGTCAGTGATTACACGCGCCAATGCCAAACCAGCACCAATAGCGGTAATAACTAGAACCACCTCAGCAATGTTGCCAAAGGCGGTAGATACAGCCACTGAGGTGTCAATGGTGTGGTCGTTAATCGCGCTCAGGGCCCGGTAGAAAGGCACACCCGGAATCATGATCACTACTGCCGGCACCGACAAAGCCACACGCGAAAGCGAAGCAGAGGAAACAAACAGCTGCGCCATCAAGCCAATTACCAAGGCAGCCAGGCCCACTGCCAGGTGCCAGGGCAAGCCAGCTTCATTAATCAAAATAATACGGCCAGTGTTAGCCACAGCTCCCGTAATAGCGCTTACTAGGGCAGCTCGCGCAGGAGCGTTAAACAGCATGGCGAAGCCATAGGCAGCCACAAAAGAGCACAGTAGATCTAGCAAGTAAAGCGTGATCCCGGTGGGTCCAGCCGGCTTGGGACCATCGACCGGCCAGTTTGCCACGTAGCTGGTAACCCACACGGCAATACCAGCGGCAGCCATCACCATAATCACGTAGGACATCCTGGTAAGCGCCGACAAAAAGTCTTGGCGAATCATATCCAGCATGGCAGTAACCATCGGGAAACCAGGAATCAGAAACAAAATCGCAGAGATAACCCCGGCCTGGTGGGTGTTGTCAGTAATGCCCGCTAGATCCATGCCAGCCAGCACCGCCATATAGGTGCCAGAACCTAGCAGACCACACAGCAGCCAGGTCACAAAGTGCTGCCAGCCACGGTGCAGCAGGAAGCGGCGCAGCGCCTGACCCAAGAATGCTGCAATCAGCACACCCAGGCACTCGTAGAGGCCACCCTTATTTAGGAAACAGAAACCTGCACAGGCCACACCCGAGGCTGCCGCATTAGCGAAGGCCCCATATAGAGGCTTAACACTAGCTACCTCATCGAGCTTGGCATTTAGATCCTCAACCCGCTCATGGGCTTCGAGATTATCTACCACGGTACGTAGACGCTCAAGCTTGTCTACGTTTACGCCCACGCGCCGCTGCTCTACGGCAACCGTGCGGAACCTTTCTTTACCCACAAAAGCGCTGGCCACGATTTCATTCATGGTTACCTGCGCCTCATGGCGGTCTAGGCCCACAGCTGCAGCAGCCCGGGCCATAGCAGACTTAACGCGGTAGGCGCCAGCGCCGCAAGTGAGCATCATTGAGCCCAGTCGCAGCACCACATTAGATTGCGCCATTAAGCGATCTGCATCTAGCGGAGGATCTTGGAATTGTTTGGGGTCTTGGCTAGTCACCATTAAATTTTAGCCGACCTGAGCCCCCACAACTCCAGTAGGAAGGTCCACCAATACCTTATCGCCAGCGTTTAAACGGTGCCCACGACGCGTCTCTACCTCGCCGTTTACTTTTACATCCCCGCTTTGAATAGCGATTGTGGCATTGGCACCATCTTCAACCAGATTAGCTAGTTTAAGAAACTGACCTAATTTAATCTGGCCGGTAACCGGGATAATTTCCAGTTCCACCTTAACTCCTATGCTCAGTGATTTAGACAGTTGGGCCCTAGGATAGCTTTAAGATCGCTAAACAGGGCAGTTGTGGGGCTAACGCGCCAGCGCTCATCAAGCTGGGTACGCACCTCACGGCCTGGACTGGTTAGTGTCATGCGCACATTAGAAGGACCAGCGTGACGCTCTAGCACCTCACGCAACTGCTCCACTAGGGCAGTGGTGCAGCGTGAGGCAGGCACAGTGATAGTTACTGCTTCATGGGTTGCAGAAGACACATCGGGCAGTGTCATCTCTTGGGCGTAGATACTGGTTTCGCCGTCGCGACGGTTAACCTTGCCACGCACCGTAACCACTGTGTCTGGAGCCAGCATTGTAGACACTGTCTGGTAGGTCTGGGGGAAGAACATGACTTCGATTGACCCACCCAGATCCTCAACTGTGGCGATAGCCCACAAGTTACCGTTCTTAGTGGTTTTACGGTTCAGCGAGGTGATCAAACCGGCAATAGTAACGTTTTGCGGGGTATTTTCCTCGTCCTCACGCAAAGTCGAGATTTCAGTGTCAGCCAGCTGGGCAAGTATATGTTCAATACCCAGCAGCGGGTGGTCAGAAACATACAAGCCCAGCATTTCGCGTTCAAAAGCCAGTTTATCCTTCTTATCCCACTCGGGCACGTCAGGCACCTGAGTAGAAAATACCGGACCAGCCCCGATTGACTCAGCGCCGCCGTCGAGCGCCGCAAACAAGTCAAACTGACCGGCAGCCTCATTACGCTTAATCCCAATAACCTCATCTACCAGGTCCTCATGCACCAGGTGCAGGCTGCGGCGAGAACCGCCCATAGAATCAAAGGCGCCGGCTTTAATCAGCGAGTCAATGGTGCGCTTGTTACACACCGTAGAAGGCACCTTATCTAGGAAGTCGGTGAAGGAAGTAAAAGTACCCTTTTCCTTACGGGCCTTAATAATGGCCTCCACCACGTTAGTACCAACGTTACGGATAGCGGCCAGGCCAAAGCGGATATCGTCCCCCACAGCAGCAAAGGCTGCGCGCGACTCGTTAACATCAGGCGGCAGCACCGTAATCCCCATGTGGCGACATTCGGCCAGGTAAACGGCAAGTTTGTCCTTATTGTCTTTCTGCGAGGTTAGCAGCGCCGCCATGTATTCGACCGGGTAATTGGCTTTTAAGTAGGCGGTCCAGTAGGACACCACGCCATAGGCGGCCGAGTGCGCCTTGTTGAAGGCATAGGCACTGAAAGGCACCACAATGTCCCATAGGGTTTTAATGGACTCTTCGGAGTAGCCATTGTCCAGCATCCCCTGGCGGAAGCCCACAAATTCTTTAGCCAGAATCTCAGGCTTTTTCTTACCCATAGCTTTACGCAGCTTATCTGCTTTACCCATGGAGAAACCGGCCAGCTTCTGAGCAATCTGCATAACCTGCTCCTGATACACGATCAGGCCGTAGGTGGTAGACAAAATCGGCTCCAGCACCTGGGCTAGTTCAGGGTGAATAGCCTCAATTTTTTGTACGCCATTTTTACGCAGCGCATACTTAGTGTGCGAGTCTGCCCCCATGGGACCGGGGCGGTAGAGGGCGCCCACAGCTGAAATGTCTTCAAAGTTGTCAGGGCGCATTAGCCGCAGCAGCGTGCGCATGCCCCCACCATCTAGCTGGAAAACGCCTAGGGTTTCGCCGCGTGAGAGCAGCTCATAGGTTTTTTTATCATCCAGCGGCACATTGTCTATGTCTAGAGCTGGTTTGCCGTTGCCAGTGATGTTCACTAGCGCATCGGAAATGACTGTCAGGTTACGCAACCCCAAAAAGTCCATTTTGAGCAGCCCCAGGGTTTCGCAGGTAGGGTAGTCAAACTGGGTGATGACGGCGCCGTCCTGCACGCGCTGCATCATGGGGATTACGTCCGTGAGCGTCTTAGAGGACATGATTACCGCACAGGCGTGCACGCCCCACTGGCGAGTCATGCCTTCCAGGCCGCGCGCTAAGCCCACAATGCGTTTAACGTCGGCGTCTTCCTCATAGAGTTTACGGAACTCTTCAGCCTCGCCGTAACGCTCATGTTCTTTATCGAAAATACCGTTTACGGGGATATCCTTGCCCTGCACCCCGGGGGGCATGGCTTTAGTTAGCCGCTCCCCCATGGCGTAGGGGTAGCCCATGACGCGGGCAGAGTCTTTAAGCGCCTGCTTAGCTTTAATGACGCCGTATGTGACCACCTGGGAGACGCGGTCTGAGCCGTATTTACCGCGTACATATTCGATTACTTCATCACGACGACGCTCGTCAAAGTCGACGTCGATATCAGGCATTGAGATACGTTCAGGGTTTAGGAAGCGCTCAAAAATCAGGCCGTGCTCAAGTGGGTTCAGCTCGGTGATACCCATAGCGTAAGCCACCATGGAGCCGGCTCCTGAACCACGCCCTGGTCCTACACGAATACCGTGGCGCTTGGCCCAGTTAATGTAGTCGGCTACCACCAGGAAGTAGCCGGGGAAACCCATCTGTACAATCACGCCGATTTCGTATTCGGCCTGCTTACGGCACTCTTCTGGAATATTGCCGTTGAAACGGCGCTCCATGCCTTTCCAGCATTCCTTAATGAACCAGCTTTCGTCGGTCTCCCCCTGAGGCACGTCAAATACCGGCATGTAGTTGGCGCCCTCATCGGCGGTAGCGAAGTGAATATCGCACTGCTGGGCTACTAGCAGCGTGTTGTCGCAGGCACCGGGAAAATCGGCAAATAGCCGACGCATTTCCGCAGCTGAACGCAGGTAGTAAGAGTCGCCGTCGAACTTAAAACGATCCGGATCAGAAAGCACTGAGCCAGAGTTGATACACAGCATGGCGTCCTGGATTTCGCGGTCTGTGGGCTTTACATAGTGCGAATCGTTTGTGGCCAGCAGCGGGGCATTGAGGTCAGCTGCCAGGCGCAGCAGATCCTTGGTTACTCGGCGCTCAATTTCTAGGCCGTGGTCCATGATTTCTACGTAGAAGAAATCTTTACCGAAAATGTCTTGGAATTCGCCAGCTGCACGCAGAGCTTCATCATATTGGCCCAGGCGCAGACGGGTTTGAATCTCGCCACTGGGGCAGGCAGTAGTGCCGATCAGGCCCTTGCTGTAGCGCGAGAGCAGCTCACGGTCCATACGTGGGCTTTTACCCCACTGGCCTTCTAGGGAGGCGTAGGAATCTAGCCGCATGAGGTTGTGTAGTCCCTCATTATTGCGGCTAAGCAGGGTCATGTGGGTGTAGGAGCCACGGGCAGAGACGTCGTCGCTACGCTGAGATTCATCACCCCAGAACACACGGGTTTTATCGAAGCGACTGGTGCCTGGGGTCATATAGGCTTCGACGCCGATAATTGGCTTGATCCCGGCCTTTTTGCAGGCGTTGTAGAACTCGTAGGCCCCAAACATGTAGCCGTGGTCGGTGATAGCTAGCGCGCTCATTTCTTGGCGCGCTGCCTCAGCTACATAGCTAGAGATTTTGCCAGCCCCATCCAGCATGGAATAGTCGGTGTGGACATGGAGGTGCACGAAGGAATCACTAGCGGTCATAGGTGCATTGTATGGGCCCTAAGCTAGCTTTGCCTTAACCTATCGCGGTGAGAAATACCTGGCTAGCTCGGCGTGGCAAGTGGCAGCCATGATGCGCCCGCAGCCTTTGTCATCTGCGATACGCACGGCCTTACTTTAAGCGTGGCTACAGGCAGCGCGACTACAGGCGCCTGGTATTTGTAGTGCCGTCGCTTTTCTACGCCCCTGGTTTTAAAGGCGTACTACCTCTAGGGCGTGGGCTAGATCTGCGCTGTATTGGCTGGTGAAGGTCACTCGTTGGGCGGTGGCCGGGTGGGTTAGGCTCAGCTCGACGGCGTGCAGCCACTGGCGCTTTAAACCGGTTTCTTGGCTTAGCTGCGGATCTGCCCCATAGGTTTCATCGCCCACGCAGGGGTGGCCAACTGCGCTCATATGCACCCTAATTTGGTGGGTGCGGCCAGTTTCCAAATGAATTTCTAGCAGTGAGGCGCGCGGCATGGCTTCAATCATGTCGTAGTGGGTGCGCGAGGCTCGGCCACCCTCAATAATGGCCATTTTCCACTCTCTAGAGGGGTGGCGCCCAATTGGCGCATCAATTGTGCCGCTGGTGGGATCAGGATGGCCTTGCACTAACGTGTGGTAGATCTTGTCTACGCTATGCTCACGAAACTGCTGTTTTAGGCTGGAATAGGCGTATTCGCTACGGGCTACCACCATCACTCCACTGGTGCCCACGTCTAGACGTGAAACGATGCCTTGACGCTCAGCAGCCCCGGAGGTGGTGACCGAAATATTGCGGGCTTTAAGGGCACCTAACACATCAGGCCCGTCCCAGCCCATGGAGGGGTGGGCGGCAATTCCGGCAGGTTTATCAACTACTACTAGGTCATCATCGACATAGATAATGCCCAGGTCGTCAACCTGTCGGGCCACCGGCTCGGAGCTACGCGGCTGAGGTAGATCCACTTCCAGCATTGAGCCACCCGGCAGGCGGTCAGATTTAGTTAGCACATTGCCCTCAGACACTACCCGCCCTTGAGCGCATAGTTCCCCGGCTTTAGTACGGCTGAGGCCTAACATGCGTGCCAGTGCGCTATCTACCCGCTGACCATCTAGACCATCGGGAACCGGAAGCACTCTGAAGCTCATGCTAACTCCTGATAATAGATTTAAAGTTAACCGCTGCTTATGACTTGCTTTGGCTACCATCAAGGTTACGCCCCACGGTGGTCAGCCACACTACTGCGACGCCGGCGGCCACAATCGCTATATCAGCTACGTTGCCCACAAAAGCGCCGTTGTAATCGATAAAGTCCACCACATGGCCGCGCCCAAAGCCGGGGCTACGCAGCAGGCGGTCGATAAGGTTCCCTACCGCTCCCCCTAGCACTGCCCCCAGAATCAGGGCCCAGGGCAGGTATTTAAGTTTGCGGCTTAGATAGATCACCGCTGCACTAACTAGCACCGCTAAAACCGTAATCACCCAGGTGTATTGGCTCCCTAGGGAGAAGGATGCGCCAGCGTTATGCACCAGCACTAGGCCTAAAAAATCTCCTACTAGTTTGATCTGCTGGCCCTGCCCCAATGCGTTAAGGGCCCAGATTTTGCTTAGCTGATCTGCGGCCACTACAGCTAGGGCTACTGACCAAAACCAGATGAGATTTTTTAGGTGTGCATCCATGACTGTTCCCTACTAACCAGACACGCAAACGGCGAGGGCTTAAAAAACCCTCGCCGCAGCAATTTTAAGCTTGGGATAGTCTCACAGACCCAGGTTGCTCTGGCCGCCGCCGGAAGTGTCCTCGACGGTGTTGAGCAGGTTGGTCAGGTAAGAACGCAGGCGAGTGCGGTAGTCGCTCTCGAAGCGACGCAGCTCGTCAATCTTGTGCTCCAGGTTGGCGCGTTCCTTCTCAAGCTGAGATAGGGTCTGGTTGCGCTGGTTTTCAGCTTCACGGGTGAGCTGTTCACCGGTGGCGCGAGCCTCGGTGACGATACGCTCACGCTCGGCCTTACCCTTGGCGACGTATTCGTCGTGCAGACGCTGGGCCATCTCAAGCATGGCAGCAGCAGACTCGGCATTGTTGCCACTGGGCTCGATCTTGGGGGTCTCTACAATCGGGGACTCGACCACAGGAGCAACCGGAGCCACCGGGGATACCGGGGTGGCGGTTACTACCGGAGCGCCTTCGCTCAGCTCGGCAACGCGAGCGTTAGCAGCATCGAGCTTGGCCTTGAGCTCGGCGTTTTCGTTCTCCAGGTCGCGCATGGCCTCGACGATTTGGTCAAGGAACTCGTCAACTTCGTCCTGGTCGTAGCCCTCACGGAACTTGGTGGGCTGGAACTTCTTGTTGAGGACGTCATCAGCGGTTAGCTGCGTCATCTCGTTACCTCGCATTTGCTTTGGGGTCTTTGCAGGACTCCAGCGCGGAGCCCACTTCCTTTAGACTACAACAAGATACACAATTGTGACACTTGTTGTTTTTGTTACCAGTGGGAATTGGGATAATCCCCAGCCGGCCGGATGGGAGTTAGCACAACCCGTGCATATACTTCCCCTGCCAGCTAGGTAGCCGGCAGCTACATACAACGGTTTGTACCACTTAAGGCTACCTCAAGGCTGCGCCTTATGGCAGGATTTACGCGCTTAAGCGTGTTCTTCCCAGTACTCAAGGCTGGACACTACCCGATCCAAGAACTCATCAACGTAGTCCTGCTCATAGCCAACTGTGAAAAATTTAGTTGGAGTAAAGCGTGCAGCTTCCACATCCTTTGAGCTAAGTAGTTTAACGTTGGAACCGCGTTCATAGCTAGCCAACGCTTCAACTACTTTAGCTAGTAGGTCATCAACTTCCTCACAAGCATAGCCTTCGAAAAATTTATGCCTAGGGAACTGAGCACTACTAACTGCACTAGAACTTAGCACATTAATATCGGTTGCTTGGCGCACAGCGACAGTTGGCTGCTCAGTTGCTTGGTGGGAGCTAGCAGCACTGGCATCATCTGACTGCGTAACCTCGGGGCTACCGTCGTAACGTTTTTCCCACACTCCTAGCGCCTTAGCTGCCTGATGTAGCAGGTCATTTACCGCTAGGCGGTCGTAGCCTTTAGTGAAGCTAACCGAGTCGAAACGGTAATTTAGCACTTCGCTAGCTTTAACAGCGCGTGCCGGCAAGATCGCCATGTCCAGCTCATAGGCGCTTAAGGTGGCAGCTATGCGATCGACTAGGTCATTTACTTGATCCTGGTTGTAGGCCTGACGCATAAATGTAGTGGGAAGCTGCGTTTCGCGCACTTGTATGGCAGTAAGCAAATTTCCTCCTTTAGTCAGGTAAATAATAAACCCCGTAATGTCTTTATGACACTACGGGATTTATACCAAGAGTGGGAGAAGGGCTCAGTACGCTGCGCGAATTAACATTCCGATGATGTTTTGAGCGACGTAGATAATGAAGTACAGCGCCAAAAATGCCATATCGATTCCAACTCCACCGATCCCCAACGGGGGGATCACCCGGCGCAAAGCCTTCAACGGCGGATCAGTCAACGCATAGACCACGTTGGCCAGGATCAAAACCAGGCCCTTGGGACGCCAGTTACGCGCAAAAGCACTAACCAGATCGATCACCACACGCAGCAGCAAGATCAGCACATATAGGTTTAACAGGCTGGAAATTATGGACAAAATTGGGGCTAGCACAAATAAACTCAGCTCTGGTTGAAGGGTACGAAGCGGCTTCCGGCGCTGTCCCCATTGCTGTTCTCGATAGCTATGCTATCGGGAGTAAGCAGGAATACTGCTTCAGATACGCGTTCGACAGCACCGTTTAGGCCGTAAACCAGACCCGAGATGAAGTCCACGATACGGCGAGCTTCCTTCGGGTTGATCTGGGTCAAGTTAACGATAACCGGCGTCCCCTCCCGGTACACCGTGCCAATGTTGACTACATCGTTGTACTTGGTGGGGGTTGCGGTCACAATACGAGCCAGATCGGGGTTTGGCTCCCGGTCTTCGATGATTGCGTCGTCATAGTAGTCCAGGGATTCGTCTTCGTTCACGTACTCATCCTCAGTTTCCGCGAAGGGCTCAACCAGATCGGTCTCAGGTTCAATTTCACTATATCCGAATGCGCTACTCATGCGCTTAAGGGCCTTCATTTACGCTCCTCTTGGTTGGGCTTGGTTAGGGGCGGGGACTTCCCCTGTTAACTGACGTTACCGGCAGGAATATTAAGGTCACGGATTTGTTTCGGCGTGTCCTACAGGTGCGATTAATAGTGCGAAACGCCCGGTATGGCGGCTGCGTCTATAGGAAAAATAGGCCTCATTTTCAAAAGTACATACTTGCTCGCTAGCAATGTTGGCGCTGGGTAAGCCTGCCTCTAAAAGTTGGCTGCGCACCAGGGCTTCTAGATCAATCGCAGGCGTACCTTGCCAAGTGCGGCTAGCCGCACCAGGGCTGAGCTTGGCGGCTTGGGCCGCTAAATCTGCAGGAACCTCATAGCATTTGCCGCAAATATGGGGGCCAATAAAAGCATGGATAGCGCTAGCTTTAGCTCCACGCGCCACCATCTGCTCCACAGTTTTAGCCGCAATAGCTGCCATGGCCCCACGCCGGCCGGCATGTACCGCCGCCACCAGGGCGCCGTCGTCGCTAGCAAGTACTAGCGGCAGACAGTCCGCCACCATAACCGCCGCCGCATCAGCGCAGCTGGCAACCAAAGCTGAACGCTGCAGCAATAAGGCGTCGGCTTGGGGGGTAGCAGCAGCATCGGCTAGTGCTACCCGATCCCCATGCACCTGATCCATCCAGGCAATACGCGCCGGGCGGGCTAAACCTAGCTCTGTCCCAATTAGCCCAGCTAGCTGCTGACGATTAGCCATAACCTTGGCTGAGCTATCACCAACATGCTTGCCCAAGTTAAAGCCCAGCTCATAGCTGCGGCAGGGGCGGTCATAGGCAACGGCGGTAATCCATACCCGTGCTAAAGGGCCCACGGCCCGGCTAAGCACGTGGCTAGGCCGGGCCGAGTAGCTAGATTCCATTTCAGAGCAGGAAGTCAGGCAGGTCGAGGTCGGTGCTGTCGTCGTCAACGCCGATCACACGCGGAACCTCCAAAACCGGAGAGGTGGAGGTAGCGGTCTCATCTACATAAGCGGGCACCTCGCTGGTGGCGGTGCGCGGCGGGATAGAGGGAGCTACCGGCTCGGGACGCGGCCTGGGCCTGGGTTCAGAAACCACGGGCACCGGGCGGGTAACCGGCTTGTCAGCGCGGTGAATCCCGGTGGTGCGCGGCTGGCTGGTGGTTACCGCCGGAGCGGGGGCGGGGGCCGGGGCCGAACGACGAGCCGGAGGCTGCATGGCCAGATCGCCCTCATCCTCCTCATCGAAGCCAGCAGCAATAACGGTTACACGCACCTCGTCGCCGTAAGCGGGGTTGGTGACCGAACCGAAGATGATGTTGGCGTCGGGGTGGGCGGCTTCACGCACCATCTCAGCAGCACGCGAAACTTCCATAATGCTCAGGTCAGAGCCACCCTGGAAGTACAGCAGTACACCCTGGGCGCCGTTGATGGAGGTTTCCAGCAGCGGCGAAGAAACTGCCTGCTCAGTGGCGCGTAGGGCACGGTCGTCGCCGGTGGCGGTACCGATACCCATAAGTGCCGTACCGGCGCCCTGCATAACCGACTTGACGTCGTTGAAGTCAACGTTAACTTCACCGGGCGTAGTAATTAGCTCAGTAATACCCTGCACGCCCTGCAGCAGCACCTTATCAGCCTCAATGAAGGCTTCAGTCATAGAGATGTTGGGGTCAGAGATAGCCAGCAGACGCTCGTTAGGAATAACGATTAGGGTGTCTACCTCTTCACGCAGAGCCTTAATGCCGTTTTCGGCCTGGTTCATGCGGCGAGAGCCCTCAAAGTTGAAGGGGCGGGTAACCACACCAATGGTCAGGGCGCCTAGCTCGCGAGCTAGACGGGCCACCACCGGAGCCCCACCGGTACCGGTGCCGCCGCCCTCACCTGCGGTTACGAAGACCATGTCCGCACCCTCAATGGATTCACGGATCTGGTCTTCATGGTCTTCAGCGGCCTTACGGCCGATGGTCGGGTCGGCGCCAGCGCCGAGGCCACGGGTGATCTCACGGCCGATGTCTAGCTTCACATCGGCGTCGGACATGATTAAGGCCTGAGCATCAGTATTGATGGCAATAAACTCGACACCTTTAAGTTCGGAATCGATCATGCGGTTAACCGCGTTAACGCCACCGCCACCAACGCCGACTACCTTAATAATCGCCTGGTAGTTCTGTGTCTCAACCAAAACTGTAGCCTTTCATTAAAATTCTAAACCTCAACTTTAGGTTTAGAATTTGTTTCCTAGATCACTCGCGCATGGATAACGCTACGTGCAAAATCGCCCCAAGTCATTATTTTCCTCGGTGTGTCTTGCGTGTTGCTAACCGCTATTTTTTAGTGGTTGGGTTAAGCGGATACGAAACATCATAAACCGATGCTTGTATGCTCAACAGCGTTTTTAACACACGTGCTTTGAGGGCTGGACGATCATTGTCCCCCCAAATCACACTAGCCCCGGAAGACAACTTAAAACTCACATATCCGCTTTCAGTAGCGCTTGCCGAAACTACCTGTGAACGCACACTCTCATCAAGTGCACCCATTGCGACAGTTATTGACTGCACCTGTACGGAATTAATTTTGCCGCTCGATTCGATAACCGCTAAACCAGCTGGCTGACTTGAGCGAGTCTCTAAAACTACCGCATCAGCATCAAGTATCTGGTACCCCTTAGCGGTTTTTAACACCGCCACGGGCACACGCATAGTCACCATTACATTTAAACCGCGCGGCCAGTCACGCTCAATAGTTACGCTGCGTACTCGCACAAAGGCTTTATCCACCCGTTTGGCTTGCTTGGCGACGTCGATCAGCAGCAGACTGCGGCCCTCTTGATCGCCAATCACCTTGGCTACCGAAGTTGGTGAAAGTTGACCCCCAGAGCCGCTAACCCTAATTTCACTCATGCGCAGAGCAAACAGCGGCGAGGCCAGTGCCATCCAAGCCACCAGCGCCGCCGCCACCACCACATAAACCAGGCGTTTGGCCTTGTTAAAGCTGCGCTTACGGTTAGCTACACGCTGTTCTTCATAGCGCTGCTGCAAACCGTGAGAGACCACATGATCATCAGAGCTAGCTAAGCTAGTTTCCGCCACTTTGGCGCTAGCAACTACCCCAGAGCTAGCGCGGGTGACGGCTTTGCTGGGAGCTTTACTAGCTGGTTCGCTACGTGAAGGACGGCGCCCAGATGCCGGCCGTGAACGCGCTGTATCTCGGCGCCCATCACGCTGGCGGGTTTCACCATCACGCTGGCGGGTTTCGCTTTGGTGAGCGTTTGCTCGTTGCTGAACGCTTTCTCGCTGCCGGCCGCTAGCTGCTGAACCAGTTTTAGCAGGCTCAGTGTTAGCGTCAGCAGATTGCCTTGGCTGAGCAGACTTAGCCGCCCCACGGGCAGCCCCGTTACTGCCATCTTTACTGATAGGCAGTGGGCGGGGAGTCTGGGGCCTTCTCACACGTTAAGTCTACTCACCGATAGCATCAATAATCACATTAGCAAGCTCAGTAACATCTCCGGCCCCTACAGTTAGCACCAGATCACCAGGTTTAGCTTCAGCGGCTAACTGCAAAGCCCCAGCTTCACGCCCACTGACGTATTGCACGTTAGTGCCGTTAGCTAGCAGAGCCGAAGTGACCTGCGGGAAGTCTGCCTGAGTTTCACGAGCCGGGTAAATATCAATCACGATACTCTTATCGGCTTTAGCTAAAGCCGCGCTGAAACGCTGGGCAAAATTACGGGTACGTGAGAACAGGTGGGGCTGGAAAAGTACCAGCAGACGGCCGCCGCGCGCGTCGGCAACTTCGCGAGCTGCGCTCAGCAGTGCCTCAACCTCGGTGGGGTGGTGGGCGTAGTCATCCACTACCTCCACTCCCCTAGGTTCGCCGCGCTTTTCAAAGCGGCGCCCGGTGCCAGCAAAAGTACTTAAAGCATCGGCCATCTGCTGGGCCTCAACTCCTAGCTCAATACCTGCCGCCCAAGCTCCACAAGCATCTAGGGCTACATGGTCGCCGGGAGTATGCAGGTTAAGCTGCGCCTGGCAGTGCTCGCCATCAGGGCCAACAAACTCCAAGCTAGCCTGGGTGCCGGTGGCGCTGCGGGAAGTAATAGTTAGCTGCGCACTGGCACAGCCGGGTACCTGAGCCTTAGCTTCAGGGGCGGTTAGGCCAAAGAAGGTTACACGCTTGCCAGCCTTAGCTGCCGCCATCCCCAAAGCCCGCGAACCGGCGTCGTCAGCGCAGGTAACCAGCAAACCGCCGGGCACTAGACGCTGACTAAAGTCCACAAAAGCCTGCTCAAAAGCTTCCCGGGTGCCGTAGTGGTCTAGGTGGTCGGGCTCTACGTTAAGCACTACCTCCACGCGCGGGTGGTAGTTAAGGAAAGAACCATCTGACTCATCAGCTTCAGCCACCAGCATGGAACCATTGCCCAGGTGACCGCCGGTACCCAAGGCAGAAACCGTACCGCCAACCGCAAATGAGGGCTCCAAACCTAGCGAGCTAAAGGCCTGGGCCAGCATTCCTGAAGTGGTGGTTTTGCCGTGCGCTCCGGCTACTGCCACAAAATCCTTGCCTTCAGCGGCTAGGGCCAAAGCTTGCGAGCGGTGCAAAATACGCTGGCCCCTAGCGCGGGCGCAGGCCAACTCCGGGTTAGCGTCCTTAATGGCGCTGGAAACCACCACGATTGCCTGCGGATCAACGTTTTCGCCAGCCTGGCCGATGTAAACCTTAATGCCCTGCTGTTCAAGAGCCTCGGTGACAGCACTGGCGCGGGTATCGGAGCCGCATACTTCAAAGCCGGACTGGGCTAGTAGCTCAGCCACTACGCTCATACCTGCCCCACCGATTCCGATCAGGTGAAACTGGGTCATGGTTACTCTCCTACTACCGACTCGATCAGGTCCACAAATTTGGCGGTACCGTCGGGGTTACCGCAGCTGGCAGCCGCATGTGAAGCAACCTCTAGGCGGCGCGTGTTATTGGTCAGGTTAAACAGGTCCGCAATGTGGCTGGCGTTTAGCTTGTCATCAGCCACCAGCTTGCCGCCGCCAGCAGCTACCACAGCGGCGGCGTTTAGGCGCTGCTCACCGTTACCGATGGGCAGGGGTACGTACAGCGCCGGCAGACCCACAGCGGTCAGCTCACTGACTGTGCCCGCACCGGAGCGGCAGATCACTGCGTCAGCTGCGGCGTAGGCGTATTCCATGCCGTCAAGGTATTCGAGCACGTGGTAGTGGGTGGTGTCGGCGCCCTCTAGCAGCTGCAGTACCTGCTCACTCTTACCTTTACCGGTTAGGTGCAGCACCTGCACTTGGCCCTGGTAGTCGCGGTAAGCCTGGGCGACGGCGCGGTTAAGGCTCAGGGCCCCAAGCGAACCGCCGGTGACCAGCACGGTGGGCAGCTGGGGGTCCAGGCCCAGTTCTTTGGCTCCCTGCTGGCGTAGCTGGGCGCGCTGGATCGGGTCCTGACGGCTGCGGGCCAGGGTGGTAATGGCTGCGCGCAGCGGCATACCGGTAACCTCAGTGACGCCGTGGCGGGCTTGCAAGGGCGTGTCGGGGAAGCTTAGTCCCAGTGCCACAGCCTGCTTAGCGCCCAGCTTGTTAGCAATGCCAGGGCGGGCGTTTTGCTCCTGGATAACTACCGGCACACCCATGGACTTAGCAGCCCAGTATGCCGGCAGGGATACGTAGCCGCCGTAGCCTACGACGACGTCGGACTCGTTTTCTTCAATGGCAGCCTTGGCGCCGTCGATAGCCTCGCGCAGACGGCCCGGCAAACGAAGGAAATCAGTGGAGGGCTTACGCGGCAGAGGCACCTTGGGGATATAGCGCAACTCAAAACCGGCAGCGGGCACTAGTCGATCTTCAAGACCTTCATGGGTGCCTAGCACCAGCACCTGGGCGCCACGTTCACGCAGCTGCGCGGCGGTAGCCAGCAGCGGGTTGACGTGACCGGCGGTACCTCCACCGGCTAGCAGAGCATTAATTTTCTTAGCCACGATGCCATATCCTCCATTTACTAAGAGCCTCAAGTACCGTGCGGCGGTTAGCTTGAGATTGTGAACGCAGTACAGCGATAGCGCTGGGCTCATTTCGAGCAAAACAGGTAAGTACCCCTACCGCCAGCATAATGGCCACAGTTGATGAGCCACCTTTAGAAATTAGCGGTAGCGGCACGCCCAAAACCGGCAGCAAACCGGTAGCCACCATGATGTTAATCAGGGCTTGGCCCACCAGCCAGGTGCAGATCCCGGTGGTGGCAAACAGAATGTAGCGGTTGCGCACATGGGCGCGCATCACGCGCATACAGCAGTAGCCGATCAGCAGGAAAATGATTAGCACTGCCAAAGTGCCTACCAGGCCATGCTCTTCACCCAAAACCGCATATACATAGTCTGATTCAGACTGGGTTAGGTAACCCCATTTTTCACGTGAACCATCACTGCCTACACCTAGCACTCCCCCGTGGGCGAAGGCGTATTCAGCGTGGTGAGGCTGGTAGGTCAGGCCCGATTCGTCGTCGGCCAGGGAAGGCATATTCCACCAGGCAGAAATACGGGCGCGGCGGTTGGCGCTCAGATAGGTAAGGATGCTGATACCCACCGCCCCCAGGGAGCCGGTTATGGCCATGTATTTAGCCGGGAACTTAGCGATAACTAGCATCGCGGCCACAATCACCACCATTACCAGGGCTGAACCCAGGTCTTTACCAAGCACCACTAGTCCGGCTGTGGCCGCAACTATAAAGCCCATAAGGGCCAGGGCTACCCGGGAGGTAATCGCCCCGGTGTAGCGGTCTAGCACTGCGGCTAGCGCCAAGATCAAAGCTAGTTTTGACAGCTCAGCGGGCTGCACCGGGCCAATTCCCGGCAGCTGCACCCAACCTGCGTTACCACCGATGGTCACCCCCAGGCTGGTGAAAATCAGGGTCTGTAAAATTGCCGCCGGCACCAGCATTAGCCAACCGTAGCGGATAATAATGGCTGGCTTTAGGCGGGAAACTCCCCAAGCTGCAGCGATACCCACCAGATAGATCAAGGTGGTGCGCAAGTAGGGTTCATATAGTTGGGTAAGTGAGGCAGAGCCTTCTGAGTCACTGGCGATCTGCACCTGCTGGATAGAAATATCCATATACAGGCCAATTAGCACCAAGGTGGTGGCGCAGATAATCAGCAGATAGTAGCTAAGCGCATCAAACTGGTCTAGCCAGCTTTTAACGCCTCGATAGCGCCCGCGCACCCAGAAATAAGCTTGCTTCACATTAACCTACCTGGCCCGCGCGTGCCGCAACCTCCTGAGCAAACAGGTCACCGCGCTGGTTGTAGGAAACAAACTGGTCCCAGGAGGCACAGGCCGGGGACAAAATCACGCAGTCGCCACTTTGAGCCATGCTGGCGGCTTGAGCCACCATGGTTTTGGCTAGTTCAGCGGGGCTACCCTGGCCCACAATCGTGTAGGGCACCTGGGGAGCGTATTTAGCTAGCGGCTCAGTGATGAACTCTGGGTGCACCCCTAGCACCACTACCCCACGCAGCACCGGGGCCACCTGGCGCACCAGTTCACTAAGGTCTGCGCCTTTAGCGTCGCCGCCAGCGATCCACACCACCGAGTTGGGTGCGTGTGAAGCTAAAGCTGCGGCGGTGGCGTGAGCGGTGGTGCCTTTAGAGTCATCCACCCAGGCCACATTATCTATGGTGGCCACAGTCTGCAGGCGGTGCGCGCCGGGGGTAAAGTCGCGTAGCCCTTTAGACACGGCAGCTGGCTGCACACCTGCTGCGCGCGCTAGAGCAGCTGCGGCTAAAGCGTCAGAAACAATGTGGCTGGGCAGCGCCTCTAGCTTGCCGCCGGGGGCCAGGTGAGCTAGATCTTCTAGCTCAGCCACAATCTGGGCGTTTTTATTAGGGAAAGGCACGAAAGCACGGTCCACAATGGCGCCGTCGTCAATGCCAAACTGGCTAATCTCAGGCAAAGTACGGCTTAAACCAATGTCACGACAGCCTTCACGCACATCTGCCTCTTGCACCATTTTTAGGGCAGCCTCGCTGGCTAGATCATAGATGGCAGCCAGCTGGGTGTTGGTATAAACCTTGGCTTTATCAGCAGCGTAAGCCTCCAGCGAGCCATGCCAGTTAAGGTGGTCAGCGGCCAGGTTCAGGCAGATAGATGCCAGCGGCTCTACTGACTTAGTTAGGTGCAGCTGGAAGGAGGATAGTTCCACAGCCAAAGCGTCATAGCCGCCCTCATCAACCACCTGGATGATGGGCTTACCAACATTACCTACAGCCGGGGCGTTTAGCCCTTGGGCCTGCAAAATTGAGGCCAGCATATTGACGGTGGTGGTTTTGCCGTCAGTGCCGGTAATGGTTAGCCAGGGGCTGGCTGCGTTGGGGCCGACGGCGTGCAGACGCCAAGCTAGCTCCACCTCGCTAATCATTTCTACCGGGGCCACACTAGCGGCCTGGTACAGCGCAGAGGTGGGGGCAATTCCTGGAGAGATAACTAGCAGGTCGCGGGCATGAGTGCGGATCTTGTCGGCCAAGGCCTCAGGGTCAGCATCAGTAAATACGCTGACGTTATCAAGCTCTTTACTAAGCGCCTCGCCAGCGCCAGCTTTAGCATCAAAAGCAATAACTTTAGCGCCGCGACGTGCCGCAACCTTAGCCACGGCACGCCCAGAAACCCCTAAACCAACTACGCTTACGGTACGTGAAGCTAGAGGTTCAGACACAGAATCAGACATGGTTGGCTGCCAACCATTCTGCATAGAACAAGCCCAAACCTAGGGCCACACCCATAGAGGCCACAATCCAGAAACGTATCACTACGGTAACTTCAGGCATTCCGCCCACCTCGAAGTGGTGGTGGATGGGGGCCATCCTAAATACACGCTTATGGGTGGCCTTGAAGTAACCAACCTGGATGACGTCACTCATAACCTCAACCAGGAACAGGAAGCCCAAGATTACCGCCAGGAATTCGGTGCGGGTAAGCACTGACAGGCCAGCCACCGCGCCACCTAGAGCCAGGGAGCCGGTGTCACCCATGAAGATCTTGGCTGGAGCCGCGTTCCACCATAGGAAGCCCAGGCAGGCGCTCATCAGCGAGATAGCAATCATGGTTAGGTCACGCGGGTCGCGCACCTCGTAGCAGCCCAGGGCCTGGGCGTAGCCGCCCTGGCAAGACTGGTTGGACTGCCAAATTCCGATCATGGTGTAGCCGGCAAACACAATTGTGGAGCAGCCTGCGGCCAAACCATCCATACCGTCGGTGAGGTTAACTGCGTTAGACCAGGCAGTGATCAGGAAGTTACACCACAGCACAAACAGCACCAGCCCCAGGGCGGTGCCCCAGGCAGCCAGGTCAAAGCCGGTGTCGCGAACTGTGGAGATAGCGGTAGAACCGGGGGTGATACCAGCCTTGTTAGCAAAGAACAGGCAGCACACCGAGAAGGTGATACCCACAAAGGCTTGGCCCAGGATCTTTTGCATAGGCTTTAGACCCAGTGAGCGCTCATGGGAAATCTTGACGTAGTCGTCAAAGAAACCAATTGCGCCTAGACCCACAATCAAAAACAGCAGCAGCAGACCTGAGGCGCGCGGAGTGCGCATATCAAACAGGTTAGCGGCCAGGTAGCCCAGCACCGTGGCGATAATCATCACCAGGCCACCCATGGTGGGGGTGCCGCGCTTAGTGAAGTGGCTAGTGGGGCCATCTTGGCGGATGAATTGCCCATACTGCTTCTTGTGCAGAATACGGATCAGTAGCGGGGTGCCGGTTATGGACACCAGTAGGGATACGACCGCTGCTACTAGGTATGCAACCATTTAGGCGCGAACCTCCTTGAGATAGTCGGCAATTCGCCAGGCCCCTGAGGAGTGGGACCCTTTAACCAACACTGCATCGAAGTCTGTCACGACCTGATCGATCATGGCCAAGGCCTGATCAGCATCGTCAACATAGGTGGTGGCAATACCTAGCTCGCGGGCGCGACTGGCAAGGGGCCGGGCAGCCTCACCAATGGCCACAATGTCGCTCACGCCGGCTTCATGGGCCAGCTCGGCGGTGCGCGTATGCACTTGCTCAGAGGTGTCGCCTAGCTCCAGCATCTGCCCGGCAACAAACACCTTACGGCGCCCCCCAGCCAGCTGCTTAAGTGCCACTAGGGCGGCAGTTACGGAGTCAATATTGGCGTTGTAAGAGTCATCAATTAGCAGTAGCTGTCCGCTTAGGTTGCGTACGTCCATACGGTGCGGGCTAAGGGCCTGCGCTTGGCTGAGCACCTGGGCGGCGGCTTGCAGGTCAATACCTACCACTAGGGCAATAGTCAGCGCCGCCAAGGCGTTAGCCACATGGTGGGCGCCCACTAGCTGTAGCTGGACGGGAGCAGTGGCGCTAGCGGTGCGGGCGGTGAAGCTGGCGCGTCCGTCGGGGCCAATGACGACGTCGTCGGCACGTACGTTAGCGGGCTCGCCTGAAGGTGAGAAGCTAAATACCGGGCCGGGAGCTAGTTCAGCCATGGCCATGGTGCGCGGGTCGTCAGCGTTCAAAATCGCCACTCCGCTGCTACGCAGGCCCTGGATAATCTCGCTCTTAGCACGGGCCACGGCCTCAACTGAACCAAAACCACCCATGTGGGCGTGACCCACCATAAGCACTGCGGCCACATCCAGGGGGGCAATATCGGTCAGGTAGGCGATGTGCCCAGGCCCCGAGGCACCCATTTCTAGCAGCAGGTAGCGGGTGTCGTTATCGGCTTCCAAAATGGTTAGCGGCAAGCCGATCTCATTATTGAAGGAGGCTTGCGGGGCTACCGTGGGGCCCTGGGAGGCAAAAATCTGGCGGGTTAGATCCTTGGTGGTGGTTTTACCAACCGAGCCAGTTACGCCGGCCACATCAAAGGGCAAACCGTTAGCTTCACGGTACTGGCGGATCTCACGCAGGTAGCTGTAGGCAATTTTGCCTAGCGCATCAACAGTATCCTGGACGCGAATGTGGGGCACGTCCAGATCCTTGGAGCTGATAATCACCAAGCCGGTAGTGGAGTTGTAAGCAGCGGGTGCGTAGTCATGCCCGTCTACGTTTTCACCCACAATGGCCACAAAACAGCCGTGGTCACTAACCTTGCGTGAGTCAATAACTACCGGGGCGCTAACTAGCTCAGTGCCCTCAAGGCCCACCAGCTGGCCTTCACAGGCGCTAGCTAGCCAAGCGGCGTCGCGACACATGCCACTCATTTGTCACCCCACTTGTCAGCGACCGCAGCGGCCATAACCGGAGCGTCGTTGTAAGGGATCTTGTCGTCGCCAACTTCCTGGTAGGGCTCGTGGCCCTTACCGGTGACGATTACGGTATCGTCAGGGCCAGCTAGCTCTACGCAGCGGCGTACAGCGTCAGCGCGGCAGGTGGTGATTTCTTCAACGCCAGCAAAGTCGGGGCGGACCTTGCGCACACCAGCCAGAATTTCGGCACGAATCTCACTAGCTACCTCGTGGCGCGGGTTTTCGTCAGTTACTACCAGCAGGTCTGCTTCACGGGCGGCAATCTCACCTAGCAGTGGGCGCTTGCCCTTGTCGCGGTCGCCGTCGGAGCCAAAGCCGATAATCAGCTTGCCGGGGGTGATTTCACGTACTGCTTCCAGGGCCAGCTGTAGGGCCTCGGGGGTGTGGGCGTAGTCCACGATGGTCAGGGCGCGCACCCCGTCGCGGTTGGAGATGCGCTGCATACGTCCAGGAATGTTGTGGGCGTGGCGCATGGCCTCAACGGCTTCATCCACGCTTACCCCACTGCGTAGCGCCATAACCAGGGCCAGGGCTGCGTTTTGTACGTTCACTAGGCCCGGCAGTGGGCAGTAAGCCTTGATTTCCTCGCCATTGGGACCGTGCAGCACGAAGGTGGTGGCCACATCCTTAAGCGAAGCGTGCGCCGAGCTAACCCACCAGTGGGCCTTGCCTTCACCGGCGTAGGCGCTGACCGTGTCAAAAGGCAGGCCGCGCTGGTCGCACATGTCGGCTAGCTTGACGCCCCACTCGTCATCTACACACACAACTGCGTGGCGGGCGCGTTCAGGGGTGAAAATGCTGGCCTTGGTTTCTAGGTACTCCTCCATGGTGTGGTGGAAGTCCAGGTGGTCGTGCTGCAGGTTGGTAAAGCCGACGACGTCGTAGGCCACCTGGTCTACACGGTTAAGAGCAATGGCGTGGGAGGAGGTTTCCACGACAGCGGCGCTAGCGCCCCGCTCGACGGCGGTGGCCAGCAGACGCTGAAGCACCGGGGACTCTACGGTAGTGCGCGGCGAGGGGTAAAGTTCGTCACCAACACCTAGCAAAACCGTACCAGCCAGGGCTGAAGTCCCAAAGTGGGTGTCGAGCATGGCGCGCAGCAAGAAGGTAGTGGTGGTCTTACCGTTGGTGCCGGTAACCCCTGCTACGAATAGTTTCTGGCTGGGATTGTCATAGATAGTGGCGGCAATCTTGGCGGTTAGTTCGCGTAGATTCTGCTCGCTAGTAACTACCACAACCTCTAGACCCTCAAGGTATTGCAGCCCCGCAGCGTCGGTAAGCACAGCCACAGCCCCGCGAGAGACGGCGTCGGCAGCATAGCGGGCCCCGTGCGAACGCAGGCCGGCAATAGCCACAAAGAGATCACCCGGGGCAATATCACTTGAGTCAACGCTTACACCCGTTACTTTCAGGTCTCCAACGGGGGCAAGTTCATGCAGCTCAAGGGCCTTTACAAGGTGAGCTAGGGGTACGCCCTCCACCTGCGTGGGGCGCAGCGCATCGGTCTCTTCGTAAGCTTTCATGCTCATAGCTTCCTAATTTAGCGCTATTTTCGTTAACTGCGGCAATCGGTTTGCCACACTGAGATTCATAATCTCTTATTTACCTGCTTATTAGCTGGGAGTTTGGCTGGGGCTGGAAGTGGGATTATTCTCTACCAGCTGCGGATCTGGAGCCAGACCCAGGTTATGCATGGCAGCCGTGGCCACCTGGCGAAATACCGGCGCAGCCACATCACCACCATGATAAATGGCGGCTTGCGGGTCATAAATGACCACCGAAACGGCCACAGCAGGCTTACCTTTAGAAAGCCCGGCAGGTAGGAAACCCACAAAAGAGGCCACCGTACCGCCGCTAGCTTCTCCCCCAATAATTTCTGAGGTACCGGTTTTACCGGCCACCTGATAGCCGTTAATGGCGGCGCTTTCCGCAGTACCGCCCTTTTGGGTGACGGCGACCAGCATTTTTTCTAGTGTGGCCGCGCTAGCCTCACTAATTACCCGCGTGGGCGTAGGGGCCTGCGGTTTGGTGACTTTACCGGTGTAATCGGTGTATTCCTTGATTAAACGCGGGGGTACACGTACCCCCTTGTTAGCTACTGTGGCCAGGGTAGATACTGCCTGCAAGGCGGTGGTAGAGACACCTTGACCAAACATAGTGGTGTAGCGCTGACGCCCATCCCATTTGGTGTAAGAGCTCATTAAACCGGCGCTTTCGGAAGGCATTTCAATGCCGGTCAGGCTCCCCCAACCGAATTTACGCATGTAGTTATAACGAACTTCATCACTAATAGTGTCGCCAACAAAAATTGTGCCGATATTGGATGATTCAGCCAAAATCTGTGTGGCGGTATAAGACTTTGTTTCGTGCTCATGGGAGTCACTAAATGATTGCCCGTTGGAGCTAGTCCAAGCATCGGGCACCACCCAGCTGTGCTCGGGAGTGATTTTGCCTTGGTCTAGCGCGGCGGCGAAGGTAACCACCTTGCCTACGCTACCGGGGTCAAAGACAGCTTCTACGGTGCGTGAACGACGGTTAGCTTCAGGGGTTTTAGCTGGCTGAGAGGGGTCCACAGAGTTGGAGTCAGCCAATACCAGTACGTCACCATTAGCCGGGTCCATAACTATGACTGAGCCCCAGCGTGCCCCCACCTTTTTAACCTGCTCATCTAGGGCCTTTTGGGCCAGCATTTGCAGGTCACGATCAATGGTGGTGGTGATGTTTTGGCCCCGCCGGGCTGGCTTGTCTTCAATAACCCCGTTTGGCAGTACGTCTGAGTTGATAGAGATTTCTACACGTTCAAGCCCACGGGTACCCGTAAGGATCTTATTGCGACTGAGTTCCAGCCCGGCTTGGCCTACGTTACGCAGCTCGCGTGTGGCAGATAGGGTGCCGGAGTTGATGGCGCTTGCCTGAACTTCGGTAAGGTCATCTTGGTTGACCTCAACCACTTTTCCAGATTCGTCTTGGAAGGTGTAGAAAGCCTGCTCAATTACGTAGCCCAAAATGTTGCCTGCCACTGCCCCTGAGGGGTAGGTGCGGCGCACATGTGAGTCAGGCTCAACACCAGGGATCCCTAGCACCTTGATTGAACGCCACTCGTCAGGAGTGATGTCCTTGGCCAGGATCTTATAGGTAGAGTCACCGATGAGCTGTCCACCTAATTCGTGGCGATCCATTTGCAAAATCGGCGCCAGTTGCTTGGCAACTTCAGCCGGTCCATAGCCCACCACTTTGTATGTGGTGGAGCCATCGGCATTTTTAAATGGTGAGGTGTGGACGTAACTACCCAGTTTGATCTGGTTTACGCCAACGTCGTAAGTAATGGTTGAGCCAGCCAGTATCTGTCCCTTACGGTCCTTGATCTGTCCGCGCTGAGCTAGTTTTTCAATTACTTTGGTGTAAGCGCTGGCGCCCTCTTCACTAAGGGCTTTGGCTTCTAACACCTGTAGTTGTACTAGTCGCGCAGCGATTAAAGTAGCGCAACCGCCGCCAATGAACTTTAGTACTTGACGGCGATCAAACTCTTTACCAAGGCTCGGCATAGGAAACAGTTTAACTGGCAGCTAGCGTCACTTAGCGCTATCTGAAGTACTGCCGCCGCTGACAAGACCCTTATCGAGCTGGACTACGCCGGAGGAACCTGCCGGAACCATACCCAAGGCACGGGCCCGCTGCTCAATGCTTACGGGTGATTCGGCCTTTTCCAGTTCCTGACGCAAGGTGGTGTTGTGATCGCGGGCCACTTCCAGTTCCTGGGTTAGCCGCGAGGTTTCAATCGCTTCAAAGGTAGTCAGGGTGCTAACCAGTAGCGGACCACCAATGGCGATAACTAAACCGAGAATAACCATCATGATTACTCCCAGGTGACGACGCTGAGCTGGGGCGATCCCAGCTACTACGGACAGTTTGGGCTGTTGCGAGGGCGCTGCTTCACTAGCACGGGAGGCAGCACGCTTAGCCTTTACAGGCTCAGTTTTGAGGGCAGCTGAACTACTCACCGGTGTTTCCTTTGCTTTGTGTTGAGGGAGATGTGTTGGGAGATGGGAACTTGACGCAATTTACGAGCAGCACGTAAGCGAACTGAAGCGGAGCGGGAATTGTGCTCCAGTTCTTTAGCGTCTGCGCGTTCAGCGCCACGGGTTAGTAACTCGACGACGGGTAGAGCGTCGTCGGGCACTACAGGCATATCCACGGGAGCTGCAAGGGAGGCAGCCTTTGTGAATGTTTGCTTAACAATGCGGTCTTCTAGTGATTGGTAAGACTCAACCACAATCCGCCCGTCTACGCGCAGTACATCAACTGCGCTAACGATTGCGCTGGAAAGGACTTCAAGCTCGTTATTAACGGCTATACGCAAAGCTTGGAAAGTACGCTTAGCAGGGTTACCTCCTGTACGTTTTGCTGCTGCTGGTAATGCGTCACGCACCAGTTGAACCAGTTCACCGGTAGAAGTTACGGGCTTACCGGCTTCACGACGGCGCACAATGGCGCTGGCGATTTTGCTGGCAAACCGTTCCTCGCCGTATTCACGCAAGTAGCGGGTCAGCTCCTGGACGCTGGCAGTGTCAAGCAGCTGCTGGGCGCTAACCCCGCTGCTTTGATCCATGCGCATGTCCAAGGCTGCGTCGTGGGCATAGGAAAAGCCGCGCTCCACTTCATCTAGTTGAAGGGAAGACACACCCAGATCCATTAGCACGCCGTCGACGTAACCACCGTGACCATAAAGACCAGCTACCTCATCAATGTGGTCATAAGTGGTGTGCACTGCCTGAAAACGACTTCCGAAGCGCTTTAAGCGCTCGCTAGCCAAAGCAATGGCCTGCGGATCACGATCGATACCTATTACGGTTAAGTTTTCAAACCGCTCCAAGGCCCCTTCGCTGTGCCCTCCCATACCCAAAGTGCAGTCAATCATCACCGGGTTTTGGCTGGTGAATGCCCCTGCTAACAGGTCTAGACAGCGCTCAAGTAGGACTGGTGTATGTAAAACACCGATGTGTTCCATAGCTGTCCTATCTGAGGGTATAAGTCGGGCACAGTACGAAGGGAACGGGGAATTCTGCGGCCTCAGGTCTGCGCCCGTCTATCCGAGATCGGGGAAGTGAACTCGGAGCGTTCAGGCTCAGGCCTCAAGCAACAGGGTTAGAAGAAACCTGGGATGATCTCTTCCGCAGTGGAGGCGAAGACGCTTTCTTGTTCTGCTAGGTAAGCATCCCAAGTTGCCGCATCCCAGATTTCCAGTCGCGAACCAACACCGTTGACCGCTAGCTCCCGACTTAATGAGGCATAAGCCCGCAGAGGCGGCGCGATTGTTATACGCCCCTGTTTGTCAGGAGTTTGCTGGTCAGCTCCGGAGAGCATGACACGCATGTAGTCGCGAGCTCGTTTCTGAGAGATAGGTGCCGCTTGTAGCTGGGCGTACATGCGCTCGAACTCACGCATAGGAAAGGCGTAGAGACAATGCTCTTGGCCGCGCGTAAGAACTAGCCCATCGCTCAGCTCCTCACGGAACTTAGCTGGCAGGATTAAGCGTCCTTTGTCATCTAGCCTCGGGGAGTAAGAGCCCATGAACATGGACGCTCCCTCCGCCGCACTATTTGACCCCTCCACAATACCCCACTTCCCCCCACCAATTACTACATTTTGGTAAATTACACGATTGTAACTTAAGACGAAGTTGTAAAAACCATACAAACCAACCAGTGACTGTTAGTGGGCATGCAACAAAAACGCACCCCGGGCTGGTCGGGGTGCGTTGTGGAGGGAAAATTTGGTGCTAGACCTGGGCGCCCAGATGGGCTATTAAGTCCTTAGGAATTGCGCTTGTCCCAGCGCTCCTCTTGGCGAGCCATGAAGCTAGATTTCTTGACAGGCCTGGCAGGCTTAGCGCCAGGCCCGACAGCAAGGGTGTTGGCGTTGGTTAGTGCAATCACCACGCCCCATACGGCCAGGCCAAAGCAAATCAAGGCCCCTAGTACCGACCACACCGAGTGGAAGAAAGCCACGCAGGCGATCATGCCGGCAAAAGCGACGATAACCGCAAAAACACCCATGCCAACGTGGCGCGGCGAAGGCCGCCAGCCAAGTTCAGAGCGCTCATCCATAGGGTCAGACATAGAGGCGGCCAGGTCCGGATCCGTGCTACCCAGCTGCGCTTCAAGGTCACGCAGGACTTCCTTTTCCCGTTCTGATAGTGCCATGTTTGTTCACCCTCTCTATTTACCCAAACTCTAGGCCGGCTTAAGTCTCGTTGTCACCTTAGCGTGCACGGCCAGCCAAAACTGAACTCTAAACCCACAGCTTACTCTCGCTCCAAGGCCTAACTACGCTCACGCTAGTTATATGCGCGCAGCTTATGTGCTAGTTGCGTTTTATGCACTAGTTGCGTTTGGGCGTCCCCAGCAGCGCAGCTGGGCCAATGAGGCCTGCCCCCCAGCGTTCACGGATCGCGTCGGCAGCTTTTTCAGTTTTAGCGCTGCGCTCGTCAGTGTCGAAGCTGAGCTGCACGGCGCCGTCGGCACGTACCAAAGACTCAGTGCGCACCCCCAGCAGCCGGATCCCCTGGGGCGGCATCGGCAGCGCCGCAAACAGCTCAGAAACCTGCTCCCATAAATAACGAGCTGTATCTGTAGGCTCAGCTAGGGTACGCGAGCGGGTGAGAGTCTTGAAATTGCCGTCACGCACCTTTATTCCCACTACCCGCGCCTGCCAGCCGTGTTTGCGCAGGCGGATAGCGCACTGGTGACACTGATCCAGCAGTACCTGCCTAGCCTGAGCACGCTCGTGAATATAGGTATCAAAAGTGGTTTCGGTGCTAATGGATTTTTCTTCACGCACCGGGCTAACCGGGCGGTTATCAATGCCGCGACTGAGGTTATATAGGTGCCAGGCGGCAGCTTTACCCAGGATGCGCTCAAGCTGGGCGCGCGGAGTGCGGCGCAGATCCACTACCGAGTCGATACCCCACTCATGTAGTTTGCGCTCACTTTTGTCCCCCACTCCCCACATGGCCCCCACCGGCAGCAGGTCCAAAAATTCTTGAGTGGCACTGGCGGGCACCAGCAGCATCCCGTCGGGTTTGGCGTGAGCGGAAGCCAGTTTGGCTATTAGTTTGTTGGCACCAATACCTACTGAGGCGGTGACCCCCAGCTGCCGGGAAATTTGCTGGCGCAAGTTAGCAGCAATTTGGCAGGGACTACCTAGACGGCGTCTAGAGCCAGAAACATCTAAAAAGGCCTCATCAATGCTTAACTGCTCTAGCTGCGGGGTAATCGCCCCCAAAATACCCATTACCTGCTTGGATACCTGACTATAGAGCTGGTGACGTACCGGCAGCACAATAGCCTGGGGGCAGCGACGCAGCGCTTGGCCTACCGGCATGGCGGAATGTACGCCATAGCTGCGAGCCTCATAGGTGGCCGCGCACACCACTCCCCTGCCGTTAGATCCGCCCACAATTACCGGCTTGCCGCGCAGGGAGGGATTTTCGCGTAGCTCCACGGCGGCGAAGAATGCGTCCATGTCCACGTGCAAAATCGGGGTGGCGCTATCATCGTCACCCCAAAAGCGGCGGGCTTGGTCACTACGCGGTGCTTTGGACACGCCTACAGGGTAACTTGTGTGGGTGAGTAAACGCCGCCGATCTAAGCCTGCCGCCAAAACTAGCGACAGCTTGTCACTGTCTAGTTTACCTACCGAGCCGGTAGCTACTTCTTTTGCCAGCGCCCGCTTAGAGGCTCGCGATCAGGGTATTTTGCTGTATTTGGATGAAACTGAGTCATCATTTATTGATTTGGCTGATCCAGCGTATTTGGATTTTGAATATCACCAGCATATGGATGCGGCTGTAAAAGTATTGCTAGGTGAGGATCTACCTTTAAATGCAGCGCATTTAGGCGGAGCGGCTTGTGCTTTAGCGCGCGCTTGGGACGCAACCCATCCGGGTTCTGCGCAGTTGGCGGTAGAAATTGACGCTAAATTAGCCGCTTATGTGCGCCAGTGGTTTGATTTGCCACGTTCGCCGCGTCTGCGTATTCGCATTGACGACGCCGTAGTGGCTGCCCCAAGTTTAAAAGCTGAGTTTTGGGATGTGGTTGTGCGCGATATTTTTAGCGCCGGCACGGTACCTGACAGTGTCTGCACACCGGAATTTATGCACTCGTGCATGAATGCACTTAAGAGCGAAGGACTGTTTTTAATTAATGCTGCCTCCGCCCCAACTAGCCAAGTGCAGGCACAGTTTGCGGCTTTAACCCAGATAAGTGATTTTTTGGTTATTAGCGACGCCGCCGTGGCGCGTGGCAAGCGTCGTGGCAATTTGGTGTTGGTGGCGCGCAAAACTGGTTTTAGCGCTGAAGATTTTGACCGTCTTTCCCGTGCGCTACGTAAATTGCCGCTACCAGCCCAGCTTTACCGCCACAGCGACGGCGCCCTCTCGCGCTACAACTAGCCAGCCAAAAACGTGCGGCGCCACCAAACGGTACTGGGCAGCAGTAGTTAGCGGCGCCGTCGTAGTTAGAACCTAAAGCACTAGCTACAACGCTAAGTACCGGTTTTTTAAGTAGCTTACTCATGAGCGGTTTAGCTTTCTTGAGGAATAACTACCTGGGGATGCAAGCGGCGTGAAACAATCAGCAAACTTACTACCAGTACTGCAATGATAACGCCCATAGCGCCAAAAGCAACGATAAAATCACTGCCGGTGCGCGCTCCCCCACGCAGGTCAAGAATTAATCCCACCAGCTCAACAGCAATAATTGAGGAAACAAAACCACCGGTATTAACCGTACCAATAGCCACGCCCCAACGTGAACGCTGGGTATATTCACGCACAATATCAAAACCTAAAGCGCCCACACATGAAGCAATAGCAGCCCCAATAATCACAATTAACGCTGCCGCCGCTGAAGGCGACAAAGCTAGCCCCACCACCCAGGTCAAAACACTTATCGCATAGGCAGCCAGGCAGGTTTGTAGCCGGCGCCTAGGCCAACGTCCAGAAATAATTCCAGCCGGAATCCCGGCGGCCACCAAAAACAAGCCCTCTAAGCTAAGCATGGTGGCACTAACCGTGTCGCTTAAATGCATCCCTTGACGCATCCAAGCCGACCCCCACATCAGGGCAATCACGTTAAAAGGGAACGCCGCCGTAGCGTGAATCATCCAACCCACCCAGGTGGCGCGGTTACGCAGCACCGCCCCCATAGAGCGCCTAACCGACTCAGTTTGCGCTACCGGCGTCTTAGCGCCTGAAGGGTCATCGCGCACCAGCACCGCCGTAGACACGGCAGCCATAAACACCGCCAAAGCCACCAGGTTAAAGCTGGTAGACCAGCCGTAATCATGCAGCCACCACACCACTGGGAAAGCACTGATCACCTGCCCAATCTGGCCCCCCACGTTAGTTATCTGGGTTAGTAGCGGCACCCGTGAAGCACTAAACCAAGCCGGCAAAAACCGCACCACACCAATAAAAGCGGTGGCGTCGCCGGCCCCCACCAGGGCCCTGGCCGCGAGCGCAGTGGGGAATGTGTGGGCTTGGGCGAGGGCTAGTTGGCCTAGGCCTACGATGATTAGGCCGCAGGTGAGTACTTTGCGTGAGCCGTAGCGGTCTAGTAGGAGGCCTACGGGGATTTGGGCGGCGGCGTAGACGGCTAGCTGGCCCATGATGAATACGGCTAGTTGGGCTGAGGATAGGCCGAAGCGTTGGTCTGCCCAGGGTACGGCCACGCCGAAGGAGGTGCGTGCGCACATGGCCATGCAGTAGGCCAGGCCTCCGCCTAAAAATACGATCCAGGCTTTTAGCCCGTCTTTTTGGTTTGTGGGCTGCTGGGTGGGGGCTGGTTTTTTCACGGTATTAGATGTTAGCCGTGTTTGGCCTTCCGGCTGGTTTTGGCCTTCCGGCTGGTTTTGGCCTTCCGGCTGGTTTTAGGCTTCTGGCTGGTCGTGGTTGGGCTCTTGGTTGGTGGCGTTTCCCGAGTTGTTGGGGCCTTGGCGGGGGCCGTTGCCTGAGTTGTTGGATTCGAGGAAGGCTTCGAGCTGGGCGGTGAGGGTGTCCAGGTCGGTGTCATTGAGATCCGCGTTTTGCAGGCTTAGGTCTGGTGGCGGGGATAAGACGCTGTCTAGTGACTTGTCGTATTGCTTCTCCAGGGCTTGCACGAGGGCGGCGACTTCTGGGCGGTTAGCGACTTCAGTTTCGATGGCGTTTAGGTTGGTGATGGAGTTGGCTTCCAGGTCCCCTACCGGCAAGGCCAGGTTGATGGATTTGGCGATTGCGCGCAGCAGAGCTGAGGCGCTTTGGGGGAAGTCGTCTCGTAGTAGGTAGTGGGGTACGGAGGCGCTGACGCCGCGTGAGTCGAATCCGGCTTGGCCTAGGCGTAGTTCTAGGTAGTTACCGTAGGCGGCAGGAAATTCCATGTAGCCGAAGGTTTTGGGATGGTTTGGGTCGTCTGGTACGTGTTGGCCGTGTTCGTATACCTGGGTGGGGCGGGTGTGTGGCACGGGCATGGGGATGCCGGCCATTCCCATGGCGGTGGTTACGCCTAGGGAGCGGACTAGGTGGATGATGGCGTTGCTTAGCTCGTCCCAGCGGTAGTCGGGTTCGTCGCCGTGTAGGAAGAGGAATTCTTCGCCGTTGTCGTCGCGCAGTAGTTCCAGGGTGAGGCTAGGGCGCGTGGTTTCTAGGAATTTGCCGTGGTCGTAGCTGATGGTGGGGCGCCGGGCGCGGTAGTCGATCAGGGCGTCGATGTTGAAGGTGGCAACTGCCTTGCCCGGCAGGGTGGTTAGTAGCTGCTCGGTGGCGAGGTTGGCGGCGTTACCGGCGTCGATGGCGCCGTCGAATTGGTGCAGTAGTACGCGGGGGTGGATCTGGGCGTGGCGCTCTAGATTCATGGTGTATAGCGTCTGCATGGTTCCCCCTTATGTGTGGCAGCTGGTTTTTGGTGGCCGCTTTAGTTTTTAGTGGTTTTGTTTCTCTGTTGGCTAACTGGTTTAGCTGGTCTTTTGTTCCATTTGTTTGGTGTCGTAGTGCTCACTGTGAACAAGTTGCAAGATTTGCTCGCGTTGTGGCTTTGGAACAAGAATAATGGATAGTCGATTTTTACTGGCGTTAAGCGTGAGGTTTGTAGTGTCTGATGTGTCTGTCTCTAGTGCGTTGGCCCAGGCTATTGCCGATGAGCAGGTTGTAGTTGACCGTGCTTATAGGGAGCTTGATAGCCAAATTGCGCAGGCTCGCAAGACTTTAAGTGCTACTGAGGCTAGGGGTGCTTCGGGCACGCATCAGGCGCGCGGTGAGCGTGACGCGTTTGCGGCCCACTATGCCAATCGGATTGCCACCCTTGAGGGGGTTGAGCACCGGCTGGTTTTTGGGCGTATGGATAATAGTGACGGTTCGCGTCACTATGTGGGGCGCGTGGGTTTGCATGATGATCAGCGCCGTGAGGTGCTGTTGGATTGGCGCGCCCCGGCGGCGCGGGCTTTTTATCAGGCTACCGCGCGTGAGCCTTTGGGGCTGCGACGACGTCGTCATATAACCACCCGGGGACGCACGGTTAGCGGGGTTGAAGATGAGCTGCTGGTGGTGGATGCTGCGGCGGCTAGTGACGTGACGCTTCAGGGTGAGGGTGCTTTGATGGCGGCGCTTAATGAGGCCCGCGCGGGGCGCATGGGCGATATTGTGGCCACTATCCAGGCTGAGCAGGACCGGATTGTTACTGCTGATGGGCCGGGAATTTTGGTGGTTCAGGGCGGCCCAGGTACGGGTAAGACGGCGGTGGCTTTGCACCGGGTGGCTTATTTGTTCTACACCGAGCGGGAGCGTTTGGAGCGCTCTGGGGTGTTGTTGGTGGGACCGTCACGGACGTTTTTGCGTTATGTGGAGCAGGTTTTGCCTTCTTTGGGTGAAACGGGCGTGGTTTCGACGACGATCGGGGATTTGGTCCCGGGCTACCATGCCACGGTTAGTGAGCCTAGCAAGCTGGCGCAGCTTAAAGGTTCACTGGTGTTTAAAGACATTTTGTATTCTTTGGCGCGTGCTTTGCAGCGGGTGCCGCAGGAGCCTCGCCCAATTGTGGTTAATGAGGTGGTTTTGCAGCTTACTCCCGAAGATGTGCGTCAGGCTCGTTCGCGGGCGCGCCGCTCGGGTAAGCCCCATAACCAGGCGCGGGAAACTTTCGTGTTGTGGCTACTAGAGCGGTTAACTGACCAGTATGCGGCTAAGAAGGAGATGCTTGATCCTTCTGACCCCGACACGCGGGCTTGGATCCGTGAGGATATTCGTACCAGCCGTGATGCGCGCCGGGAAATTAACCTGTGCTGGATGCCTACCGATGCGCAGGCTTTGCTCGATAAGCTGTTTTCGCGCCCGCAGCTGCTAGATAAGCACGCTAAGCAGCTAACTAAGGCGCAACGTAAGCTACTGCTGCGCCCGGCTGGCTCGCCGCTAAGTGAGGCCGATATTCCTTTGCTTGATGAGCTGTTGGAGCTGCTAGGCCCCATGGATGATGTTTCAGCCCGCCAAGCACGCCAGGCTGAGGCGGAGCGGGCTCGTGAGTTGGAGTATGCCCAGCAGGCTATTGCTTCCCAGGGCCTAGGTGGAGGCATGGTTAGCGCCCAGACTTTGGTTGACCGCTACAGTGGCGGCGGGGCTATTGCGCCACTGGCTGAGCGCGCCCGGGCGGATCGGACCTGGACTTATGGCCATGTGGTGGTTGATGAGGCCCAGGAGCTGGGGGCGATGGCTTGGCGAGCTTTGGCCAGGCGCTGCCCGCTGCGTTCGTTTACGGTGGTTGGGGATTTAGCCCAGTTCTCTGGCACGACGCCGCCGCGTTCGTGGCGTCAGGTGCTTACTCCCCTGGGGGTGCGTGCAGATGAAGCTGCTGATATTCAGGCTGCTAAGGGGGCTAGTGGCACCCCTATGCGTCAGGAGGTACTAACCGTGTGTTACCGCACCCCCAAGACCATTATGAAGGCAGCTGAGGCGGCTGTGGCCAGCTATGGTTTGCAGGTGCCTTACCCGGTTACTTCGGTGCGTGACTTAGATGATGCCCTGGTAGTTGAGGCGGTTACACCGCAGCTTTACGCCCAGCGTTGGCGTGAGGTTGTGGCCGCTAAATGTAGCCAGCTTGATGAGCAGCTGGGGAAGGATCAGGGCACTATTGTGGTGATTTCTAATGACCCTGCCCGCTTTGAGACGCTGCTGGGTGAAGATGAGTATTTAGCTGAGCAAATGTTTTGCCCTGAGGGGGATTTGCTGCGGGCCCGCGTGGCGGTTATGAGCCCGCTGACCAGTAAGGGCCTGGAGTTTGATGTGGTGTTGCTTGATCAGCCGGGCCAAATAGGCCAGGTTTCTCCCGGTGACTTGTATGTGGCCATGACTCGCCCCACTAAGCAGCTGCATATTTTGCACACTGGCGAGTTAGGTTTTTCCCTGAAATAGGCGGATACCGGGCGCTGCTAAATTGGTTTTCGATAGGCGATCTTGATGCGTTTTTTCTCTAAGTTGCGGCGAAAAAGGAAAAAATACGCTACCGTAACTTACGCAACCGTAAGTTACGTTGCCTATCGAGCCAGTTGGCACACTCTTTAGGAGGAACCTTGAGCGCCGCAGACTACCAGCGCCCTCACTACGCCCCGGGCGTTCCCGCAGTGGTGGCCCTACCGACCCAGCCCCTTAGTACTGTGCTCGACGACACCGCTAAGCGTTTCCCGCAGCGGATCGCGGTGGATTTTTTAGGCACTAACATCACTTATGCCCAGCTACACACCCAGGTGCAGCGCGCTGCTGAGGCGCTACGGCGTCTAGGGGTACGCAAGGGTGACGTAGTGGCCTCTATTTTGCCTAACTGCCCCCAGCACTTGGTGTTGGCTTACGCCACCTGGCGTATTGGTGCGGTGCTAGCTGAACACAACCCGCTAGCTCCCTCCAGCCAGATTGAAGAGCAGCTTAAGCTACACGGCGGCAAGCTAATTATTGGTTGGGAAAAGTCTCTAGCTCAGCTAGATAAAGACATCAACCTGCGCGATTACAACGTTTACGCCGTCAACATGACCTCGGCGTTACCGCGTCACCTACAGGCGGCTCTGCGCCTACCGGTTAAGGCTGCACGCGCTAAGCGTGAAGAGATGCGCGCTCCGGTACCTAGCTGGATTGGCTCCTGGGACCGCCTGGTTGCCTCCAGCCCGGCTCTACCAGCTGATACTGCCCTACCTGACGTTAATGATGTAGCAACGCTGCTACACACCGGTGGCACCACCGGCACCCCTAAGGCGGTAAAGCTAACCCACATGAACCTGGGTTCTAACACTGCCATGGGGTTGGCTTGGGCTGGCCCGCACGTTAAGGACGGGCAGGAAGTGTTCTACTCGGTACTGCCCTACTTCCACGCTTTTGGACTAACCCTATCCATGCTGTGTGCAGTTGCTTTGGCGGCCACCCAGGTGGTGCTACCAAAGTTCAGCGTGTCGCTAGTAATTGAGGCCTGGAAGCGTCAGCCCTGTACTTTCTTCCCCGGTGTGCCGGTTATTTTTGACCGCCTAGCTAAAGCTGCGGCCAACCCGCGCCCCGGCCAGGTAATGCCTGATTTCACTTCTTGCTCCATTGCTCTTTGTGGCGCTGCGGCCACGCCCCGGGAAGTGGCTGCTGCTTGGGAGGAGCTAACTGGCCACTACCTCATTGAGGGTTATGGCATGACTGAAACCTCCCCCATCATCATGGGTAACCCCATCACTGATGAGCGTCGCCCGGGGGCTTTGGGTGTGCCCTTCCCCTCCACCGACATTTTGCTAGTTGATCCTGAAGACCCAGACCCTTCCCGCCCGGTACCCAGGGGTGAGGTTGGCGAGATTACGGTGCGCGGCCCCCAGGTGTTTGCCGGCTACCTGAACAACCCTGAAGAAACCGCCCAGGTGATGCTTGAAGGCGGCTGGCTACGTACCGGTGACCTGGCCCGCATCGACACTGATGACTTCTATGTCATGACTGATCGTCGTAAAGAACTGATCATTTCTGGCGGCTTCAACATTTACCCCACTGAGGTGGAGGCTGCTGTGCGCTCCATGCCGGGGGTTGAGGACGTCGCCGTGGTGGGTCTGCCCGAGCAAAGCGGTAACGAGTCGGTGGTGGCCGCGATTGTGGCCCAGGCCGGCGCCAACATCACCTTAGAAGAGGTACGTGCCTGGGCTGAGAAGCACATTGCCCACTACGCCCTGCCACGCCAGATCGCTATTGTGCAGGAACTACCGCGCTCCCAGATCGGCAAGGTTATGCGCCGCGTGCTGCGTGAGGAGCTGCTAAACGCCCACGAATCTGCTGGTCAGGCGGCCACCAAAGCCCAAGAAGCAGCCGGTCAGGCCGCCGTGCGCGCCCAGGACACCGCCTCTAAAGCCCAAGAGGCAGCTGCTCAAGCGGCCGCAAAGGCTCAAGAAGCCGCTGCCAAAGCGCAGGAGGTAGCTGGCCAGGCCGCCGCAAAGGCCCAGGAGACTGCCGCCAAGGCACAGGAGGTAGCTGGTCAAGCCGCTGCCAAAGCGCAGGAAGCAGCGGCCAAGGCCCAAGAGGCAGCCAAGAAGCTCAAGCGCTAAACACGCTAGCTTTAAGACCACTTGTTAAGTTCCCATTGGGACTTTAGCAAGTGGTCTTTCAATGTCTAAGGTGCCAGCCATAGTACACTTTGGCCCATGACTTCTCAGGCCAGTGATAGCAACTGTTTTGTACGCCCCGCCAGGGTTGAAGACCTAGAGGCCATGGGCATAGCTCACGCTGGCGCCATGCTAGCCACCTTGCAGGCCGGCAGCAGCCAGGAGCTACCGGTGAGCGTTAGTGCCATGATCACCCCTGCCGTACTGGCTTCAGGTTGGCAAGAAGCGGTCACTAACCCACCCTCCCCCAACCACCACGTGCTGGTAGCTACCCAGGCGGGCGCCGTCGTCGGCCTAGCAGCCCTAGCCCCTGACAGCGACGGCGACGGCGAAATCACCGCCCTAGCCGTACACCCCGCCTACCAGCGCCACGGACATGGCTCACGCCTCCTCGCCGCCTGCGCCGACCTGGCCAAGCAAAACAAGATGGCCAATATTTCCATGTGGGTTATTCGCGGAGACGAATCATATGTGCGCCTGCTAACCAGCGCCGGACTGGCCCCTATGGCCGGAGCTCAACGCAAACTGAGCGTAGGCCAAGACGTAAGCGAAGTATGCTGGGGCGCCAGCCTTTAGACGCCAGCTTAACGCTGGCCCACCACCACCTGGGCGCGCGGTCCATTAGCCAACCAGGCCGCAACCTGACGCACCTGCTCGGCGTCAACCGCATCAAGTAGACGCAGGTTTTCAGCCATTGAACGCAGGCGACCAGTACTAACCTCAGCCCGGCCTAAACGCCCCATACGTGCCAGGGAGTCCTCTCCCCCCAGCACCATGGAACCGCGCAGCTGACCACGTGCCCGCTCTAGCTCCTGCTCACTGACCCCGTCGCTAGCTAGACGCTCCCATTGCGCACTCATCAGCTCCAGCACCTGGTCAACGTTTTCCTTAGCGCAGCCGGCGTAAATCCCAAAGGCCCCCGCATCGGCGTAGCTAAGGTCAAAAGCGTAGGTGGTGTAGGCCAGTCCGCGCTGCTCACGGATGGACTGGAACAGGCGCGAAGACATGCCGCCACCCAAAATCGTGGTCATCACACTAAGGGGCCAGCGCCGCTCATCACCGATAGCGATGCCGGGGGTGCCCAAATACACGTGGCTTTGTTCGCTTTCGCGCTCCACATACATGTCTTGGGGCTTTAGCTTCTGCAGCTGGCTGGCCTCACTGCGGCGAGCACGCGGCACGGCTTGAGTATCGACGCTCCAGCCTACCTGGGCTAGCTGCTCAGACACCTGCTGGCAGATCTGGTCATGGTTAACATGCCCAGCTGCAGCCACAATCAAAGTATTGGAAGCATAGTTGCGCTGGTAGTGGTCCCACACGGCGTCGCGTGGCACATCCACCACGGCCTGGGCGGTGCCGCCTACCGGCCGACCCAGCTCAGTGTCTTGGCCGAAAACCGATTTAACGAAGGTTTCATGGGCCAGGTCGCTGGGGTCGTCGGCGGCTTCAGCTAGCTCTGAGACAATCACGCCGCGCTCAGTTTCTACCTCTTTGGGATCCAGCAGGGAGCTGGTAACCATGTCGGTGACAATATCTAGAGCCACCGGCATGTCACTGGCCTGCACCCGCGCATAGTAGGAGGTGTGTTCTTTTGACGTGGCCGCATTGGATTCGCCGCCAATCATGTCAAAAGCGGTGGCAATCTCGGCGGCGCTACGGCGCGCGGTGCCTTTAAACAGTAAGTGCTCTAAAAAGTGAGTGGAGCCTTCCTGGCCAGGGCGTTCATCGCGGCTACCCACCCCGAACCAGTAGCCCACACTGGCTGAGCGCAGTCCAGGCACATCCTCGGTAATAACCCGCACGCCGCCAGGCAAAATTGAGCGACGCAGATGGGCGCCGTCGTCGTCAAGGAACAGCTCTGTGTCTGCTTGGCCGGCGACGCCGCGCAGCAGCTCTACCTCACTATAAGACTGAAATTCACTCACTAGGTGAGCATATCAAGCAAGCCACTTAGCCCTGAAAACGCGCCTAAAAATGGTTGCGTTATGGCGGCGCTGGCTGCGGGGCCGACGGCGCCCATTGGCTTGGTAATTGCTGTGGGCGCTGGGAGTGGGCGGGCTTTAGCTGGCGGAGCGCTGGAGGCAGGGTTGGCGGGCGGCGTCGGCAAATAAAAAGGAGGGTGAGACGTACCCCTAAAACGTCCCACCCTCGACTTTTTCGGCCAAAATTGACCGCATGTAAGCGCAAGTGGCTTAACGGGTTACATGTTAGCGCATGCAAAGGCCCTGGTCATAGATAGTTGGCAGATAAGTGAGATATGTCCACCCACTGGAATACTCAACCTAGCAAAGCAGGCCGCTTTGCAGGCTAACTCCGGCGTTGATAGACAAGTTTCTGCTGATCACAGGGATGGTTGGCAAGCTCTGGCAATATTTACGACGACGGCGGGGCGCTTACGTCATTGACGCTAAGTGAGCGTGTTAACCTAGCCGATGAAGCAGATTACATGCGTTCCTTTAGCTCAAGTTACTGAGAGTAGGTAAATAATGACGCTAGAGTTGCAAGAGATTGGTTTTCACTACCGTAGCGGTGAGCAGATTTTAAATAATTGCTGCCACACATTTGAAAACGGCATAACCGCACTAGTAGGCACCAATGGTGCGGGTAAAACCACTCTCTTGCGACTACTAGCTAGTTTGCTTAAACCAAAATCTGGGCGGATAGATTACTGTGGTCATTCTATTCATGCTTCCGCCAGTAACCTAGCTGAATATCGCAAACTTTTAGGCTGGCTCCCCCAACAGGCCAGCCTAGCTAAAAATATAGTGGCAATAGATTACTTACGTTACCTTTGTTGGCTTAAACAAATTCCTAGCCGCGAAGCTGAAACCGCTATAACTAACCTGGCCCAGCAGCTAGAAGTTGAGCAAGTTTTAGCTTGCCCCATGCGCCAGCTTTCAGGCGGCACTCGCAGGCGTGTCACTCTGGCCGGAGCTATGCTTGGTAACCCTAAAGTGTTGCTACTAGACGAACCGTCTGTGGGACTTGACCCTACGCAGCGTCAAGCTTTCCTAAATGCTTTAAAGCCACTTAGCAGTGACTGCATTATTATCTTATCAACACACATCCTTGAAGATGTTTTCTTAGCCGCTAATAGCTGCGTAACTATAGCAGACAAAACCATCAAATCTGCTTTTTCAATAGATGCTTTACGCGCACAGGACTCATTAACTTTAGAGCTCCTCCGCTCCAAGATCGGTATGTAATATGTTTAAAGTATTGCTGCCTCGCCAGCGGTTAGCTTTCGTCTTAGTTTGCGCAGTGCTATCTAGTTACTTTGTCTGGGAATTATTTAAACCGCGTGCTCAGTGGCTTGGCTGGTATCCGGCTGTAAGTGGCGTTTTGCTTGGCACCACTTTGCTGCCCATGTGTTTTGCTGCCACCTTTGCAGCTTGGGCTGGCGGTTACCTCAAAAATCAGCCTCTACCAGACTTGATCAAGTTAAGCCCCCACCAGCCCTATGCCCCTGCACGTGAGCTTTTTGCAGCCATAACCTTAACCTTCACTGGCGTTACCTGGCTAATTTTCATTCCAGTCCAGATTTATGTCTGGCTGACCTCTGTGCATACCCAAAACTTATTGCTTCCCTGCCTTATGGCACTGCTAAATGTGTTGGTAAGTTACGCAGCGATGACCGCTTTAGGTCTTGCTTTAGCCCGATATTTGGGGGCTGTGCCCGCGATCTGTATAGCCCCTTGCCTGCCCTATACGCTGATTGCGCTTACTTCAGCCTATGATGGGGTGCAGTCTCTCGGCTTGGCCTTCACTTTTTGGGATAGCTTGCCTTGGCTGTACCTGCGCACTAGCACGGCTACTCTTACGCTGCGTTTGCTTTTTTGGGCGGCTGTCACCTGCATGCTGCTGGCCTTTGTTTTCCAAGCAAGAGGGCTGCTACGCAGGTGTGCGTTAGCACTGCTGGTAGTTATCACTGTCCTAACCGGTAGCTACGGCATAAACAGCACAGCTATTAGCGGCGCCGATAATGCAGTTTGTAAATCTAACGCCACACTTACGGTATGTAGCCCCGCCTATGGTGCACAGGGGCTGGACGCTTACTTGGCTTATGGCTCTTCGTTAATTAGTACGCTGCCTGCTAATTTACGCCCCAAAACCCTAGTTGGCGCAGTAACTGACCTTGAAGCTACTTTAGCTAGTGCACCTCAAAAAGCTATCTATGCGCCAAGTAGCTTTGGTGAGTCTATAGATACGGCTTTAGTTGATAGAGATGCTCTAGCTGCCACGCTTGCCCGCAACTATCTGCTGGCTAACTGTACATATAAGTCGGCAGGTAAAGACCTAAATTTAGGCTTGTCACTGTGGTGGTTAAAGCGTAGTGGCGTGAGCGAAACTAGTTTGCCTGACTATGCCCAGCTACGCCCCTATGCCACTAGCGAGGTGTTAGGGGCTGAAAAGTATCTTAGCTCTGTGCCTTATGCTTCCCTTGAGAACACTTTGAACCGTAAAGCCCAGAAGATTCTTGCCTGTGAAGCCACACTTGACGATATTAAAAAATAGCTGCCATCGTAGTACAGTTATCGGCATTTTAGTTAGCCTTACTGCTTGGCTAACTTCAGTTGTGCTCAGTGAAGTGCAAATTCGAGTCCACCCCGACACCACTGCCTCCATTGCCTCCCAAGAGCAGTTGGGCACGCTAGCGGGCGCCGTCGCGATTAGTGCCAGCACCATGATACTTTCCCCAAGCGTCCCCTGGGCTGAATTTACTAGCAAAAGTGGTGTACTGCGTTTACAACTGCTACGCACCAGCGTGTTTTTAGCGTTAAATCTTGCCTTAATAGGTTTAACAAATCTGCTCTTGCCAGCCAATATAGATACTTGGTTTCGTACTTGGCTACTGCTAATTCTTTGCGCTTTAACTGCATTAAGCGCTAGTTGGACTAACCGCTATGTAGCTGCCTTAGCTCCTATTGCGGTAGTGATGATAATGTCCCTGGCTGGGCTTGTACCTTGGCAGTTTAATTTTGTTTTTAATCTAGACACTGCCCCCTTCCAAGCTCCCCTAGCAGCGCTGCTTACAGTGTTGGCAGTGATTGATAGCCGTCTGCACCTTAGTCGGCAATATTTCTAAACTTCACGTTAAAGTAAGTAGCGCGCAGTTTAAAGCGCTTTAGAGACAAGTTTGGGGCCGGAAAATTCCGACCCCAAACTTAAGCTCCTTGAGTTTGGCTCAAGATGCAGGCGGTTCAGTCCTGAGTTTCTTCGCTCAGGGTGCGGGTGCGGCGACGACGGGGACGACGCTCACGTACCGGGGCGTCACCCTCCTCGCGGGCGCCACGCTCGGCGCGGTGAGCCTCGCGGGCCTCGTTGTTGGCGGCCTCAGCAGCCAGCTGCTCTTCGTTCAGCACGGCGTGCAGGCTGAGCTTGCCACGCGGGTCGATCTCGGCCAGTTCAACCTGAACCTTGTCGCCGACCTTGAGAACATCCTCAACGTTCTCCACGCGCTTGCCACCAACTAGGCGACGGATCTGGCTGATGTGCAGCAGGCCATCCTTGCCCGGAGTCAGGGAGATGAAAGCACCGAAGGTAGTGGTCTTAACAACCGTACCCACGAAACGCTCGCCTACCTCAGGCATCTGGGGGTTGGCGATAGCGTTCACGGCTTCACGGGCGGCCTCAGCGGAGGGGCCGTCGGAGGCGCCAATGTAGACAGTGCCGTCCTCCTCGATGGTTAGCTCAGCACCAGTGTCTTCCTGGATCTGGTTAATCATCTTGCCCTTAGGGCCGATAACCTCACCGATCTTGTCAACCGGGATGTTAACGGTCAGTACGCGCGGGGCGTAGGGCGAGAGCTCGTCCGGGGTGGAGATGGCTTCGTTTAGCACACCCAGGATGTGTAGGCGGGCGTCGCGAGCCTGGCCCAGGGCACCGGCCAGAACCTCGGAGGGTAGGCCGTCAAGCTTGGTGTCCAGCTGCAGGGCGGTGATGAAGTCAGCGGTACCGGCAACCTTGAAGTCCATGTCACCGAAGGCATCTTCAGAACCGAGAATGTCGGTCAGGGTGGCCCACTTGGTTTCGCCGTCGATTTCCTCGTGCATTAGACCCATGGCGATACCAGCAACAGGGGCGCGCAGCGGCACACCGGCCTGCAGCAGGCTCAGGGTGGAGGCACACACGCTACCCATGGAGGTAGAACCGTTGGAGCCTAGAGCCTCAGAGACCTGACGGATAGCGTAGGGGAACTCTTCGCGGCTGGGCAGCACCGGCACCAGGGCGCGCTCGGCCAGGTTACCGTGACCGATTTCGCGGCGCTTGGGGGCACCCACACGCCCGGTCTCACCGGTGGAGAAGGGCGGGAAGTTGTAGTGGTGCATGTAGCGCTTGGCGGTGACGGGCGAAAGGTTGTCCAGCTGCTGTTCCATGCGCAGCATGTTCAAGGTGGTCACGCCCAGGATCTGGGTTTCGCCACGCTCGAACAGGGCCGAGCCGTGTACGCGCGGAAGTACCTCAACCTCAGCAGCCAGGGTACGGATGTCCTTGGTACCACGGCCATCCATACGGATGCCCTCGGTTAGGGTGCGGTGACGCACTAGCTTCTTGGTGACGGACTTGAAGGCGGCCTTGAGGGCCTTCTCATCGTCTTCCTCAGGGAAACGCTCAGCTAGCTGGGCCAGGACCTGGTCGCGGATAGCGTCCACGGCCTCGTCGCGAGCCTGCTTGCCTTCGGTGCTTAAAGCCTGGGCTAGGCCGGCCTCCTTAGCAGCGGTCTCGACGGCGTCGTACTGCTCATCGGTGTAGTCCAGGTAGAGCGGGAACTCGGCGGTGGGCTTGGAGGCGTGGGCAGCAACTTCCATCTGGGCTTCACACAAAACCTTGATGAAGGGCTTGGCGGCCTCTAGACCCTCGGCTACTACAGCCTCGGTGGGGGCCACAGCGCCGGCCTTGATCAGGTTCCAGGCGTGCTCGGTGGCGCCAGCCTCAACCATCATGATGGCCACGTCGCCGTCTTCAAGCACACGACCGGCCACAACCATCTGGAAGGTGGCGCGCTCAATCTCGCTGTAACGGGGGAAAGCTACCCACTGGCCGTCAATCAGGGCGATGCGGGTACCAGCCACCGGGCCCGCGAAGGGCAGCCCAGCAATCTGGGTGGACATGGAGGCGGCGTTAATAGCTAGAACGTCGTAGGCGTCGTCGGGAGCGATAGACAGTACAGTCTCAACTACCTGAACCTCGTTACGCAGGCCCTTAACAAAGGAGGGGCGCAGCGGACGGTCAATCAGACGGCAAGCCAGGATAGCTTCGGTGCCGGCGCGGCCTTCACGACGGAAGAAAGAACCGGGAATGCGGCCGGCGGCGTACTGACGCTCTTCCACATCTACAGTGAGGGGGAAGAAGTCGAACTGGTCTTTGGGGTGCTTGCCAACAGTGGTGGCAGACAGGATGGCGGTCTGACCATCCAGGTAAGCCATAGCGGAGCCAGCGGCCTGCTTGGCTAGTCGTCCGGTTTCAAAACGGACTACGCGCTTACCAAAAGCGCCATTGTCGATTACGGCTTCAGCCGCAGTGACCTCAGGGTCATCAATGAACATCTAGATTCACTTTCGTTTTCTCTTATATATCCCTTCTAGCTTAGCGGCATTTAGGCCATTTGTGGGTTTGGCCGCGCGTGAACTAGGCAATGTAAGCAAAAACGGCAACCTCTAAACGAGATTGCCGTTTGTATGCTTATGCGCCAGTGATCAGCGGCGGATGCCCAGACGAGCGATGAGGCTACGGTAGCGCTCAATGTCCTCTTCGTAGAGGTAGTCCAGCAGGCGACGACGCTTACCAATTAGCAGGTAAAGACCACGACGGGAGTGGTGGTCGTGCTTGTGGGACTTGAAGTGCTCGGTCAGGTTAGAGATACGCTCGGTGAGGACAGCGACCTGAACCTCGGGGGAACCGGTGTCACCCTCGTGGGTAGCGTACTCGGCGATTAGCTGCTGCTTGCGCTCAGCGGAGATCGACATATATTTACTCCTCATGGTCGTTACACGGAGCCTGGGGCAGGTTCTCCCAAGCATGACGCGCCGTGGCCGGCTTTGACGGCCCTGCAAGCTTAGCAGCCTCAACGATTAACAACCACCCTTAAAGCGCGCTTTTGCCACAAATCACCCCTAGTTGATAATCACTATCATTATAGTTAAGCTTTTACTGGCATTTCTCTGTACATTTGGAAAGACCCGCTATGAAAATACGTTCGCGTATCGCAGCTATGGCCTTAACTGCCGCTTTAGCCCTCTCCCCGCTTGCTGCACCTTCCCTGGCCAGTCCTGACGACGGCAAGATCGTAACCACCGCCCACCACATTGACGCCCCTAAGGTGTATTGGCGCGATAACAACTTTGCCCTGCTAAATGAAGCCAATGGGCAAACCTATGCGCTAGAAGACACGGTTAACTGGGTGGGCACCGGCTATAAACGCAGCGGTGAGCAGCTGTATTTCTTCAACTTTGAGGGCTCACCCAACCCCGGCATTGACTTTATTCGCTCTGTTGGCGACCTGTGGTATCGCGCACCAGCTATTCCCGGGGTTAATAAGGAACCCCTGTGGGCTGGTTTCGGGGCTGATAGCGAGATCCCCACCGAGCAGTTCAGGAACGCTTCTTTCAGCCTAGACCTGGTTGGTTTTGATGGTCCGGGCCGTATGGAGGCGCTGGTTTATTACGCTGACGACGACGGCGTGCGGCGTTACCTGTCCTCTCACGATGAGGGGCGGCGCTCGATCTTCCTAACCCCGGGCAACCACACCCACAATGACACGATTTTCTCTAAGCCTGGCCGCTATGTACTGACCTACCGGGCTACTGCGCGCGCTAAAGATGGCTCACTGATTGCCTCTAAAACTGTGCCTTTTGTGTGGCAAGTTGGCGGCACACGTCCCTCTGACACCGCCTCTACCCCGCTGAGCCAGCAGTTTGCCGCTGCTCCTTCTGGCGCCCCGGCCACGCCTTACACCTTCACGCTCTCAGCCCATGAGGGACGCCAAAAAGATGGCGACGACAAGCTCACAGACCTGACTTTTGATGCGGGAGATGCTAAAGCTGGTGGAACCGTAACCTTCTTCATTGACGGCTACTACCTGGCTCAGGTGCCGGTGGTTAACGGTAAAGCCACTTGGAAAGAAATGATTGGTTCTACCACCAGTGCTTTCCAGGCTGTCTATATTCCCGACGCCGCTAGTGGTCTGCCGCGTTGGGTTTCGGCTTCGGTGGAATACACCACCGGCGAGGAATCCCCTGCCTCCACCGATTCCACCCAGGCGGTTTCGCGTCTGCCTGAGCCGGCTTCCACTGACCCCGCCCCGGCTTTTGACACTCAGCTTTACACTCCTAAGGCACTTAGCTACACCGTGGATGTTAAATCCATTAGCGACAGCCGTCTAAACACCACCATCACGCTGTCAGACAGCAAGGTTAAGGCCTATATCAATGGTGGCTACTATGACTCGCCTACCGAGCAGTACCCCACCTGCATTTTTGAGGGGGTAACGGATGTAAATGGGCAGTTGAGTATTAATGACTCCCACTCTGACTGCTCAGGTAAATATCTGCGTATCAACGTTATCCCCCATGCCCTAATTGGCTCTGCTGGTGGTAGGGCTGATTCTCCCGGCCCGGTTGATACTCGCGCAGGTCTGAGCTACTCGGGTGCTTTGGCGGTAGATGGCGCCAACGGCTCTTCTGAGCCCAGCCCACAGCCGGCCCCAGAGCCTGAGCCGGCCCCCACCACCGCTCCTACTGCCACGCCGACCCCCTCCCCTACAGCTAGCGCGGCCCCTACGGCTACCCCGGTACCTAGCCCGACGGCGTCGGCCCAACCTAAGCCCACAGCTGGACCCACGCCCGCACCTACCACGCAGCCAACTACCACACCGGCACCAGGCAAGCCCACGCCGACTCCCCCTGGGAGCAGCCCGGCCCCCACCCCCACTAAGCCCAGCGGGCCGGTGAGTGAAAAGGTGATTTTGCAGCGCGGTCACGTCGATATTGCTGGCTCACTAAACGCCGATGGCACCGCGTTAAGCGCCAGTTTGCATGATGACACCCTCACTAACGCTAAAACCTCAGTTGACCGCGATATCAACTCGGTAGCTTTAGCTTTGGATGACTCAGCTCGCCACACCCGCCCCTCTAGCGGCCGCCTAGCTGGTAGCCAGTATGACTTCCTGGGTAAATCTGGCAGCCAGTTCTACTACACTGACGCGATTAATGACGGCGTGCACATTTGGCCTGGCTGGTCCACCAATGGCATCAGTGACTCTCTGGCTCAAGGCAGCGTCAAATTCATTGTTAAACCCCACTCGCTGCCCGAGGGTGCTAGTGCGCACGTGTTTAACAGTGACGCTTTAACCGGCAAGGTGGAACATATTTTTAACACCTCCACCTCGCTTAGCGAGCTGTCTATTCCTGAGCACACCCACGCTCACGCCAACTGGGCTTTCACCAAGCCCGGCGTGTATCTGTTCGAGGTTAGCTTCACGGCCACAGTCAAGGGCCAAGCCCTGGCCTCACCGACTAAATGCCTGACTTTCTTAGTGGGTAACCAGGCTATTGCCGACTATCGCGCCGGCAAGGTTAGCGGCTGCAAGCTAGATGGCAACTCCCCCGGGCCCGGGGCCAGCCCCACTAACCCAACGCCCACTAGTCCAAGCCCCACCACCCCTATCAGTAATGTGGTTGGCTCTAACCCCACTAGCCCGGCTGGCGCTAGCGCATCTAAGCCGACGGCGTCTGGCTCCCAGGGCGCTAAGAGTTCTGGTTCTCTATCTGGCACCTCCAGCTCTAGCAGCGGCGCGAAACTGGGCGGTTCTGGTTCGACCGGAGCCTTAGGCAGCACGGGCGGCGCGGGTGGCGCCAGTGCTAGTGGAGCTGGCGGCTCGCTAGCCAAAACCGGCTTCGAACCAATACTGGCAATGCTAGGAGCTGGCCTGTGCCTGGCCTCGCTAGGTTTTAGGCGCCGTACCAGCTAGTGAGCGCCGCGCCAACTAACGCTCGTGCCCCTGGTTTTTAAACCAGGGGGCACGGTGTTTAGACAGCAGGTGCCTAGACAGCATCTAAGCTTTTAGCAGGCAGTAACTTGCGCCGGATCAATCGGCTCTGGCACCGGCACGTTTAGTACCGCCGCACTGTCAGCAATATCTTTATGCATTTGCTTTAGCAGCTCATCCAAGCCGGCAAAGCTAATCATTGGACGCAGATAGCTGACCAGATCAACCGCCACCTCTTGGCCATACAGGTTCAAGTCCGCGCGCCCAAGCACGTGGGCTTCAACCGTGCGTTTAGGTACATCCTTAAAAGTTGGGTTAGTACCGATCGAGATAGCCGCAGTCATTTTACGTAGCCCACTAGCGCCGTCGCAGGCCCAAAGCCAACCGGCGTAGACACCGTCAGGGGGCACTACCCCGGCGGTTTCAGCATCCAAATTAGCGGTGGGGAAACCCAACTGACGCCCGCGCTGCAAACCATGCACCACCGTGCCGCGCAAACGGTGCGGGCGACCCAAAATCCGCGCCGCCTCAGCCACGTCACCCTTTTCCAGGGCTTGACGCACCCAGGTTGACGACCAGCGCTTACCGCCATGAGCGCACACGTTATCTACGATTTCAACCTCAAAACCAAACTTTTGGCCCAGCTGCTCCAGGGTATGCCTGTCACCCGCATTGCCGGCCCCAAAGCGCACATCAGAGCCCACCACCACCAGGCGCACCTTAAGCAGATCCACCAGCCAGGTGCGCACAAAATCCTCGGCGCTTTGAGCAGCAAATTCCAGGGTGTAATTAACCACCAAGGTGGCATCCACCCCCTGCTGCCCCAGCGCCTCAAAGCGGTCAGCTAAAGACGTGATCAAGTGCAGGTGGGTGTCAGGATCATGCACCAGGCGCGGGTGGGGATCAAAAGTCAGTACCACGCAGGGCACGCCCAGTTGCTTAGCGCGCCGCACAGCATGAGCCAAAATTGCCTGGTGACCACGATGGACGCCGTCGAAAATACCGATAGTGAGCACGCAGCCAGCAGCTAAATCAAGCTGCGCCACCTGCTGCGAACGTAAAACTTTCACGCGTGTGCGCCGCCATTGCAGCCGCAGCCACCAGCGCAACCACAACCACCAGAACGGGGCTTAGCATCCACTGCACGCAGTCCCAAAATATTGCCAGGTTTACGTCCTGGAACTGGGCCAGACTGCACCACGGGGGCCTGAGGGACCTGAGTTTTAGGATCCTGCGGCTGCGAAACCTGCTGAGTCAAACTTTTCTCCTATTTCACGCGCCCGCAAAAACTAGCACCGGTCGCAAATATTTACCTTGATGTTTCAACAATGCCACGGCCTCACCCTGCATGTCTAACGCGGCTAGCACCTTTTGCTTAGCGTTAACAGGGGCCTGGGCCACTTGCACGTTTTCTTCCAACTGACGCGGCAAAAACTTACCTTGACGCACGTCTTTAACCTGGTCAGGATCTAAAACCAGCCAGTTGAAAGCCTGCCTGAGCACCAGCGGCAGGGGCGTTAGGGCTAAACCCTGAGGATTTTCCCTGGCAGCATCCTCAGCTACCTGCGCTGACCAGCCGCTAAGAGTGCGTGCGTCGCTGACTTTAAACGGGCCCACCAGGGTGCGTCGCAGCGTAGTCAAATGCGCAACTGTTTGCAGCGACAAGCCAAAATCGCGGGCCAAAGCCCGAATATAGGTGCCCGACGAGCAGCTAACTTGCACCTTCACATCCACCACTGGCACTTGGCCCCAGCCTGGGTAAGTGACGCTAGTGGAGTTAACTTGGCCCAGCTCAAAGCTATAAATAGTGACTTGCCTAGCTTCCAGCTCTACCTCCTGACCGCTGCGGGCCAGGTCATAGGCGCGTACGCCGTTAACCTTAATGGCACTAAAACTGCTGGGCACCTGGCTAATCGGGCCGGTTAGCTGGGCGGCAGCAGCCTGCAGGCGCCCCAAATCAACCTGCCCGGGAGCTACCACCTGGGTGACTTGGCCGTGAGCATCCTCCGTGTCTGTAGCTACCCCTAGGCGAATAGTGGCCTCATAGGTTTTATCGGCCCCCACCAGGTAGTTCAGCAGCCGGGTAGCTTTACCCACGCCCACCGTAAGCAACCCGGTAGCCATGGGGTCTAGTGTGCCCGCATGGCCCACCTTGCGCGTGGCCGCTAGGCGCCGCACCCGGGAAACCACATCATGGCTGGTGATGCCGGGGTCTTTATCAACCAGTAGCAGCCCGTCGGGGGCGGTTACAGCCCCCCGGGCTACATCCACTGGCCGCACGCGCTCAGTTGCCCCTTGGCCCTGCCTGGGCTCGCCTTGGCTGGGTCTGTCTTGACCGAGCGCAGTTTGCTTTTCGCTCACTTATCAGAGCTGGTCGTGACTAGAGCGGCCCTGGGCGTCAGCCTGAGCAGCCTCAGCCATGGCCTGTGCCTGCAGGGCGGCAATCTGGCGGTTGTCGACGCCGCCATCCTGCTCGTCAGCAAAAACGTCCTGCTCGTGCTCAGCCTCCTCAGGGCTAGCGGCACTTTCGGCACTGTCAGCGCTCTCGCTGCTTTCAGCACTGGCGCTGCTTTCGGCACTTTCGCCGCTAGCGCCCTGCTCATCCTCATCCTTAGTACGGTAGGGGTTAGCGTCCCCAGCGTAACTGGCCCCCTCAGCGGCGCGGGCAATGGCGGCGTCGCGCGCCTGAGCCTGAGCCAAAGCATCCTCAATGCTGCGGGCTGTGGTGGGCAGCGAGTCTAGCTGGAAGCTGATGGTGGGGGTAAGGCGGATACCCAGGGCTTTGCCTACCTCAGAGCGGATTAGGCCGGTGGCGGACTTTAGGGCGCTGGCGCTACGACGGCGCTCGCCCTCGGTGCCGTAAACCGTGTAGAACACGGTAGCCTGCTGCAAGTCACCGGTGACACGCACATCGGTGATAGTTACGAAACCTAGACGCGGGTCTTTAATGCGACGCTCAAGCACCTGGGCCACAGTCTTGTGGATTCGGTCAGCAACTCGACGGGCGCGGGCGGGGTCAGCCATGATGGCTCCTTTTCCTGTGAAAGTTTTAGGTGATCTATGTACTTAATTTAATGCTAGTAAAGTGGCGGGCCATTGCTGACCCGCCACCTGCCGCCTTAGGTGGCGACTACCGTTTAGCCTAAGACGTCAGTCTCGCGGCTTTTCGCGCATCTCCCAAGTCTCAATGACATCGCCTTCAGCAATGTCCTTGAAACCTAGGTTAATACCGCATTCGTAGCCTTCGCGTACTTCGGTGACGTCGTCCTTCTCGCGACGCAAAGACTCGATGGAAAGCTCGTTAGCAACCACCACGCCGTCGCGCACCAAACGGGCCTTAGTGCCACGCTTGATAATACCGCTGCGGACAATCGAACCGGCGATGTTACCGAACCGGGAGGAACGGAAGACCTGGCGAATCTCGGCGCTACCCAGGGCGACCTCTTCATAGATCGGCTTGAGCATGCCCTTCATCGAGGCTTCAACATCCTCAATGGCGCTGTAGATGACGGAGTAGAACTTCATCTCTACACCCTCACGGTCAGCCAGCTCCTGTACACGCTCAGCCGGGCGTACGTTGAAGCCGATGATAACCGCGTTGTCGACGGTAGCCAGGTTGACGTCGTTCTGGGTGATAGCACCCACACCACGGTGGATGACGCGCAGCTGTACTTCTTCGCCAACATCGATCTTGAGTAGCGACTCTTCCAGAGCCTCAACGGCACCGGAGGCGTCACCCTTAAGGATGAGGTTAAGGGTGTCAACCTTACCTTCCTTAAGCACATCGGCGAGGTTTTCCAGCGAAACACGCTTACGGCGCTTGGCCAGCAGAGCGTTACGGGCAGCAGCTGCACGCTTGTCAGCGATCTGGCGGGCAGTACGGTCTTCAGAGGCCACCAGGAAGGAGTCACCAGCGCTAGGAATGCTGGTCAGACCCAATACCTGAGCCGGGCGAGCCGGGCCGGCCTCTTCCAAAGACTTACCGTATTCGTCGAACATGGCACGCACGCGACCATAGGCAGAACCAGCCACGATGGGGTCACCCACGCGCAAGGTTCCACGCTCAACCAGTACGGTTGCCACCGCACCGCGACCACGCTCAAGCTTGGCTTCAATAGCCACACCACGAGCAGCAGCATTGGGGTTAGCACGCAGGTCCATACCCGCATCTGCCTGCAACAGTACGGCTTCGAGCAGCTCATCAATGTTTGTGTGCTGCTTAGCGGAAATGTCGACGAACATGGTGTCACCACCGTATTCCTCAGGCACCAGACCGTATTCGGTGAGCTGACCACGGATCTTCTCCGGGTTAGCGCCTTCCTTATCGATCTTGTTAACGGCTACCACGATCGGCACGTTAGCGCTCTGGGCGTGGTTAAGGGCCTCAACGGTCTGGGGCATCACACCGTCGTCGGCGGCAACCACCAAGATAGCGATGTCAGTTACCCGAGCACCACGCGCACGCATAGCGGTGAATGCCTCGTGACCAGGCGTATCAATGAAGGTGATGGCACGCATCTGGCCGTCGTGCTCAACTCGCACCTGGTAGGCACCAATGTTCTGGGTAATACCGCCAGCCTCAGAGTCCACCACGTCAGTGGAACGGATGGCGTCCAGCAGCTTGGTCTTACCGTGGTCGACGTGACCCATAACGGTTACCACCGGAGGACGTACAACCAGCTCAGATTCATCGTCATCAGCCTCTTCAGCTTCAAGGTCGATGTCGAAGGACTCTAGCAGCTCACGGTCTTCATCCTCAGGCGAGACTACCTGGACATCGTAGCCCAGCTCCTCACCTAGCAGCTTGAAGGTGTCCTCATCCACCGACTGGGTGGCGGTAACCATCTCGCCGAGGCTGAACAGAGCCGTAACCAGGGCTGCGGGGTTGACGTTAATCTTCTCAGCCAGGTCGGTTAGCGTGGCACCCTGACGGACGCGAATTGCCGCACCGTTACCGCGCGGAATAGCGACACCGCCAATAATGGGTGCGCTCTGCTGTTCGAATTCCTGGCGCTTAGCGCGCTTGGACTTACGACGACGCGGGGCGTTGCCACCGCCGCGACCGAAAGCACCCTGGGTGGAGCCGTTACCGCCACGTCCGCCGCGCGGGCCGCCGAAGCCGCCGCCGGGACGAGCACCGCTGCCACCGTTACCACGGCCACCGCCGCCGTTACCGCCACGGGCGCCGCCGGGGCGAGCGCCACCACGGGCGGGCGCACCAGGGCGTCCAACTGAGGACTGACCAGGCATCATGCCCGGGTTGGGACGCGGAGCACCACTGGGACGCGGAGCACCACTGGGACGAGCAGTTGCCGGAGTGGGGCGCGGACCGCCATTGGCAGCCGGACGCGGGCCACCGTTACCACCGGGGCGAGGACCTCCAGAACGCGGGCCGCCATTACCGCCCGGACGCGGGCCACCAGAGCGGGGAGCGCCCGGACGCGGAGCACCAGAACGTCCACCACCCTGCGGGCGCGGACCACCCGGGCGGGGGGTGCCGTTACCGCCCGGACGCGGGGCCGCCGGGCGCGGACCTCCCTGACCGGGCTGAGGGCGAGCGCCACCAGGACGGGGCATACCCTGTGAAGAAGCGAAGGGGTTGTTACCCGGGCGGGCACCACCACGCGGCGCAGGAGCAGCCGGCTTAGGTGCGGCAGGCTTAGCAGCCTCGGCAGGAGTCGGCTTGACAGGAGCCGGCTTGGCAGCAGGCTTAGCGGGCTTGGGAGCGGCAGGCTTAGCAGCCGGCTTGGGCTCCTCGGCTACTGGGGCCTTAGGGGCCTTAGGTCCGGGCTTGGGAGCGGCAGGCTTAGCGCCCTCTACCTTGGGGGCCGGCTTAGCAGCCGGCTTAGGTGCGGCGGGCTTAGCCGCTTTCTTAGCGCCAGGCTTAGGGGCGTCACCCTTAGCCTTCTTGGCGCCGTCGCCCTCAACCATCGGGGCGAAGTGTTCGCGCACGCGGCGCGCTACCGGGGGTTCAACAGCACTGGAGGCTGCCTTAACAAACTCCCCCTGGTCTTTAAGCCAGGCCAGAATGATCTTACTGGTGACCTTCTTGCCTGAGGGGTCGAGCTCCTTAGCGAGCTCATGTACACGTGGTTTAGCCACTATTCTCCTGTTCCAGTCTCCCACCTGAAACAGGTGGGCGTGTTTACTGCTGGCAGCTCATCGCTGGGTACTCATCGGGTGCCCATCGGCTCTCTACCCGCTTTCATGTCTCGTAGTTAGTGCCGCCAGGCGGCACTGGTTTGCCCGCATGGGTATGGGAAAACCAGTTGTCTACAACGTCAAGGTTAAGCGTCCCTTTGCAGCGCAATGCACGCTCAATGCTACGCCGTTTGAGAGCGGTTCCATAACATTGTGGATCGTCATGCATCCAGGCACCTCTTCCCGGCGCACAAGCACCGGTATCCACCACCACACGAGTATCGCGGCGAACGAGGCGAATTAACGCGCTACGCGCGCCCTTAGCCCGGCAACCTACACAGGTACGTATAGGTTGACTCATATCGCTCATTTTAACGTCTATTTGAGTGTTTTTCAGCCTTGGTAGCCTGAGTCACCGCTCACGTCAGCACTTGAAGTACGGCTAGGCTGAATATCACCCTCATCAGCGTCAGAACGAATGTCGATCTTCCAGCCGGTTAGGCGGGCAGCCAGGCGGGCGTTTTGGCCTTCCTTGCCGATCGCTAGCGATAGCTGGAAGTCAGGGACCACAGCGCGAGCAGTTTTTTCTTCCTCGTTTAGCACAGTCACGCTGGAGACACGGGCGGGAGAAAGCGCGTTGGCCACATACTTAGCCGGGTCAGCTGACCAGTCAACAATGTCGATCTTTTCGTCACCCAACTCCTGGTTTACCGCGCGCACACGCGTGCCCATGGAGCCAATGAAGGCACCCTTGGCGTTAATGTCGCGGTTGTTGGCTCGAACCGCCATCTTGGTGCGGTGTCCAGGTTCGCGGGCCAGGGAGACGATTTCCACCTCACCCTTAGACAGCTCAGGTACTTCACGTTCAAAGAGCTGACGCACCAGGCCCGGGTGGGTACGTGAAAGGATGATCTGGGCCCCGCGCGGGCCACGGGAAACTTCAGTTACGTAAGCTCGCACGCGGTCACCGTGACGGTAGCGTTCGCCGGGCACCTGCTCAGCGGGAGGAATAATGCCTTCACGTTCTTCGTCTAGGCGTACATATACGGTGCGCGGGTCGCGGCCCTGCTGCACAATGCCGGAAACTAGCTGGCCGGTCTTGTCCTTGTAGGCGCCAAGCACTTCCATGTCACGGCGATCGTGGATGCGCTGGACCACCACTGAACGGATAGAAGCCTGAGCGATACGCCCAAAGTGCGGGGGCGTGTCGTCAAAGTATTCACCGGTGGGCTGGTCATTTTCATCTAGCTCAGGGGCATAAACGTTCATCTCGCCGTTGCGGCGGTCTATACGCACGTAGGCACCCTTAATAGCCCCGGGCTGCTTGAGGTAAGCGTTTAGGATCGCTTCTTCAATGGCAGGGACCAGGTTATCTAGGTCTATTTCCAACTCATCTGCGGCAACGCGCAGTTCAGCCATGTTGATTTCCATGTGTGCTCCTTTTATTCAGTTATGGTTACAGCGCACCGCTGAGGTCTACTACCTGCTGAGCCTTAATGATCTGCGTAAAGGGTACTAGCTGCGTGGCAGTTTTGGTTTCTACCTCTACCCCAGTTTCGCCAACGCTTAGCACACGTCCAAATACCTCACCGGCTTCGGTGTTAATTTGTGCCAGGCGGCCTACCGCACGGCCAAATTCACGTGCATCACGTAGTTCACGCTCAGCGCCAGCACTAGATACTTCAAGCTGGTAGGAGCCCTTAATTGGGTCAGCTTCATCTAGCGCGTCGCTGATTTGACGCGCCACCTGTTCAATTGTGTCCAGGTCAACATCTCCGGGGCCTTCTGGTAGGTCCACGATGACTCGCAGCGTCGAGTACTTTCCGGCCTTGGTTAGCTCAGTTTCCAGCAGCATTAAGCCGTTTTCACTAACCACTGGGGCCAGGATTTGGGTCACTTCAGCCGGTGCCTGCTTGCGGTTTCCCTTAGCCTCGGGTGCCATTGCTGATCCTTCTGTCGATAATTACCTGCCCATATCTTACCTGTACGTGGGAAGATCAGGGGGTGAAGTGCCGCGTAATCACCCCCGCCCTGCGCCCGTTTAGTTTTCGTGCTACCGCCCGCAATTGTTCAATCATGGCTCTGACCTGCGTTTTAGCACTGTCAGGCTGTGGTTTACGGATAGGTGAGGGCACGCGCGCATCTCTGCCTACGCTTTCAGCGTCACAGCAAACCCAGGACGCTGTGGCCCGCCGGACGGCTTTGATTAACTCTGCCGCCCAGTTGCTAGCTAAATCTGGCTCAGCTGAGGTGGCTGCCGTAGCTAAAGGCTCGGCTATTCAGCTGCGTTCGCTAGGTGGGGTGTGGCAGCCTTGGCACACCACTCCCCCAACCGGTTATCCCACTGTCTCGCCAGTTCCTACGGCTGGTTCTGATACGACGACGGCGCAGCTGGTTATGTATCTTAAGCAGGGCACTGGTGAGGCCCTTAAGGCTGCGACTGAATCTAGCGGTAAGACTGCCCAAACCTATGCTGCTATTGGTTTGACTTGGGCTAGTTGGGCGCGTGCCCTTGATGGCACTAATTTTGACAAGCTGATGGCTTTGCAGCCACGCACTGGTGCTAATTTAACTACCCCGCTGCAGGCGAGCACACTTAGCGCCTATGACCAGGCCCGTTACGGTCTAGAGGTGATTGCGGCGCAAAGCGGTGATGGCGCTACCGGCGCCCAAGCTAAAGCTGCCGCCGCCACAGTAGACGCCTGCCTAGCGATTAAATGCCCTGATCAGCGTCTAAGCAGCTACCAGCTACCCAGCGGTAATTCCTACGAGCAAGGCGCTAGCCTATGGCTCAACGTGGTTAGCGCGGAGCTTAGTGAAGTGGCTAACGCCAAGGATGAGGCGCAGCGTAAACAGGCTATTAGCGCTGCCGCTTGGGCCCTGGTACAAGCTCAAAGCTGGAATGCGTCCCTAACTCAAACGGAACAAGCCCTAGGGGTTAAGTAGCTTCCAGGTAAGCGTGGGGGGCGGGCTGGTTAACCAGCCCGCCCCCCACGTTTTTTGGGTACTTTAAGCACTTTTAGTGCTTAAAGCCAGCGCTGATGCTCTGCTTTGTTAGCTCAGCTGGGCTGCTAGCAGCTCGTTTAGCTGGGCTACAGCCTGCTGTGCGCTAACACTGATGCGCTCGCCGCTGCGACGGTTGCGGATTTCTACAGTGCCGTCCTTAGCTAGGCTGCGCCCTACCACCACAATGTAGGGCATGCCCAGTAGTTCAGAGTCAGCAAACTTAACGCCGGCGCTGACCTTGCGACGGTCATCAAATAGCACATCGTAGCCTAGGCCATCTAGCTCGCTAGCAATGGTGGTGGCAGCTTCAAATACTGCCTCATCCTTACCGGTGGCCAGTACCTGCACGTGGTAGGGGGCCAGGTGCACGGGCCAAGCTAGGCCGTGCTCGTCGCAGTTGGTTTCAGCCAGAGCCGCTAGTACACGTGAAACCCCGATGCCGTAAGAACCCATGGTTACTACCTGGGCTTTACCGTTCTGGTCGAGCACCTTTAGGTCTAGAGCGTTAGCATACTTGCGCCCCAGGGCGAAGATGTGACCAATTTCGATACCACGGGCTAGCTCTAGCGGGCCAGAGCCATCGGGGGCCGGGTCGCCGGGGCGCACCTCGGCGGCCTCAATTACCCCATCAGCCGTAAAGTCGCGGCCAGCTACCAGGTGGTAGACGTGGCGCTGATCAGCGTTAGCACCGGTGATCCAGCTGGTGCCCTCTACTACGCGCGGGTCCAGCAGGTAACGCACACTGCCGCTAAGCTGCTCGACGCCGTCGACCACCTGAGCCACACGCTTAGGCGAGTTGGGACCCACCACCTGCGGGCCAATGTAACCAGCTACTAGCTCAGGGTGCTTGGCTAGCTGCTCATGCCCAGCCATTTCCACCTCGGCTGGGGCCACGGCGGCCTCTAGGCGCTTCATGTCCACTTCGCGGTCACCGGGCAGACCGATTACCAGCAGCTCCTGGGAGCCGTCAGGGTGGGTCAGGTTAACCACTACGTTCTTAAGCGTGTCAGCGGCGCTCCAGGGGCGGTCGGCGCGCGGGTATTTGGTGTTGAACAGCTCCACTAGGGATTCAATGGTGGGGCAATCAGGGGTGTCTACCTCCACCGGGGCCGGCTCGTTGGAAGCATCCACAGCCTCGGGCACCGGGGTGGTGACGGCCTCAGCGTTGGCGGCGTAGCCACCGGCAGAGCGCACGAAAGTGTCTTCACCAATGGGTGAAGGGTGTAGGAACTCTTCAGAGTGGGAGCCCCCCATGGCTCCACTCATGGCGTTAACGATTACGTATTCGAGGCCCAGGCGCTCAAAAATACGCTGGTAAACGGCGCGGTGTAGCTGGTAGGAGCGTTCCAGGCCGGCGTCGTCAATGTCGAAGGAGTAAGAGTCCTTCATGATGAACTCGCGCCCACGGATCAAGCCTGCGCGCGGACGAGCCTCGTCACGGTACTTGGTTTGGATCTGGTAAAGGGAAACTGGCAGATCCTTGTAGGAGGAGTACATGTCCTTGACTAGCAAGGTGAACATTTCCTCGTGAGTGGGGGCCAGCATATAGTCCCCGCCTTTGCGGTCATGCAGCTTGAACAGGGTGGGGCCGTATTCTTCCCAGCGGTCGGTGGCCTTGTAAGGGTCGGCGCTGAGCAGAGCCGGGAAGTGTACTTCCTGCGCGATAGTATCCATCTCTTCACGCACCACCTGCTCCACCTTGCGCAAGGTGCGCAGTCCTAGTGGCAGCCAGGTGTAGATTCCCGGGGCAGCGCGGCGAATATAGCCAGCACGCACCAGTAGTTTGTGGCTGGCTACCTCTGCGTCGGCAGGATCCTCACGCAAAGTACGGATAAAGGCGTTGGTCATTGTCTGAAGCACACGTATATGTTACGCGTAGCCAAGCCCAGTAGCTAAGTGAAGCTGGTGTTGTCTGGCCTACTTAGCTGTTTAATAGCAGCCCAGGTTTATAGCAGCATTTACAGCAGCACTGTGCTCATGGTGCCCACCTGGCTAAAACCTAAAGATTTATACAGGGCCAAGGCAGCCGCGTTAAAGTCATTAACATACAAGTTGATCTGGCTGACCTGGTGTTGGGCGTAAATCAGGGCTAGTACTTGCCCCAGCGCCACTTTAGCCAGTCCCCTACCGCGCAGGTCCGGGCGGGTCCATACGCCGGTTATTTGGGCTACCGAGTTCCACAAGCTACCCACATCGGCTTTAAAAGCCACCTGCGCGTCACCTGGGTGACCGGCGCCGTCGTCGAGAAGTACGTAGCTGCGCCCCTGCTCAATTAACTGGCCGATATGGCGCCTATAGCCAGAGCCGCTAGAGAGCGGGTCAAAACCCACTTCTTCTTTAAACATGGCCACCGCCGCCGGCAGTACCAGCGACTCCATTTCTACCTGGGCCGCTTGGGTTTGGCTAGCAGCAGCGGCCACCAGCTCATCGCCATAGCTAGAGCTAGCAGCTGCCAAAGTCTGAGCTACCTGCTTGGCCGGCGGGGCTAGCAGCAAAGGCTGATTCCAGCGCGCCTGGCGCACCGCCAAATGGCGCTGATCCAAATACGGCCATAGCGCGGCCACATCATCAGCTGGCCCCATCACTGAGCCGCGCCTAGTTAACCGGGGACGCCCGTGGCTGGCTAGGGCTTTTAACTCGCTGGGGCTGCAATGGCGCTGGCCGTAGAGGATAAGTGAGCCGGTAGCCCAGGCCCCAGCGTGGGGTTGGGGGGCGCCGCAGGCTACTACGTCTCCCCTACCCCAGTAATTCCAGCGGCTAATTTGCGCCCCTAGTTGCACCCCGGCTACGGCGTCGCCCGCCAACAGCTGCATTAGCGCAGAGCTATTGGCGGGCGTGAGCGGATGCGGGTCGCGATGCAAACGCAGCATCAGGCTGAGGGCACCATCACCTGCGGGGCAGCGTTTTCTAGTGCTTCCTCACCCATTTCGGCAGCCATGTCTGCGGCCATGTCGTTGGCGTAGCGCAGCACGGTTTCTACGATGCGATCTTCGGGCACAGTTTCTACAACCTTGCCGCGTACGAAGATCTGTCCCTTGCCGTTACCGGAGGCACAGCCTAGGTCGGCTTCGCGGGCCTCACCGGGGCCGTTAACGACGCAGCCCATAACGGCTACACGCAGCGGGGCCTTGACGTCTTTGAGGCCTTCTTCAACCTTTTCTGCTAGGGTCCACACGTCCACCTGGGCGCGGCCGCAGGAGGGGCAAGAGACGATCTCTAGCTTGCGCGGGCGCAGGCCCATGAATTCGAGCAGCTTGGTGCCAACCTTGACTTCTTCTACCGGCGGGGCTGACAGGGAGACGCGGATGGTGTCGCCGATGCCTTCAGCTAGTAGCACGCCGAAAGCGGCGCAGGATTTAATGGTGCCCTGGAAGGCGGGGCCGGCTTCGGTTACCCCCAGGTGTAGGGGCCAGTTACCTTTTTCACTTAGCAGGCGGTAGGCCTGGACCATGGTGACCGGGTCGTTGTGCTTGACGGAGATTTTGAAGTCGTGGAAGTCGTTTTCTTCAAACAGGCTGGCTTCCCACACAGCTGACTCCACCAGGGCCTCAGGGGTGGCTTTGCCGTACTTCTTCAGTAGGCGCGGATCTAGCGAGCCGGCGTTTACGCCGATACGTAGGCTGACGCCGTAGTCGGAGGCCATCTTGCAGATTTCGGCTACCTGGTCATCGAATTTACGGATGTTACCGGGGTTTACGCGCACTGCGCCGCAGCCGGCCTTAATGGCGGCGTAGACGTATTTGGGCTGGAAGTGAATGTCGGCGATCACCGGGATGCGTGACTGCTTGGCGATAATGGGCAGTGCTTCGGCGTCCTTATCGGTGGGGCAGGCTACGCGCACAATGTCGCAGCCGGCAGCGGTCAGCTCAGCGATCTGCTGCAAGGTTGCGCCGATGTCGTGGGTTTTGGTGGTGGTCATGGACTGCACGCTTACAGGCGCGTCTCCACCTACCGGTACGGATCCCACCATGATTTTGCGGGTGGGCTTACGCTTACCTAGAACGGGCTGTTCTTCACGCAGCGTGGGGATTCCCAAAGCAATCGATGCATTATTCACGCCTGCCATTATTGCACCTAAACCGGGGCAGCTATATCTGCCCAGATCAAGAGACATCCCACAATTAGCAGTAAGATAAACACACCCTGCCCAATTGGTAGCAGTTTAGCGGTGTCAACTGGCCCCGGATCTGGGGCTTTACGTAGTTTGGCGAAGCTGCGACGCAGGCCTTCCCAGATAGCTCCGGCAATATGTCCACCGTCTAGAGGTAGCAGTGGGATCATGTTGAATGCGAACAGGGCTGCGTTAAGGCTGGCTAGTAGCATCAGCATGGAGTATGCGCGCACCGACAGGTCCACTACCCCACCGCCGCCGCTTGATACCTGTCCGGCCATACGCCCGACTCCCACGATTGACACCAGCGACTGGTTTGAGGTGGATTCTTGACCCAGGGCGCTTAGCACCCGGTGGTAGAGGCCTGCCGGCAAGGTGACAATGGCTTTGAGGGTGGAGACGTTAACCAGCCAGGTAGTTTTTAGGGCCGTTCCCAGCGAGACTGGTTGGCCGCTAATTTGCGGGCTGATACCCACGAAGGTGGTGGTGCGGGTTAGGGCCGAGCCGTCGGGAGCGGCTAGAGCTTTACCCCGGGCGTCTTGCACTACCCGGGTCACTTGGGTGGGCACCACGTTTAGCTGCTGGCTGTGGTTGCCTCGCTTTACAGTTACGACGACGCCGGTGCCGGCTTTGGTACTAGCGATAGCGGTTTGCAGCTGGGTCCAGTCATTGATTTGCTGGCCATTCCAGGAGGTAATGGTGTCGCCGGGTTTTAAGCCCGCTGCGCGAGCGGGAACCGTGGCTTTGGTGTCGCATGTTGACTGACCAGATTCAATGGTGGGTAGGCAGTTAGATACCCCGGCCAGGGTGTTGGTGGCTTTGGGCACCCCAATGAAACTCATCGAGACAATGATTAGCACCCCTGACAGGATCAGGTTCATCACCGGCCCGCCAAACATAACCACCAGTTTTTTGGGGGCGCTTAAATTGTAGAAAGCCTTGTGTTCTTCACCTGGCTCTAGTTCAGCTAGTGACTCTTGACGGGCTTGGCCCACCATGCCTAGCTCACCTTTGGAGTTCACTTTGTCAGGGTGGCCGGGTTTGGCTGGTGGCAGCATACCGGCCATACGCACATACCCACCCAGGGGCAGGGCTTTTAACCCATATTCGGTTTCACCTTTTTGGCGTGACCAAATACGCGGCCCAAAACCAATGAAGTACTCGTAAACCTTAACGCCAAAAGCTTTGGCCGGAATCATATGTCCCAGCTCGTGTAAGGCCACCGAAATCAGTAGCCCCACAATGAAGATAACTATGCCCAGCCAATACATATGTGTTCAGCCTTTCGCCGCGATCAGTTCATCTGCGCGTGCACGCGCCCAGCGGTCCACCGCCAATACATCATCCAAGCTGGGGGCGCTAACCCCTTCATGTTCGTTTACTACCGCAATGTCGATATCTACGATATCCACCCAGTTCAGGGCGCCTTTTAGGAAAGCGTCTACGGCCTGCTCATTGGCTGCGTTAAACACTGCCGGGTGGGTAGGTGAGGCGCTGACGGCGTGACGAGCTAGCTGTAGGGCCGGGAAGGTTTGGTTATCTACCGGCTCAAAATCCCAGCTGCTTACCTTGGTGAAGTCGGTGGGTTTAGTTAGCTTACCCACCAGGCGGGGGCGGTGGGGCCAAGTCATGCCCAGGGCGATAGGCAAACGCATGTCGGGCGGGCTGGCCTGAGCGATAGTGGCGCCGTCGACAAACTCCACCATAGAGTGCACGATCGACTGGGGGTGCACCACCACATCAATGTCGCTGGCGTCCACATCAAACAAAAGGTGGGCCTCAATTAGCTCCAAACCCTTATTGACCAGGGTGGAGGAGTTAACTGTAACCACTGGCCCCATTGACCAGGTGGGGTGAGCTAAAGCCTGGGCGGCAGATACCTGGCTAAGCTGCTCACGTTTCTTACCCCTAAACGGGCCCCCTGAGGCGGTCAGGATCAGACGTGAGACCTCACTGTAACCGCTAACTACCGGGCTGGTTAGGCCCTTCTCGTGGCGGCCACTTAACAAAGCCTGGGCAATAGCGCTGTGCTCAGAGTCAACCGGCACCACCTGGCCCGGGTAGGCTAGAGCCTGCTTTACCAGGGCCCCACCCACCACTAAAGATTCCTTATTAGCCAGTGCCAAGCGGGCGCCGTCGGCCAAAGTAGCTAAAGTGGCAGCCAAACCAACCGAACCAGTAATGCCGTTAAGTACCGTGCCCGCCTGCCCCATAGCTAGGCTACGCACCAGCTCAGCGGCGGCGTCGGGGCCGCTGAGAATCTGCACCTGCGGGCAGTTATCGGCCGCACCATAGTGGCTGATCAAATCCGGTAGCTTAGCGGCGGCGCTAGGACAAGCCACCGCCACCACGCGCGGGCTAAACTCCACCACCTGCTGAGCTAGCAAATCCAGCTGTGAGCCACCTGCCGCTAAGCCAAGCACCTGAATATCGCTTTGGCCGCTAGCTTTAAGCTCACGCACTACATCCAGGGCCTGGGTCCCAATTGACCCAGTAGAGCCCAAAATGATTAGTTGGTTTGGAAAAGTCACGACACTCCCTAGTGTTTATTCCACGCGCATCAATACTTCGATGGCTCGCTCAATAAATGCGTCCACACTGGCCTCGTCATAGGCCTTATTTGCTTTGGCCGCAGAGAAAGTAAGTCTACGCAGCTGAGTAGACTTAAGCGGGTCACCCTTGTCAAAAAATGCAGCTAACCGGTCCATAAACCGGTCTACTTCAGCAATCGAATAGCCGCGCTTAGCCGGCGCGAAACGCTTACCTTCTGGACGTAGCAGGCGCGGGTAAAGCGTGGTAGCTAGATTAGCTGCCTCATCCATCCAGGCTTGGCGGCCTCTGCGGGCCACGAATGATTCACGCATTTTACGCATCAAAGCCACTTCAAGGCGGTCCATAGCCGCATCTACCGCGTGAATGTCATAGCCGCCACGGGCCACATCAAAACAGTTGATGCGCACCTGGGTGGGGGTCAAGCTAGTGGTGTCGCCAGCTTCGTAAAGATCGTGGGCACGGTTGAAAAACTCGTCAACTTCGCTTTTACGGTAGCCCTTCTGGTTCCAGGCTACGGTCTCGAATAAGTCGCTCATGCTTTAACTCAAGCGCCTTTCTTGCTGCAGCACTTCGGCGGCCAACTGGCCGCATGCACCATCAATATCAGAACCGCGAGTGTCTCGCACAGTTGTAGTAATACCAGCCCTACGCAGGGTGTTTACAAACTCCTGCTGCACCTGGGGGCGTGAACAAGTCCAAATTGAGCCCGGGGTGGGGTTAAGCGGGATGGGGTTAACGTGCGCCCAGCCATGGCCACGCTTGTTGAGCTCATCAGCTAGCAGCTGGGCGCGCCAAGCGTGATCGTTCATGTCTTCAATCAGGGCATATTCAATAGATACACGCCGGCCGGTGGCCTCAAAGTATTCGTAGGCGGCGTCAAGCAGCTGCCCCACCTTCCAGCGAGAGTTAACCGGAATCAGGTCGTCGCGCAGCTCGTCGTCGGGAGCGTGCAAAGAAACCGCCAAAGTAACCGGCATACCTTCAGTTGCCAGTTTTTTAATTAGCGGCACCAAACCAACGGTAGAAACCGTGATGTTACGGGCACTAATGCCAAAACCTTCAGGGGCGCTCTGGGTTAACCGGTGCAGGGCCGGAATCAGGTTTTTGTAGTTGACCATGGGCTCACCCATACCCATAAACACAATATTGCTAAGCCGGGCCGGTCCCCCAGCTAGCTCACCGTCACGTGAAGCCGCCGCGCCTTGACGCACCTGCTCAATGATTTCAGCGGTAGTCAGGTTACGGGTTAAGCCCATCTGCCCGGTGGCACAAAATGGACAGGCCATACCACAGCCGGCCTCGCTAGAGACGCACAGCGTGGTGCGGTCCTTGTAGCGCATCAACACGCTCTCTACCCGCACCCCATCAAACAGCTCCCACAGGTACTTAATAGTTTTACCCTGGTCAGCTTTCAAAGCCCGCACCTGGCTAAGCAGATCCGGCAATAGCTCATCGCATAGCGCGTCACGCTGGGAGGCCGGCAGGTCAGTCATATCTGCCGGGTTACGGGTTAAATGCGTGAAATAGTGGCGTGAAAGCTGGTCAGCGCGGAAAGCCGGCAGTCCAGCCTCTTTCAGAGCCTGCTTACGTCCAGCCAAATCCAAGTCAGCCAAGTGACGCGGGGCTTTACCCTTAGCTACCGGCACCGCGAAAGATAAGCGCGGTTTGGCATCAGGGCTACTAGCCCCCTCCGGTGGCTGGTCCGTAGGCAGCACCTGACGCCCCCGACGGCGGGGGGCGGCAATTGATACGGGGCGGGAGTCAGCCATTAAAATCCTTGGGGCTTTGGGGACAAGTAGAGCTTAGCGGGAGGCGGCGTCGGTAATAGCTAGTGCTAAGGCGCACCACCACTATAAAGCTAGCACTGAAGCAATATAGAGCACGGGGGCGGTAGTTAGGATCGAGTCAATACGGTCAAGCAAACCACCGTGTCCGGGCAGTAGGTTAGACATGTCCTTTAGGCCCAAATCACGCTTAATCAGCGACTCCCCTAGGTCACCCAAGGTGGCGCTAATAACCACCGCTAAAGCTAGTAGTGGAGTCGCCCACAGCGTACCGCCAAGCACCCACAGTACAACGCCGGTACCAATGGTGGTGGCAATTACGGAGCCAGCGAAACCCTCCCAGGTTTTCTTAGGCGAAATCTTGGGGGCCATAGGGTGCTTGCCGAAAGTGATCCCCGCCAGCCAACCGCCGGTGTCACTTAAGGCAGGCAGCGCAATTAGCGCCACAATCTTGCCAACCCCCTGATGCTGGGCCAGCAGCATAACCGCAAAGCCCGCCAGGAAAGGCAGGTAGCAGACTGCAAAAATAGCTGCCGCCGCCTCCAGGGTACGTGAGCGGCGCACCACGTCGTGAGCGTAGGTGCGCGGATCTTCCGGGTGAGCGATCTCCAGGGCAGTGCCATAGTCATACTGGGCTTGGGTAGTAAAACTCCACACCATGCAGGCCCCAGAAGTGGCAAACACGGCTGCCAGCAAACCCTCGGGGCCAATCACATAAGCGCATGCAACCGCCCCAAAAGTACCCACCCATAGGGGTAGCAGCGGCAAACCTACCGCGCGTCTAGCGAAAGCCCCGGCCAGCTCCCACAGGGCCACGCAAATAGCCACCGCCACTAAAACTGCGAAGTAAACCTTATTGAAGATCAAGCTGAGCGCAACCAGCCCAATCAATAGCACGGCCACACCCACCGCTGCTGGCACATTGCGTCCACCCTTACGGGCAGGGCCTTCAACTACCCGGTTCTGGGTAGGACCGGGGTAGAACAAGCGCACAAACAAGCTGCGTTTAGCAGACGGCGCTGAAACTGCGGTATTTGCGGTCATGGGCTCACTTCTTTACGAGACATGAATTTGGGCCGACCCAAGCGAGCCGGCCCAGTCATGTCAGACTTCCAATAGCTCGGATTCCTTGGCGGCCAGGGCCTTGTCGACCTGCTCGACGTAGCGCTTGGTTAGAGCGTCAAGCTCCTTTTCTGCGCGCTCGACCTCGTCCTCGCCAGCCTCGCCGTCCTTCTTGATCTTATCTAGCACATCCTTGGTCTTACGACGCACGTTGCGCAGCTGCACGCGAGACTCCTCAGCGCGCGAACGGGCTAGCTTTACGTATTCCTTGCGGCGCTCTTCGGTTAGAGCCGGTAGGTTAACGCGGATGACGTTACCGTCGTCGGTGGGGTTAACGCCCAGGTCTGACTCACGCACGGCGGTAACAATGTCCTTGGTGGCGGTGCGGTCAAAGGGGGTGATTAGCACGGTGCGGGCCTCGGGCACGGTCACTGAAGCTAGTTGCTGCAGCGGGGTGGGGGCGCCGTAGTACTCCACGCTCAGGGAGGTGAATAGGGCCGGGTTGGCGCGGCCGGTGCGGATGGAAGCTAATTCGTTCTTAGCGGCCACTAGGGCCTTTTCCATCTTCTCTTCGGCTTCTAGCAGGGTTTCTTCAATCACTTGAGGGCTCCTTCGTCGTTAGTGACAAGTGTTCCGATCTTTTGGCCAACTAAGGCGGCGGTAATGTTACCTTCGCCTTCCATGCCGAACACGCGCATGGGTAGAGCGTTTTCACGGCACAGTGAGAATGCTGCAGCGTCAAGTACCTTCAGGCCGTCAGCTAGGGCTCGGTCGTAGGTGAGCGAGTCTAGCTTGCGGGCGTTTGCATCCTTGCGCGGGTCTGCGGTGTAGATGCCGTCGACGCCGTTCTTACCCACCAGCAGCTCGTCGCAGTGGGTTTCGAGGGCGCGCTGGGCAGAAACCGTGTCAGTGGAGAAGTAGGGCAGACCAGCACCGGCCCCGAAAATAACCACGCGGCCCTTTTCCATGTGGCGAATAGCGCGTAGCGGAATGTAAGACTCGGCTACCTGACGCATAGAAATGGCGCTCTGGACACGGGCAGGCACGCCTGCCTGCTCAATGAAGTCCTGTAGGGCTAGTGCGTTCATCACTGTGCCCAGCATTCCCATGTAGTCGGCGCGGGCGCGGTCAATACCGCGCTGTGATAGCTGGGCGCCACGGAAGAAGTTACCTCCGCCCACCACAATGGCTACCTGCACGCCCTGGCGCACTGCTGCAGCGATCTGCCTAGCAGCATCTGAGACGACATCTGGGTCTAAACCGATGGAGCCTCCGCCAAACACTTCACCGGAAACCTTTAACAGCACTCGGCGCTGGTGGCCAAGGTGCCCTGAGTCGCTCGCGCTCATGCATGCTCCTGTAAGTTGTTGACTTAATTGCAAGCCCACATAACTGGGGGCCTAGCAAAGTCTATCGCGCTTTAGCTTGGCTAACGACCTTAAAAGCTGTGGGGACTCGCAGCGCTGCTGCGAGTCCCCACAAAACTATGGTTTAGATCAGGCGCCTACGCGGAAACGGGCGAAACCGTTGATCTTACCACCGGTAGCGGCAACAACCTTGCCTACGGTGGTCTTGGGGTCCTTGGCGTAAGCCTGGTCTACGAGGCAGTTCTCCTTGTAGAAGGCGTTCATGCGGCCCTCGACGATCTTGGGCAGAGCCTTCTCGGGCTTGCCTTCGGCGCGGGTGGTCTCCTCGACGATGGCGCGCTCCTTCTCCACATCCTCAGCGGGCACCTGGCTGCGCTCTAGGTACTTGGGAGAGTAAGCAGCGATGTGCATGGCCACGTCGTGGGCAACCTCTTCAGCAGCCTTGTCGGTGCTTACCAGCACGCCCACCTGAGCCGGTAGGTCAGGGTTGGTGCGGTGCAGGTATAGGGAGACAACCTCGCCGCTTAGGCGGGCTAGGCGACGCACGACGATCTTCTCGCCGATGACGGCCTGCATGCCGTCGGTCAGGGCCTGGACGCTCTGGCCGTCGACCTCTACCTTGGCTAGCTCCTCGGCGCTGGTGGCGCCGGAGTCGATAGCGGCGGCTAGAACGGTGTTGGCGAAGTCAATGAACTTCTCGTTCTTGGCTACAAAGTCGGTCTCGGAGTTGATCTCCACCAGGACACCAACCTGGCCTTCGGCCGAGTCGATTACCTTGGCGACAACCAGACCAGCGCTGGCGCTGCGGCCTTCACGCTTGGCGATACCCTTTAGACCCTTAACGCGGATGATTTCGACGGCCTTCTCGCGGTCGCCGTTGGCCTCTTCCAGGGCCTTCTTAACGTCCATCATGCCCGCGCCAGTGGCCTCACGCAGGGCCTTAATGTCGTTTAGGCTGTAGTTAGCCATTTAACTGCTCCTAAAGTTTCAAGGTGACGGCGTCCCCGGGTAAGCCCAGGGGCGCCGTCGTTAAAAATTCTCAGGCCTGCTCAGCCTCGGGGGCGGCAGCTTCCTCGGTGGAGGTAGCGGTTTCGCCGGCTAGCAGCTCAGCTTCCCACTCGGGCATGGGCTCGGCGTTGTCGCCAGCCTTGGCCTTACCACCGGAACGGGTCAGCACACCGTCTGCCACAGCGTCAGCGATAACGCGGGTGAGCAGGGTGACGGCGCGGATGGCGTCGTCGTTGCCGGGGATGCCGTAGGTAACCTCGTCGGGGTCACAGTTGGTGTCCAAGATGGCCACGATCGGGATGTTGAGCTTGTTGGCCTCGGCTACAGCCAGGTGCTCCTTCTTGGTGTCAACAATCCACACGGCGGCAGGTAGCTTGGCCATGTCACGGATACCACCCAGGGTGCGGGCGAGCTTGTCCTTCTCGCGACGCATCATCAGCAGTTCCTTCTTGGTGCGGCCAGAGGCGGCCACGTCGTCGAAGTCGATCTGCTCTAGCTCACGCAGACGCTCTAGGCGGGCGTGCACGGTGGAGAAGTTGGTCAGCATACCGCCGAGCCAACGCTGGTTAACGTAGGGCATACCCACGCGCTGAGCCTGCTCGGCTACGGCTTCCTGGGCCTGCTTCTTGGTACCAACGAACAGGATGTTGCCACCGCGAGCCACAGTCTCCTTAACGAAGTCGTAGGCGCGGTTGATTTCCTCAACGCTCTGACGTAGGTCGATGATGTAGATACCGTTGCGCTCGGTGAGGATAAAGCGCTTCATCTTGGGGTTCCAGCGACGGGTCTGGTGTCCGAAGTGGACACCGCTCTCTAGTAGCTGGCGCATGGTCACAACGGCCATGATGGTCCTTTCAATTGTATGCCTGGAGGTTGCCAAGCATACGGCTATCCGGTGGCCTTGCCCGGTTGGCAGGGCCGAGGGTTTTGGTTTATGTAGGTTTGAACAGCATTTAAGCTGATCAGAGGCCTACCCTGGTGCCCACTGCGTGTAACAGCTAATAGACCGAAGCTACACACCCGAAAGGACGGGGCGGACACGCGAAGTCAACTGTGGTGACACGGCTGCACGCGCGAGGTTATCACACTTTGCCCACAACCCGTTCACGGATTTTGAAGGTAATTACTGCAATAAGCGTCATAGTGGCGATAACCACCAGATTGCCGCGACCACTTGCTGTGGTGGCTAGCAGCACAAATACAGCTAACACGCCCGCGAGCGCCGCCCAGGACAGCCAGGGCCATAGCGGGGTGCGGATAGCGATAATGCCGAGCTTTTCGAGTTTGTGGTGCAGGCGAATTTGCGAGATAACGATGAACAGCCAGGCCACCAGCAAGATTAGACCGATGGCGTTGAGCAAGATGCCTAGCAGCTGGTCTGGCACGTACCAGTTGAGGGCCACTGACACTAGGGAAAGCAGGATGCAGATCCATACTGCGCGCTTGGGGGTGCGCCCGTAGGTCATGTCGCCGGTGAGTTCTTCTTCCTGGGTGAGGATGGTGGAGGTTTCTTGGTTTACCTGTTCATTTTGGATGTTTTGCTCACTTTGGCCTTTTTGGGCGCTGGTTTTTTTGCCCAGTAGCCAGGTTGAGCCCATGTTGCGGGCGCTTAGTGAGTAGGCCAGGCGTGAGGAGGCGTAAACATTGGCTGAGAAGGAGGAGACCAGGGCAATGAATACGATTATCTCCATGATTAGGCCGACGGCGGGCACGCCAGCCATGTTTAGCACTGCCGCTAGTGGGTTGTTTTTCATTTCGGCTGAGTTCCAGGGCAGCAGCAGTACTAGCAGGGTGACGGTGCCGATGTAGAACACCATGATGCGCCACACGACTTGGCGGATGGCGGCGCCCATGGCGGCTTTGGCATCTTCTGCTTCAGCGGCGGCGATGGTGACGATTTCAATGCCACCAAAGGAGGTCACTACTGCCAGTAGGCCTAGCACGATGCCACCTACGCCGGCGGGAGCGAAGCCGCCTTCACCTAGGAGGTTGTGGCTTAGGGACAGGGTGCGTCCAGGGATAATGTTGACTACTAGGCCTAGACCTACAAGTAGGAATACGGCAATGGCGGCGACTTTAATACCGGCTAGCCAGGCTTCAATGGTTCCAAATTCGCCGGCGGTGCGTAGGTTTACACCACCGAGCACCACCACAATGGCTAAGGCAATTACCCATTGGGGCACCTGTGGAAACCAGCCAATGAATATGGTTGCAGCACCGGTAATTTCTAGTCCGAGCACCATGATTAGCATGAACCAGTACAACCATCCCACAGTGAATCCGGCCCAACGGCCAATACCGGCTTGGGCATAGGTGGAAAAGGAGCCTGATGAGGGTAGCGCTGAGGCTAGTTCAGCTAGGCAGTACATTACAGAAATGGCGATTAGAGCCGCGATCGCATAGGAAATGAGTACCGCTGGTCCTGCCTGAGAGATGGCAACTCCGGTGCCTAGGAAGAAACCGGCACCGATTGCGCTGCCCAAAGCCATCATGGACAGGTGGCTGTTTTTTAGGTTGCCACGGGGTGCTTTTGCGGGGGTTGTCACCTGAGAATCTTTCCGTTTGTGATGATGTATATGCACTTTTGGTGTGGGTTTTTTATACCATTTTCGCCACAGGTTGAATATATGGGTCCGTATTTCGGTATTTTCCACAGCCCCCTTACCCTTATTGGCCACTAAGCACAATTATTGTTTAGGTGCATAACCGTTTTATTACTTCTTGTTTAGTTGCTTGTATTAGCCTATTTGCCCTGGTGGCAAGCTCATTTAGCGGTGTTTATGCATCCGGGGCGCGCCGTCATCAGTGGCCTACCGGGGGCCCGGTGGCGGTTTTAGAGCGTTTTTCTCCCCCTGCCCAGCGTTGGCTGGCGGGTCATCGCGGTGTGGATTTGGCTTTGGCCGCTGGTAGCCCGGTAATGGCTAGCTATGAGGGGGTGGTGGCTTTTAGTGGCGTGGTGGCTACTAAGCCGGTGGTTTCCATAGACCATAGTTACCCGCCGGGTTTGCGCACTACTTATGAGCCGGTGGTGGGCATAGTTAAGGCTGGTCAGAGCGTTAGGGCTGGGCAGGTGATTGGGGTTTTGCAGGCAGGTCACCGCACTGATGGGCGCGATGCGCTGCATTGGGGGGCGCGTTTTGGGCGCGATCGTTATATTGATCCGCTGTCTTTGTTGCGCCGCCCTCGCATAGTTTTGAAGCCGCTTGCCCGCGCGGGTGAGGTTGCTAATGGCACCATTGGCGACGGCGTCGCTCCAGATAGCTTGGTCAGCGAAGCACCCCGCTTGGGCAGCGACGCCTGCGGACTAGTGAGAGCGTCCGCATGGCCACCAATGCAGGCAGTTTGGGCGCTAAAGCATGGCGCTGGGCCGCCAACGCAGGCGTTGGCTGCTCAGGCAGCCAGTTTTAGGCGCGTGGATGGGCTTGGGCATAGATGGCGCGCAGACGCTCACTGGTCACATGTGTATAGCGCTGGGTGGTGGCCAGTGAGGAGTGGCCTAGTAGTTCTTGCACGGTGCGCAGATCTGAGCCGCCTTCAAGTAGGTGTGTGGCGGCGCTGTGGCGCAGACCGTGAGGGCCCAGCTCAGTGCCGATACGGGCGGAGTTGCGGTGCACAATTTGGCGTACAGCCCGCTCCCCTATGCGCCCGCCGCGCACCCCCAAAAACAGGGCTTGACCCGAGTAGTCGTTAACCAGCTGCCAACGCTGGTTAAACCAGTTTTCTAGGGCCCTAGCTGCCGGCAGCCCGTAGGGCACTACGCGTTCTTTATTGCCTTTACCCAGCACCTTGATAGTGCGCTGTTCACGGTCTAGATCACGCAGGTCTAAACCCACTAGTTCAGATACGCGCACGGCGGTGGCGTAAAGCAGTTCCAAAATGGCTTTGTCGCGAATGTCAGTGATGCTTTCGCCTTCAATGTCTTCAACCAGGTGCTTGGCTTGTTCCACACTGAGCACGGCGGGTAGGCGGTTGTCGATTTTGGGGCTGCGCAGGCGTGAAGCCACATCATGTGGTAGGTAGCCTTGCTGGTAGGCCCAGGTGGAGAAGGTGCGTACAGCCACCGCCCGGCGCGCCACCGTGGCGCGCGAACAGCCATTTGCCAGCATGTGGGCCAGCCAGGCACGTAAATCGTTCAAATCCAAGCTTTTAGCTAACGCGCCTGCCGGCGTATCTGGCTGCATGTCTAGAAAATCCACCAGCGTCTCTAAATCGCCACGATAGGCACGCACAGTGTGTTCAGAGCGGCCTTTAGCTAACTCCAGCCAGCAACAAAAGGCGTCAATTAACTGCCCGCACGTGATCGCAACCGATTTCATGGCTATCAGCATAGCCAGGGCCTATGTTTAAGCCCGTTTATACGCGCCGCCTAAAGCTTTTACCTTGCCAGCTAATTGCAGCTGCCCTAAAGCAGCCAACACATCGGCGGCATCTAGCCCACTTACCTGCACTAATGAGTCCACACTAGCGCAGGCCCGGCGCGGCAGGCTGTCATAGACGCGGGAGCTGAGCGGATCTAAACCATCTAGCAGGCCCGGCTGTTCAATACGGGCTTTTTCTTGTTTAGCCACTTCAGGGAAAAACTGCCCCAGTGGGGTGAGTAGCTCATAGGCTTCATCGGCGTCGGTTATACACACTGCCCCTTGGCGGATCAGGCGGTGGCAGCCTGCTGAGCTAGAACTGGTTACCTGCCCGGGCACAGCCCCCAGCGCTCGCCCCAACTCTAGGGCGTGGTTGGCGGTAGATATGGCCCCTGAACGCCAGCTGGCTTCCACCACCACTGTGGCCGAGCTTAACGCCGCAATCAGGCGGTTTCTGGTTAAAAACCGGTGCCTAGCTGGCGCGCAGCCGGGCGGCACTTCACTGATAAGCGCCCCTTGGATACAAATTTGGCGCAGCAGCTGCTCATTACCTGAAGGGTAAAGGTAGTCCACTCCCCCAGCGCACACACACAGCGTGCCCGTATCCAAGGCAGCGCGGTGAGCGGCGGCGTCGACCCCATAGGCACCCCCAGAAATGATGCTCACCCCTTTAGCACCCAGGTCACCGGCTAACTGGCTGGCTACCCACTGGCCGTAGTTAGTGCAGGCACGTGAACCCACCAAAGCTAGGCTCAACTGGCGCAACTGGGCTGGATTACCCCGCCCCCACAGGCAAAACGGCGGCCAGGCCAAATCAGCTAGGCACTTGGGCCAATTAGCGTCACTGGGGGTAATGATCCAGCCTCCTAAAGCTTTAATGGCATGCAGTTCACGGCGAATATCGAGCTTGTCTAGGCGCCCTTGCCAGCGTTTAGCGCCCTTATAAATGCCTTGGATGGTTTTCGCGTCTAAACTAACCAGGGCCGCGCCGCTGGGCTCACAAACCCAGTCAAGAGCTTTACTTGGCCCCAGCGCCCGCACCAGCTCAATAGCCGCGTTGTCAGTGGGCTCCACTAGGCGTGACCAGGCCGCCCACGCCAGGTGCGGGTCAGAGGCGTCAAAAGGCAGCTTAACCATCACAAATCCCCTTACTGCGCAGGCTAATAGCGCTAGCCACATCGGTTTTTGTTAACTGCCCATGGCCTTGCAAATCAGCGATACTCCAGGCCACACGCAGCACCCGGTCAATTGCCCGTAGCGACAGCCCCGCCCGCATAGCCAGCTCTAGCAGCCCCAAAACCTGCGGGTTCAGATCAGCTTGCGGCCCACGCAACCAGTGACCAGGAACCTGACTGTTCAGACTCCAAGGCGTATCAGCTAGGCGCTGACGGGAGCGGGCACGGGCGCGGGCCACCCGCGCGGCCACCTGGCTACTAGACTCGCCCTGGCCCAGGCCACGCAGGGCTGAGCTACTAAGTGCCATAACCTCAATTTGGATGTCGATGCGATCTAGCAGCGGGCCAGATAAACGCTGTAAATAGTTGCGTCTGCGCAGCGAGGAACAGGTGCATTTATCGCCTTTAGCACTGGCCTTACCGCAAGGACACGGGTTAGCGGCCAGCACCAGCTGAAATTTAGCCGGATAGGTGGCCCGCCCGCGAGCGCGGTCGATGGTGATAGTGCCCGACTCTAGCGGCTGGCGCAGACAGTCCAGCACTGAGGGGGCAAATTCTGGGGCCTCATCTAGTAGCAGCACCCCGCAGTGGGCTAGTGAAATATCCCCCGGCCTGGCCAGCCCTGAGCCTCCCCCCACAATGGCGGCGCGGGTGGCGCTATGGTGTGGGCTGCGCAGTGGGGGCCGGCGCAGCAGACCTTTTTTGGCTTCCAGTGTGCCAGCCAGGGAGTGCACGGAGGTGACGGTGACCGCGTCGGCGTCGTTTAGATCCGGCAAAATCCCTGGCAGGCGCTGGGCCAGCATGGTTTTACCGGCGCCGGGCGGGCCTATCATCAGCATATGGTGGCCCCCGGCGGCAGCTACTTCCAGTGCGTAGCGGGCTTCGCTTTGGCCCACCACCTGGCTTAAATCCAGCTCACTGGCCTGGCTGGGGTTGCTTTGCGCGGATGAGGCTGGGCTAGTTTGGTTAACTTTGCGCCCCTTAGGCAGGGCCACCTGGTGGTTGCCGTAGTAGCGCAGCACCTGGGCTAAATTACTGGCCCCAATTACCTGCGCGGTGGGCACTAAGCGCGCTTCATCAGCGCATTGGGCGGGCACAATCACCGTGTTGTAGCCGGCAGCAACTGCCGCGTTAACTGCCGGCAGCACCCCGCGCACGGGACGCAAAAAGCCGTCCAGGCTCAGCTCCCCGATATGCACTACGCCGCGCGCAAGAGCGGGGTTTATGTAGCCGCCGGCGCTTAGCAGGGCCACAGCCAGCGCCAGGTCAAAGCCAGTGCCGGTTTTAGGGATGTCAGCTGGGGAAAGGTTTACGGTTACGCGCCGCTCCCTCCAACTAATGCCGACGGCGTTAATGGCGGCCCGCACCCGCTCGCGGGCTTCTTTAATGGCTGTGTCAGCTAGCCCCACCAACACGAATGCCGGCAAGCCGTTGGCGCAGTGGGCTTCTACCTCAATGATGGAGCCGGCCAGGCCATTTAGGGCCACGGCTAGGGTGGTGGCGCTACTCATTGCTCTACCGCCCGGTGGTGGCGCAGTTGGGCGACGTCGCCAATTAGCAGGGAGATTACATCCACTCTAGGTGGGGGCCAGGAGCCGGGATGCTCTCTAAACCAGGCGGCCACCAACAGACGCAGTTGGTGTAGCTTGGCGTGGGTGACTGCCTCAGCAGGCCAGCCGTAGCGGGTAGAGCTGCGGGTTTTAACCTCCACAAACACCAGGGCCGCCTCCGCAGCCCCGCGCGGCTCGATTGCTACCAGGTCAATCTCGCCGCGTAAGCCTTGAGTGTGGGGACGCCAGTTATGTTCAAGTTCAATCCAGCCCTGATCAGCCAGGTAGCGGCTAGCTATGGCTTCACCGCGTTTACCTAAATCTTGTGGGCTTTGTTTTGCGGCCACCTCGACCACCTCCTGCCTCCATGATGAGGGCAGGTACAAGCCTGGCGTTTAAGGCCTGTGGCTAAGTGCTAGGGGGCTAAAAAGTTTTCCACCTGTGCAAAAATTGGCAAGCTTGAGGCAGGCTGACGCCTCCTAGGGCCTGACTGCTTTAAGGCCCTAGTGCTTTGGCGGTGTCTTAGAGCCCCACGTCGGGTAGGTCTAAAGCTTTTAGAAGCGGGTTCAGCCTCACCCACTGCACTGCCAGCTGCGTGATCACTTTGGCGTCGTCGTTATCCATACTGCGTGCCTTTAGGGAGGCAACCGCCACCTTGGCGCGGGCTAAATCAGCAGGGGCCAGGGCTTGGCCAGATGCCACAATGGTCAGGTACTGCCTAAGCAGGGCCGTGAAGCTGCGTCTCCAGTTGACGCCACCATTGTTGTAGATTTCGTAACCTACTTTGCCAGCAATGCGGATAACTTCACCTTGAACCGTTTCGCATTGGCCACTAGTGGGCACCAGCAGTTGCCACAGCTGATCAAACTGTTCAAACACATCCTCGTTTGCATCCAGCGTTAGCTGCTCGCCCGGTTTAGGGGCCCGGCTAGCTTGCTGCATCTGCACCCCGAAAAGTGCGCACAGCTGCGCGAATGCATCTGAGATGGCTGCAAACTCAGCTGGCGAAATATGTTCATGGCCGTGGCTGATAAATGTGCAGCGCTGCCGGTCCATCTCCTCTAACGCCACAGATATGCGCTCATCTACCGGCGCGCCGTGAGAAAGCAACAGCTGCATAACTTCCAGCGCTCGCACAGAGTCTACAAATGAGCGACGGCGCAGCGTATAGCCGGTGAGTGTGGCTTTACCGTAAACCCGTGAATCAGCAACCACTCGCGGATCGGCTCCCCAGGCAATCATTTTTTCCACGTCACTAGCCCGCTTGTATTCAACGGCATCAAATAGCGGGGTTTGATCTGAGCTATCGCGGGCGTTTATATCGCCGCCGCATTCAATCAGGTAAGGGATCTGGTCAAGGCGCGAATACCATACTCGTGAATGGATAGGCGTGCGCCCATAGTGGTCACGTGAGTTGATGTCCTCGCCACGCTCTAACAGAAAATCAGTGATCTGCTTAGAGGTTGGAAAGTGCATTAGCCGCGACTCAAAAGCGCTACCACGTAGGTAGGCCCCAATCTCGCAGCGCTGCACTGCCCGCGCCAGCGCCTCAACGTCACCTGAGTCAATGATTTGTTCAATATCGGCAGGTAGGGTTTTACGCAGGCGCATGAGCGGCTCTCCTCTCTGAGATTTAACGTGCCCTGTCAAAGCCAGGCTGGAGACTAAAACTGGCTATTAAAGCCTGGCTGGGGTTTAAAGGGCGCGGGCTAAAGCTAGCTGGGTTTAAGGCTGGGATTTAAACCTGGCTGGGCGGCATTTCAATTTCGGGTTTGTTTAGCTCTTCAACGTTTACATCCTTGAAGGTAACTACCCGCACCCGCTTAACAAAACGTGAAGGGCGGTAAATATCCCACACCCACACGTCATCCATGATTACCTCAAAATAGATGTCGCCGGCGGCGCTTTGATGCATCTGGACATCTGCGTAATTAGCCAGATAAAAACGCCGCTCAGTTTCCACTACGAAATTAAACAGGCCCACCACGTCACGGTATTCGTGGTAGAGCTCTAACTGCTGCTCGTTTTCGTAGGCTTCGATATCGTAGGCACTCACCTTTACATAATGCCTTGAATTAACAGTTTTCGCTTAGTTTTCGCCCGTGGCGAGGCGCTGGCGATATTGGTCAAGTCCGGGCAGATGCCAGCTACGGCGATGGTGCTCGCTAGCGCCCAAAGTGGCGATAGCTTCACGGTGGGCCGGTGCCGCGTAGCCTTTATTGGAGGCCCAGCCGTAGCCGGGGTCTGGCAGGGCGGCCATTAAGCTGTCGCGTTCCACCTTGGCTAGCACTGACGCTGCGGCCACCACCGCGCAGTTAGCGTCAGCTTTAACTTGCATTGTTACCGGTGGCAGCGCATCTGCAAGTGCCATTAAATCTGCCATTTCAGCGTCGGCCAAAGAAAGAAATAAGTCAGCGCTACTAAGCCAGTTGTCGCGGCCATCTAAAATAATGGCGTCTGGGCGCTGGCCCCGTTTGGCTAGCTGGGCTAGGGCCCGAAAACCAGCCAGGCGCAGCGCCCCCACAATCCCAAAACGGTCAACCTCGCTGGGGCTGGCGTGGGCTACTTGGCTGTCAACCACCCACTGTTTAACCGGCTCCACCAAGTTTTGGCGGCGGGTGGGGCTAAGCAGTTTAGAGTCTTTTAGCCCATGGGGGAAAGCATCACTGGTTGAGTTATCAACCAGAGCTACCCCCACAGTGGCTGGGCCGGCTAAAGCTCCACGCCCCACCTCATCCATGCCGGCCACCAGAGTGGCGGTGGCTAGCAGGGATTTTTCAAGTACGCGGGTAGGTACCTGGCTCACTGGCCACTGTTTTCTTCGCTCTGGCCAGAGTCAGAATCGCTACTGGAGCTACCATCACTGCTCTCACCTTGGTGACCCTGGTCAGGCTCAGTTGACTCAATGTCAGTGGGGCTGGGGGTGTACGGAGCCGGGTCTTTAGGGACGCGGTTGGTAGAAATCGGGTTCAACGTGGAGTTAGGCAGGCTGGTGGGGGTGGATTTAGCGCTGGGCACAGTGTTAAAGACGCCCTTAGAGTCAACTGAGCTCCAGTGGCTTAGCGGCCAAACCACCATGCGGGTTTTACCCACAATGTTTTTAATCGGCACCAGGCCGTGGTGCGCGTCGCTTTGGTGCATGCGCGAGTCGGCAGAGTTGTTGCGGTTATCGCCCATAACCCACACGTAACCGGCCGGCACGGTGACATCAAAAGCCATATCTGAAGAGTGCACGCCTTTAGCCAGGTAGGTTTCGTTAACCTTGACCCCGTTAATAGTCATGGAGCCCGAGCCATCAGCCACAATATGGTCTCCGGGCACGCCAATAACCCGCTTAATTAGGTGCTTGCCGGAATTTTTCGGCAGCAGGTGCACATATTCCAAGGCAGTTACGGCTGCGCCTTTAACGCCGCTGCGCTGCAGCTGAGGCAGCCAATTGTCGGGGTCTTCAAAAACCACCACATCCCCGCGCTTTACATCTTCACGGTCCCAGACGCTAACAATGATGCGGTCTCCCGTCATCAAAGTGCGCTCCATGGAGGCTGAGGGGATAGAGAAGTTTTGCACGATAAAGGTCTTGATCAGTGCCACCACAGCGATGATCACCACCATGACCACCAGACTGCTGATATTGCGCCTGATAAATCCCTGCCGGTGAGCTTTGTCTGAGTGTCGTTTTGGTGCAACAGTTTCAGACCCCTGCGGCGAGTCCATCACGTCGCGGTCAAAATCAGTTTCAGAATTAGCCAAGACCCTTACCTTCCTTAAAGCTCGTAGTGGGAGCTTAAACCTTGGGTTAGCCAAGCACCCTAAGGATACGGCGCTCAGCTTAAAAACAAGGCAGCGCCTGGAACTAGTGTGTTCCAAGCGCTACCTCAAGAGCGATTAAGCTTTAGGCCTCACGACGCTCGCGAATCTTGGCAGCCTTACCACGCAGCTTACGTACGTAGTACAGCTTGGCGCGACGTACGTCACCGCGGGTGACTACCTCTACCTTCTCAACGGTGGGGGTGTGTAGCGGGAAAGTACGCTCAACGCCAACACCGAAGGAAATCTTGCGCACGGTGTAGGTGGCGCCCAGGGTGGAGCCACCGTTACGGGCGATTACTACGCCCTGGAAAACCTGCACACGAGAGCGGTTACCTTCGATAACCTTCACGTGCACCTTGATGGTGTCACCGGCGCGGAAAGCCGGGATGTCTTCGCGCAGCGAGGCGGCGTTAATCTGATCGATGAGGTTGGTCATCTATTTACTCCAACGTCCATGCCGCTGGTCAAGAACGTTTGTCACGGCACCTGCTTGGGTGCGTTACGGACATTGTCTATACCCAATATGAACCAAACCCCCAGCGGCAGGATAAGTTCTAGGCAGACAACCCCTTAAGGTTACTACAAGCTGGCCACCATAACTACGTCTCGGCAGGTAGTGCTGCCCACTTTAAAGCTGCGTTTGCCGGCATTTTTAAAGCCGCAGCGCTTATAGAGTTTTTGGGCGCGGCGGTTGGTTTCATGCGTGGCCAGCCACATGGTTTTAACGCCCCAGTTGGCGGCGGCTTTTTTAGCTTGGTCCATAAGGGCGCCGGCTATTCCACCTCCACGCACGCTGGGCAGTAGGTACAGCTTGCACACATAGCCCAGCTCGGCTTGACTGTAGCGCTCTAGGCAGCGTGGGCGCGGGTCAGTTACTAGCTCATTGGCCCCGTCGGGTAGGTCGCGTTCTACTAGCACGTATCCCAACAGCTGCCCGCTAGCTACACGCTCGGCCACAATCAGGGCGGTGTCGTCGCTACTAACCCAGCTAGCCACCTGCTCAGGGGTGAAGGTGGCATCCATGAAGGCCTGCACGTCGTCGTCGCTAAGGAAGGCGGGGCAGGCGTCAGGGAAAGTGGCCCGACCTAGCTGCACTAGGGCTTCGATTTCTTCGGTGCGCGCCGGGCGTAGCTTAATGCGCTCAAAGTGCTCGCCGTCTAGCGCCGCCCATCCCAGCTGGGCTAGCAGGGCACGGTCGGCGCGGTCCAGGGTGGCGGGGTTTAGGCGCGCAATCATGTCTGGGCGCCTGGTTGCGGTGCGGGTAAGGGCCTGGTCTCGACGACGCCGGGCAATGAGTTTGTGGTTGCCGCCTAGTAGGTCTGGGTCTAGCTCTAATCCGCGCCAGCTGACTGGGCGGGTATAGACCGGGTATTCCAGCAGGCCACTGGCTGCATGGGATTCTTCTACCAGTGAGGTGGGGTTACCGATAACGCCGGGAATTAGGCGGGCAATGGCTTCAACCATAACTAGGGTGGCTACTTCCCCACCGTTTAGTACGTAGTCGCCAATGGATAGCTCACGCACCTGGTAGCCGGCGCTTTGGTAATGCTCGGCGACGCGCGCATCGATGCCTTCATAGCGTCCGCAGGCGAAAACTAGCTGGTCGGCGTCGGCTAATTCTTCCGCCACACGCTGAGTAAAGACCTGGCCTGAGGGGGTGGGAATCACCAGCACGCGCCGGTGCGAGGGGCCTTGGGTAGCGGTTTCAGCTGACGCAGTCAGGGGCGACGGCGCCGCTAGAGGATCTGGCGCGGGCGCAGCAGGCACGCTTTGTGCATCCGCAAGGTACGTGGGCTCAGCGACTGGCGCGGACGGTAGTGGCAGAGCCAGTACCTGATCTAAAGCTTTACCCCACACGTCAGGGCGCATCACCATACCGGCGCCGCCGCCGGCGGGCGTGTCATCAACCGTGTTGTGGCGGTCCTGGGTCCAATCGCGCAGGTCATGGATGCCCAACTGGAGCTTTCCGGCGTCGATAGCTTTACCAATTAGGGATAAATCCAGCGCCCGCAGGTAGTCGGGAAAAATGGTGACTACGTCAATACGCATCAGCGTGCGTCCTCCGCCTGGCCCAGGCCCGGGAACAGGCCACCGGGTGGGTTGATTACAACCACCTGCGCCTCAACATCAATTTCGGTGACAATCGCTTCCACGAAAGGAACCTCAATGCGCTGGCCGTCCTGGGTAAGCACCACCAGGCGGTCTTGGGCAATACCGGGAATCAAATCCACTACTTCACCAAGCACCTCGCCGGGCTCAGTTTGAGCTTCTAGGCCGATCAGCTCGTGGGCGTACCAGCCTTCTTCGTCGCTTTCTTCCTCACCGTCGGTTTCCACCACCAGCATGGTGCCGCGTAGCTGCTCAGCGCGGGTGCGGTCGTTAACCTCAGCGAATTTAGCGAAATAGTAGCGCCCGTCGTAGCGTAGACGCTCCACGGTTAGGGGGCCGTTGGCCGCCGGACGGGTGGGTAGGGTGTTGCCTACCGCGAGGCGCCCCTGGGGGTCAGAGGTGCGGATCTCTAGACGCACCTCGCCCTTAAGGGCATGTGCCGGTCCGATAACTGCTACGTTAAGCTCCACGTTTTTCCTTAAAAGAATGGGGAATTGCTATATACACAAAACCCGGCTCCTTAACTTAAGGTAGCCGGGTTAGGTGCTAATGCCTAGTTAGCGGCGGTCAGTGTCAACTACGTCCACACGAACCGGACCATTGGCCAGGGCCGAAACCACCGTGCGCAAAGCACGGGCGGTGCGACCTGAACGGCCAATGACTCGCCCCAGATCCTCGGGGTTCACACGCACTTCCAGCAGCTCGCCGCGACGCAGCGAACGGGAATTGACGGTGACATCGTCAGGGTTATCGACAATGCCGCGAACCAGGTGTTCTAGGGCATCAGCTAGCATCTCAGGCCTCCTCAGAGGCCTGCTCGGATTCTTCAGCAGCCTTCTGCTCAGCAGCCTTGGCCGAAGCCTGAGCCTTGAGCTTCTCAGCGCGGTCAGCGACCTCAGCAACTGCCTGAGCAGCGGCGTCGTCGTTAACTTCCTTAACCTTCAGGCTACCCTCGGCACCCTTTAGGCCCTTGAAGGCCTGCCAGTCACCGGTGATCTTAAGCAGGTTGTGCACGGTGTTAGAAGGCTGGGCACCAACACCTAGCCAGTACTTAGCGCGCTCGCCGTCGATCTTAATCAGTGAAGGCTCCTGCATGGGGTCGTAGATACCGATCTCCTCGATAACACGACCGTCGCGACGCTTGCGGCTGTCTAGGACAACCACGCGGTAGAACGGCGCGAACTTCTTACCCATGCGCTTTAGGCGGATCTTTACTGCCACAGTTATGAACTCCAGTTCAAAGTAGATTTGGTCTATGCCCTTCCCCGGTGGGGTTAAGCAACGGTTTCAGGCACACACCTGGACGCGACCGCACCCGAGAGAGGGGTCGTGTACGGTCGAGTACAACTGGTTATTTTGCCAGAAACCCGTATTTAAGCCAATTAACCTGCGCCACCAGCCCGCTGCGATTTACCGCACAGCCCTTTAGGCAGTGGCGTGCCCCAGCCCGCGACGACGACGAGGCCCCGCTATCTGCCAAGCGCCACTTGGATCGGTGGTTGCGCCCCTACCTAGCAGCCGCTTTTAACGCAACCAGGCGCCGTCGTCGTCGCCAAAAAGCAGCAAAACCCGCAAGCTGACCCCATGACAAATGTCAGCCCAAGCCGGTGACAAGGCACCTTAGTAGCCCCCACCCCCGGCGGACATTATGGATACATGAGCACTTACGCAGATCAGGGCGCTAACACCAGCGCCGCACAGGCCCTTGAGGTAAAGCAGGTAACTAAATACTTTGGCAACGTACACGCAGTTGATGGCGTAAGCCTAGAAATCCCCACCGGCCAGGTAGTGGCCCTGCTAGGGGAAAACGGCGCCGGTAAAACCACTCTGCTGGACATGGTGCTGGGGCTAAACCAGCCCACCAGCGGCACCATCAAGGTACTGGGCACCAGCGTGCAAGAGGCCGCCAAGGACGCAAAAATCAGTGCCGTACTGCAAACCGGCGCCCTGCTAGGTGACATTGACGTACAAAGCAACATTGAAATGATCGCGGCCCTTAACCACCTAGGACGCCGCGAAGTCATGCAGGTCATGGACCGCGTAAACCTAACCAAGCTGCGTAAACGCAAGGTAGTTAAGCTTTCAGGCGGTGAGCGCCAGCGCGTGAAGCTAGCTATTGCCCTAGTGGCATCGCCGCAGCTGCTGATTTTAGATGAACCCACCACCGGTATGGACCCGCTGTCGCGTAAAGACTTTTGGGACACCATGCGCGCCCAAACCAGCACCGGACGCACCCTGATTTTCGCCACCCACTTCCTGCAAGAAGCCGCAGACTTCGCAGACCGCATCATCATCATGAACCACGGCAAGATCGTGGCCGATGGTTCACTAGCTGACCTGCAGGCCATGGCCAGCGATAACGTGGTCACCATTACCTGGCCGGGCACATTAGAGCAGGCGCAGCAGGCCCTGAGCAGCTACAGCGAGGCAATTTCCGCCCTGGAGCTGACCGGCTCAGTACTAAACGTACACACTAAGGCCTCCGACTGCGTAGCCCGCACCCTACTGGATCAGCGCGGCGCCAAGGACCTGCGTATCAGCGCCTCCACCCTCGACGACGTATTTACCGCCCTGATCGCCTAAATCTTTCTAAATCTTTTTGAATTTTTATAGGAGCTTGAAATGATTAACCCCCGTTACATTGCTTTAGTTGCTAAACAGCGTCTAACTGACACCAGTTTCTACTTCTTCACGCTGTTTTTACCCCTAGGTATGTACCTCTTCTTCGGCGCCGCCCAGTCCTGGTCTACGGCAAGGGCCGGGCACGGCAATGTGGCGGCCTGGATTATGGCTTCCATGTCGGTTTACTCCGCGATTGCCTGCGCCACTTCCAGCGCCGGTGAGGCCAGCGTGGAACTATCGAATGGTTGGGGACGCCAAGTGGCCCTAACCCGTGGGGGCCTGAGCAGCTACCTGTTCACCAAACTGCTGGTCACCGCAGCTATTTCGGTGGTGCCCGTGGCCGTTATCTTCACCGCCGGGGCACTAACCACCGCCGTAATTGACACCCCTGAACGCTGGGCAGCCGCTTTTGCCCTGTGCTGCCTTGGAGGTATTCCCTTCACCCTCTACGGCATTATGTCTGCAACCTGGCTGGGGGCACGCAACTCTGTGAGCATTTCTGGCGCTGTATTATCACTGCTGTCTTTTATGGGTGGCCTGTTCCTGCCCCTGTCTGATGGCTTAATGAAGGTGGCCCGCTTCACCCCCGTCTATGGGGTAGCCAACCTGGTGCGCCGCCCCATCCAGGGCAGCTATGTAATTACCACCTCCGGTATTCACCACGAGCAGCTGTGGATTCAGGTTGCTAACGTAGTGGCCTGGACGCTTATCTTCGCGGTGCTTTGCTACTTTGGTCGCAACCGCTCTACCAGCCGTAAGTGAAAGGTAGTCATGTTTAACCGCAAGCCAGCCGCTCAAGGCCGCAGACTTAACTGGTATGCCATTGTTTGGCTAGTAATCTTACTGCAACCAGTATCAATGCTCTGGCGCCAAAGCGGCTCGCTGGCGTTAAAACTACTTGCCACTTTTAGCACGCTAGTTTTTTGTGGCTTCTACATTGAGCTAACCCGCTTTAAAACCGGCAGACAAATTGGCAGCGTCGAAAACCGCTGGCGGGCACTAGCCAAAGTGGTGCTCATGCTTCTACCCTGGGTGGCTTTGGCTATGCCAGCGATGAAATGGATGACGCCATTCTTCCTACCCTTCGTAGTTTCTGCCACCGTCTTCACCACTCCTCTGCGTTTCGGTTTAACTGTAGCTGTGCTTGAGTGCGCAGCTGTCTGCCTGGGCGCTGGCATCTGGGATACTGCCTTGCTAAGTAACGGCAGTATTTGGGGCAGCACCCTATCAGCCTTCTTTGTGATGCTGATTAGGGTTTTGACTGAGCGGCAGTATCTCGACAATGAGCGTGACCGCCGTGAAGCCGCCTTGCTGCAACGTGAAGCCATCAGCCGTGATGTGCATGACCTGCTGGGTCACTCTTTAACCGTGCTAACCCTTAAAGCCGAGGTAGCCAGGCGCCTGGTGGAGGTTAAACCTGAGGCCGCCGCCAAAGAACTAGATGAAATCATTGAACTATCACGCACCGCTTTAGCTGATGTACGCGCCACCGTCACCCGCCTGCGCACCCCGGATCTAGCCAGCCAGTTGGCCACCAGCGTGACCGCGTTTAAAGCCGCCGAAATTGAATTCACGGTTGACGGTCAGGTGGAGCAGGTGCCCGAGCCTGAGCGTGAGATCCTGGCTTGGGCGCTGCGTGAAGCCACCACAAATATTTTGCGTCACGCCCAAGCTACGCATGTAAAGCTCGTTTTGCGTGAAGGCTACCTTTCTATCAGCGACGACGGCGTAGGCTTTAGCGGTGCACAGTTCGGTAACGGACTGACCGGGCTGCGCTCGCGGATCGAAGCTGAGGGCGGTAAATTCACTGTTAGCGCCCCCGCCACTGGCGGCACTAGTTTGGAGATTGAACTGCCATGACCATTAACGTGCTTTTAGCTGATGACCAGGCTTTAGTGCGTGGAGCTTTAGCCACTTTGCTGGGGTTGGAACCTGACATTGAGGTGGTGGCGCAGGTGGGTACTGGTCGCCAGGTGGTTGATGCGGTGCGTGCTAGCGGCGCTGACGTGGCGCTACTTGATATTGATATGCCCGACGGCGATGGGCTCAGTGCCGCTGCCGCCATCCGTGAGGCGCGCCTGGATTGCCGCTGCCTGATTGTGACTACTTTTGGGCGTCCCGGTTACCTTTCTCGCGCCATGGAAGCTGGGGCCAGTGGTTTCATTGTTAAAGACACTCCCCCACAGCAGCTAGCTGACGCGGTACGTAAAGTTCATGCAGGTTTGCGAGTAATTGACCCATCCCTCGCGCAAGAATCAGTGTTTTTAGGGCCTAACCCGTTAACTGAACGCGAGCAGGAAACTTTACGTGAGGCCTTAACCGGCTCGGGAGTTAGCGAGATTGCTAAGCAACTGCATTTAAGTGAAGGCACTGTGCGTAACTACCTCTCCAGCGCGATCGGTAAAACCAATTCGCGTAACCGCACTGAGGCTGCGCGCGTAGCCGAAACTAACGGCTGGCTTTAAACCGGCCAGCCGTTAGTTTTGCTTAGATGTTTGCTAAACGCTAGAGCGCTTTAGAAACGCACTGATTGTCTTTAGCTGCGTACTGGCTGCTCAGGGATCTGGGTGGCGCCTGCACCAGAAAGGTTAACTGCCAGTGGAGAGAGCAGGTATTGCAGGTTTTCAGCAGGGTTTGCCCCATAGGTGACGCTGCCCAGCCAGTGGGCTTCCAAACCTAGAAATTCACGCACACTAACCGTGGCTAGACGCATGATTTCGCTGTCGCTAATCCCAGCGCGACGCCAAGCCAACAGTTCACGCGGCAGGCTGTTGTGGGGCAAGCTACCGCCAGCGTCAGAGCCCGGCAGCAGGCGCACTCCCGCCTCATACATGGCGGCCACCTGCTGCTCATGGCCTGCGTGCAAGGCCGTAACCGTGGCGGCGTAACGCGGATATTTCGCTCCCGCCTGGGCGGCAAACTCGGGGAACTTATCCACCTGCAAGAAGGTTGGGGTCACCGCAATTGCGCGGGTGGCCATTTCTTGAATCTGGTCGCTGTCAGCGCCGGTGGCGTGCTCAAAACAGTCCACCCCCGCCTCAATCCAGGGGTTCAAGGTGGCGCGGGCGAAAGTGTGCACGGTTATACGCGCCCCATTTTCATGGGCGGCAGCGACGGCGTCGGCAACCAGGGCCTGATCCCAAAGCGGGGTGATGTCGGCGTCGGCCCCCAAAGAGCGGTCAATCCAGTCACCCACAACCTTGACCCAGCCATCCCCGGCGCGGGCCTGGGCGGCCACAGCCTCAGGTAGATCCTGGGGACGCTCAAGTTCCAAAGCAAAGCCGCGCAGGTAACGCTTAGGGCGGGCAATGTGGCGTCCGGCGCGCACCAGGCGCGGCACTAAAGCCCCCGCTTCACGCTGAGCATCTAGCCAGCGGGTGTCGGTTGGGGCGCCGCAGTCGCGCACCCCTAAAATACCGGCGCTAACCGCACTGGCCGCCTGGGCCAAGGTGGTTTGGCGGTCAGTGGCGCCCTGAGGTCCCAGCCCCAGGTGACAGTGCACATCTACCAGGCCACCGTCTAGGTCATAGCCGGTTTGTGCAAGCTCAATGCCATCTAAATCCACCGCGCTCAGCTGGCTGGGCTTAGCGCCACCAGCAAGCACCTGGTCAATGCCGCTATTACGTAAGGCTTGACGCATCGAGTCCTCAATGTCACCCGGGCGCATTTACTACAGCCCCAAACGACGACGTAGGTCTTCAGGCAGACCAGCCATGGCGGAGTCCACATCCATCGGCTGACTGGGAGCCTGGGGCTGAGCCACCCCAAAAGCACTGCCGGCGGCAGGGGCCTGGGCTTTGGCGGCTTCACGCGCAGCTACCGCGCCCTGCTGCATCAAGCTGCCCTTCTTCTTGCCTTTCTTGCCCTTCTTGTTCTTGGACTTGGCAGGCTGACGTCCCTTGGAGTGCTTACCCATGCCAGGCAGCGAACCCATACCGGGCATGGCGCCAGGGCCCGCGCCCAGGCCGCCACCACGAGTCATGGCCTCCATCATGGTCTTCATCTTCTCGAACTGCTGCACAAACTGGTTGACTTCAGCAGTGCTGGTACCTGAACCGCGCGCAATACGCTCGCGGCGAGAACCGTTAAGAATACTCAGGTCAGCGCGCTCACCGGGAGTCATAGAGCGGGCAATGGCCTCAATACGGTCAATTTGGCGCTCATCGAAGTTGTCGATCAGCTCCCGGTACTGGTTCATGCCGGGCATCATGCCCAGCAGCTTCTTCATAGAGCCCAGCTTGCGCATCTGCTGCATCTGCGCCAGGAAATCGTCAACAGTGAAGGTGCCCGTGGCCATCTTCTGGGCGGCCTTTTGGGCTTCTTCCTCATCAAAAGCCTTCTGGGCCTGCTCAATCAGGGTGAGCAGGTCACCCATATCCAAAATGCGCGAGGCCATACGGTCGGCGTGGAAACGCTCAAAGTCGTCCAGGCCCTCACCGGTGGAGGCAAACAGCACCGGTGCGCCGGTAACCCCACGTACAGATAGGGCCGCACCACCGCGCGCGTCGCCGTCGAGCTTAGAAAGCACCACGCCGGTAAAGCCCACCCCGTCACGGAAAGCAACCGAGGTGTTAACCGCGTCCTGACCAACCATGGCGTCTAGGACAAACAGGATCTCATTGGGCTTAATAGCGTCACGAATCGCTACCGCCTGAGCCATCATTTCCTGGTCAATACCCAGGCGACCGGCGGTGTCAACAATCACCACGTCGTAGCCCTTAGCGCGGGCCTGGGCCACACCGGAGCTAGCTACCTGCACCGGGTCACCGATGCCGTTGCCTGGCTCAGGGGCCCACACGTCCACACCGGCACGTTCGGCGACGACGCTCAGCTGAGTTACCGCGTTGGGGCGCTGCAAGTCCGCAGCCACCAACAGGGCCCGCTTGCCTTCACTGGCCAGCCACTTACCTAGCTTTCCAGCCAGAGTGGTTTTACCGGCACCTTGCAAACCGGCCAGCATAATAATGGTGGGGCCGCTGCTAGCCCAATTCAGTTCCCGGCTTTGGCCACCAAGAACCTCAACCAGCTCGTCGTTAACGATCTTAACTACCTGCTGGCCGGGGTTTAGGGCCTTTGAGCGGGCTACGTCTTTGGCTTTTTCGCGCACCTGGGCGGTGAAAGAGCGCACCACCGGCAGGGCGACGTCGGCTTCTAGCAGGGCTCGACGAATCTCACTGACTGTGGAGTCAATATCCGCTTCGCTTAGGCGGCCTTTACCGCGTAGCTGGTTAAAAGATGCACTAAGGCGGTCAGAGAGATTACCGAACACTTGGTTAGCTTTCCGTGTTGAAACAAAATGGCTGGCAACAGTCTAGCGCCTTGGGGCGCTAATCAGCGTGTTAGCGCTTTTGGTATAGGCCTTTGGACTGGTAAATGGGGTCATTGGTGACGCGCACACCCAGGGAGCGGAAAATACCCTCATCTACCGACCCCAGGATCACTGAGGTGTGTACCTCGCAGCCGCGTAGCTTTTCTAGCTGCTCTAGGGCCAGCTGGGCGGTGGGGTTCATCTGGGCGCTTACCGACAGGGCAATTAGCACCTCATCGGTGTGTAGGCGCGGATTGCGGCTACCCAAATGGGTGGTTTTAAGGGTTTGAATGGAGGCAATGGTGGCTTCGTTGAGCAGCTTAACCTCAGAGTCAATACCGGCCAGGTGCTTAAGCGCGTTAAGCAGCACCGCTGAGGAGGAGCCCAGTAGCGCAGTGGTTTTACCCAGTTCAATGGTGCCGTCAGGCAGTTCCAGGGCGGCGGCAGGGGCGCCGGTTTCTTCAGCTAGCTTCCGGGCGGGGGCCACCACCTTGCGGTCTAGCTCGTTTACACCCACTCCGGCCATCAGCAAAGCGATCTTGTTGGACTGTACCGGCTCACTTTGGTCTTTGCGTTCTTGCACCAGGGCTTTGAAGTAGCGGCGAATAATTTCCTGTTTGGAAGCTTCACGGCAGGCTTCGTCATCGCTAATGCAGTAGCCAGCCATGTTTACACCCATGTCGGTGGGTGACTTGTAGGGGCTGGCACCCAAGATTTTTTCAAATAGGCGGCTTAGTACCGGGAAAATTTCGACGTCGCGGTTGTAGTTGACGGTTTGCACCCCGTAAGCAGCCAGGTGGAAGGGGTCAATCATGTTGACGTCGTCAAGGTCGGCGGTGGCCGCCTCATAGGCCACGTTAACCGGGTGGTCTAGGGGCAGGTTCCAGATCGGGAAGGTTTCAAACTTGGCGTAGCCTGAGCGCAAGCCGCGCTGGTGGTCTTGGTAAAGCTGGGATAGGCAGGTGGCCATCTTGCCTGAGCCTGGCCCGGGGGCGGTGACTACCACCAGGTCACGGGTGGTTTCAATGTACTGGTTACGGCCGTAGCCCTGCTCAGAAACGATTAGCTCCACATTGTGGGGGTAGCCAGGAATGGCGTAGTGCTCAAATACGTTTACGCCTAGTTTTTCTAGCTTGTTTTTGAAAGCTAAAGCCTGGTGGTTTTGCTCGCTCATGCGGGTGATAACCACTGAGCCTACATACAGCCCGTAGGAGTGGAAGGCGTCAATGTGGCGCAGGACGTCGTCTTCGTAGGAGATCCCAAAGTCGGCGCGCATCTTGTGACGCTGGAAGTCTTGGGCGTTCACCGCCACCACGATCTCTACCTCATCTTTGAGGCGCTCAAGCATAACGATCTTGTTATCCGGGGTAAAACCAGGCAGTACGCGCGAGGCGTGTAGGTCATCTACTAGCTTGCCGCCGAACTCTAGGTAGAGTTTGCCATCAAACTGGGCGCGGCGTTGGGCGATGTGCTCGGACTGTAGCTTTAGATATTTATCGTGATCAAAGCCGATTTTATCCACAGTTAGCTCCCAGATTTAGGTGATGCGATGCAAGAGAGGGATTGGAAAAACAAGCCAATTCTATTAGCTCTAAGTTTTAAGTAAAAGCTTGGCAGGCCCGGGCTTGCCCAGACCTGCCATAACTTTGGAACCTAGCTTGGTTAGAACCTAGTGAGGCTCACATAGAACCCATGACGTACAGCACGGAAACCACTAGGTTGATGGCCACAACCACGCCGCCAGCGATTACGGCGTACTTGGCGTACTTGGCGGACTCGACGTCACCAACGGACTTGGCCTCATTCAAAGTCATGATGCCCATGATCAGGCCAATGATTGCCAAGAGACCGAAGAGCAGGCCAGCAATGGACAGGCCTAGCGCTATCGTGCCACGCTGCTTCAGCTTCGGGTTAGCCGGGGGCTGGTAGCCGTAGCCGCCGCCGTAGTTCATGTCACCGGAGTAGCCGGGGTCAGTCATTTTTCCTCCTAGGGCTTGCAAAGCCTAGCGAACAATAAAATAGCAAGGCAGCGCCCTGCCTGCTCGTCAGCCTACCATCCTAGAAGCTGGGAAGTGACGCCGTCGGCCAATAAACGACCTGACAGTGTCAAAACCACTTTTCCGGCCAGGGCTTGGCGTGGCTCTATCAGGCCGGTAGCAATCAGCTTAGCCACCACTTGAGATAGGCCCGCGCCTTTATCTTCACGCAGGTGGCGCAGCTGGTCAATGTCTAGGCCCGCACGGGTGCGCACAGCTAGCATCACCACTTCAGTGGCGCGCTCACTATCACCTAAATGCTCCCAGCCGGCCACCGGGATTTGCCCTGAGTTAATTTGGTTAGCCCAGGCCAAGGGATGTTTAGTGTTCCATAGCCGGGCGCCGCCCAAATATGAGTGCGCCCCTGGCCCTAACCCCCACCAGAACGTGTCTTGACGCCAATAGGCTTGGTTGTGACGGCATTGGTAGCCTGGGCGAGCCCAGTTAGAAATTTCGTACCAGTTGTAGCCGGCGTCCTTTAAAATCTGGTCAGCCAGCTCATATTTACTGGCTTCATCATCGTCGCTGGGCATGGGTAACTCGCCGCGACGCACCTGGCCCCACATTTTTGTGCCCGGCTCAATCACCAGGGCGTAGGCGGAGATGTGGTCTGGCTCCATGGCCACGGCCGCCTCTAGGGAAAGACGCCAATCTGCCAGCGACTCACCGGGGCTGCCGTAGATCAGGTCAACTGAGGTTTGCAGACCTGCTTCCTTGGCCCAAGCCACCACTTGCGGCACGCGAGCGGGGGTATGGGTGCGGTCTAAGGTTTTGAGCACTGCTGGCACAGCCGACTGCATCCCAAAGGACACCCGCGTAAACCCGGCGCGCGCTAAAGCTTGCAGGTAGGGGGCGTCTACAGTTTCGGGGTTGGCTTCTGTGGTGATCTCGACGTCGTCGCTCAGACCCCAGGTTTGCGCCACCGTATCCACCATTGCCGCTAAATCTTTAGCAGCCAACATAGTGGGGGTGCCTCCCCCAATAAATACGGTGGAGGCTGGCGGTAGCGACAGCCCGGCACGCTGCATCGCCCCAGACACCAGGCGCGCCTCAGCGGCCAGAGTTTGGGGATAGTCACCGGCATTAGCCCCCGGCCCCATAGCCAGGTTGGTGTAGGTGTTGAAATCGCAGTAACCGCAACGCACCCGGCAGTAGGGTACGTGCAGGTAAACCGAGAAGTTTTTGACCTGAGCGCCCTGGCTAACCGCCTCGGGTAGGGCGTAGGGGTCAAGAAGTTTCTGGCCTTCAGGTTGACTAGGCACTAGGCGCCCTCAACCCCAGTTTCCGGCTGTGCCACTTCACGCTGTGCCACCTCACGCGACTCAATTAGCTCAGGGGCTAGTTTCTGGTTGGTGCGCAGCGCGGTCAGGTCACGAATAGTGCGCCCTTCAGCAATGCCGCGCGCTTCAAAACGGGTCAGTTTACGCCCGCTAAAACGCTGGCTCCACCCGCCCATGACCCCGCGCGGCGAGCCCGGGTCTGGCCCGTTTCCTTTATCTCCCTCAACCCAAGTGTCACTACCCAGCTGGGGGCGAGCGCCGGCGTCGGGATAATCAAACAGGCCTTTAGCACTTACCGCCTCTACGACGTCGCGCATCTGCCAGGCGTAATCAGCCCAGTCGGTAGCCAGTCGCCACACTCCCCCAGGTGCCAGCACCCGCGCCACCAAGGCGGCGTAAGCCTCATTAACTAGGCGACGCTTACGGTGACGGCTTTTACGCCAAGGGTCCGGGAAGAAAGTCCACACCTCACTAGCGCAACCAACCGGCAGAGCGGTGGCTAGAAGCTGTGAAGCATCAGCCGCAACTACCTTGACATTGTCTAGTTCCTGAGCGGCGGCTGCGGAAACAATTTTAGCGATGGCGGTTTCCCACACTTCTACCGCCAAAAAGTCGGTATCCGGGTTGGCTTTAGCCGCCGCCAGCAGGGCCTCTCCCCCGCCTGGCCCAACCTCCACAATCAGCGGGGCGCTGCGGCCGAACACCTGCTGGGGGTCAAGCACAAAATCTGGATCCACCGTGCGAATAGCATCGCGGCGCGGCACCTGGACCAGGTAGCTGTCCCCGTGACGCTCCAAAGCAGCATGCTGACTGGCACGCAAGCGCCCACCGGCTCGCGAAAAAGAACGCACCCGGGCATGAACCTCATGCGAGCGGGCCGGATGCATCTGGCCGGTGGCCGCATCAGCCCAGGCACTAGTGTGCTTAGCCGCCTTATCCATTACTTTTCCTTGCCAGTGGGGGTGTCTGCGCCCAAAGCCGCAATGAAAGCTTCCTGAGGCACATCCACGCGACCAATGGCCTTCATGCGCTTTTTACCTTCCTTCTGCTTTTCTAGCAGCTTGCGCTTACGGGTAATGTCACCGCCGTAGCACTTGGCCAGCATATCTTTACGTAGGGCGCGGATGGTTTCACGGGCAATAATGCGGCTACCCACAGCGGCCTGTACGGGCACCTCAAACTGCTGGCGCGGAATCAGGTCCTTTAGGCGCTTAGTCATCATCAGCCCGTAGGAGTAAGCCGCATCCTTGTGCACAATGGCACTGAAAGCATCCACCTTGTCGCCGTTAAGCAAAATGTCAACCTTAACCAGATTGGCGCTTTGGGTACCATCGGGTTCATAATCCAGCGAAGCATAACCGCGAGTGCGCGACTTTAGCTGGTCAAAGAAGTCAAAGACGATCTCCGCCAGGGGCAGGGTGTAGTGCATTTCCACACGGGTTTCGCTCAGGTAGTCCATGCCTAGCAGGTTGCCGCGACGTGACTGGCATAGTTCCATTACGGTGCCCACAAATTCGCTGGGGGTAAGGATGGTGGCGCGCACTACCGGCTCGCGCACATCTAGTACCTTGCCTTCAGGGAATTCTGAGGGGTTGGTGACTAGGTGCTCGGTTTTGTCTTCCATGGTTACGTCGTAAACCACAGAGGGTGCGGTGGAGATGATGTCTAGGTTGAATTCGCGCTCTAGGCGTTCACGAATGATTTCTAGGTGCAGCAGGCCCAGGTAGCCGCAGCGGAAACCGAAGCCTAGGGCCACGGAGGTTTCCGGCTCGTAGGTTAGGGCGGCGTCGTTGAGCTTGAGCTTGTCTAGGGCGTCGCGCAGGTTGGGGAAGTCTGAGCCGTCTACCGGGAATAGGCCGGAGAACACCATGGGTTTGGGTTCTTGGTAGCCCGCTAGTGGTTCGCTGGCGGGGGCGGCGGCGGTGGTGACCGTGTCACCCACCTTGGATTGGCGTACGTCTTTAACGCCGGTGATCAGGTAGCCTACTTCGCCGGCGCCCAGGCCCTGGGTGGGCTGGGGTTCGGGGGAAATAACCCCGATTTCTAGCAGCTCGTGGTGGGCTTTGGTGGAGAGCATTTCAATGCGCTGGCGCGGCTTTAGCTGGCCGTCAACCACACGCACATAGGTGACCACGCCCCGGTAGGTGTCGTAGACGGAGTCGAAAATCATGGCGCGGGTGGGGGCGTCGGGGGTGCCTGCCGGGGCGGGCACCTGGGCCACGATCTGGTCTAGTAGCTCGGGCACGCCCTGACCAGTTTTACCTGAAACCTGTAGTACGTCCTCAATTTCGCAGCCGATCAGAGAGGCGATTTCGGCGGCGTGGCGCTCGGGCTCGGCGGCGGGCAGGTCGATCTTGTTGAGCACTGGGATGATGGTCAGGTCACCCTCCATAGCCATATATAGGTTGGCTAGGGTTTGGGCCTGAATGCCCTGGGCGGCGTCTACTAGCAGCACTGCCCCCTCACAGGCGGCCAGTGAGCGGTTAACTTCGTAGGAGAAGTCCACGTGACCGGGGGTGTCGATCATGTTTAGGGCGTAGGTGGTGCTCACCCCGTCGGCCTCAACGGTCCAGGGCATACGCACAGCCTGGCTTTTAATGGTGATGCCACGTTCGCGCTCAATATCCATACGGTCCAGGTATTGGGCACGCATGTCACGTGGCTGGACCACGCCGGTAGCCTGCAACATGCGGTCGGCCAGAGTGGATTTACCGTGGTCGATGTGGGCAATGATGGAGAAATTACGCAGCAGGTGCTGGGGGGTGGAGGCAGGCTGGACGTTTTTTAGCTGCTCTGAGGTGGCAATGGGGGTCAACGCGACACTTCCGACGGTTTAACACAGACTATTTGGCATTATCCCATGCGCCACGCTTAGCCCTCAAAGCTAGCGACCAAAGTCACCCGCGTGTTTTACATTTGGTTTACGACGACGCCGCTGGTTTACGACGACGACGCCCGGCACCGGGGCGCATCTGGGCTGCTGCGCTCCAGGTGCTATGCCCTAGGTGCTGCGCACCACTGACCAGGTGAGCTTTAGGGGCCAGACAGTTAAATAGGATTAGGCCATGGCTAATTTATCCGAAGTGTTTATTGCCGCTTTACGCCTGGCGGCAGCCTTGTTTGGGACCAATAAGAACTCCACTGACACCAGCTCGCAGGCGCCTGAGCCCAGCCAGGCTGCTACTCAGGAAGCATCTTCGCGTCCCTCAGCTAGTGGACGCTCTGCTAGTAGCCCCAAGCCTCCCGCTAGTTCTAAGGGCTCCGCTAGCCACGGCGTCGGAACCAGCCAGGGTGCCGAGACCAGCCAGGGCGCAAAAACTCCCCGCAGCGTAGCCAACGCTAAAACTGCCACTAAAAGCACTGCTAGCCGCGACGTACATATCAGTGGCAACCAGGTGTGGGATGTGGCCAGGCGCGGCCTACCCGAATTTAGCTACCAGCCGGTGGCCGATAATGACGCAGACCCGGGCGAAGTGGTGTGGACCTGGATCTCCTATGAGGAAGATCCCACCCAGGGTAAAGACCGCCCGGTGGTGGTGCTGGCACGCACTGGATCCGACGTCGTCGTAGCCCAGTTGACCAGCAAAAACCACGATATTGACCGCGAGCAGGAAGCCCACTGGGGGCGCTACTGGCTGGCTATTGGGGCTGGCGACTGGGATCCGCAGGGGCGAGTCAGCTCGGTGCGCCTGGACCGACTACTGCTTGTTTCCCAGCGTGATGTGCGCCGCGAGGGGGCCACGCTGGATAGGGCCACCTACAATAAGGTGGTTACGGCCATAGCTAAGCACTGGGGCAAACGCTCGTAATTATGCTAATGTTTCCTCTTGGACCTTGGGCCTGGCCGGCTTCGTAGGTCCAGCAGGAACCTTAGCCAGGGCAACCCCACGCCTGATAGTCAAGGTTATTGCGTACCCTCTTACCGGCCATTGACCATATCCGTCTGTAAGAAAGATTAATCGTGGCGAACATTAAGTCGCAGATCAAGCGCATCAAGACCAACGAAAAGGCCCGCATCCGCAACCGACACGTCAAGTCGGAGCTCAAGACCTACGTACGCCGTGTACGCGAGGCTATCGCCTCCGGCGACAAGGCTGTAGCTGAAGCCGAGATGCGCAAGGCCGGCCGCAAGCTGGACAAGGCTGTCTCCAAGGGTGTTATCCACCGCAACCAGGCTGCCAACCGCAAGTCCAAGCTGGGCAAGCAGATTGCTGCTATGTGATCTTTGCTAGTTTAACTAGCTACAAATGGTCGATCCCCACGGATCGGCCATTTTTGTTTGTGCAGGCAGTGCCAGGCACTGCAGACAAACACAGGCAAAAACAGGCAAAATCATCCCTTCCCTATAAAAAATTCATGGGGTTTTATAGGGAAGGGATGAAATGTCAGTATTTGTGATGTACCAGATGCTCCGCCTAACGGGCGCGGCAGTGTAGCCCATTTAGGGCACTAATGATCTAGAGAAGGCCAGTGTCTAGCGGGCACGTCGGGCGTGCACCACTTTCAGTACTGCCCGCTCTAGGGCGTAGACGGCGTCGCGCTCTTCGCCTTTAACCTGCGCGTCGGCATTAGCTACCGCCACAATCGCATCCGCCAAACCGTCGTCAGACCAGCCGCGCAGTTGACGGCGCGCACTATCTATCTGCCAGGGAGCCATGCCCAGCTTTGCGGGAGTGATGTCTTTCCTGCCAGCACTTGCGGCCACCCGCGCTAGTTGGCGAATCTTTATAGCCAGGGCAGAAACAATCACTACCGGGTCAGTGCCGGTAGCCAGGGCGTGACGCAAAGTGGTTACTGCCTTGGCGCCGTCGCCACTGATTGCCGCATCCGCAACCGCAAATCCACTAGCCTCAATGCGCCCGCCATAATAGGTGTTCACCTGGGTGAGAGTGATAGTGCCGCTGGTATCAGCAAGCAGCTGTTTAACCGCGCCCAAAAGGTCAGTTAAATCATTTCCCAGCGCCTCAACTAGGGCTTCGACGGCGTCAGGGTCGATTTGTCGCCTGGCACGGCGCACATCGCCAATAACTAAAGAACTCTTGTCTCGGGCTGATTTTATTTGCGCGCATTCAACCACTGGCATACCGGCCTTGGCGATAGCATCCAGTAGTTTTTTGCCGCGATTGCCGCTAGCGTGGCGCAGCACCAGGTTGACGTCTTCTTCTGGGGCTTGCAGGTAGTTAAGCAGATCCTCAATCAGGGCGTCGGTGGCATGTTCAAGATCGTTAATGATGATCAATCGCGGCTCGCCAAATAGCGAGGGCGAAACCAGCCCAGCTAGCTGGCCCTTGTCGTATCCAGCTGCTTCTAGGCGGCTGACCTCAACATTTGGGTCTTTGGCACGCGCCTGGGCCAGCAACCGGTCTTGGGCCCGCTGCACCAGGACAGACTCACTGCCCCGCAGTAACACTACGGGGGCTAAATCCACCCGATCCCAGGTAGTGCTACCCAGTGCGTTGGCTGAGCGTGAGCGCGTAGTGGCACTAGCGCGTGAACGTGGGGCTGAGCGTGAAGCGGCCATGATCCAAGGTTGCCACTAACGTCGCATCCGAACCAACAGCAGCCAAATGCCCGTGTTTAAAGCGGCCAGGGAGCAAACGCCGCTCAGTTTCCCCGGCCAGTTCATTTGGGCGCCGGGCAGGTGCGCAAAAAAGTGGGCAATACACTCAAGCCAGGCACACCCCCACAGCGCAGGTAGTACCAGCAGCTGTGCCAAGGATGGCAGCAGCGCACCCAGGGCTGTGGCCGCCAATCCGGTGTAGGTCACCACCGCCACCACGGGGGCCGCCAGCATATTGGCCACCACACCCCACATGCTGATATGCGGGTTTAAAGCGATAAGCAGCGGAGCGCAAGCAAACTGTGCGGCCAGGGGAATTGCGGCTAGCTGGGCAAAAACTCTTGGCATCACCCGCCCCAGTTGCTGCTCTATTGCCGGCGCCAGCATGATTAGAGCGCCAGTGGCCGCAATGGATAGGGCAAATCCCCAGTCGTGGGCCTGCCAGGGATCAATTAGCAGCAGCACGATGGCGCCGGCAGCCCAAGCTGGTAGGGCTGAGGCTTGCCGGCCGGCGCTTAACCCCACTAGCTGCACTGAGCCCATGGCTGCCGCGCGTAGCACTGAGCCGCTGGGTTGAACCAGTAAAACTAGTCCCACCAGGGTAAATAACCCGATAAGGGTTTTTAGGCGCACTGGTAGTGGCCCGCATAGGGTGAGCGTAGCCGCTAAAACTAGCGCCACGTGTTCGCCTGAAACCGCAGTTAGGTGGGTGAGGTTAGCGGCGCGCATGTTTTTGGTGGTGGCGGCTTCCAGGCCAGTGTCGTCACCTAACACCACACCAATAACCAGCTCCGGCGCGTCAGCGCCCAGGGGCAGTTGGTCCGGCTCAGTCACGCCGCTTCCCTCAGCTACCCCATTCCTATCAGTCACGCCGCTTCCTTCAGCTACCCGCCTCCCCCAGTGCACCAAGGCGCTTGGCACCGGAGGTGGATGGGTATGGTTGGCGTTGCGCGCAGCCCCAGCTAGTTGCCGCCGAGCCGCGTTGACCAGCCGATATATACCGCCCGGTGGTTTTAAAGTGTGGGGCAGGCGGTTGTGGCTAGCGATAGCCAAGGCTCGCCCACCTGCTTTTGCCCCGCGCAAGTTGGCTTGAAAACTCAGCGTTTCCCCTGGTTTAACCCCCGACCAGGCCGAAGAGGCAAACAGGGTGATTAGCGCCCGGCTAGGACGCGCGTTTACGCGCATAACTTTGAGGGTCACCAGGTAGCGCCCCGGGCGCGTAAGCGGTTTGGGGACGCTACGCACCTGCGCGGTTAGGTTCACCGCCCCGGCGCCGTCTGCCTTAGCGGCGTTGGTTGTCGTCTCAGCAGCGCCTACCGCCCCGGCGACTGCCCCATTGCCACTAACTCTTTGGATTTGCGACGACGACGGCGCCCTGGTCTGCTTTTGGCCCTGGCTTTGGCTAGGGCTCTGAGCTGCATCAATGTAATCGAGTATGGGGTCACGTGAGCGGTTATAAACCTGGGCTGCGCCACTTAGACTCAGCGCGCATACGCTTAGCAAACAGGCGCCAACACTAAACCAGAGGTGGCTATGGGTTTGCCCGGCGCCGGCTCGCTTGTCTAAGCGGTGGGTGGGCTGGCGCGGGCGACGGCTTATGCACACCAGCCCAGTCAGGGCGCAGATAAGGGCCAGCAGCAGCCAAAATTTCCAGGCTTGTTTTGAGCGTGCATCTACTTGCACTAACGCCCAGGCGCAGCCCCAACACAGTGCCATGGCCGGGCATAAGCGCAGGTCCCAGGGCTGGGGCGCTTTAGGGCGGCGCAGTAATTGCAGCTCGCGTTCGCGTTCACTAGCGTCCGTGGGCCCAGCAATTGTTTTAGATGTGGCAACCGTTTTAGGCGCAGCCTCTGTTTTAGATGCGGCAAGTGTTTTAGTCGCAGCAGTCGTTTTAGACGCGGGCATGGCTTTTGATCTGGGCTAGCTTAGCTGCGCCAATACCGGGCACTTTAGTTAGATCATCTACGCTGGTAAAAGGCCCATTGGCGGTGCGATAGTCAATAATTTTTTGGGCAATAGCCGGGCCCACCCCGGGTAGTTGGGTTAGCTGCGTGGCGTTGGCGGTGTTGATGTTTACCAAGCCCTGCCCTTCAGCGTCACTACCAGCAACGCCACCGTCAGTGCTGGCGCAAGAATGCCCTTCACAGCCTTGGCCACTTGAAGCAGCCTGTGGCGGGGTGCTTTCACCTTGGGAGAGCACATAGAGTTTTTGGCCGTCATGGAGTTTGGCGGCGCGGTTGATGCGGTGAGCATCTGCCTGCGGGCTTAAACCTCCAGCTGCCGCCAGGGCTGCTTGCACTCGCGAGTCAGGTGGAAGTTTGTATAGGCCAGGGTGAGCCACGGCGCCGTCGACATCAACCACTATTTGCCCCGAGCCAGCCGTATCTCCTCCACTAGTAGCCCCGCCTGAACTGGCAGGGCCAGCTGAACTAGCCAGGCCAGCTCCCCCGCCCCCTGGTCCGGGAGCGGGACTTCTGGCGGAGGCCTGTGCCGACGCCGCCACTGCTGCACTCTTGGCCGTCCCTAAACTCTGAGCGCGAGTGGTGGCAGTTTTTGCACCGATTTGGGCCCGGTTGGGCTCAGGGCCGGTTATGAACAGCTGCCAGGCGGCAATCAGCAAACCCAGCGATATCAGTGTTATTCCGCCCCAAAGCGCAGCTTTTGCACCCATGGCTACCCGGTAGGGGCGTTCAACTCGCTCATGATCGCCGCTGTAGGCTACGCGGATGAAATCTTGCATGGCCCGTTTTTGTCTAGTGCCCATAGGCACACTATGAACCTGGCCAGCAATCGCCAGCTACCGGGGTGTGGATAGCCCTGTGTGGGCGAAAAATTTATCCCCCTGTGCAAAAAGTGGTTAGTCACGACGGCGCCGCTAACTGCCGCAGGTAACGCCCGCGTATTAACGCCCCACCTCTTAACGCGCAGTCCCCTAACGGCTGCAGCAGCCCAATTGCGGCGCCCTCCCCTTACGCTGGGTTAACCCTTGTGCTGCCGTCGCCCTAAACGAAGTACGGCGGGCACCCTAAAGTACCCGCCGCAGATGGTTGAGCGTGACTTAAAAGCAGCTGGCTAGCAAAATCAGGAAAACCGGCCAGCCTCAGTTGCCAAAAGTCAGCGAAAAACTAGCGCACGTAGTCAACGCTGGTGTGCAGGCTCCTACTCTGACCCGGCTCCAGCTCCAGCAGCTGCGGGATCCGGTTGAAAGCGTTGGTCATAGCCGAGCATGGCTCCAAAGCAAGACTTTGACGCTTACGCGTGGGCAAAGTGTCGCCGGTGTAGGCGTGCACAACCGAGTGGGGCACGGGCGTGTCTTGAGTGAGCACCAGGTGAGCCTGCGAGCCAACCACATAGCTACGGATCAGCCCATCTTTATCAGTCCAAAGATCAGTCCAGGCAGTGTCCACTTCCCAGTCTTTAAGCTCCACAATGATGCGCCCGCACTGGCTTTGGGCATAGTCAGGCTCTTTAAAAGCCTGGGCGCCCTCAAGCGGAATCAGCATGTCGTCGCTGACTACCTCAGTTTTGGCCGGTAATTCCATGTAAAGCGAGTCTAGGCCCTGGTCAGTAAGAGCATTGGCGTGGAAGTAGGGGTGCCAGCCCAGCCCCACTGGCACAGCAACATCAGCCAGGTTGCGGGCGGTTATCTCCAATTCGAGGCGGCAGTCCTGCCCGGGAGTGTTTTCGCTAATCCGGTAGGTGACGCTCACGTCAACCGGCCAGGGGTAGCCCTCCACTCCCCCAGTGACGGTGTGCAAGGTTAGGCTGGCTGGGTCCTGGCCATCATCGATGCGCTCAAAATCGGTGTTTAGCATCAGGCCGTGATTAGCTTCGCGGCTGCCATCAGGGGCGGGGCCAAGGTCGTATTCCTGCCCCATCCAGGTGTAGCGGGCATTTTGGATACGGTTTGACCAGGGGGCCATGACGGCGCAGCGGCAGCCTGCACCGCTTTCTAGATCGGCTTGGTCGCTGTAGCCGTCAATTACCGGCACGCCTGCACAGTTCCAGTCCAAAACTACCGCGCCTCGGGCGGCGATTAGGGCGCTAGCCTCGCCGGCGTTAAGGCGCCAGGTAGTGCCGGTGAAAAGGCTGGAATCTAGGGGCGCTTGGGCGGGGCGGCTGAAAGCTGCTGAAGTTTTGGTACCGGCGACGTCGTCAAGGCAGCTAGTTTTGCAGCTAGACTCAGGCGCGTTCTGGGCTGATGATTCTGAGATGGAGTCTGAACTCACTTCTTTGTGCATGGCATCACTTTAGCGCTTTTATGGTTCGCGATAAAAGTCTTTGACGCCGCCACTTACGGGCCTTTGCTTGCATCAGGACCCGGCCTGTGCGATGCCTCTGCCCACCCTTTAGACACAACCCACCCTCTAGACACAACAAAGCCCCGAGCGTCGCGGTGACGATCAGGGCTTTAGCTCTCTTAGGGAGTTAGTACCCGCATCTAAGGCGGCTAGTACTTTCTCCCTAGGGAGCGCCTAAATCAGGCTTGCAATCAAGTTTGCTATCAGGCCTGCTCTTCGGCGGAGACGCGCAGCATCCAAGCGTGCTTCTCCAGGCCGGTGGCAATGCCGATCAGCATGTCGTTGCTCAGGTGGTCGTATTCGTCGACCTCGTCCAGGGTGGCCTTGATGCGGTTGGCAACACCCTCCAGGCGCTCCTGGATCATGACGGTGGCCTTGTCGGTGGGCAGCACGCCGCCGTCGATGGGCTCAACCTGGGAGTCGGCAGCTACGGTGGCAGCGCGACCGTCCGGGATGGCCTGGATGGCAGTCATACGCTCGGCAACGTCGTCGGCGGCTAGGCGAACCTCGTCAACGATCTCGTCTAGGTGCAGGTGTAGGGAGCGGAAGCCGGAACCGGCAATGTTCCAGTGGGCCTGCTTGGCCTGCAGGCTTAGGTCGGTCAGGTCAACGAGAGCCTGCTGTAGGGCCTTAACTACTACGGGGTTGGGCTGAGTCATCTTCATTCTCCTCTTCTTATAAAGTTGAGGTGGGCGCGGCTAGCTAGCTGCGGGCCATCGCCTCACGAAAGCGTTAACTCAATCTAAGCCCATTTAATTCCCACTGTGAAGGGCTCGTGCTGCTTTACTCACCTGGGACTAAGGTCCATCTGAGGTTGTTAAGCCTTACTTGACCCGCAGTTTTCCAATAACGACGCCGCTTTACGTCCCCTGACAGACTTACTCCAGCCCCTGCACTGAATAGCCTTACCTTTTACGCCAGTTTTTTCGGACGACGCCGCCGCTCGCCATGCTTGCACCCAGCCACCCACCCGCTTGCACCTAGCCACCCAGCCGCGAGCGCCGTCGGGACCAAATCCCCAGCCCATAAGCCATGAGTAGCCCACACGTGTCGCGTCCAGCCCCACAGACTCCACCGAAACCATATGAGCACCCTAGAGCCTGCCACTGCATCAAGTAGGCAAATCTAGACACAAATACAGTATTGAAACATGATCAAAGAATCACTTAAATATCTTTAAGTAGAAAGGAAGCTATCGTGGACACAACCTTAAAGGTCTGCCTCTCAGGGCGATCAGACCAAATAAGTCCAGCAACGATGGCCGCAACATTTAGCGCATTCGCCACTCTCCTAGATGCCCCAAACAACGGCATTCATTGGCAGATGACACAGGTCAGTATCGGCTCCCTTACATTGGCGGCAAGCCCATGTGGACAAACCAGAGATGAAGAACTAGAAGGATTCACTGAACTGGTTTCTGGCCTTAAGCTTCACGCGATGACTGGTAAGGTCCCAGACTCTTGGTCAGATAAAGGTCGTGAGGCATTGAAAAACCTTGGTGATTTAACCACTGAACCAGGGGTAGAAAGTATTACTGCTATCGCCGGCAATCAAACTATTGCTTTCAACGCTTCACCTAAAGACACCCCTAAAATCCAAGTAAAAACCTCAATTGGATCAGTAACAGGGAAGATTGATCGCATAAACACACGTGGCGGATGTGAGTTTGGCCTTATTGATGAGACTGAAAAGCATCCGGTCAGAGTAATTTTCCAGATCATTCAATTAGAAGAGATTAAGCAGCTTGTAGGAAAACGGGTACGCGTTCGCGGCGAACTAACCCGTAACCAGCAGGGACGCAAAGAATCATTGCAGATGCGCCGCATTGAAGAGATAGAAGATCACGCAGATCTACCCACGGTTGATGATCTGGTGGGGATCTGGCAGGCTCCTCGCCAAGCAATGAGTGCTGAGGAAATTGTCCAGGAGATGCGCCGTGCCTAGCAGCAAATCAGCTAAGCCAGCGTTTCTGTAACCCCGCACTCATTCAGCGGATGGGGCAACAGCACCACTCATGGCATGAACTACACTTATGCCATTAAATATCTGCAGAAAAGGAAGTACCGATGCCTGCAAGCGCCGACAACCCCACTCCTTATCGTTACAACGCAGCTCTGGCCGAGTCCATTGAGCTAGATTGGCAGCGTTACTGGGATGAAAATGGCACCTTCTATGCTGACAACCCGGTAGGGCCGCTAGCCGGAGAGCGTTCCCAGCGCGAGAAGTTCTTCCTCCTGGATATGTTCCCCTACCCCTCTGGTAAGGGGCTGCACGTGGGTCACCCCCTGGGTTACCTGGCCACTGACGTGGTTGCCCGTTTCAACCGTATGCAGGGCAAGAACGTGCTTTACACCATGGGTTATGACGCCTTTGGTTTACCTGCTGAGCAGTATGCCGTGCGGACCGGCCAGCACCCGCGCATTTCCACCGAGGCCAACATTGCTAACATGCGTCGCCAGCTGCACCGCATGGGTATGAGCCACGACCCGCGCCGCTCTATTGCCACCATTGACGTTGACTACGTGCGCTGGACCCAGTGGATTTTCTTGCAGGTTTTCAACTCCTGGTTTGACCCCCAGGCGCCGCGCCGTGACGGTCGCGGCCTGGGTGCGGCCCGCCCAGTGAGCGAGCTGCGTCAGAAGCTGGCTAACGGCGAGGTTGAGCTACCTAAAGACATTGCTGACTCACGCAGCTGGGATGAGCTCAGCGCCCTGGAGCAGAGCCGCGTGGTTGACTCTTTCCGCCTGGCTTATGTGGCTGAAGTGCCGGTTAACTGGTGTCCGGGCCTGGGCACGGTGCTGGCCAATGAGGAGGTCACCGCTGATGGTCGCTCTGAGCGCGATAACTTCCCGGTTTTCAAGCGCAACCTGCGCCAGTGGATGATGCGCATCACCGCTTATGGTGAGCGTCTGGCTGATGACCTGGACACTGTGGACTGGCCTGACAAGGTGCGCTCTATGCAGCGTAACTGGATTGGTCGCTCTGAAGGCGCCCAGGTTGATTTTGCGGTCAGCGGCCAGGGCGTGGACGGCGGCCAGATCACCGTGTTCACTACCCGCCCTGACACTCTCTTTGGCGCTACCTTCACGGTCGTGGCCCCTGAGCACCCGCTTTTGGGTGGCACTTACCCTGCCGCCCCCGACGACGCCGCCGCACTTAAGGTCCCCTCGGTTTGGCCTGAGGGCACTCGCGAGGAGTGGAAGGGTGGCTACGCCACCCCGGTTGAAGCTGTAGCCGCCTACCGCGCCCAGGCTGCGCGCACTTCTGACGCTGACCGCACTGCGTCAGACCGTGAAAAGACTGGTGTGTTTACCGGCCTGTGGGCCACCAATCCGGTTAACGGTAAGCAGCTGCCGCTGTTCATCGCCGACTATGTGCTGATGGGTTACGGCACCGGCGCGATTATGGCCGTGCCCGCCCACGACCAGCGTGACTGGGAGTTTGCTCGCGCCTTCAACCTGGACATTGTCCAGACCATTGGTCCGGCCAAGGACCCGCGCGGCATTAACCTGGACGAAAAGGCTTACGTGGGCGACGGCGTCGCAGTTGACTCAGCTAACGCTGAGGTGAGCCTGGACGGCCTGGGCAAAGACGCAGCTAAGGCTAAGATGACCGCCTGGCTGGAGGAAAAGGGCTACGGACGCGGCGCTATCACCTACCGTCTGCGTGACTGGCTGTTCTCTCGCCAGCGCTACTGGGGTGAGCCCTTCCCGATCGTGTGGGATGAGGAAGGTGGCGTGCACGCCCTGCCTGAGTCGATGCTGCCGGTTGAACTGCCTGAAGTTACCAACTACTCCCCCACCACCTATGACCCTGAGGACGCTTCCTCCTCACCTGAGCCGCCGCTGGGGCGCGCTCGCGAATGGGTTGAGGTTGAACTTGACCTGGGTGACGGCCCGCGCGTCTACTACCGTGAAACCAACACCATGCCCCAGTGGGCTGGTTCTTGCTGGTACGAGATGCGTTACGTTGACCCGGACAACTGCCAGGCTCTAATTGACCCGGCTAACGAGGCTTACTGGATGGGTCCGCGCCCCGAGGTTGGTAACACTTCGGGCGGTACCGACCTTTACATCGGCGGCGTCGAGCACGCGGTGCTGCACCTGCTGTACTCGCGTTTTTGGCACAAGGTGCTGTTTGACCTGGGCTTTGTCTCTTCCTCTGAGCCTTACCACAAGCTGTTCAACCAGGGTTATGTGCAGGCCTACGCCTACAAGGACAAGCGCTGCCAGTATGTGCCCGCAGATGAGGTTGTGGAGGAAGAAGAAGGCAAATTCACCTGGCAGGGCGAGCCCGTCAAGCGTGAATACGGCAAGATGGGTAAGAGCCTAAAGAACATCGTCACCCCTGACGACATGTATGAGGCTTACGGCGCAGACACCTTCCGTGTTTACGAGATGAGCATGGCTCCCCTGGACATGGACCGCCCCTGGGAGACCCGCGCGGTGGTTGGTTCGCAGCGCTTCTTGCAGCGCCTGTGGCGTAACGCCATTGATGAGGTCACCGGAGAGCTGGTGATCAGCGAGGATGAGCCTGACTTGGCCACCAAGAAGCTGGTTGCGCGCACTATTGCTGGGGTAACTGAAGATTACGCCAACATGCGCCTGAACACTGCTATCGCCAAGCTGATTGTGCTCAACAACCACCTGACCTCTATTAAGGCAGTGCCGCGTGAGGCTATCGAAGCCCTGGTTTTGATGGTTTCCCCGGTGGCTCCCCACATTGCTGAGGAGCTGTGGAAGCGCCTGGGGCACGAGAACTCTTTGGCCCGCGAACCCTTCCCCACTGTTTCCGACCCCGCCCTGCTTAAGGCTGACGCGGTCACCTGCGTGATTCAGGTGGCCGGCAAGGTGCGCGACAAGCTTGAGGTTGACCCTGACATTGACCCTGCTGAACTGGAGCGCCTGGCCCTGCAGGCTCCTGGTGTTAAGCGCACCCTGGGTGACAGCGAAATTCGCAAGGTGATCGTGCGCGCCCCTAAGCTGGTCAGCATCGTTCCGGCTAAGTAAGCGCTTTAACTAGCAAGTAAGCACTTGGGTTGGGCGGCGCGTGGTTAACGCGCCGCCCACACCGGCCAGCTAGTAGCTAAACATTGTGGCCCCGGCTAACAGCCGGGGCCACTTGTTTTGGGCGCCGCTGAGGCGCGGTTTTGTTCAGCGTTGGCTTGGCACGGTTTTGTTCAGCGCCGCTAAGGCACGAGCCAGCGCGCGCAGTTTGGCTTGGGCTAGTTTTCCAGCGCGCGCTGGATTGGGCCAGTTTAGACTGGCTGGGCCTAGGCCAGCTCGGTTTTAGGCGTCGCAGGCAGGGGCGATGTCTTGGCGTTGGCGCCATTCGCTTTCCAAGATGCCCATCAGGATTCGGTCAAAGTAGCGTCCCATGTGGTAAACCACTTCACGGCGGCAGCCTTCAGTGACAAAACCTACAGATTCATATAGACCAATGGCGCGCTGGTTATAGTCATAGACTTCCAGCTCAACCTTGTGTGCGTTGTACTCTTCAAAAGCTAGACGCAATGCGATTAACAAAGCCTCGCGGCCATAGCCACGGTTTTGGTGGCCAGGGGCGATAGTTATTTCTAACGTAGCGCAGCGCACAGGAGATTTAATTCCATAGATGGTGATAGTGCCTACCACCTGGCCATCTAGGGTTTCAATGGTGCAGGTAAAACCACTGGCGGGGTCTTCAATCCGCCACATTTTAAAAAGGTTTTCTAGTTGGTCTGCGTTGAAAGGCATAAACAAATCGTTTTGCCCAACGGTCACCTCGGCGTCGTTATTCCAGGCGCCGTAAATGTCCCAGTCAGAATCTTTAACGGGGCGCAGGCGAACCTTAGCCCCTTCAAGCATGGCTTGGCGCCAGCGGAGCAGGTTCTTGTACATACTCTAAGTGTACAAAGACTGCGACAATAATTTGTCAGACATTTTTCTATAGGGGGATACGTGCAATATGTTTGCCAAGTCGTGGCGGTAACAGTCAAAGACCACGTGGGCATACCTATAAGGATGTATGTAAGGATTGAGGCGTGAGCGTGCCCCAAAATTTATCTGCCACCCCAAGCAGCCTACCTGCCACCCCAAGCAGCCTACCTGCCACCCCAAGCAAACAGGCAAAAGTCAAAATCGGCCCCCATACACTGGCCACCCCGGTAGAGTTAGCGCCGATGGCGGGGGTTACTAACGCTTCTTTTAGGCGTCTTTGCCGTGAATTTGCTGAGTCGGCCCTGCCTAAGCAACTGCGCCCAGCCTCCAGTGGCCAGATCCCCTACGAGGGCGGCTTACTAGCCCCAGCGGGCTTGTTTGTTACCGAAATGGTTACCACCCGCGCCCTGGTGGAACGCAACCCGAAAACTTTACAGATGGTGCGCACTGACCCCACTGAGCGTCTGCGTTCAATCCAGCTTTATGGGGTTGACCCCAATGTAACCGCCCAGGCGGTAGAGATTTTGGTGCGCGAAAACCTGGCCGATCATATTGATTTGAACTTTGGTTGCCCCGTGCCCAAGGTGACGCGTAAAGGTGGCGGCTCAGCCCTGCCCTGGAAGCGTGACTTGTTTAAAGCCCTGGTTAATGCGGCGGTGCAGGCAGCCAAGGTCGCTAGCGAGAGCCGCGACTTTGAGGTGCCGGTAACCATCAAAATGCGTATCGGCATTGATGATGACCACATCACCTATCTAGATAGCGCCCGGGAGGCTGAGGATGCGGGTGTAAGCGCTATTGCCCTACATGCACGCACCGCCCAACAACACTATTCGGGCAGCGCCCAGTGGGATTACATTGGCGCCCTTAAGCAGGCGGTTAGCGTACCCGTTCTGGGTAATGGGGATATTTGGGTTGGTGACGACGCCGTTAACATGCTGGCTGCTACCGGCGCCGACGGCGTCGTGGTGGGCCGGGGCTGTCAGGGGCGCCCCTGGCTGTTTGCTGACCTAGTACATGCTTTGCATGGCTACCCGCAACGCACCCACCCGGATTTAGCGGCGGTGCTTGAGGTGATCCGCCGCCACGCGGATCTGCTTAGCGACGAGATTGGCCCCAACCGCGCCATTCGGGACCTGCGTAAACACATTGGCTGGTATTTGAAGGGTTACAGCGTGGGCGGCGAGGCCCGTAACGCCCTGATGCGGGTGAGCACCCGTGAAGAATTAGAGCAGCGCCTGTCCGCCCTGGATGCTTCAGCCCCTTACCCCGGCGACGCCGCTGAGCGCCCCCGGGGCCGGGCTGGTCACGCTAAACGCCCGCATCTGCCTGATGGCTGGCTGGACTCGCCTTACTTAACTGAAGCCCAAGCCCACCAGCTGCATCTGGCAGAAAGCGACGTTTCCGGCGGCTAAGCGCCAGCCGCGTCGGCGCCGTCGGCACCCCTATTGCTAGCGCCGCCATTGTCAGCGCGGTGGGAGCCCCGATGGGAGCTGCCTGCGTTTACAGTGCCAGGCGCTGCGGCGTCGTGCACAACACTGGCTTTGTCGGCGGTGCGCACGCTCAAGAACGCCGCGATGAGCGTCGTCGCCGGGATAGCCAGCACCAAACCAATAGAGGAAACCAGCGTACGCACTACCTCTTCAGCTATTTCCCCACTCAAAATGGTGGCCCAAACTGAGCGGTCAATCAGGGCCGCCACCATAATCAGCGGCAGGGCGCTACCGGCGTAGGCGAAAGCCAGGGTATAGACGGTGGAGGCAATATGATCGCGACCAATACGCATCGCCACCCGCGCTAGTTTCCAGGTGCCCATAGTGGGGTTGGCGCCATGCAGCTCCCACACCGCTGAGGCTTGAGTGATGGTTACGTCGTTAAGCACACCCAAACCAGCCAGCACCATGCCGCACACCAGCAGCGCCGACATGTTAATCCCTGGCACGGAGGTGGTTAGCGCAATGGCGTCCTCACTACTGGCCCCGTTTAGGTGGGCGTAGATGGCGCTCAGCTGAGCCAAGGTCACCGTCACCACCAGCCCGGCCACAGTCCCCAGCAACGCGGTGGTGGTGCGCACACTAACCCCGTGAGCCAGGTAGAGGGCCAAAATCAGCATGGCTAGCGCGCAAACACACACCACCACTACCGGGTTGGTGCCCGCCAACAGGGCCGGGATCATTACCCCCACCAGCACCGCCAGCGCCGCAGCTAGGCCCAAAATAGAAAGCACACCCTTACGCCCGGCTACGGCCACCACAACCACCAGGTACACCAGGGCTAGGATCCCCACCGGCTGGGCGCGTTCAAAATCAATGAAAATGAACGGCGTGCCGGCGCTGATAGCAGCCGGAGTGTACATGGCGTTGACCTGATCGCCCACAGAGACAAACTTGCGTGACTCGGTGGGCACGTGGATTGGCACCACCAGGCCCTTACCCTTACCTTTGATGACTTTGGCGCACACGGCGTCTTTAAGCAGGCTACTGTCCGCACTGGAAGTGGCCCCGCTAGTGCCCGCGTTGGTCCCGGCCCCATCAGCGCCGACGCCGCCCGAGCCGTTAGAGCCAGAGCTGGTCCCGGCGCCGTCGGCCCCGCTAGAGCCAGCGGAACCAGTAGTGCCGTAACCGCTTTGCATCCCCCCAAAAACACCCTGGCAGCCAGTCACATCCAAACTAGTAACTTCTAGGCGCGCCAAAGAAGAGCCCTGAGACAAAAACGCCCGCGAACCCATCTTGGTGTTTGTGCTTGGGTAGATAGCCACCAGGCCAACCAGGGCCACCAACACCAGTGGAACAACAATTGCTGCTAATAGCACACGCACCCGTTTAGCCTGTTGGGGGGCTAGTTCGGGTGCGTGGCCATGCCCGTGAGCATGAGACATTTAGCAGCCTACAAGACGCTCAGCTAGGTAACGCTGCACCTGGTCAAGCGCGATACGCTCTTGAACCATGGTGTCGCGCTCACGGATGGTGACGGCGCCATCCTCCAGGGAGTCAAAGTCGTAGGTGATGCAGAAGGGGGTACCGATCTCATCCTGGCGACGGTAGCGGCGACCCACCGCACCGGCGGCGTCGTACTCCACGTTCCAGAACTGACGCAGCTGGTCAGCTAGCTCGGAGGCGGGGCCGGTCAGCTCAGGCTTGCGAGACAGCGGCAGCACAGCGGCCTTAACCGGGCTCAGGCGCGGGTCAAGCTTGAGCACTACGCGCTTGTCTACCCCACCCTTGGTGTTGGGGGCCTCATCCTCGGTGTAAGCATCCACCAGGAAGGCCATCAGCGAGCGGGTCAGGCCGGCGGAGGGCTCAATTACGTAAGGCACCCAGCGCTCGTTCTTGGTCTGGTCAAAGTAGCTTAGGTCCTTGCCGGAGTGCTCGGCGTGGGTCTTGAGGTCAAAGTCGGTGCGGTTGGCGATACCCTCCAGCTCGCCCCAGTCGCTGCCCTGGAAACCGAAACGGTATTCGATGTCCACGGTGCGCTTGGAGTAGTGGGAGAGCTTCTCCTTGGGGTGCTCGTAGAAACGCAGGTTTTCGGGGTCAATACCCAGGCCCACGTACCAGGCCTTGCGGTAGTCGATCCAGTACTGGTGCCATTCTTCATCCGTGCCCGGCTCCACGAAGAACTCCAGCTCCATCTGCTCAAATTCGCGGGTGCGGAAGATGAAGTTACCGGGGGTGATTTCGTTACGGAAGGACTTACCTACCTGGCCAATGCCAAACGGCGGCTTCTTACGCGCGGCGCTCATGACGTTGGCGAAGTTAACGAAAATACCCTGCGCGGTTTCAGGACGCAGGTAGTGCAGGCCGGCTTCATCATCTACCGGGCCTAGGAAGGTCTTTAGTAGCCCGGAGAAAGCCTTGGGTTCAGTGAACTGGCCGCGAGTGCCACAGTTGGGGCATACCAGCTCGCTTAGCGGCACCTCGTCGGGGTTTTCCACGCCGTGCTTGGCGGCGTAGGCTTCCTGCAGAGTGTCTTCACGCAGACGCTTGTGGCAGGAGGTGCATTCAATTAGCGGGTCAGTGAAGGCCTTTACGTGACCGGAGGCCACCCACACCTCGCGCGGCAGGATCACGGAGGAGTCTAGCCCCACCACGTCGGCGCGGCTGCGCACCATGTACTGCCACCATTGGCGCTTGATGTTTTCTTTCAGCTCCACGCCGAGCGGGCCGTAATCCCAAGCTGAGCGGGTACCGCCGTAGATCTCTCCACAGGGGAATACGAATCCGCGTCGCTTAGCTAGGTTGATTACGTTATCTAGACGCGAGGGGGTTGAAGCCACGAGTTCTCCTTAGTTTCGTTGTCCACGCCTGGCTGGCGGGAACGATGCGCCCGGGCCAACAAACCCGCAGCGCTCCCTCTAGTTTAGTGGCTTTTGCTTATTGCCGACGACGCCGCCCGCGCCTGGGCCTGTGAGCTTGCGCCTGCGGGGGTGGGGCCGCGTGTTTTAGCCGCGCCGGGCAGGCAGGGCGGGCGCGCCGGGCGGG